>Ga0247741_1000150_pt1 | contig 45614 bp, 72 predicted proteins | sample UWRJL213509R2_FD_180945 | JGI IMG/M metagenome (GOLD analysis project Ga0247741, IMG submission 180945) | Plant litter microbial communities from Arlington Agricultural Research Station in Wisconsin, United States - UWRJ-L213-509R-2 | ecosystem: Environmental > Terrestrial > Plant litter >... | reverse complement strand
ACGTAGTACGTCAGCCGAGCGACACCGCACTCTGGGCAAACCCAGTACGGGTGAGCCTCGGTCCCGGAGAGCTCGAGCGGGACCAGACACTCCGGGCAGTTCGGTGTTGCGGCGGTGTCGTCCATCCCTTCAGCATGCGCCCTGATGTGGGGATCGCGGAAGACCGCTCGCGGTGCGATGATCTCGTGTATGGCTCACGTAACCACCGGCTGCCGGGACTGCAAGAAGTGCACCAACAGCGGCGTAGCGAACCTGGGTCGCAACTCCGGCCGCGCCGGCGCCGCAGTGCTGACCCTCGGCCTCAGCGAAGCGGTCATGACAGCCACAAAGAACTGCCGGATCTGCGGTCACAAGCTCTCGCTCCATTCCGGCGTCGACGAGGTCCTGGCGGCGCAGGACAGGCGAGCTGATCGGGCCGCCTCGAAGAACCCGCCAGCAGGCTGGTTCCCTGAGACCACCAGCGGGCGCGCCCGCTGGTGGGACGGCATGGCGTGGGGCCCCTACAAGGAGGACTGGGACCGCGAGCAGGCGACCGCGCTCGCCGCGACCGCGCCTGCGGCCCCAGCTGGTGTCGCGGCCGAGCTGCAGCGGCTCGGTGAGATGCACTCCGCCGGCCTGCTCACCGAGGCCGAATTCGCCGCAGCAAAGACGTCCGTGCTCGGCCTCTAGGCGGCGTCGCGTTTCGGCCCTCGAGCGCGGCCCGCGTGAGCAACCTTCGTCACACGCGGCAGCGCCTGGAGCGCAGCATCCCACTGGTCGTCGTCGAGCAGGGTGTAGATCTGCGTCGTCGCCACGGACTCGTGGCCCATCATGTCTTTGATCTGTAGCAGCGGCACTTTCGCCTTGGCGAGGTTCGTGCCGAAGGTGTGACGTGTGGAGTGGCCGGTGAGGCGGCTGTCGTCAATGCCGGCAGCGTCGATGCGCCGGGCGAGCACGTCGCCCAGAGACTTCCCGAGGATGTGTCCGCCGCCGTTCGGAAAGGCCTTGTTCTTGTACGGCGAGGGGAACCACCAGCCGCGACGCGGATACTGGCGCGCGAGCTCGAGGACCTCCGGGTGCAGCTTGAGGGTGTGCTCCTTGTTGCCCTTGCGAATCGAGGTGAGCGTCCCCGCCTCCCAGTCGATGTCTTCACCGCGGATCTTCACTACCTCGCTCACCCGAAGTCCCGTGTGCACGAGGATCAGGATCAGGTCCCGGGTGCGCTTGTACGATCCCGACTCCATGAGGGCGTCCACCTGGTCGGCGCGAAATGGTCGCGGCTTGCGCTTGGGCACCCTGATCGACTCGAGCGACTCCGCCGGGTCATCGGCGCGGTAGCCGTTGACGCGCGCCCAGCGGAAGAATGTCCGCAGGTAGCTGCGGTTCGATTCCTTCGTCGACGGCAGGATCTCCCGTCCCGTGCGCGGATGCGCCCGGGTCAGGAACTGCAGTAGGTCGTCGTGCGTGATCTGCTCAATCGACTTCCCTGTCTGAGCAGCGAGCAGCAGTATGCATTCCTCGCGATTGCGTATCGTCTTCCGGGCCATGTTCTTGGCCCGTTGGCTTGTGGCGTATGCCCCCATGATGAATCCCCATTCCATGGGGCCAGACTGTAGGCGAGTAACGCTCGCCCTATTTTCCGGTATACCGGTCCCCGGGAAGGGGATGACGTTACTCGACCAGGAGTTCATCGCGGCGCGCCCCCACACCTGAAGCCAGGGCCCGCCGGCGCCGAGACACGTCGTCGACGCCTGCCCGCAATGCGGCCCGGGCGCGATCGCGCGCCGCGCGGTAGCGGCCGAGCTCTTCCTGGTGGAAGTGGCCACCGTCGACGATCTGATCCGCCAGAATCCGCGCGAGCCTGTCCCGCTCCTCAGCGGTCACCGGAACGGCATCTATCGCGGTGAGCGGACCCAGTTGCTCCGCCATCAGATGACCTCGCGTTCGCCGAAGAGATCCACGACCGGCGCCATGCCGACGTGCTCGCCCTGGCGCTTCACGGTGCCGTGCAGCGGGGTGATCGGCGCGAGGTGCTCGTCCTCATGTGCGGATGCGGCGCCCCCGCCTATGGCCGAAACGTCGCCCTTATAATCCGTGGGTCGTCGGTTCGAGCCCGACGGGGCCCACTCGTCGTCATCTGACTCGAACAGAGCGTTGACCGAGACACCGAAGTAACGCGCGGCCGCGGCAATCTCCGCCGCGAACCAGGGGCGTCGCCCCCGCAGCTTCATGCTCAGCGAGGCCTGGGTCATACCCCACCGCGGCGCCAGAGCCGACTGGCTCTCCTGCGCACGCCACATGAGGCGGTGCACGTTCTCACCGATCACCTGGTCGGTGGTGCGCTCCGTGAAGACGGCGGCGCTCTGTTCGTTCGTCATGTACGACAAGCTACGACAGAACACGACAAAGCGTCAAGCCCTCCCCTTTTGGGTCACATTCATTTCTCAGCGTCGTGGCGTGTCGTATGTTGACAGTTCATAACGGAGCGTTGTAGCGTCCTCACCTATGACAGCCAGTGATAACCACAACGGTGTGATGACGCTCGACGAAGTTGCCGAGCTTCACCGCGTCAGCCGTCGCACGGTCGAACGCTGGGCTGCCAACGGTGTGCTTCCGGTTTCAAAGCTCCCCGGCGGCCAGGTCCGCGTCGAGGAGAAGGATGCACGCCGACTGCTGAAACCCGTTACTTCCTCGTCCGCCGGTTCCCGGGCGCTTTCACCGCCCGACGGGGTCGCCATCCCGGCCGACGAGGAGCCCACCGGAACAACCCGGGGTGCCGCAATCACGCCCGAACCGGTGGAAGGCGCTGCGGGAGCCCCCGCTCCCGCGGCGCATCCATCCCCCCAGTAACCCCACCAACTTGCTGCAGCGGTCCCCGTAAAGGCTCGGACCGCGAACATCGGGCCCGTCCCCGGCCGGGGCAAGAAAGCCGGGGCTCAGCTTCCACCACACCAGTCCCTCCACCACAGAAGGGCACCACCATGGCACCACTCCTTCTCACTGCCGCACTGCTCGCGCTCGCCGCGATCGCAGGCTCCGTGTTCCTGCAGCTCGACGAACGTCGACCGCGATTTCGGCGGACACCGCGATGACGTTCGGGCTCGTCGCAGCACTGGCCATCATCGTCGCGACCGCCATCATCATGGCTCGCGTCGTGGTGCACGACAGCAAGCACGGCCGGTGACCCTCACCATGACGAGGCCTCTGCTCAGCGTCTACCGGTGGTTCGGCCACGGCGACATCCGGGCGATCCTCGATCACCCAGAGGGCCCCCTCTTCCACGCCGGCGACGTCTGCACGCGCATCGACTTCGACGTCGACACCACCTACGACACGTACGCCGGCGTCGACGTCTACCACTGGCCCGCCGAGACCATCCGGATCCGCGACCTCCCAGTGCGCGACGGCGAACCGCCCGCTGACTTCTTCACCGCGGCGGCATGCCGCCGCGCGATCGACTCCCACCTGACCGACCTCGGCGCCTACTTCCTCGAGTGGATGGACAACACACTCGAGGCGATCGCCGACATCGGACTCGATCGACTCAAGGACGAAGCCACTCCCGTGCCGGAGGCCGTCAACGGACGCACCTACTCGGTCCGCCTGGCCGCGAGCATCCTCTCCCGTGACCCGGTCATCGCGATCGGTCAAGGCCAGCTCTTCGACTTCATGCACGCGCTCGGCTGGACACATCGCGGCGACTCCGCCTGGGTGCCTGAGCCCGACGTGCTCAAGGCCGGCCACCTGGTGGAACAGCGCCGCCGAGTGCCTGGCCGTAAGGAGCTCTACCCGCAGCTGCGCCTGACAGCCACCGGCATCCACGAACTGCACCAGCGTCTCGGCGGGCTCACCCCGCTCACCCTCGACACCCCACCGGCACTCACCCTCCTGGAGCTCGAATGACTCGCCGCATCGTCCGCGCGATCTTCTGGATCGCCATCATCACCTTCTTCGCGATCGCCGGCTCAGCCGCTGAACTGCAGAGCCCCGGCTGGATGTACTTCGTCCCGCCCGCTGCGATCATCGCCATCCTTCTCACAATCGCCCTGCTGCGACGTCAGACCATCGGCCCCCGCTGATGAACGCGGCCGCCGACGCACCCTTCACCTGCCCACCAGAGCACAAGCACGACCAGTCCCACACCTGCTACAACAACCACCGTTGCCGCTGCACCCCTTGCGGCAAACACGCTGCCGCTGAAGCCCTCCGACGTCGCCGCGAGAAGGTCATGGGTCGCTGGGAACAGGCCTGGTATCCGACCACCGGCGTCGCACGGAGATTGCAGGCCCTCGTCGCCATCGGCTGGACAGCACCCGCGCTCGCCGTGGAAATGGATCTCACCGTCACGGCGATTCGCAGAATCCTCCACTTCACATTCGTCAGCGTCGAGCGAGACACCAGACACAAGGTTGTCACTGCGTACGACCGGCTCTGGAACATCCGCCCCGCATGCGACACCGCCCACCACCGCGCAGCCCGCGATCGCGCCATCGCCCGCGCGCAGGGTTACGGCTGGCTTCCACCGCTGGCGTGGGACGACATCGATCTCGACCCAGAGCCTCCCGCCGTCGACCTCGACGAACGCACCGATTTCGACCACGCGGTTGTCGCCCTGGCCCTTGCTGGCGAACGCATCACGCTGACCAAGGCGGAACGTCTCGCCGTCGTAGAGCAGCTCAACACGTGGGGGTACTCAGACGAAGAGATCGCAAGCCGTCTCGGTTGCGACGTCCGCACTATCCTCCGCGATCGCTCGGAACACGGCATCGCGGCCGCCGTCGACGCTTCTCGTCAGCGCACCCGTAGGGCAGCCTGATGCCGATCGCGATCGTCAAGACCACCGCCGTCATCTGCGAGAACGCAGACGGATCCGCCGTCCACATCACCGGCACCGGATCGGGCCTGTCGCTCGAGTTCTTCTTCGCGGCCGGCTGGACCGTTCTCCCCGGCACTGACACGCGCCACGCCGGCGTCGCCTACTGCCCGGCATGCACGAAAGCGATGGCCGGCACATGAACCCCCGCCTGCCTTACCTGCTCCTGATGGCCCTCGCGTTCGCGACCATCATCGGCTGCCTCCTCGCCTCGAACGCCTTCCCGTTTCAACACCCAGAGCCCACACCAACCCCCACCGTTACCCAGCTGCAACTCCCGACCCTCTAGGAGCCCCCGATGGCCAGAGCCAAAGTCCTACCGTCCGACCCCGCATTTCCCCACGGAACCTCGGGCGGCGTCGCTCGCGGATGCACCGACGAAGCAGCTTGCCCGGGCGGCGAGGACGGGCGTACCTGCCGGCAGGCTAAGCGCGACTACGAGCGTGACTACCGGTCCAAGGCGACCGGCGTGCCCTCCGATGGTGAGGCGCCGGAAGGCGCCGCTTCGCCGGCGTTGAAGATGGCAGCGCCGACCACCGAGGGCTGGGGACCGATCGGCCGTCTAGCACCAGATGAAGCCCCGGCGGCCATTGAGGATAAGCAGGCGCCCTCCACACTCCAGGCGGAGCCCTCGCCGAAGCCGGCGCCGGCCAAGGTTGAAGGACGTACCGCCGCGATTGGGGCAACACGACGCCTCCAGGCGCTCGCCTGGATGGGTTACACACCCATCGAGCTGGCCCACCACACCCAGATCAGCGTCGACAACATCTGGTGCCTGCTGCTGTGCCCGCCCGACACCATCACCGACGTCACCCACCGAATCATCCGCGACCGATTCCTGAAGTTGCGCGACCAGCCAAAGAACAAGAAGACCGGCGCTATCGGCTGGTCACACGCGAACGAGCGCATCATCATCCTCGCGGAATCTCACGACTGGAAAGGCCCGTACGACTGGAACGACATCGACATCGATCCCAGCGCACCAAACGACTCCGGCCGCTCCCGCCGCGCCATGCTCGCAGACCAGGTAACCGCCCTCGAGGCTGACCTCGTGTTCGCCCGGACCCGGATCTCCGAACTCGAGTCGGTCAACCCTGCCACCGGGACCGGATCTGACGGCGAGCACGTCACCAAGCTCGAGGAAGAGATCACTTCCTTGACGGCGGAGCTCTCCGATACGAAAGCCAAGTACAGCGAACTGCTCACCAAGTCGCACGACGAGGCCGTGTCGATTGCGAGCAGGGCCGAAGCGAATCACCAGACCAAGGTCGCCGCGCTCGAGAGCACCATCCTCGATCTCCGCGAACGAGCTGCTCGACACGACCAGGGCGAGACCACCCACACCGTCGCGGCTCACTCCACCGCTGATCGCGCTACTGAACTCAACATCGCTCTCACCGACGCCGAGAACGAAGCGCTCCACTGGAAGCACCGCCACGACCAGGAAGCGGCAGCACGCGCGCTCGCCGAGGAGCGCCTCACCAAGATCTGGTTCCTCGCGACCCAGACGGAGAGCTTCTCGAACCCTGTCGCCGAGACCACCGCCGAGCCCGAGTTCATCGACCAGCAACTCCACCTCGTCGAGTCCCCGGCTGACGACAGCTCCATCCATCTTCCAGCCGGCGTCACGGTCAACATCCACATCGGCAGGTAGCACCACCATGTCCCAACTCATCCCGGTGGGGAATTTGCTCCCAGAACCACTCGTCACCGTCATCCTCGACAACCGTGCTGCGCCCGTTCGCCGCTCGGCCGTCTACATGGACCGCTGGACGATCCGGAAGCTCAACGGCCTGTGGGTCGCCTGGCCGACCGACGCTGGCGTGTACGTCGACGTCCTGCGCCGACAGCAATGGATCACGCGCACAGCCTTCGTGGCCGCTCTCAGCTACGTCCTGGGGAAGGTGTACGCCCGATGAGCATCCGCCACCTCATCGCCGCCATGGAGCTCCAGTGGCTTTACGAAGAGCACGAAACCGAAGACGGACGACCGGTGAAGCTCTCACCGTCCCACAAGCTCGCGCTCGCCGCGGTCGCCGACGACGCGTCCGACAAGACCGATCACTCGTTTCCGGGCCTGGAGAAGGTGCAGAAGTGGGCTGGCGTGGGTAAGCGCCGGGCGCTGGAGCTCCTCCAGGATTTAAATGCAGCGACGTACCTCGAATCCGTCACCGCTGGCTTCCCTGGCAAGCGTGCGGTGTACAAGGTCAACATCCCGAAGCCCGGCGCGCTCGCTTCGGCTGAAATGGCGCGCGAGCCTGTGGATAACTCCCAAATAATGGGTGCGGAATCTCGCACTCCCCAGGTAATGGGTGCGGAGATTCGCGAAATCGCGCGAGATCTCGCACCCCTCTCCTTAGACCCTCTCCTGATTAAACAATCACCTAGGAGAACAACCACAGAGTCTGTGGATAACTCCAGCGTCGGTGACGACCGGGATTTAGATTCACCCAAGCTGGGGCTGCTCGCCCGGCGCCGGCAGCGCAAGATTGGCCGCGAACTCGACCACAACCGAATCTTCGCTCATGCGGCGACGATGCTCGCAGACATCCCCGAGGTCGACCGTCGCCGGATCGCGACGATGCTCGCCTTCGCGGTCCTGGCCGTCCCCGCAGCCAAAGGCGAGTCGGTCACCGCACCGACGGCATACGTGCTCCGAGCCTTCGAGAATGACCCATTCGTCTGGCAAAAGCGCGGCATGGACATGTGGGTCGAAGCATGATCGCCATCGCCCAGGAGCAGCACGAAGAGCTCGAGCAGCTGCACGACGATGCCACCGGCGCCGTCGAGAAGTGGCTCCTCGACAACCTCGACTTCGAACCGATCTGCCAGACAACGTTCCGCAGCGGGACTCGATGCACGGAAGCGGCGACCCACATCATCCGCTGCGTCTACTGCCCGTTCGCGCTGCTCGTCGGCGCGAAGTGCATCGCCGCGATGGACCGCCTCCGCGACTCCGCGGTCGAGTACGTCCAGTGCCGCGGATGCCACCAGTCCGCCAAGAACTTCGACCTGCTCTTCGTGATCAGCCCGATCGGAGCTCCCGCATGACCGAGAACCGCACGCTCGTCGACATGACCAGGGTCCGCCGCCGGCCCGAAGACGCCGGCCAGGAATGGCTCCGCCGCTACGTCCTCATCGGCGACCGCAACCTGCCCACAACGCACCAGGTCGATGACGGCTGGATCCTCGACTTCGACTACCAGACCAAGCCGATCGACCCCAACGGATCACGCGGCAACCACCACGCCCACGCCCGCAAAGTCCGCGGCGTGAGGAAAGCAGCGCATGACGCAGCTGACGGCATCCCACCCCTTGGCCGCTTCCGTGCGCAGCTGACGTGGTTCGTCTTCAGCAACGGTCGCCGCGACCCGATCAACCTCAGCCCCACGATCAAGGCCATGGTCGACGGCCTCATCGACGCGGGCCTCGCACTCGACGACACCGCCAACTACGTCGACACCCCAACCGCACGGATCGTTCGCGTCGACCCAAAGCTCAACGCCCGTCAGTGGATGGAGCTCGAAATCACCAGATGGGCAGGACTCCAATGACCACCACACTCACCAACAGCGCCCGCCAGAACGGCAAGGTCTACGCGCTCGCCGAGGAAGTCAGCAAGCGAAGCGGCCTCGACGTCACGATCTGCGCCAAGCTCCTCGCTGCAGGGTGGACCTTCACCGAACACATCGAGGAGCCCAACCGCTGGACGGCTCCCCACCTGATCGAGGCCCCGGCTGACAAGGTCAGCGGATTCGCGACGTTGCAGTTTGCCAACGGCGGTCTCTTCAATTCAATTCCGGTCGGCGACATTCACCTCGTGCGCTCCACCGGACACGGCACGCCTGGCCCGACCATGTGTGGCATCGACAGGTTCGATCGCAGCATGCCCGGCTGGTCGGTCGGTGGGGGCGTCACTGGCGGCAACCTGCCGAAGCCAACCCCGTGCACCTTCTGCCTCGCTGGGGCGACCGCTGAGTACCCGGGGCTGCCGATCCACGCCACAACGTTCCGCGGTGTCTTCCCGTCCCACGCAGGGGATGCCCCGTGACCGAGGAAAGAGATCTCGACGCTCGTGCGCGCGACATCCAGCTGCGCACCTTCACACGTCGCCCGAAGTGCGACAAGCCCACCGACACCACCCCGTGCCTCCTCGAGCGCGGGCACCGCGGTGACTGCAAAGGCCGGCCGACGATCGCGCAGATCGTCGCCTTCGAAGCCGAGCAGGCAGGCACCCGCGTCGGGTTGAAGGAGGAGCGAATCCGCATCGCCTTCGGGATCTCCGCACCCCGGTACTACCAGCTGCTGCACCACTACATCACCACCGACGAAGCGCACGGACTCGACCCGATCACCGTGCACCGCGTACTCCGCACCAGCGCGGCCGCCGTCACTGCGCGCCAATCCCACCAGTTTCCGAAGCCCAACTAGCACCACCACCACCACGAAAGGCACCACCATGACGCAACCCACCACCGCGGCCGAGATCGGAACGACGATCCGCATTCCGATCGCGGACCTCACGGTCGACCCGAATATCCGCAAAGTGACCAAGATCCCCGCCGCGTTCGCCTCCTCCGTCAAACAGCACGGCGTGCTCACCCCGGTGGAGGGCTACCAGGTCGACGGCACCTGGCACCTCGGCGACGGCCAGCTCCGCTACCTCGCCTCCCTCGATGCCGGCCACACCGACATCCCCGTCCTCGTGACAGACCCCGCGCTCGCCGAGTCCACTCGAGTGATCCGCCAGCTGATCCTGAACGAGCACCGCACCGAGATCACCGAGGCCGACCGCGCCGGCGCCTACCAGACGCTGTTCGAGATGGGAGTGTCTGCCGACGCCATCGCTCGCAAAGCGAACGCTCCGAAGAAGTCGATCGAGCGCGCGCTAGATCTCATCGTCCAGCCCGGCGTGCCCGAAGCGCTCGAGCGTGGGGTCACCCTCGACCAGGTCGCCGAGATCCTTGAATTCGAAGACGACGCCGAGATCGTCGCCGAGCTCACTACGACGGCAGCGGCTGAGCCACTGAAGCTACCGCACCGCATCGCCGAGATCCGCAAGCAGAGGAAGGAGCGTGCCGAGAAGGCCGCTGCGGCCGCGCCGATTGAGGAGCGCGGCATCCCCGTCTTCGAACCCGGAATCGAGTTCAAGGACGCCATCCCCATCACCCAGCTGTACGCCGACGCCAAATTCAAGACGTCGGCCGTGCTCGAAGACCTCATCGGCAATGGCCTCCGCGCGATCCTCCGTCAGAGCAGCACCTGGATCAACGGTGAATGGACGATCGTCTGGACGCCCGAGTACTTCGTCAAGCCCATCCCCGATGGCTACTACGTGCGCACCTCCACCAAGGCGCCGCTGACCGAGAAAGAACTCGCCGAGCGGAAAGTCACCCGCGAAAGCAACAAGGCCTGGCCTATCGCGACCGAGGTCCGCCAGGAATGGATCGCCACCACCCTCCTGCAGGGCAAGGTGACTACCTCCGCCGTCATCAGCTTCCTCGCTACGGCTGCGGCAGGCGAGCACCCTCGCGACAGCAACCAGTCCGGACGACTCCACGCCCAGAAGTGGCTCGGCCTCAGCCACTCGTCCAACCACCTCGACAAGAACCCTCTTGCAAAAGAACTCGCCGAGCGACCTGACCGGGCCCAACTCATCGCGCTCGCCGTGGCGATCGGGCAGGTCGAAGCGAAGATCGAAGACAAAGAGGGGTGGCGCGTCTATTGGACTGATGCTGCGAAGATCGCTACCTACCTCGAGCAACTCGTGGCGTGGGGCTACGGCCTCGCCGCCGTCGAGGAGCAGATCGTCGCGACGGCGAAGGCGGCCGGCAAATGAGCGCCGCGACGATGGAGAAGCTCAACCTCTCCGACATCGTCGTCAGCCCCGAGCTGCTCCGCAACCAGCCGACGCAGAAGCGCTCGCTCGAGCAGCTGCAGCACATCCTCACCGCCGCCCGCGCTGTCCTCGCCGAGGTCGGTATGCATGCGCTCACCACGGCACTCATCGCCGATCGCGTTGGCATCTCGATCGGCACCGTCTATCGCTATTACGACGACCGTGTCGCGATCCTCAACGAGATCCTCCAGATCACCAAGGTCGACCAGATGCGTGCGCTCCCGCGAGGGACCGTGCTCCTCTGCTCCGTCGGCGAAGTGTTCTGGCTCGCGCCCGGTAGCGGTCGGCGCACCTGGTACGCCGCCGGCTACAACCCGGCCGACTTCACCTGGACGGACGAGACGGTTCTCGAATGGGCTCCGCTGCGTCTCCTCCACCGGGGAGAGACGAAGTGAGCGAGCAGACCGAGGCGGAGAAGCTCCGCGCCGAAGACACGGTCGTCCTAACCATCCGCGTCGCATGCGTGCCGGACGAGCTGGTGAATGCGGGATCAGTCGTACGCGACTGCACCCGCTGTGCGGAGCGCGTGTGGGTCTCGCCCCTCACTCAGCAGGCGCTCGCCAGCGGCAAGGTTGTCGACAACCTTGTCTGCTGCGACTGCATGGACCTGCACGGCCCCGGCGGTGTGGACCGCCTTCTCGCCAACAGCCACTCGCACTCATGGGAGGGCCCGGAGCTCGTGTGCGTGTGCGGCGCTACCTTCGCCCAGTTCCGCCAAGAGGTGGGAGACCTCTGATGCCCGCTTCCAAGATCAAGAGCGACGGGCTGCTCGTCGCGCGCACCCCTGAGCTGCGGCTCCCGCTCGATCTCGTGACCGAGTCGAACGGGATCCTCGGGAAGAAGGGCAGCGGAAAGACGTCCGCCGGCGTCGTGCTCTACGAGGAGATGTACGCCGCCGGAGTGCCGGTCGTAGCGGTCGACCCGAAGGGGGATTGGTACGGCATCCGTGCCTCTGGCCTCATCCCCGACAGCGCGCTGCCGGTGCCGGTCCTCGGCGGCCAGCACGGCGACATCCCGCTCGAGCCCAGCGCCGGCACGATCATCGCGGACCTCATCGTCCGCGAGGGAATGTCGTGCGTGCTCGACGTCTCTGAGTTCTCTAAGGCCGAGATCCAGAAGTTCATGACCGCCTTCGCCTCCCAGCTGTACAAGGTCGCGGACCGCACGCCGATGCATCTGATCCTCGAGGAGTGCCACGAGTACATCCCCCAGATGGTGACCAGCGCGGACGCCCGGATGGTTGGCGCGTGGGAGAAGCTCGTGAAGCTCGGCCGATTCAAGGGCATCGGAGTCTCGCTGCTGTCACAGCGCGCCGCATCGGTGAACAAGAACGTTCTCACCCAGGTCGACAACCTGTTCATCCTGCGCACGTCGTCGGCGCAGGACCGCGCCGCGGTGAAGGGCTGGATCGAGTACCAGGCCAACGCCGCCGACATCCTCTCCACCCTCGCCAGTCTCAACACCGGAGAGTGCTGGCTGTACCAGCCCGCTCGCGACGAGCCGATCCGCTTCCGCTTTCGGTTCCGGGAGACATTCGACGCCGGCCAGACTCCGAAGGTGGGGGAGGCCCGTCGAGCGCCGACGAACCTCGCGACTGTCGACCTGAGCGCGATCGCCAGTGCCATGGCGGACACGATCGAGAAGGCAAAGGCCGACGACCCGAAGCAACTGCGCGCCACGATCGTGCGGCTTGAGCGCCAGCTCGCGCAGCAGGCCGCCAACGCGGCCGCAGCGGAGCCGGTGATCGAGATTCCTCAGATCCCCGAAGATGTCCGCGAACAACTCGTGCGCCTGGCCGAGCAACTCGAGCAGCTGCTCCAGTGGGCCAAGCCACTGAAGTGGACGGCCCCCACCGACTCACTGCCGACGCCGGAAAAGCAGCCACTCGTGGCCCGCGAGAGTGTTCCCATGACCCCGCCGCGGCCGGCCGCGGCGAGTGAGGAGAGGGCACCCAGCGTCGGCAGTGACCCACGTGTCTCCAAGATGGGTCGCGCGGTACTCACCGTCCTCGCCACCTACGGGACCCGCAACCACGTCCAGGTCGCGATCCTCGCCGGCTACTCGTCCAAGTCCGGCAGCTTCAGCAACGCCCTCTCCGCGCTGCGCACCGCCGGCTTCATCACCGGCGGTCGCGAAGCCATGACGATCACCAGCGCCGGGCTGGACGCCCTCGGGCACTTCACACCGCTACCAGCAGGGCCTGCGCTCATCGACCACTGGATGCGCCAGGTCGGCCCCATGCACCGGGCCATCCTGTCCGCGCTCATCCTCGCGTACCCGAAGTCAATGTCCGCCGACGAGATCGCCACGGCCACCGGCTACTCGCCCGGATCCGGCACATTCAGCAACGCCCTCAGCAAACTCCGCACACTCGCCCTCATCGAAGGCGGCCGAGCCGCCATCACCGCATCCGAAACGCTAGGAGAAGCCCGCTCATGACAACCGACAAGCCCACCGTTCCCTCCTCGATCAACGAACTCGGCCCCGCCATCCAGTCGCTCATCGACGGCGTCTCCGACCCGACCGTCGCTTACGGCCCCAACACCGACAGCTACGGCAAATGCGTCGAAGCGATGTGGCGCGCCGCCTACATCGCCCACGAAGCCGTCGCCAGAGAACTCGGCGTCACCGGCTTCCAGCACTCCGTCTCCAGCCTCACCCTCCTCGCCGCACTCCGCGGATGGACCGGCCCCGTGATGGTACTCAACGGCGAAGACGTCCTCTACCCGCAATACGACCTCGTCCAGAAAACACGCGACTGGCTCGAATCAGACGACGTCCGCACCTGGCTCGCCAACGAAGCCGACAAACGCCTCGACGAACGAACCGATCCCATCGACACCCTCGCCGAGCACTGGTTCAACCTCCGCTCAAACCGACCTGCCGCGAAGCAGGCCGACCAGTGAGCAACAGCTTCCTTTGGTTCCTCCGCGAGATGACCATCAGCGCCATAGCCGCGCTCGCCGTCTACGGAGCGATCATCCTCTCATACAGGTGGTGGCCACTCGCGATCATCTTCGCTGCCGCGGCGATCGCTGCTCTCATCCACACCATCCGCCGCGCTCGCCGTCGACGCCGAGTACAGGCAGAGCTCGAGGTGCTCAAAGCCCGGATGCGCGAGCAGATCGCCGAGATCCGCCGAGCACGCCACGACCGCGAGGGGCAAGAACAGTGATCGTGGCCCTGACGCTCGTCCTGATCGCCGCGATCATCCTCATCGCGGTCGCACTACCCGGAGTACTCGCGAACCGGCGCCGGGCCAAAGAGCCCACGGTCACGGTCACGATCCTCCTCGACATGTCCCAGTTCGCTGCAGCTGCCGCCCGCGCAGCCGACGCCCTCCAACAATTCACCCGCACCCGCTGACCACAGCACGACTAGCTGCCGCGCTCGCCGAATCCCCAGAAGAAAGAACACCCGTGGACCAGTACCCCGCAACGGTCACCCCGACCACCGTCATCCACTGCCAAGCCGCCGCATGCCGTCGGGAGCGGGGATCTGACGAGCCTCGCTTCGCGGTGGCCGGCACCGACCTCTGCAACTGGCACCATGCCCGCTTCCCCCGGATCCTTCTCGACATCGCCGGGTCGTGGAATTTGCTCGAGGCGTCACTCGTGCGACGCGGCAGCAGCGAGTACAAAGAGCGCGTTCAGACATCTGGCATCGCAGACGTCGCCACCCTGTGGAACCCGACCGCGGCGACGGCGATCGACGAGATCACTCACTACACGAAGTTCCTCTCCCGCATGGTGCTGCGCTTCCGCCCGCTGCCGGCGGACGAGATCACTGAGGTCGACCGCCACCAGGTCTACTACGACGACCTCGGCCAGCAGCAGGTGAAGCACTTCACCGACCGGAAGGTAGTCACCCACTCTCACTCGCTCACGGGCCAGGAGCCCGTTGCAGAGCAGCTCTCGCGCCTCGCGCACTGGCATTCCCGGTGGCTGTCCGGATACCCCGGCGAGGGAGCGATCTTCCTCGAGCGGGCGATCGAGAACCGCGCCAACCTGATGCTCGCTCTCGAAGCCCCGTCCATCCGCCGCGTCGGCCTCCGCAACATGTTCTGCTCCGACGCGATCGCCAACGACGACGCCCTCGGCGAGATCGTCTGCGGCGCACCCCTCGTCGGCATCCTCCCAGCCGACACCGACCAGCCCTCCACCATTCTCTGCTCCCGCAACCCGACGCACACGAAGATCACCCGCGAGCAGTGGATGCAACATGCCGGCACCCGATGACGGCAGCAACAACCACTGGGTCGAGATCGACGTCGCCATGGAAGCCCTCGACGTCGGACGCTCGAAAGCGTTCGAGCTCGCGAAGTCCGAGCAGTGGCGCTCCATCAAGTCCACCGGCATGAGATCCCGCCAGTACCTCTTCGCCGACATCGCCCGCACTTACCAGCACCGAAAGGCACCCCAATGACGGACTCCACCACTGCCGACGAGCCAGCACCCTTCGACATCAACGACCACCTCCTCACCGACCTCGAATCGGTCGGCTCCTGGGCTGGCCATACCGTCGGCTACCGAGCAAGCTGCGCCTGCACCGACCCCGATACCAGCGGCCGCGGCTCCGTCGAGTTCTGCGACGCCACCATCGCCGCGCTCGCCGTCCAATGGCTCGACCACATCCATCAGGTAGACCCCGACGAGATCACTCCCGCCGAAATCGACGCCGTGGCCAAGGTCATGTTCGAGCCACCAACCGGAGGCAGCGGCGACTACACCTGGGACGAGATGATCCGCGAAGACCCCCTCCGCGCCGACCTCTGGCGCACAGACGCGCTCGCAGCCCTCGAAGCCGCGCGAAAGGCGAAGGCGGAGACCCGTGGCTGAGAGCAGCGCGTCCGCCGAGGTGCGTCGCGCCGTTCAGTCCTGCCTCCGTCGCGCCAACGAGAAGTTCGACGCCGCGATCCGCGACCTGCAGCCGCAACCTGTCGACCCGCCGTTGACAGTCATGGAGCTCTGGGGTCGCGCGTCCCGCCAATTCCACGACGCCTTCCAGGAAGTCGCCCGGCAATTCGCGAGGGGCTACGAGCATGGCTGACCGCCACCACAAGACCCCCCGCCGGCAACACAGTCACTATCCAGCACGCCAACCAACCACCCGAAACGAAGGATGACCCGATGGAACAGATCTCCAAGAAACTCATGAACTGGGCATCGATACTCGAGCCGAATACCCGCGATCAAGCGGTGCTCACCAGCACGATGCCGTTCATCTACCCGCATCTTGCGCTCATGCCCGACGCGCACCTCGGCAAAGGTGCGACCGTCGGCAGTGTCATCCCGACGCTCGGCGCGATCATCCCAGCCGCGGTGGGTGTGGACATCGGCTGCGGAATGATCGCTCTGCGAACGCAATTTCATGAAAGTGATCTCGAAGGGCTGGACCGTTCTGTCCTTCGGCAGGCGATCGAGCGCGTCATCCCGATGTCGGCAGGCAAGTACCGCGACACGCTCTCCGAGTCCGCCCTCCAACGTGTCACCGACCTCAAATTGCTGGCCGATCAATACAACTTCACCCCCGACGCCTACGCCAAGAACTGGCGGCAGCAGCTCGGAACGCTCGGATCCGGCAATCACTTCGTCGAGGTATCGCTGGACGAAGAGAACCGCGTCTGGCTGTTCCTCCACTCGGGCTCGCGCGGCATCGGTAACAAGATCGCCCAGCACCACATCGGCGTCGCACAGGATTACGCGAAGAAGAACTGGATTACCCTCCCAGACCCGGACCTCGCCTACCTGGTGGAGGAAACGTGGGAGTTCGACCGGTACATCGCGCAACTGCGGTGGGCGCAGGAGTTCGCGTTGCAGAACCGTGAAGAGATGATGGACCAGCTCGCGGAGCAGTTCGGCAGCTGGATCGGCGTTGGTGAAACGCTAGCCGTCGACGAGCGGGTGAACTGCCACCACAACTACACGATGCGCGAGAACCACTTCGGCAAGGACGTGTGGCTATCCCGCAAGGGTGCGATCAACGCCGCCGAAGGTGTGCCCGGCATCGTCCCCGGATCGATGGGCACCCGCTCCTACATCGTCGAGGGCAAGGGCAACCGCCTCTCGTTGAACTCGTCCCCGCACGGTGCCGGTCGGGAGTACAGCCGCTCCGCCGCACGCAAGACGTTCACGCACGAGCAGCTCGAGGCGGCGATGGTCGGTATCGAGTACCGGCACACGGATGCGTTCATCGATGAGATCCCCGCCGCGTACAAGGACATCGACGTGGTGATGGAAGACGCGAAGGATCTCGTCACCATCAAGCACACCCTCCGCCAGATCATCAACTGCAAGGGCGACTGATGCCTACCCCTGACCGCTCGCAGCAAATCACGGCGCTCGCCGGAGTGCTGTGGACCGCGGCGACTGACGACTACCGCCGGCCAGAAGACGACTGGGCAGAGGTCATGGCGAAGGCAGAGCACGACATCGCCTCCTACCGGGAGATCCGCGACAACTACATCGCGATGGCCACCGCCGTGCTCGGTTCTCCTGACCTGCCGGAGAGGTCGGCACGGGTGAACTACCTGCCACTGCTGGACTTGCACTCTCTGCGTGCCGCGGTCCAGCCCATCGCCGACGCATGGGGAACGACCGCATACCTGGTCGGCTCGGTGATCACTCGGCCCGACTACCGCGACGTCGACGTGCGCCTCGTCCTCGACGATGCCGTGCTCGAGGAGAACTTCCGCCGCCCCGAGCTGCGGCTGCTCGCGAACGTCACGACTAGCGCGTGGCTTGCCCGAATGACCGGCCTGCCCATCGACTTCCAATACCAGCACGCCGCAGACTCGGCCCGCCTCGACGGCGAGCCGCGCCAGCCCCTCATCGACCCGGTCGCGATGTGGAAGTCCGCGGCCACTCCGGTGTCTGTCGACGAGCGCCGCATGCGGTTCGAGCTCCCACACGTCGAGTCGATCGACAGTGGCAGATGGCCCAAGCACTGGACACCGATCAGTGCACGAGAGCGCTCGGACTACGAGCAGTTCCTCGACCGGATCATCCTCGGTCGTGTCCCGCTCACGTCGAACCTCGAGACGTTCACCCTCCAGACGCGCCAGCGCGAAGAGCGCCACCGTCCCAAGAGCGTCACCACCCAGCACTGACCACAAAGGAGACCACCATGAACATCGAGGACGCCCGTGAACGAAACGCCCGTCAAAATGCTGAGCGACTCGCAGGCGAAGAGATCGCTCGCTCGACCCGTGCCGAGGCAGACGCCGCGGAAGCCCTGCTCGGCGGCGCTGCCCAACGACTCCGAACCGCTGGGTCGGTGTTCTGGATCAAGCTCAACGGCTGCGACGTCGACCAGGACGGCAATCTTGTGGATCGCAGCCAGGGATATGTCAACAGCGGCAGGTGGCAGGGCACGGCAGGGTTGGTAGACGCTCGCGCGATAGTCGCCGAGATGAAAGCCCGAGCCGCTCGTCTCGGCCTCGACGTCGATCCGGTGATCTGGCGCCGCACCACCTTCTCCTTCGACGGAGTCGAGTCCTCGGTGTTGCCCGTCGCACCCGAACGCCCCTCGAGGGGCGAGCGATGAAGTCCTCCGACATCCTCGCGGCGATCCGTTCCGCCTACCCTCGCCAGGCCGTCGTGCACGAGGTCGTCATCCACGACCACCTCTGGGACGAGCGCGCTGCCGTCTCGAAGCCGATACGCCGCATCGACGCGCTGATGTTCGACTCGCTGCAACGAACCGCGATCGAGATCAAGGTGTCGAAGGCGGACCTGAAGCGGGACACCTGGCAGAAGCGAGCACCATGGGCGGCCGTCACTCACCGATTCGTCTACGTGATGCCGATCGAACTGTTCGAGTCGATCGACAACTGGGGTGCGCTGCACTCGGAGACCGGGTTCGACATCTACGGGTGCGGGGTCTGGACGGTGGACGATGCCGGCCGCGTGAAGGTCGCACGGAAGGCCGTAATCAACCGTCACCCGGAGCCGCTGCCGCAGCAGGTCATCCAGTCGCTTGCGTATCGAGCCGCGGGAGTGTCAGAGCAGCTCGCTGCCGCTCCGCCCGAGCCGGTCGAGATCCAGGTCGAGCTGCCGAACCTCACGGACGCCGGCCATGTACGCCTCGAAAGCGGTCTTCCCAAGCTCCTGCACGGTGACACCCAACTCCGCAGCGACCTCACCGGCCTCCCGGGCGAGAGCGGCATCCACCTCGAACCTGATCACATGCTCGGCCATGACCCGCAGCCTACCCACGGAGGCAACCGATGACCTGGCAGACGCCGCGCATCCTCACCGTCCGCCAGCCATGGGCCTGGGCAATCATCCACGGCGGCAAAGACGTCGAGAACCGAGTCCGCAACATCGCCGGCAACTACCGAGGCCCAGTCGCCATCCATGCCGGACTGACCTTCGACGAACCCGACGGCAACGACTGGGAGCTACGCCGCGCCATCACCACCCAGACCAACGGCTGGCCCGCCGACGACGGAGAAGTCTGGGCGTCCGACAGCATCGACTCGACCGACGAACGGTTCGCACCCCGCGGCATGATCATCGGCATAGTCGGCCTGGTCGACGTGCACCTCGGATCACCCGCACTCGGAGCACTCCACTGCTCACCATGGGCCGAACCCGACCGCTGGCACCTCCAACTCGGCAACCCCCTCGCGCTCGCCGAACCCATCCGATGGCAAGGCGGCCTCGGCCTCCGCAAATGCCCGCCCGGCCTGATCCACCTCATCGATGAGCAACTCAAGGAGACCCAGTGATCCCCGTCAAGCAGACGATCCCCTTCGAAGAGGGATCACAAGTACTCGGCAACTGCCTCCAGGCAGCCGTCGCCTCGATCTACGAACTGCCCATCGAAGCCGTCCCACACTTCGTCCAGTTCCAACGCTGGGGCGAAGCGCTGAAGCTCTACGTCGAAGACCGTGGCGCGCAGTTGCTCCTCTGGACCCGAGACGAGCCGAGAGACCGCCCGCTGCTCGCCTTCGGGAAATCACCGCGCGGAGACTTCCGGCACGCCGTGGTCTGGCAAGAGGGGAAAATGATCCATGACCCGCACCCGGATGGCACAGGCCTAGACGGACCCCCAGACGAATACTGGTCGATCGTGCCGGAGCAAGGTCTCACCCCTTCACCCCAGACGAAACAGGAGCGCAGCCGATGAAGGTCCGAGATCTCATCGAGAAGCTGCAGACACTAGACCCCGAAGCCCCGGTCTTCGTACAGGACTCGAGCTACTGGGACTGCGAGATCACCAATGCAACACCAGCGAAGTGGCGCGACCTCGACGGCCTCAATAGCGAGGGCATCGGCGTGAGACTCGACTAGTGAATCGCTGCGACCGCACCTGCATCTGCCTCTCATGCTCGGGATACCCCGTTCATCAACCAGCCCTCCGAAACGCCACCACACCACCTGCACCCACAGCCCCACGACAGGCACCAGAAACCCCCGGATCAAAACCCGCACACTCGCCGAATCCTCACGCGCCTCCATGCCGCTCGCGACCTCTCTGGTGCCGACACGCCGAGACGCCCGAATCGCCAATACCGAGATGCAACGCAAATGCATGGACACTTTGTAACTAGGTTCTGGTGCCGCACACCCGAACGCAGGCCTCGCTTCGGCGGGGCCTTTCGCGTTACCGGCCCAATCGTCTTGCGCGCGTGTTCATTCCGCGCCTCGTGTCGCTGAGATCTCGGGTATCTCAGCGCACGGTGTTCTCCCGTGCCGAGGTGTCGTGGTGGTCACCAACGGGAGCGGGCGAGCACGGCACTCCTCTCGTGCCGTGCTCGCTCAATTCGAATTCTCCGGAGGTCATCATGGCGATCACGCATATCGATGTCATCGCAGACCCGCGACCTGGATCCCGCGGCTACCTCAAGTGGTACTGGACCAAAGGCCCAGGCCTCGCGAAGTGGCGACTCTCGCCTCACCCATGGACGGCTCTCCGACGCCACCTCCTCGGGAAAGTCCCAACCCAGTACCTCAATCAGACAGTGTCGGCTTGGTTCGAGGACGTCTTCGGATATCCGCCCAGTGCTCGAGGCGGCAAGAACCCGATCGGGAAAGGCTGACTGTGGAGCCGATTGGATATGACGCCCATGGTGCGCCGCTCTATCCGCACCAGGTCGACCTGCCCGTTGCGTGCCGCGATAGCGAGCTCGGGGCGTTCGACCTCACTACTGTCCTCGAACCTGGGAAGGCATCCGCACCGTGACCAACAGTCTCCACCACCCCGAGCGCGTCAAGGTCGGCACTGTCGAGTATGCGATCAACAGCGATCCAGACGACTGGATCAAGCTCGAGCACGAGACCCAGACCAAGGGCAACTACGGGTACACCAAGAACCTCAACGCCACGATCTACCTCAACCCTGACGCGGACCAGCGGGTAGTCGCGCTGACGCTCTTCCACGAACTGCTGCACGCGCTGTGTGAGAGCGTCATGGGCGCGCCCGACTGGCGTCACCTCGGCAAGACCAAGGTCGATCGCGAAGAGCAGGTCGTGCGGATGCTAGAGGGCCCGCTGCTCTCCGTGCTGACGGACAACCCGGATCTCCTCCGCTTCTTGGTTAAGCCCGCTGCCGCGGAGAACTGATGCCCACCGGGTGGGTAGGCAGCGATCGGCATAGCCATCTCCCGCCTGGCTGGTCCTCCACGACCGTGCCGAGGATACTCAAGCGTGACGGGTACCGGTGTCAGCACGTCCGGTTCGACACTGAGCGGAAGTGTCTCCGACCTGCTGCTGACGTCGACCACATCGTCTCGGATGCAGACGGCGGTTCCGATGATGACAGCAACCTTCAGTCCCTATGCGTGTACCACCACCGGCAGAAGACGGGCCGCGAGGGTGGCATCGCTTCGGGCAAAGCCAAGCGAGAGCAGGCACAGGCGAGCAAGCCTGTGCACCCCGGCCTGGTGGATCCGCTGCCGTACGCGCCCACTCGCAGGCGGGTAGGCGAAGAACCCGCACCGTTCTGAGGAGTCGCACGATGGCTGAGGTATTCGACAGCGTTACCCGCACAGTCGCCATCATGGTCGGTCGCTCCACCGAGATGGATGCCGCGGCCGAACGAGTGGCGGCCACGATGAAGTCCGTGGCCTACGGCATCGGCGACCACGAGCTCGGCGACAGCGTGAAGATCCGCAAGGCTGGCGCCGGCAAGGACCGCATCGTCGGACCCACTGACCCTCTCGCCGTTCCCAAGGTGTTCGGCCACGTCGTTCGCAACCGCGGCGACGGCCCAGTCCTCGGCTACGTGCCCGGCAACAAGCTGCTGTACAAGACCCTGGCTCGCCTGCACGAAGAGCCTTCGCCCGACTAGGAGACACACCACCATGGCTTCCATCGCCGGCACCCTGAAGGGTCGCCTCGCCGTCACACTCATCGCCTCGGCCGGAGACTCTCTCGTCGACGTCGACCTCGGCACCTTCCGCCAGGACATCGAACTCCCGATGACCTCGTCGGTTGCCGACTCTGACGGATCCACGTTCGCTGTCGCCCTCGGTGTGTCCACGGTGGGGGTGCGCCACGGCATCGTCGAAGCACTCCGCCACGCCGCGGACGAAATCGAATCCAATACTCCTGCTGTCGCCGCCACCACGTAGGTACCGGGGGGTCCACCCCCACCCCCCACCCCTTCCTAGACCGCTACGCGTTCTGCTGCTCGCGGTGCGCAGGAGTCTGGGGGGAAAAATCACGACCACGCCAATGCGCCGATCTGGCCACGGCATCCGTTCCGGAGGTTGACCATGAAATACGCCGAGTTCCCAATGTTTGTCGAGGTTCGCTGATGCCCGGCCGCGGCCCGGCGCCGCAAAGCGAGCACACGCGGGACCGCAACAACGAGCAGATTACAAAGCTCGTTTCTGACGGAAAAACGCGCGGTCGCGCACTGCCGCGCGGGATCCTCACGGACAAGAACGGTGAAAAGATCCTGTGGCACCCGATGACCGTCAAGTGGTGGAACCACTGGCGGAAGTCCCCACAAGCCGTGCGCATGATGACCGAGCCCGACTGGGACTACCTGCTGGACACCGCCCGGATCCACCACGAGTTCTGGACTAGCGGTCGTTGGGAGCTAGCGGCAGAGCTGCGGCTACGAGCCGCGAAGTTCGGTGCAACGCCCGAAGACCGCTCGCGCCTCCGCGTCGAGATCAGCACCGGCCTGCCGTCGTCGCCGGCGAACTCCGGTCAGCCTGCAGGCCGCAACAACGTGTCCAACCTTGACGCGCAGCGCCGCCAGCGGGTCATCGGCCAGACCAGCTGATGCCCCGCCGGGTGATCACAGCGCCCGGACACGATCGCGCTATCTCCCTCGGCCACCTGGCCGTGTGGTGGATGGAGAACCTCACCGTTCACGGACCCGGGCCCGTGATCGGTCAGCATCCCCGATTCGGTGACGAGTACTACGGCTTCGTCGTCGACTGCTACGCGCTGAACTCCGAGACCGGGCGCCGGCTGTACGACTCCGCGTTCCTTTCCCGTCCCAAGGGGTGCGACAAGTCCGGCTTGGCCGCAAAAATCGCGCTGTTCGAGGCCTTCGGGCCCTCACGCTTCGCCGGCTGGGCGAAGGGCGGCGAGAAATACGAGTTTCTCGGCCGGACCTACACCTACTCCAAGGGCGAGCCGATGGGCCGCGCAGTGGTATCGCCGTTCGTGCGCGTCCTCGCCACTGAGGAAGAGCAGACCGGCAACACGTTCGCCACCATCTACCTCAACCTCACCAGCTCCGACGCGCCACTGTTCGAGCTCCAGGCATGGGGCGTCGTCGCCGGCCTGTCGAAGATCGTCATTCCCGGCGGCGGCCAGATCGTCCGGTCGACGTCCGGCGCCTCATCGAAAGACGGCGGTCTCGAAACCTACGTCGTCTTCGACGAGACTCACCTGTACAACACCCCGCAACTGCACGAGATGTACGACGTCGTCTCCGACAACCTCGGCAAGCGTTCGATGGACGCCGAGCCTTGGTTCCTCGAGACCACGACTATGTACCAGCCCGGAGAAGAGTCAGTTGCTGAGCAGACCTACGAATACGCAGACCAGATCGAGGAAGGTCGCGCGCGAAAGCCGCGGCTCCTGTTCGATCACCGGTGGGGCGAAGTCAAAGACATCGCCGACGAAGAGGCTCTCCGCGCAGGATTTGTCGACGCCTATGGTGACGCGATCGAGTGGAACTCGCTCGATGGGCTCGTAGAGAAGGCTTACGACCCACGGCGGCCCGTGACCCGCACGCGCCGTATGCGTCTCAACGCGGTCGTCGCTGCAGCGAACGCATGGGTCAGTCCAGAGGATTGGACACCGCGCGGGCGTCGACACATCCGAGCACTCGTTGCGAAACTCAAGCTCGCAGTCGAATTCGTGCGCCCATGGAAGGGCGACGAAATCACACTCGGGTTCGACGGCTCACTCAGCGACGACGCCACGGCGCTGATCGGCTGTCGAGTGCGCGATCGCTACCTGTTCCCGATTCACATCCAAGAGAAGCCAGACGGTCCCGAGGCGAAGGACTGGGAAGTCGACCAGGACGCCGTCGACGCTGCCGTGGCTCGAGCATTCGGCAAGTACAAAGTCGTCGGGTTCTACGCCGACCCGCCGTACTGGCAGGACTGGGTCCGGAAATGGGCGAAGGACTACGGCGAGCAGTTGAAAGTGAAGGCCGGCCCGAAGAACGAGATTGCCTGGTACACCAAGCGCGACGTTCAGATGGCTGACGCGCTGGAGCTGCTGCGCACGGCGATCGCGTCGGGAACGATGTCGCACGACGATGACACCCGCCTCGGCCGAGTCATGACCCGCCACTTCCTCAACGCGAGGAAGTGGTCCCGCCGCGGCGGCACGGTCATCGGCAAGGAGAAGAAGAACTCCCCAAAGAAGATCGACGCGGCCGTCGCTGCGGCTCTGGCGTTTCAAGCCTGCGCCGACTTCGACGCGTCGAAAAAGCCGGCCGACGATCAGTTCGTGCCATTCAGGATCCGATAGAAGGAGGCGGTGCCCGTGCTCGAAACAACGAGTCGCCCCGGCACCGACGACTGGTGGGTGATGGAGCTCGCGGCCGACTTCGGCCGCGACCTTCCCCGCCTGTCGAAGCTGAAAAGTTACTCCGACGGAACGAACGCGCTCCCGGATGAGACCGACCAGTCCATGCGAGAGGCCTACCGGAGGTTCATTCACTCCTCCCGGCTGAACATGGCCGACCTGGTCGTCTCATCCAAGGTCGCGCGGCTGAAGGTGCGGGGCTTCCGCACCGCGGCACCCGGCGACACCAATGGTGACGCGGCCGCGTGGGCGACATGGAAGCGCTCCGGCATGAAAGTGGGCCAGCGCGACTTCCTGAAAGATGCCGGGATATACGGCAGCGCGTACCTGACCACGACTGGTCCGCGAGTTCCCTCCCCGACCGCATCGCCGCTCGTCATCCCCTCGAGCGGCTGGACTACCGCCACACGCGAGTACACGCTGCAGCCGTGGAAGTCCGAGGCCGCGCTGACGGTCGGCTACGACCCGATCAACCAGGTCGAGCTGCTGACGCTGTTCCGCCCGGGCTACATGCGTCAGGCGTTCCGCAGGGCGCTCAAGTCGAGCGTCCCCTCCGGAATCGTCCGGCGGCGCTGGACCCCAGGTCGCGACTGGGACTGGGTGAGCGACCCAGTGCCGCTCGGATACACCTCCGAGGTGCCCGTGTTCAAGTATTCGGGAGCCGATGGCAAGGGCATGTTCGAGAAGCACCTCGACACCCTCGACCGCATCACGATCGACATCCGCGATCGTCTGACGATCACGGCGATGCAGGCTTTCCGGCAGCGCGGCATCCAGCCGGGGGACGACAAGCCCCTGCCTCAGTTCTATCCTGCCGATCATCCCCAGGCGGGGCAGCCCATCAACTACGACGAGATCTACAAGGCCGGCCCAGCCGCCCTGTGGAACCTCCCGCCAGGCGCCAAGATGTGGGAATCGACGGTGACGGAGATTACTCCGCTGCTCGAGGCGACGAAAGACGACACGAAAGCCCTCGCGTCGACGACGAGCACGCCGATCTACATCCTGTCCCCGGATGCTGCCAATGCTTCGGCCGAGGGAGCGAAGGCCGGCGGAGAAGCATTTGCCGACTCGGTCGAGGAATGGCGCGATCGCGCGGAAATGCCGATCGCATCCTCTATCAGCACAAGTTTTCTCGCGCAGGGCGACCTGGTGCGTGCCGAGATCGGAGAGCTGGAGCCCATCTGGGGTCCGACGACTCGGACATCGCTTCAGGAGCAAGCCTCGGCAGCGTCGCAGGCGAAAGCCAGCGGCATGCCGCAGCGGATGATCGACGAGAAAATCTGGGGCTTCTCACCGGCCGAGATCGAGCAGGCACGGCAGGACCGCATGGACGACGCTTTCGAAGCGGCGGCCAGCTAGGAGATCTCGATGGCGGACATCGCGGCGATGGCAACGAAGCAGGCGGCATCGCGGGACTCCATCATCGTTCAGTTGCTGAAACTGCTGCTCGGTCTTTGGAGCGGGTTCGACCGGTGGGACGACGTCGACGCGGTCACGGGAATGGCGGCTCGCTCTGCAAGCCTGGTCGAATCCGCGAACCTGCGCTCTCGCGTGATCACGCGCACGTTCCAGACTGCTGTGCTCAAGGAGCTCGGCGCCGGCAAGGCCGAGTTGGCGACGATCGTGAACTCGTACCCCCGTGCGAACACGACGCCGACCGAGGTGTACTCCCGCCCTGTTCAGCAGTACATCTGGGCTCGCCGCAATGGTTTGGCGCCGAGCGAGGCTACGAAAGCATTCGAGCAGCGACTGACGGACGTGGCCACGCAGGACGTGAAGCTCGCTGATCGTGATGAGGCGCAGCGAGTTCTCGGTGCTGACCCCCTGGTCGACCGATGGCGACGCGTCCCTCACCCCGAGCTGTCGAAGTCGGGCACATGTGGTCTTTGCTGGGTCGCCGCGCAGCGCGTGTACACAGTCGGAACGCTGATGGCGATGCACGGGCCTTCGTGCAACTGCACGATCATGGGGATCTCGAAGGGCGACGACCCAGGGCTGCGCATCAACGATGCTGACCTGAAGATGCTCTACGCGGCAGCGGGATCGAATCAGGCGGCAGACCTGCTGAACACCCGTATCACCGTCACGGAGCACGGTGAGCTCGGTCCTGTCCTGGTCAAAGAAGGCGACCACTTCCGCACTCCCGAAGAGGCCGGCCGACCCGCGTACGTGCCACAGACCCCAGACACCATCCGCGCGGATCGGACGCGAGAGCGCAATGATCTCGCAGCCCAGCTCGAGCACGCCCGGGCCCGGCTCGATGCCATGCCCGATTCGGTGAAGTTCGACAGCGTTGGCGGAACGACTCCCGAATACATAGCCGTCTTCCGCGCCGCTGGATACATGCGCCAGCGCATCGCGCAGCTCGAAACGTTCCTGACCAACTTCACCGCCTAGACCCCCGGTAACTGCCGGTCATAGTCCCGCTCTGGGGCGCTTCATCCGATCTGGAGGAATACCCATGCACCACTTCGACGCCTTCGGGCAGCGAATCATCTGCCGCCCGCTCCGCTTGCGGTACATCACCACAGAAGAGCAGGCTCTCGCCGACGCAGCAGCTGCTACCGCGGCCGCGGCGTTCCTCGCAGAGAACGGCTTCCCGCAGAACACGGTCGTCGCCGACATGCCCGTTGAGCAGCAGGCCGCTTACTGGCGGCACGAGGCCAAGAAGCAGCAGAAGAAGACCGAGGGGATCGACCTCGCCAAGCTGCGGAAGGACTCCGAGGACCTCGAGAAGCTCCGCAAGGACGGTCTCAACGACCAGCAGAAGGCCGTTGAGGACGCTCGCGAGGAAGCTCGCCGCGAGGGCGAGAACATCGGTGCCGAGCGGTACCTCAAAGACGCGGTGATGGCCCGGTTCCAGACCCTCACCGGCAAGACGGACGACGAGGTCGATACGGCCTTCGCGCACGTCGACCCCAAGTCCTTCAGAGATGAAAGCGGCGCGATCGACGTCGAAAAGCTCAAGTCCTTCGCCGCGGTATTCGGCACGAGCGACAGCGGCAAGCACCAGCAGGACGATCCGGTCGCGGCGGCTCTCGCCCGGCAGACGGCAGCTGGTGGCGGATCTGGCACCTCCATCGCGGAGAAGCGCAAACAGACCCGCGAATCCATGACAAAAACCAACGCCTAGAAAGGCTACAGAATGTCTGATCTCTCGATCCGCAACGTTCCTGCGCCGGCCGCTGCGGACTACACCTGGCTCGCCGGGGACCACACCGCATTCGCCACCGCACAGACCGGAACGCTGCAGGTCTCCGCTCTCACGAGCGGAACCCACTACGACGCCACGACCAAGGTCGTGCCCGCCGGCATCGTCCTCTCGAAGTCGGGGAACTTCTTCATCCCCTACGTCGCCGGGACCGGTATCAAGATCGCCGGCATCACCGCCGCGCCGCTCGAGATCCTCCACGAGGATGGCACGCTCGCCACCACCCTCATCTTCCCTCGCGTCGTCGAGGGAGTCATCATCCCGGCGAACCTGCCCGTTGCAGCCCAGCGGACCATCGACGACAGCTCGCCCTCGGTGTGCTCGTTCTCGTTCATCCTCTAACGAAAGAAGACACACGTGGACTACAACGACACCTTCCGCGACGCGAGCACGCTCACCGCGGTCGCGCGCGGAGCCGCCGACGCGGTCGAGGCGCAGGATCCGCTCACGCAGTTCCTGCCGAGCGCGGAGAGCATCACGCTCGACTTCGACCTCGACGCCGACGTCCTCGCGCTGCCGCGCGCGGCGTCCTTTCGCTCGTTCGACGCTGTGGCGCCGTACGGCAAAGAGAAGGCGATCGGCAGCCGCAAGGGCTCGCTCCCCGCATCCAGCATCGCGCTGCGCGTCAACGAGTACCAGCAGCTCAGACTGCGCCAGGCATCCGACGACGCGATCGGAGAGGCCATCGAGCGCAAGGCGCTGCTCAACGGCCAGTCGCTCGCGATCCGGGCCATCCTCGCTCGAGGCGATCTGATCGCCAACGGCAGCGTCACCCTGTCGCAGGAGAACGGCATCACCACCGTCATCGACTTCGGCCGACCCGGCGGCAACACCGTGACGGCCGCGACCCCGTGGTCGACCATCACGTCGCTCCCGCTGACCGACATCCTCGCGTGGCAGGCCTACTACAGCGCGCTCAATGGTGGGCCGACCGACACCGTCATCACCAGCACCAACGTGATGACAGCGCTCGCGACGAACACGTCGATCATCGCGGCCGCCAAGGGCAACAACAGCACCGGCCTCACCCGCATCGCGCCGGGCGAGGTCCTCTCGGTGCTCGCTGCGTATGGGATCACGAACGTGATCATCTACGACAAGCAGTACGAGGACATCACCGGCACGGTACGCCGCGTGATTCCGTTCGACCGCTTCATCTTCGTGCCGTCTGCCAACGCAGGCTTCGTCGGTGACACCGGGCCGATCGGTCAGACCCTTTGGGGCGTGCCGGCGGAGGCGTTCGAGGACGAGTACGGGATCGGTGTCGGCGATCAGGCAGGCATCTTCGCTGCCGCATTCAAGGCACCGAACCCCGAGCGCATCGAGGTCCTCAACTCGTCGATCTTCCTGCCGGTGGGATCCACCGCCGGCGTGAAGGGCACGATGTCGGCGGACGTGCTCTGATGGGCAAGGTTCTTGCGACCGATGTCCACGTCACCGATCCGGAGACGTGGACGGTCACAGTCCTCAAGGCTGGCTCCAAGCTGCCCAAGAAGTTCGAGGGCATCGTCACCAACAAGAAAGTCTTCGTCGACGAAGTTGCTGAGCCCGATCTGGGCGAGGCGGCCGTGACGGGTGTGGACTACGGAACGCTCGGAATTCCGGAACTGAAGGCCCTGCTCAAAGAGCGCAAGCTCGCCATCAGTGGCAAGCAGGCCGTGCTGGTCGCGCGCCTTAAGGAAGCTGACGCTGCCGAGGCGGCTGCGACCGCGCAGACCGGCGGATCCACCGACGAGGTTCCCGTCTACGAGGACCTCGACCAGGACGCCCTGATCGATCTGCTCAAGAAGCGCGAGCTGCCCGTCGACGGCGAGATCGCGGAGCTCATCGAGCGCCTCGAGTTCGACGACCTCGAGCGCGAAGAGTCCAACGAGGAGTAGTCGCCATGGCATCCGTTGAAGTGACGGTCGCGGACCTGCAATCGCGCTGGGAAGGTGGCAACCTCACCGACCAGTTCGAGAACGGGTACCTCGAGCAGCAGATCGAGGATGCCGTCGACGATGCCGACACTCGGTGGTCAGCCTTGATCGAATCGAGGCTGACCACCGGAGCGCTCAAACCCGGGCGCTACAAACGAATCATTGCCGACGCTGTCTTCCGCGTCATCCGCAACCCCGAGGGATTCACCTCGGAGAACAACGCCGGCTACGGCTACGGCAAGAATGCACAGGTCGCCTCCGGTGCTCTATGGTTCACTGCCGGTGATATCGCGCTCCTGACCGGAGAGACTGGCGCAGCCGCACCGGGAACCTTCGGCATCGGCATCGATCGAGGCTGGCGATGAGCCTCCTCGACGGCCCCGACACCGTGCACGTGCAGCTGCGCACACTCGCTCGCAGTGTGGGTCGTGCGGCCGCGGTGCTCACGAACACAGGTACGCCGGTGGAAGTACGCCGGGTGACCTGCCGCCCGCTCACGCAGTCCGAGGCGATCGCCGCGGGCGTGGAAGCGGTAACGCAACGAGTTGTCGTCTCGCGCACGTGGCCGGGCAACATCAATAGCTTGGTCATCTGGGACGGATTCGACTGGGAAACGATCGGCGATCCGCCGTTCTACCCCGGATCTCGCTCGAGCGCGCACTGGGAAGTGCGCATCCAGAAAGCGGGCCCCCACAGTGATTGACGCCGAGACATTCGTCGGCACGCTGCTCGCCCGCGACATACCCGGAGCCACTATCGAGCTCGAGCGGAACATCGACTCTCTAGCGACGATGCCCGTGCTCATCTACGCGATCAGCGGTGACGGGCAAACAGCGAATGCCGACGGGCTCTGGTTCGTCACCCTCGACCTGACGGCGATCGCGAACAGCGTCCAGGAAGCATTCGACACCATCAGCGCCGCGTATGACGCGGTGCACGCCTGGGACGCTCCAGGGAAAGCACACACCGCCTCGCTCTGGGTCTCCAGCGTGAGCGATGAGCAGTACCCGTCGAAGGACGACGTCCCCGACATCGGCGGCAAGACCGTCAGCCAGTACTCGGGCTCCTTTGCCCTGGATCTCAGAAGCAACTAACTCTCCTGCGCCCGCCCGGGCGGGTCCGCACAACCTAGGAGAAGACAGTGTCTGTAGACGTCACTAAGAAATTCATTCCGGGGCACGGAACACTGTTCATCGCCCCACCCGGTACCGCAATCGGCGCCACCCCCCTCGCATCCTTCACGCTGACCGGCCCCGGCCCCACGGGGTGGGAGAACCTCGGCCACACCTCGAAGGACAACCTCTTCGCGTTCTCGCGCGACGGCGGCGACAAGACCGTCCTCGACTCGTACATGGCCGACGGAATCTCGACCGTGTACGACTCCGTCCAGTGGGCGCTCGGCGTCAATCCCATCCAGATCGACAAGAACGCCCTCGACCTGGCCTTCGGCGGCAACTTCGACGTCGACGGTGGCTACATCGTCCCGGCGTCGAACGTCGGGCTGAACAAGGCGCTGGTCCTGCTGCTCACCGACGGCACCGCCAACATGCTGTTCTACATCCCCAACACGAACGTCGCGATCGGAGACGCTCCGAGCCTCGACGCCGCGAAGTTCCTCGAACTGCCGCTCAGTGCATCGATCCTCGCCGCGCCGACGTCTGATATCCCGGCGGCGGCCAACGGCCAGCCGGGCATCATGAAGATCTACAAGGCCAGCCTCGTCAGCGCTGCGCCGGTGATCAGCTCGGCACTGCCGTCCGGCGCCGCCGCTGGTCAGGTCATCACCCTCGTCGGCACGGACTTCACCAACGTCACGGGCGTCACCGTCGGCGGTGTCACCGCTGCGTACGACGTCATCAGTCAGACGAAGGTGTACGTCACCCTGCCGGCAGGTTCGGCAGGGTCCGCGCCGATCGTCGTGACCTCCACCGTCGGCGCTTCGCCGGCGAAAGCGTACACGCGCACGTAGCGCGTCACGAACGTCCCGCCCAGGTCAGGTAGCGGACCGCCTGGGCGGGGCTCCACCCGCAAGGTCCGCTCGCACGAAAGAGGTCCGCTATGCCCGAAATCCCCGCCGGCGCGAAAAAGCCGAAAGACCACCTCGCTCCCGAGACGGAACCGGAAGTCACCGAGGACGAGCTCCTCGCCACGCTTCCCCAGCTGACGCCCCCGCACAAGCTGCGGCTGCGCCAGCGCAACAAGATCATGGCCATGGCCGCGCGGTTGAACGGCCTCACCGACGACGACGGTGGGATCGAGGTAGAGCCAGGCGACCCCGCATTCGTCGAGCTCCTCGACGTACTCGCCGACGTCGACGACTTCGCTGAGACGATCGCCACCGACTCCGCCGCATATATCGACTGGTCTCACACCGCCAGCTACGAGCAGTTCGGTGCGCTCCTGACCCGCTACGCGAGTGCAGTGGGGGAATCCGCTGCCTCCTCGAACTAGACGCTGAGTATCGGGACGTCCTCATCGGCGACTTCCAGCAGATCTACCAGGTCAGTTTCCGTGACTACGTAGCCCTGCCGTCGATGGAGGCCGTCCACGATGCTCTCGTGTTCGTGGAGGGGCTCGCATACAAACCCGACTCGAGATACCGGGCAGAGATCCTCGGTGGGCCCGAGCACATCGGCTGGAGCCAGGACCGATACCTGGCAGCCAGCACCCATGACGCGATCATGGCGCTCATCGCCGGCCTCAGCGGCACACCGCTCGGCCCAGATGACAGGTGGCCACGGCCGACCGTCGCAGAGTCCGAAAAAGCCGCGGAGGTGATCGGCACCCTGGCCGACTTCGACACAGGAGCGTTCCTCGCGGGGCGCTGGTAACTGAACAAGCTGGGAGGCTGCGATGGCGGGTCCCGGCGGGAAGTCAGTAGGTCGCGTATCCATCCGCGTCGTACCGAACTCGAGCAGGTTCAAGGAGGACCTGAAGAAGACGCTGCAGCGCATTGAGAACAGCACTGTGCTCAACGTGCCCATGGCGGTCGACACCCGCCAGGCGCAGCTCGATCTGAAGCGCTTCCAGAAGAAGTGGAACGGCGAGTCGATCTCCTTCGACGTCGACGCCAAAACGCTCGGCGCAGCGGCTCACATGAAGGAGTTCACCCGCCGGCGCACGATCCCGATCAGCGTCAGCGTCTCGAAGGCATCCCTCGCCAAGGCGGCGACCCTCATCGCGTCGCTTTCGGGCGCGCGCCTGCTCGGCGACATCGGCAAGGACATCGGCGACAAGCTGATGAACCTCGACCGCGCCCTGCCGAAACTCGCCGCAGTGGCTCTCGGCGTAGGCGCGATCGGCGCCGCCGGTATCTCCTCCGTCGGAGGCCTGTTCACCGTCGCAGCGGGACTGGCGTCGATCGGGGGAGCGGGCCTAGCAGCCCCCGCGATCGTCGGCGGCCTCGCTGTCGGCATCACCACGCTCGTCGTCGCTCTCAAGGACGCACCCAAGCAGCTCGCTGCCCTCGGCCCCTCGATCCGCGGCCTACAGACCATCATCAACGACAAGTTCTGGGCAGGCGCTCGCAAACCCATCATCGACCTCACCAGGTCCGTGCTGCCCGATCTCCGCAAGGGGTTCGCCAACACGGCCTCCGAGCTCGGTGGCTGGGCTGCAAGCCTCGCCTCCGGATTCAAGACGGCGCTCGGCGGAGGCGTCCTCACCGGGTTGTTCAACAACCTGAACCAGTCGATCACGATCGCCTCCGGTGGTACCGGTGCATTCGCATCGACCATCGTCACACTCGGTACGGTCGGTGGCACCTACCTGCCGAAGCTCGCGACATGGATCTCCGGGATCGCGACGCAGTTCAACAACTTCGTGCAGGGCGCTGCCGCCGATGGCCGCCTGGTCCAGTGGATCGACGGCGGCATCGCCGCGCTCGGTCAGCTCGGTTCATCGGTCGGCTCGATCTTCTCGATCATCAACGGGATCAACACCGCGGCGCAGGCAGCCGGCGGTGGTGGCCTGGCTGTTCTGGCAACCACGCTCGCAGCGGTCGCCGAGATCGTCAACGGACCGGCATTCCAGTCGACCCTGTCGACGATCTTCGCGGGCGCCGCCGCCGGCGCTGAGGGCCTCGCGAACGCCGTCGGCCCGATCGGGGCCATGTTCACGGCGCTCGCGCCGACCATCGCCAACGTCATGGCCACGTCCGGCCAGGTGGTCGGCAATCTGCTCGGGCAGATCGCCAGCGCGCTTGCTCAGCCCGCTTTCGCTACCGGTCTCACGGCGTTCTTCGACGGTCTCCAGCAGGGCCTCCTGGCCATCGGCCCGGCTCTGCCTGCCGTGGCAGCTGCCCTCGGCACGCTGGGCAGCTTCGTAGGGGCCCTGGCTGCCCAGCTCGGACCAGTACTCGGTACGGCGCTCGGTCTGATCGCCCCGATCCTGTCCGAGCTTCTCGCTCAGATCCAGCCCCTGCTGCCTCTGCTCGGTGACGCACTAGTGAGTGCACTGTCATCGATCCTGCCTGTAGTGGGCACGCTCATCTCGACACTGCTGCCCCCACTCGTCTCGCTGATCGCCGCGATCATCCCCGTCATCCAGCCCGTACTCGATGCACTTCTGCCGCTGATCACGACGCTGCTGCCGCCCCTGATGGAGATCATCCAGGCGCTCATCCCCGCGCTCATTCCGATCATCGGTCTGATCGCACCGCTCGTGCAGCTGCTGGCCGCCATTCTGGTGCCCACCATCCAGATGCTCGTTCTGGGGATACAGCCCGTGCTCGCGCTCCTGAAGATCCTCACCCCGGTCATTCAGATCGTCGCGACAGTGATCGGCGCCCTGGCCGACATCATCACGACGGTGCTCCTCGCCGCGTTCAAGGCGTTCGGGCAGCTGCTCCGAGGCGACTTCTCGGGAGCGATCAAGACGATGTCCGACGCCTTCTCCGGTGTCGGCGACATCGTCAAGAAGGCCTTCTCGTCGATGATCGGCTTCGCGCTGAACGGTGCGAACTCGATCATCGACGTGATCAACGGCATCATCTCCGGCGTCGCTTCTATCGCCTCCGGCCTAAAGAACCTGACCGGCGGCGCGATCGACATCAAGCTGGCGAAGATCCCACACCTGAACGTGCCGAAACTGGCACTCGGCGCCGACATCCTTCCCACCAGCGGCGGCGTCATCGCGCGGCTCGCTGAGGCCGGAAGGCGGGAGCGCGTCATCGACGCCGGCCTCGGCAACCGCAACCTCGAGCTGCAGAACAGGCTCCTGGACCAGGCAACCGCGCGGGGTGGTGCGGGAACGACCCACATCGACGCACCCATGACGGTGATTGTTCGGCCGGAGGATGACGCGCGCCTCGTAGGTCGTCAGGCCGGCCGCGAGTTCTTGAGCACGATCGCGGGAGATATCTGATGCCAGTCCTGACAGTCGGCTCCCTCCCGTTCTCTGGTGACACCAGCGGGCGGGAGGGATTCCACTACAACAAACTCACCGGCTGGTTCGACCTCACGGACTCCAAGTCCGACGTCAACGAGCGCCCGCAAGCGCACGGCGCGTTCGGAATCTCTCAGGACTGGCGCACCTCCGCGGCAATCTCGTTCCACGGATGGTTCTCAGCGAGTACGCGGGCCGAAGTGATCGCCGCCAAGAACGCGCTGAACGGGGCCCTGGGCGACGGCAAGCCGAAAATCATGACGCTCACCGACGTCGACGGGACAACCTCCCGTGTGGTGTCGGTCCGATACGTAAAGCCGAACGACAACAGGGCGACCCTGGCCTTCGAGTTCGACGTCGACGTGATAGCACCGGATCCGCTCCGATACGGCCCCGTGGTGTCGGTCGTCGCTGACGTGCCTGCAGTGACCGGCGGTCTGATCATGCCGCTCGGCGCGGGGACCGCCGTCATCGACTTCGGTACCGGCGGAGCCAGCGGTCGAGTGGCGGTGACGAACCCAGGGACGGCGCCGACGTCGCCGTCGATTGAGGTGAGCGGCGGGCTTGAGCTCGGGTTCGTGATCACTGACACCACCAGCAACCGAGTCATCCGATTCGAACGCCAGATCCCGCTCGGCTCCACAGTTTTCATCAATCAGCGCACTGGCCGCGTCTACCTCGACAACGCGGCCTCTGACGTCTCGGGCTTCCTCACCTCCAGGGGGCTCTTCGAAATCGGGCCAGGGGAAACGCATCAGGTCCAATTCCAACCGCTCGGCGCTGTCACGGGCACCCCACAGATGACCCTGCGCACCTCGGCCGCATACCTCTAGGAGAAATCGATGACCCTTCGAAAGGGATTCGGCGCGGAGCTCGCGCTCCCGCACGCCAACGATCTCCGCCTAGATATGGCCGGCATGGTCGTCCGCAACGCAGCAGGCGTTCCGCGCGGTGGGATCTTCCCGCCGGCGGCAACAAACCTGCTGAGCGCCACGGCGAGCATGAACGTCGCCGTGGCCGCATTCTCCGGCGTCGCGGTTCGCGATGGCGGAGTGGTCTTCTTGGCGAACGACGGCCCGGTGAACGTTCTGCTGCCCAACCCGCCAAGCTCAAACTCGGCACTCCACGTGGTCTGGGCCAAGCAGAACGACTCGAGCTCCTACGTCACCACTCCCGACTCTGACAACAACGCGGTGTTCGGGGTCCTCGCCGGTGCATCAGCACCAATCCCCGTCCGAAATCCTGCAGGTCTTCCCGCCGGGGCGATCGAGCTCGGCACAGTCTTGGTGCCGTCAACCGCGACGAATACCGGGTCGGCCGGAGTCATCTTCACCCCTACGTACCTGTACACGGCGATGGCGGGCGGAATAGTTCAGTTCCGGACGAAGGCCGAACTCGACCAGTGGACCACAGCTATTCCGAATCAGCGCGCGAGTGTTGCCGCCACAGGGTATGAGTACTCCTTCATCGGCACTACCTGGGTGCAGCGACTCGTAGCTCGGCACGCAGGTAACCCGGGTGCAGCGATTTCAGGCATCGCAGTCCCTGCTGGAGCACTCGACCTGCCGAGCGGCGTCATGATTCAGACTGGGCAGCTGGTCGCCGCCACCTCGATCGCGTTCGGCAACGAGTACTTTCCAGTCGTCAACTTCCCGACACCCTTTCCCAACTACGTCCTGTCGCTGACGCTAATGCCGCTGTCCGGCTCCCCGATCACCGCGGCGGCATCGCCGCTCGCGCTCGACACGCTCAACGCGACACAGTTCCGCGCCATGGTCCCCGGATCCGGCAACCCATGGATACGCGGTTTCGTGTGGACAGCGATCGGAGGCTGACCCGTGACCAGCTACCAGCTCATTCAGGACGGCGAAGTCATAGGCGTCATCGACGCCGACTCGGAGGACGAGGTGCTCGACCACCTCTCTCTGCCCAAGGCACCCGATGCTGCCAGGATCACGATCATGGAGCTCGGAACGGAGCCGACAGCATGAGCCTGTTCTGGCCCACAGCGAGCATGGTGATCTCCAAGGGCGGGGAGTTCAACAACGACCGCGGCCCGAACCACTCGCCGCGCTTCCACCAGGGCGCGGACATCGCGATCGGCACCAACACGCCGATCTACGGATCAGGCGACGGCGTCGTGAAGGCGGTCATCAACACCGGTAAGACCGCCGGCTACGGGCTGTACGTCCTCGTTGCTTACGGCGCTGTCACCGTCATCAACTCCCACATGAATCGGGAGTACGTCACTGTCGGTCAACGCGTCAGCGTCGGCACGTTGCTCGGCGACTCCGGAGGCATCCGCGGCAGCTTCGGAGCAGGCGACGCAACCGGGCCGCACGACCACCTCGAGGTCCGAGTCAACGGCGCCCTGGTGAACCCCGCGGCCGTACTCGCCAGCCGCACCCAGATCTCTTCCGGGGGCGGATCGACACAACTACCAGAGGACGATTTCATGTCAGGACTCAGCGACAACGAGCAGCGCCAAATGTACAACGCGCTCGTGCAGCCAACCGGCGACGGCGGCGCCTACTACAAGAGCGACGCCATCATGAACATCCTCCGCCTCGAGGTCGAACCCGCAATCGCAGCGGTCGCCGCCGGTGGCATTGCCTTCCCCGGCGCCAGCTACAACGCCTTCGTCGCCATTGTCAACGCCGTCCGCGGCGCATCCGGGCAAGCGCCCCTCGACATCGACGAGGCAGAGCTCGCCAAACAGCTCTCCGCCATCGGAGACAAGAACGCGGCCGCACGCCAACAGGAACTCCTCACGGCGATCGCTGCCAACACGAACGAAGTGCTCGCCGCGATCGCCACGGTCGACGAGGCCACCCTCGCGACCTTCGGGCTGAAGCGGGTCACAAATACGTAGTCCGGAGGAGTTGCTGTGACGGAGTACTTCATCGGCAACCTGCTCACAGGTCGACGCCTGCAAACCCTGCCGGTGATGACTGGGCCCTGGTCCGACCAAATACACGTAGCGGAGACCATCACCGTCACTGTCGACCTCAACGACGCCGACGTGCGTGATCTCGACCTCGATAGCTCCGCGGCGCCGGCTCAGTCGTTTCTGGCCGTCAGGGAGAACGGCCGAATCGTGGCGGCGGGACCGATCTGGACGAGCGTTTACGACCGACCGAAGCGCACTCTCACGCTCCGGGCGGCGGGGATGGCATCGCTCTTCAACCACCGCCTAATCCTTCCCGTGCTCGCCGCTTCTATCGGCGTCGATCAATGGACGGTCCCAGACCCGCTGGACTCAACGAAGACCATTCCAAACCCGGCGCTCGCCACGGTCCTCAACGGAATCAGCCTCGGCACGATGGCTAAACGCCTGGTGCAGCAGGCCCGTACATGGACTGGTGGCAACGTGCCGATCGAGTTCCAGCCCGACGAGGCGGCCGCGCGTACCAAGACCTACGACGCAGTGAATTTCAAGCCCGTGTGGGAGGCCTGCACCGACATCATGAACATGGACGACGGCCCGGAGATCAACTTCCAGCCGCTCGATACCGACGATTTGCTCGGCGTGAAATGGCTCATGGAGACCGGCACGGTCGCTGAACCACTCATCACGTCGACGTCGATCGTCGACTGGGACCTCACGGCGAAGGAAAGCCCGATCTCGGACTTCCAGATCACCACCGACGCCACCAAGATGGGCTCCCTAGCATGGCAAACCGGAGGTGCGCAGAACAGTACAGTCGTGGTCTCGCGCGCATATGACCCGACACTGGTCTCTGCCGGCTACCCCCTGATGGAGCTGTCCGATTCTTCACACAGCACCGTCGACCGGCAGGACACTCTCGACGACTACGCGACGGCCGACGTCATCGCTGGCCGACGTGCCGTCGAAGTTTGGTCCTTCTCTGTGAAGGCCTACCCCACCGACCAGCTCGGAAACCCCGCCGGACCGCGGGTAGGGGACTACCAAGTCGGCGACTTCTGCAACATCCACATCGACGCGTTCGACCCGAAAGAGCTCACTGGCGACCCGTTCAAACACGCAGGAGGGGATTTCCCCATGAGGATCATCGGAATTTCGGGAGATGAGAAAGGCATCGACCTGAAGATCGATCTCGCACCAGCGCTGGTCGGCTAATGGCGACCAAGTACCCGACACCGCCCGGCGACAGCATGGCACCAATCGGGCGCGCTCTCTCGGAGGTGCGCCGCGGCCAGCGTGAACTTGCGCGACCCAGTGCGGTGCAGATCGGTGAGCTTGTTCAGCAGGTGCAAACAGCGCTGGTAAACCTCAACGCGCAGGTGGCCGCGTCGATCGCGGCGAACTCGTACACGAAGTCAACGATCGACTCGCTGATTGCTCACCCTCCTGCAGGCAGCGCAGTGACCGGAAATATCTCTGCGACCGGAGATGTGACGGCCACGAACGTCACTGGCACGAACGTGTTTGCCCAGTCGTTGTCGACGAACATCACGGCAGGCCGAGTGCAGCTATGGGGACGCACGTCAGACGGCTACATCGCCACCGCTGTCTCGTCCGAGAAGTTCAAGAGCAACATCCGCCTTGCCGACCTCGACCCCGATGTCGTGCTCGAGGTGGGCGTCAACTACTTCGAGTACACGGTCGAACTGCGCAAGCGCGACGACCCGACCTTCGAGGAGTACGTCGGGCCCTGGTATCACGTCAGCACGAATATCGGTGTCATCGCCGAGCGCCTGCACGAGCTCGGTCTCTGGCAGTTCGTCGTCTACGAGCGCATCATGGTGGCCGGGCCGCTGATCCCGAACGACCTCTCGCAAGATGAGGGCGACGAGTACTTGCCGATCACGTACAGCGAGCAGCTGCACCTTGACGAAAACGGCGAACCGATCCCGCTCGCTGTGCACGACAGCCTCTTCGTGTACGCGCTCCTCCCGGTGATGCAACGAATGCATCGGCGGCAGAACGCCTTCGCGACCCGCCTTGCGGCTCTCGATGGTCAGGAAGAGGACTACTAGGGCTTGTACCAGTTGGTGCAGTTGTTGTTGTCGTCGTAGGCCTGGCACTGCTCGCCGCCGGCGCCGAGCGCCTCGCACGCGCTCTCGTTGCCGGCGCCGTCGACCGCGTTGGCCTTCGTGCCCGCTGGGCACTTTACGACACCCGACGAGTTGCTCGAGTTGCGCGCCGGCGTCTTGGTTGTGGCCTTCGCCGCTGCGTCAGCGGCCGCCTGAGCCTCGGCAGCAATGCGGGCGTCCTCGGCAGCCTTCGCGTCAGCAGCTGCTTTCGCCTCCGCGGCAGCCTTGGCGGCCAGATACTCCTGATAGCTCGCCTCGGCGGCAGCTTCGAGTTCTTTCTTCGCGCTGGCGGCGGCCTGGAACATTGCCTCCTCGGCGGCCACCTGATCAGCGGCAGCTTCGGCGGCCGCGACAGTGCGGGCTTGCTGGTCTGCCTGGGCGGTGCGGATGCCGTTGCCGATCGCGAATCCGCCGAAAACGAGTGCGCCGATGGTGACCGCGGCGATTCCCACCTGTGCGAGCACGGGGATGCGGCTCTTGGTGAAGGTGTCGCGTGTGATCTTCATGCTGCCCAAATTAATCCTCATCAGCGACAGAAGCAATTAATTGCTCAGATACACCCCGAATTGGGGTGCTGGGAGAGATCCCGGCGGCGGTCGGCGTCGTCTCCGCTGCCGGACTACCCCCCTCACGATCCCGAAGGGGAACAGATGCCCGAGTGGATCGGACCAACACTCGTCGGCGTGCTCATCGCACTGATCGGCGCATCCGGCGGGTGGCTCGCCTCTCTTATCGCTCGGCAAAGCGCCCGGCAGAAGCGCGATGACACCCTCAACAAACGGATCACGCGCCTCGTGAACTTCTGCTGGCGACTGATGCACCAGGTCGAGCAGCTAGGCGGGGAACCGGAGCAATGGCCAGATGACCTCTACGACGAGTAGGACCAGACGATGACCGGACAGGCACCCACTCCCGACGAACTGATTGAGGCTGAAAAGCCCCATCGTGTTCCGCTGCGAATCCAGGCAGCCTTAGTTCTCGTGATCACGCTGCTGATGATCATCGCGGTCGTCATCGGCGCCGGCGTGAACTTCAGCCAGTCTCGCGTCATCGGGCAGCAACAGTCTCTGATCGCCGACCTCAGCCACAACCTTGACGCCACACGAGACCAGGTCAAAGCCAGTGGCGAAACCCCCGTGTCACCGCCTGCATCCGTCGTCGCCGGCGCCGCGGGAGATCCGGGCAAGGCAGGCACCAATGGCATCGATGGTCGTGACGGCACGTCCGTCATCAGCGTGATCTGCCAGGCCTCCGGGTCGTGGTTGATCACCTACAGCAATGGCAGCTCGCAGCAAGCCACTGGCCCCTGTATCGGAGCGAACGGCGCCGACGGTCAAACCATCACCGGTCCGCCCGGCAAAGACGGCACCAACGGGAGCAACGGCGCGAACGGCGCTGACGGTCGAGACGGCACAGACGGAGCCCCCGGCGAGCCGCCGTTCTCCTGGACGTGGGTCAGCACGTCCGGACTCTCCCGTACCTGCAACCGCACCGAGCCGTTCGACAAGACAGCACCCACCTACACCTGCACGACAACACCATGAAAGGCAACACCATGAACTCCACTCTCCAGCGCTACGCCGCCGTCCTGCTCCCGTTCTTCGTTCTCACCGTCGGCGCCACCGACACTGTGCTCAAGCACCCGGGCGACCTCACCGTCACAGTGCCTTTCGCCATCCTCGTGCTCGGCGCGATCGGCACCTACGTTGCGAAGCTCCTCGATGCAAAATGGCAGGGCGGACTGAAGACCGGAATCGCGATCGCGACCACGATCCTTTCCGCTGTGCTCCCGTTCATCCTCCCGGGCGGGTTCGACCCAGCGGTCAGCGTCCCCGTCATCATCGTCGCGGTGCTCAACGCGCTCGCAACACAGCTCGGTGTCGCCATCCGTGTCGACCCCGTTCTGGCAACCGCGAACGCCGCGGGAGTGCACAACATCAGCTCCCTTCCGGCACCCCACCCCGCGCTCAGCTCCAGCGACTATCTCGACGTCGAATAACACCAGTGGAGATCGTTGACATAACCCTCGTCGAAGGGGCCGATCGTGTCCCGGTCGACCTGGGTATCGAGATCTTGTTCTGTCCCGACGGCAGCGTTCGCGTTGCGCATGACTGCAAGCTCATCGATGATCGACGCCGCCTGCGGTCAGCGCCACGCCTCCAACTTGGCGAAGGTCACACGATCGACTCACGCGCACCGCTGACCATCGTGGCGAGCATCCTGTGCGACGACTGCGGCCTGCACGGGTTCGTCACAGGCGGCACCTGGGTCCCAGCGTGACCTGCTTCTGCAGACACCGCGACAGCCCATGCACCCCTAGCGGCCCACGCCATCACCCCCGACCACTGCACACACGAGTAGGAGACCCCCATGGCTGATGAAGTTGTGACCAAGCGGCGCGTGACCATGCGCAGCACCGTCATCGTCGGAACCGACAAAGACGGCAAGAACCTGTACCAGGACCACGAGGCCGTCGACTTCGTCCGCCCGGACTTCCTCGACGCATACGTGGAGGACGCCCGCACACGCTGGCAGCTCGTGACCGTCTCGGACGAGCCCGACGCCGGCCCCGGCGGATACCACGGCGCCACCCACATCCCGGAGAGCCTGGATCACGCACTCGCGGGCCAGACCTTCGCTGCCACTGAGGAGGCCTAACCATGGCGATCCGAAACCTGTCTACCCGCAACGCTCTCGCCACGGCGTACGGCACCACGAACCCGTACGGGGCGCTGTTCACCGCTGACCCGGGCACGTCGGGCACGGCGACTGGCGAGGTCACGGGCGGCTCCCCGGCGTACAACCGCAAGGCACTTACCTGGGGAAGCGCGTCGGCGTCGGCGATCGTGTCGGCGGCGACTCCGTTCGATGTACCCGCGTCGACGACTGTCACATACTTCGGTGTCTGCTCGTCGGTGACGCCGGCCGCAGCGACCGTCGGGGACTCGGTGGCGGTGACGTCGCAGGCGTTCGCATCTCAGGGCACCTACACGGTGACCGCCACCTACACGCAGTCCTAGCCCGTTGGAGGGGAAGTCGTGACCGTCTACAACTTCCCCTCCAACCTCCCGCTGACGCCTGCAGGCAGCAATGACGACCAGAACAAAGCGAGCCTGGTGCTCGGAACCGTCGTTCACTCGACGTCAGCCGGGATTCAAGCGACGGGCGTCCGATTCTGGGTCCCGGCCATCGGCGTGGGCGAGACGATCCGCGGATATCTGTTCGCCGGCGTCTCTGGTTCGACCTTGCTCGCCTCGTCGGCCGCGGTCGCTGCGGTGTCGGGCTGGAACACGCTCCCTTTCACGACCCCGTACACGCTGACATCGGGAGTCGACGTCACTGCGGCCGTCTACATTCTGGCGCTGTCGAGCCACGTCTACTACCCTGCGGTCGCTAGTGTCCTCGCCAGCGCACAGACTGTCTCACCGATGCAGACTGTGGCGACAGCATCGCGGTACAACTACGGCAACGCTTCACCGAATCTCGCGATCAGCGGCGGGGACGACTTCGGCAGCTCGTCAGCCTGGTACGGCGTCGACGTCATCGCATCCGATGGATCAGGGCCCGCAGGGACAGCGTCGCTGTCTGGCTCTGGCACCCTGACGACCGCAGGCAAGAAGTCGGCCGCGGCGTCGCTCGCTCTATCGGGATCCGGGTCGTTGTCGGCCAGCGGCAAGATCGCCTTCCTCCGACCGGCGACACTCGCCGGCGGAGGGACACTCGGCGCCGTCGCTGCTCCGGCCAATTCGACGGCTGCGGTGTTCGCATCTTCCGGCACCTTGACCGCATCGGCTGCCGCAACCGGCTCTGGCACGCTCTCCGGCGATGGCACGCTCTCCGGCGCACCGACGTCACAGACCGCCGTCTCTGCGTCCCTGGCCGGTTCGGGCTCGCTCGCAGCGGCACCCGCCGCCCGCACCACCGCGGCCGCGCCTCTGGGAGGCTCCGGGGCGCTGACCGCGGCGAGCACCGCCCGAGTTCCGGCCATGCCGATACTCGGCGGTGCTGGCGCTCTCGCAGCCCAAGGCGCGCCGTCTCCGACCGTGCCAGCCGCTCTATCGGGCGTCGGCCTGCTGAGTGCTGGCGCTCCATCGAGCGGGCAGGCGACGCTGACTGGTGGCGGCTCGGTCGCCGCGACGCCGATCGCTCGTGTGCTCGCGGCCGCGACGTTGAGTGGGGCCGGCATTGTGTCTGCGGGAGCACGTTCCGGAGCGAGTTCGGCAGTGTCCTTCGCCGGTGGCGGAGATCTCGTCTCCATCACCGCAGCGTGGGCTGCAGTCCTGGTGGCACTCGCTGGGTCGGGAAATCTCGTCCCAGCAGCACCACGTCCGCCGGGTCGTGACATCACAATCGTTGTTGGTTCTCCGCATGGCAGCCAACTGCGAGCCGGCGCGCCTGTAGGCCACCCGCTGGGGTCTGGTCTCCCGTTATCCAATCCGTTCCGTGCTGGCTCACCTTGGAGGTAGTCGATGGCATCCCTTCGTCGTGCTGGTCGCGAGTACTTCCATTGGCCCCTGACGAACGTTCCGGCTGACGTCTCTGCCCTCGAGGTCCTCCTCGAGGGAGGGTGGCATCCGCTCGAGCTCGCCGCGGACCGCCTCAGCGCTCGATGCCTTGTCCAAGGCCCCGACGTTGCGGTGATCGACGTAAGCGCTGTGACAATCACGAGCGATCAGAGCAGCATCGAGCTGCGCGTCAGTGACGATCCTGAGATCGTGATCCGCGGCGGAGGCGAGATACGCCTCATTTGAACGACGACGAATGGCCCCGGCCGCCCACTCACGTGGGCGGTCGGGGCCATTCGTCGTTTAAGGAGCCTCGTCGACGGGAGAGCTCGGGTTGGCCTTCACCCACATCTGCCATGTCAGCCACGCCGCCGTCTCCATATCGGGGAAGTATCCGATGAGGGCGCGGTCCTCGGACCGCTCCGCCCAGGTCACGACGCGGATGAGCTTCGTGCGCTTAGGTCCGATGACAACCGGGAGCAGCACGGCGATCTTTCGGCTCCGGTCGAACATCAGATACTCGCCAGGGCGCACACTGCGCTGCAGTGCACGCATCGGCGTCCACGTGTGGGCCAAACCCGAGCTCCTCGACGATCAGGAGCGGCCGGCCTCCGCGAGTGAAACAACAACCGACCCTTACCAGCTGACGTAGCTGGCAGAGGGGTCGGTGTTCGTGACAGTGATCCTACGTCAGCCGAGCGACACCGCACTCTGGGCAAACCCAGTACGGGTGAGCCTCGGTCCCGGAGAGCTCGAGCGGGACCAGACACTCCGGGCAGTTCGGTGTTGCGGCGGTGTCGTCCATCCCTTCA
>Ga0247741_1000149_pt1 | contig 45979 bp, 63 predicted proteins | sample UWRJL213509R2_FD_180945 | JGI IMG/M metagenome (GOLD analysis project Ga0247741, IMG submission 180945) | Plant litter microbial communities from Arlington Agricultural Research Station in Wisconsin, United States - UWRJ-L213-509R-2 | ecosystem: Environmental > Terrestrial > Plant litter >... | reverse complement strand
AACAAGCGCTACCGAGACTCAGGCCTCGTCGATGAGGTCGAGTGGCACAAGTCCAAGTCGCACCCCGAGAACGACGAGTGCGACGACTACGAGCGCGACAGTCCGTATCCGGTCGACGCCGTCCCCGAGAAGCCGCACCCTCAGTGCCTGTGCTACACGGTGCCGCGTATGGTGACGACGGATGACTTCTTCAGCAAGCTGGCGACCGAGGGTCGACAGGCCGTCCTCGGAGCCTAAAAGCGGCGCTGTTGTCCCTTCAGGTAGAGTTTCTCTCACCAAGGACACCAACAGGAGGAACGACAAATGAAAAGCACAAACGGCGTGATGCTGGATGAGCTTCTTGCACTACCGATGGACCTCCTGGTCCTGATCGGTGCTGACGACGACAAGAAGAGTGATTCGGAAAAGTCGGAAGAGGACAAAAAGAAGGACGAGGACGAAGATAAGTCCAAGGAGAAGGAGCCGGAGAAGGATCCGGTCAAGCTCCAGCGGACCATCGACAACCTTACCGAAGACCGCGACCGCAATCAGCGCGGGCGCAAAGACGCCGAGGACGAGCGTGATGCTCTGAAGACGGAAGTTGCCGAGCTCAAGAAGGCCGGAGCGACCGACGAGGACGCGAAGAAGGAGATCACCCGACTCACGTCGCTGGTCGCCTCTCTCGAGTCCAAGATCGACAGCCTCTCGATCGATCTCGCATTCGGCGACGACAAGCACTACAACTGGCAGTCTCCCAAGGCTGCTCGCAAGCTGGCGGATCTCACCGACGTGAAGATCGAGAAGAACAAGACGACCGGAGCCGTGACGGTTACCGGACTGAAGGCCGCTCTCGATAAGCTCGCCGAGGAGAACCCCTTCCTGCTCGTCACCGACAAGGACGACGAGGAAGACAAGGACGACAAGACCAAGAAGCCCGCACCCAAGAAGTCGGGCGAGCCGGTCAAGAAGACCAAGTCGACGGAAGAGGCGTCCGTGCAGGCTCGCGAAGCACAGCTCAAGAAGAAGTTCGGCATCCGCCGCTAACTCGAATCACTCAAATCCTCAGGAAGGAATCCCATGTCTCGTGTAGACAAGACCGAGTCCGCCGTGGGCGTCGTCCGTGCTGTTCTCGCAGCCGACTACGTGCCCGGCGACATCGACGGCATCTTCGGCGTTGGACTCAACGCATCGGGCCTCGTCGTGAAGGGTGCCGGCACCACCGGCGTCATCGCGGTCGTCAACCCGCTCAAGTCGGCTTCGAAGGCCGGTCGACCCGTCGACCTGTTCGTGCTCGCCGACATCGTGGACGTGGGCGACTCCGCCAACGACCCGACTCTCGTGCCCGGCAAGAAGGCCTACGCCTCCAACACCACCGGCGTCATCACCACGACCGCGCCCGGCGACCTCACCACCGTCACCGCCGTCGGCTTCACCGTTGAGGCAGACCGCCTCATCGTTCGCCTCTAAGTCGGAAAGGACAAGAGCCATGAGCAACACCCTCGCATTACGTTCCATTCCGGCCTTCGCTGCGGCATTCTCGCCGAAGCCCAACCACCGCCTCGTCAATCTCGAGTCGTTCGGCATCTACCGTGAATTCGGTGGACACGACGGTGGCTACAACGCCTCCGACGACGTTCTCGTCTACCAGACGGTCGATGGCGTCGACTACAACACGATGTTCACGGAGTACCAGGAGAGCATCGCCCTCCAGAACCGCGAGCGTCAGGCCATCGTCGACTTCCTCACCTTCTCGGTGACGGCAGCCAGCGAGTCCGTCGCTCAGCTCTCGAGCAACAACTTCGAGCGCGCTACGCAGTTCGGTGAGCCGCGTGGTATCCGCCAGAAGCCCACGTCGTGGTGGCTCGGCTACGACTTCGACTGGTACGACCTCGCGATCCGCTACACGTGGATGTTCCTCGCGGACGCCACCCAGCCGCAGGTCGACTCGCTTCACGCCTCGGCGCTCGACGCGGACAACCGTCTCGTCTTCACCAAGGTTCTCGAGGCGCTGTACAACAAGACGAACCGCGAGGCCGAGATCGATGGCCGCGAGGTCAACGTATACTCGCTGTACAACGGCACCGACGGCGTCGTTCCTCCGACGTACAAGTCGAACGTCTTCGACAACACCCACACGCACTACCTGACCTCGGGTGCCACGACGATCGACTCCGGCGACCTGGATGCTCTCTACGAGCACCTGCGTCACCACGGCTACGGAGCCGAGAACGGCGTCCAGCAGATCGTGGCGGTGAACTCCCGCGAGGGCAAGGTCATCCGCACCTTCCGCATCGACACCGGATCGACGTACGACTTCATCCCCGCTGCGGGACAGCCGACGGCGCTCATCCTCGATCAGGGTCAGTCGATCTCCGGCCAGCAGGTCGCCTCGACCTACCAGGGTCTCAACGTGATCGGTGCCTACGGCAACCAGATCATCATCGAGGACGACCTCTTCCCGGCTGGGTACGTCGCCAACATCGGCTCGGGCGGACGAGACAACCTCGTCAACCCGGTCGGCGTCCGCGAGCACACGAACCCCGGTCTCCGTGGTCTGCGTCTCGTCAAGGGTGCAGTTCCCGACTACCCGCTGATCGACTCGTTCTACCAGCGCGGCATCGGAACGGGTATCCGCCAGCGCGGTGGAGCCGCAGTGATGAAGATCACCGCTTCCGCCACCTACACCGCGCCCACGCAGTACACGTTCTAACCCAAGCCGGCAGAGGCCGATCCTTCTTGGTGGGATCGGCCTCTGTCTCTAGCAGAGAGGCAAGACAATGTCGAAGAAGATCGACTTCAGCAAGCCGCTGACCGAGGACGAGGTGCTGTACATCGCCGACCGCCCCTGGATCGTGCAGGATCTCGAGATGTCGGGCATCGAGCTCACGTTCGAGTCCGACCTCGAAGAGGAGACCGACGAAGAGGAAGAGCAGACCTTCGAGGCGCTCGACTGGGATGCTCTCGAGTATCCCGACCTCAAGGCTGCGGCGACCGAGCGCGGTCTCGACGCCACCGGCAAGAAGGAAGACATCAAGGCTCGCCTTGTCGAATTCCACGCGACGGCGGAGGAGCCCGAAGAGTAAGCGGCCACCAGCCGCTCTCCGGTAAAGTAGACCGAGAGGCCTCAGCATTCAACCGAGTGCTGGGGCCTCTTCTCATTCCTCGAAGGGACAACTCATGGCCTCGCCAGAACTGATCGCCGAGCTCCGAGCTCTCGTAGCCGAGCCGGACAACGAAGCTCCATACACCGACGACTATCTCGGCGCTCTCATCGACGGCAAGCCGACCCTGCGTGCTGCCGCCCGGTCTGTCTGGCAGTCCAAAGCCGCTCACTTCGCGCACCTCGTGAACATCTCCGAGGCTGGTTCGTCCCGAAGCATGGGCGACCTGTACAAGAATGCACTCGCCATGGCCGAGGTGTTCAACGACGACTCCGTCGCCACCGCGTCCTCCGCAGCCAGCACCACGCGCCTCATCGAGATCGATCGCTGATGGACGCCATGGAGAAGAAGATCCACCGCCTCAACACGAAGGCGTTCATCGACGCGCGCTCGACGGTGATCACTCTGACTCCGGTGGAGAAGCAGCGCACGGCTGGCGCCCAGTACGACTGGGTTGACCTTCCGCCTCGGGAGCCGCAGACGTTCCGGATCATTGAGTTCGGTCGATCGACAGACGCCACGGTTACGACTGCGGATGGGCAGGTGCGCCGCGTAGCGTACGAGCTCCTCGGCGAGTGGAATTCGAAGATGGAGCCGGGCGACCACTGGGTCGCCGAAGACGGACGCGAGTGGACCATCGGCGACATGATGCGCGACAACGACTACGAGCAGCGTGGTCTGGTGACCGAGTATGGCAAGTAGCAGCAGCTTCCACTTCACTCGAGATGAGATCAGTCCGAAGCTGCTCGGTGCTCACATCCGGGCGCGGGCGTACATCTCGAAGATGACGACGTACTACGCCCTGCAAGCCGAGACCTACGCTAAGAACAACGCCGCATGGACCGACCGCACGGCGAACGCTCGAACCGGCCTCGTGGCCATCGGAGACAACTCTCAGGCGGCGACCGGACACTGGCATATCGACATCGGTCATTCCGTCAACTACGGTATCTGGCTTGAGACGCGCTTCGCCGGGCGATACGCGATCATCGTCCCCACCATGGAGGTCATCGGACCTCAGTATGTTCGAGATGCCGGAAGGCTATACAACGAGATGTTTGGAGTCTAGAATGCCCACCACAAGAGAGACCATCGCGGACATGCTTGCCGAGTCGACGGATCTGCGCAACGCCGGGCTGTCTGCGTCGCAGCACTCGGACGACTACAACGCCGTCTATCAGGCCGACACCTCCGACTCTCCACAGGAGGAGTTCTTCCTCGTTTTGCGCTGGGGCAAGGCTCGCGCTGGCATGGGTCGGAGCAACTTCAACCCTCTCACGATCTGGTGCTACGGCCCGATCGGAAACTACACGAAGCTTGACCGGATCGCCTCGGCTGCCGTCGCAGTCCTGACCGGGAACGATCCCATCGAGAAGGAGGGCGGATGGATCACCCAAATCCGTGATCTTCAGCGCGGCCCGGACGCCCGAGACAACGGCTATCAGAAGGCCGTCGTGCCCTACGACCTTGAGGTTGTGGCCAGCGGCATTTGAGGCGAATCCGGTAGACTTCTTGCTGGAAACGAACCCACAACGTAAAGGAGGCCGTCATGGCCAAGAACGATCCAGAAACGGCTCTGGAGATCTCGACCGAGAGCGCTGCTCAGGGCGAAGAGATCCAGACTCTCGAGACCGACGAAGGTCGTCCGCCCATGCGAGAGATCTCGGGCGTTCGGTACACCTCTCCGATGATCGACCGCAAGTCGTTCAACCGCCTCGACCTCATCTCGCTTGGCGCCGTCGACCCCATCGGAGACCTCGTGTGGTCGTCCGACAACGGCTTCGTCGTTCCCAAGGAAGAGCTCAACGCCTCGACCGTTGACGCTCTGATCAAGCTGCCCGAGTTCTCGGTCGCCTGATCCCATGGACATCGACCTCCGCTGCGACAGCAAGAAGCATGCGCTGCTCCTAGTCGACGACCACACGGTCGAGATTAAGTGCAACTCTCGCTTCTGCGGTCACCGGCGCGGGACGGTCGTCCTTCATCGCTTCGATCTGGCCTCTGGACAGCTCGTCAAAACACTTCGGTTCGCTGAGCCGGAAGAAGGGAAGCAATAATGGAAACTGCATTACCGTTTGGTATCCGCGATATCAAGCTCACGCCGTACACCGACGCGGCAGCCACCACCCTCGCAACGACCTCCGTCGACCTGCCCTACGCTCGCACGCTGAGCTGGACCGAGACGGAAGACTTCGAGACACTTCGAGGAGACGACCGAGATGTCGCCGCTCACGGTAAGGGTGCGTCGCTGTCGTTCGAGTTCGAGTCCGGCGGTCTGCCCTACGCGGCCTTCAAGGTGATGGCGGGTGGTACCATTACCGAGTCTGGTTCTGGAAACACCTCCAAGTCCGTCTACGCCAAGAAGGTCACGGACCAGCGTCCGTACTTCCGCATCGAAGGCCAGTCCATCTCGGACTCGGGCGGAGATGTTCACACCATCATCCACAAGGCGAAGTGCACCGGAGACCTCTCCGGTTCGTTCGCCGACGGAGCGTTCACGCTCCTCGCAGCCTCGGGCATCGGTATCGCACCGGCGTCCGGAGCACACGCTGACGTGCTTTACGAGTTCGTCAACAACGCATCGGTCACGGCATTCGTCGAGCCCGGCGTAGTCGTTTAACCCAACCCTCGAGATAAGGAACACTAGGATGTCATCTCCTGCCAGCACCCCCGCCCGTCGCACCCCCACCGACCGCAAAGCTCCCACCACCCGCAAGGCTCCCACGCCCAAGGCCGCACCTGCCGCCTCAATGGGCGCTGGCTGGCTCCAGAACGCTCAGAGCTACGTGTTCACGACGCCTTCGGGAACCACCTGCGCCCTGCGCAAGCCCTCGCTCCAGACGCTGGTCGAGGCCGGTCTGCTCGACTCGTTCGACCAGCTCAGCTCGACCGTCAACCTCGAGACCATCAAGAAGGCCGAGGGTGGCGCCGCTGCCATCGACATCGCCGCAGTCCGCAAGGATCCCGAGCAGATGAAGAAGATGCTCGAGCTGGTCGACAAGATCGTCCAGTACGTCGTCGTCGACCCGATTCTTCACACCGATCCCGCCGACGACATGGATCGAGTCGAAGGCGACATCTACCTCAGCTACGTCGACTTCCAGGACAAGGCTGCGATCATGGAGGAGGCGGTGGGAAGTCTCGGACTCAGCGACTTCGACGCGTTTCGTCCGTGATCCACGGAAGCTCTGGGAGGCATACCGCCTCGGCAAAGAGCTCGGAACTCGACCTAGTGTAGTTTACGAAGTCGAGGGAAGCGTCGCCCAGTATAGCTTCGACAAAGCAGTTGTTTCATTCGGCCTAGCTCTGGAGAATCACATCCGGAAGGTAACCGAGAAGATCAAGAACCCAGCAGAGGCCGAGAGGAAGGCACACAGTGAACTACTACGTTGGCTCTCCTCTAATGACCCCGAAGAGACTCGCCACAAGGGTCGATTCCGCGATCCGATGGCGAGCATGTAATGTCTGACTACAGTCTCGGGTCTGCCCGAGGAACAATCGAGCTTGACTACAACGGCAAGGGCGTTGAAGAGGCAGACTCGGGGCTGAAGTCAGTAGCCTCCTCCATCGGCAAGTTCGTTGGCGTTGGAGTCGCTGGGTTAGCCGCAGTCGCTGCGGGCGTCGCTGGGTTAGCGCTGAAGGGTGGCCTCGACCGCGCCCTCAACATCCAGGATGCACAGGCGAAGTTAATCGGTCTGGGTCACAGCGCTGAATCTGTGACCCAGATCATGCAGGACGCGTTATCGGCTGTACGAGGCACGGCCTTCGGGCTGGATGAGGCTGCCACCGTCGCGGCCTCCGCAGTCGCAGCCGGTATCAAGCCTGGAGAGCAGTTAGCGAAGTACCTCAAGCTCACCGCCGACGCTGCGACAATCGCAGGAACATCTCTCGGCGAGATGGGCTCCATTATCAACAAGGTGTCCGCCTCTGGCAAAGTCGCCACGGACAACCTCAACCAGCTCTCTGACCGGGGCATCCCGATCTTCCAGTGGCTCCAGGAGGAGTACGGCGTCTCCGCCGAAGCGCTGTCGAAGATGGTGTCTCAGGGCAAGGTCGACGCCGCTACCTTCCAGCGCGTCATCGAGAAGAACATCGGCGGCGCGGCGCTTCAGTCCGGACAGACCGCTCGTGGCGCCCTAGACAACGTAGGCGCGGCTCTGAGCCGCCTTGGCGTGGCGTTCGTTCAGCCCTCAGTGAACGCTGCCCCGGCGCTCTTCCAGGCCGTAGCCGGGGCGCTCGACCGCCTCACGACGGCGATCGCGCCGATCGCGACGTACCTCGGCGCACAGCTGGGCGTCGTCTTCGGCAAGCTCGCCGTGTGGATCACGAACTTGGACTTCGAGCCATTCATCGCGTTCATCACGCGCGTGGCGCTCGCCTTCCGCGACATGATCGCCTCGATCGCCAGCGGCGACCTCGACGCTGTCGGCGGATCGTTCGGCGAGGTTCTCACGGTGGCGGCTCCCCTGCTGCCGCTGTTCAAGGAGCTCGCGATCGGTCTCGGCAACATCTCGGGCTCGCTCGGAGAGGTGCTCGCGGCTGGACTGCCGCTGCTCGTGCCGCTGCTTCACGGCCTCGCACAGGCTCTCCAGTTCCTCGGAGATAACCCTGCGCTCCTCGCCGCTGGCCTGATCGCAGTCGCAGCCGCAATGGCCATCGCACAGGTCGCGACCGCCGTCAACAACGCTCAGATCGCCGCGTCCATCCCGCTGAGATATGCCGAGCTCGCGTCGGCCTTCGCCACCCGCAAGGCTTTGCGCGAGAACACTGCCGCCCGCCTCGCTGAGACCGGCGCCACCGTAGCCCAGAACACGGCTATGGAAGTCGGCATCGCTACCCAGATCCGAGCCAAGGCCGCTCTCATCGCCATGAAGGCTGCGCAAGCAGCCACCACGGCAGTCATGGCGGTCATCACGGCTGCACAGTGGGCTTGGAACGCGGCGATGCTCGCGAACCCAATCGGCCTCGTCGTGCTGGCGATCGCCGCCATCATCGCAGCGGTGATCGCCCTCGTCGCTGGTATCGTCTGGCTCGTCCAGAACTGGGATGGCGTCGTACAGTTCTTCAAGGACGTGTGGGACAACATTGTCAGCTTCTTCGAAGACGCTGTCGAGAACATCACCAACGCGCTGATCGAATGGGGCGTCGTAGACTTCGTCGTGGAGCGGTTCAACGCGCTCCGGGACTTCTTCACCGGTCTGTGGAACGGGATCGTAGCGATCTTCTCCGCCGTCGGAGCCGCGCTCTTCGCAGTCTTCGTCCAGCCAGTACTCAACTTCGTTGGGATGATCGTCGATGCGTTCAACGGATTCATGTCCTTCGTGGGCACCGTGTTCGCAGCCATCATGGCCTTCATCGCGCCGTTCGTCTCGTGGTTTGGAGAGTTCGTAGTTCCGCTGATCGTGGCTGCGGTGAATCTCGTCGCGGCGATCATGAACTTCCTGTGGCAGACGATCCTGTTCGTCTTCGGACAGATCCAGTCGTTCATCGGGACGGTCGTCGATGCGGTTGTCACCTTCTTCACGGAGCGCTGGCAAGCGATGGTCGACTTCGTCACCGACGTAGTCAAGACGATGCAGATGGTGATCGCGGTGGCGTTCGAGGCTGTCCGCAGCACCGTGTCCGACGTGCTCACGAACATCGGCAACTTCTTCACGACGATCTGGAATAACATCGTCAGCTTCGTGACCGGCGTCGTCACCAACATCGTGAACTTCGTCGTCGGCGTCTTCCGAGGCTGGCTCGCGCAGATCATGCCGGTGATCACGCCGATCTTCACGTTCATCTCTGGAATCTTCACCAACATCTACAACTTCGTCTCGGGTATCGTGGCGAACGTGGTCAGCTTCGTCACGGGCGTCTGGGGTGGCCTCGTAGGCACGGTCTCCGGCATCTTCATGGGTGTGTACAACGCCATCAAGGATCCGATCCAGAACGCGATCGATTTCATCATGGGCTTCAAGGACACCGTGATGAACATCTTCTCGAACGCGGGCAAGTGGCTCGTCGACGCCGGTAAGAACATTATCAAGGGTCTGAAGAAGGGTATCGAGGACGCGCTCGGCGGTCTGACCGACCTGCTCAACGGAATCACTGCGATGATCCCGAAGACCAAGGGTCCACCCGAGAAGGACAAGATCCTCCTGACGCCAGCCGGTGAGTCCATCATGGACGGTCTCATCCGGGGTATCGCGTCGAAGACCGGCGCGCTCAAGTCGCTCCTGACCGACCTGTCGATGCAGATCGCTCCGACGTTCGAGAACGAGCTCCAGCCGGTCTCCGCCCTCGCAGCCGGGAATACAAGTATGGTTGACAACAGGCAATTCCATTATCATGCCGCCCCGGGAACAGAACAGCTGTCCGGTGAAGAGGAACTAGAACAAGCGCTGCGGCGCGCGAGGGTGGTGGCTCCAGGATGGGTCGAATAACATACAGGTTCGAGAACAACGGCGACACAATCGTCCTCGACAACAACTCAGCTACGGATTACACCAAGGCAGTAGGAGCTTCGGGATTCGGTATCGCACCGACGACCATCGACCTTCAGCAAGGTGCTCGCGAGGGATCCCGCTTCGGCGGGTCTCGTCGTGAGGCGCGAGAGATGACGATCCCGATGTACTTCTTCGGGACGACCGGGCAGGAGATCGAGGACAAGATGCGCCGTCTGGTGCGTCTGCTCAACGACACGTACACCTCGCCGAAGCTCGTCGCCGAGTATCCGGACGGCTCTGAGTTCGAGATCGAAGTTCACTACAAGAACGGTGGCGACCTCAGCTCCGGCATCGACACCAACGGTCGTGACTATGCGAAGTGGCCGATGGTGTTCGTGGCGCCCCGCCCGTACTTCATCGCACGCGAGCCGGTTCAGCTCTCGCTGCGCGCGGCTAACGCCGGTCGAGGTCTCATCCGTACTGGCAACGGCGGTCTGACCCGACTGCGGCTGTCGTCGTCGCAAGCAGTCGGCGTGTTCTCTGTCGAGAATCCCGGAGACGTGGAGTCGCCCGCCATCTGGACGCTGGTTGGGCCGAGCGACGGGTTCATCGCGACCCGCGTGCGCGACGGCGCCAGCTGGGAGTTTGAGAACGGCATCGAGGCGAACGAGACGATCACCATCGACACCCAGACCAAACTGGTCACTGATCAGCTGGGCGAGAATCGGTATGGTGATCTCGGATTCGCCCCGAAGCTCTTCGCCATCCCGCAGGGAGACTCTACGATCAACGTCGTGATGTCGAACGCGACCACGGCCTCGATCGTGTCGCTGTACTTCCTGCCGAGGCGTGAGCTGGTGTTCGGATGAGAACCGAGGATATAACTCTCGAGGTTCGCTCAGAGGCTCTGGGCCGTCTGGGGCAGATCTCGGACGAGTACTGGACAGACGTCAAGCTCATCAAGATCTTCCGAGGGGTTGGCTCCTGGTCGCTTTCGCTACCGGCCGATTTGCCGCTAGCAATTGAGCTCGCCAAGCCCGGGCGAGGGATCATCGCCGTAGGCCCGGCTAATCGCGTCCTACTGAGCGGGCCGATGATCAATTTCACCAAGGAGACTACCCGAACCAACACGATCGGCAAACTCTACTTCAACGGCGTCGACGACAACATCCATCTCTCCGACGGCAAGGCGTGGCCTCAACCGTCCAATCCAGACGTGGCGACCCAGACTGAGGCGTACGACGTGCGCACCGGGCTGTGCGAGAATGTCATGCGTGGATACGTCGGCGCCAACATCGTACCCGGAATCGCCCCGGCTGACCGCGCAGTCCCTGGACTCGCGCTTCAGCCTTCTCAGGGTCGCGGTCTGGTAGTGACGGGTCGAGCTCGATTCGACTCTCTCGGCACGGTGCTGTCTGACCTCGCTGTCGCTGGCGGTCTCGGATTCGAGATTGTCCAGATCGGCCTGACGAAGCAGCTTCAGATCTACGAACCGCGCGACCTGTCGAAGAAGATCCGCATGGACGTGTACAACGACCTGCTGGACTCGTCGAAGTACGGCGCGGGCGCTCCGACCATGACTCGGTCGCTCGTCGCCGGACAGGGCGAGGGTGCCGACCGAAACATAGTCAAGGTGACCACGCCCGAGTCTCTCGCATCCGAGGCCGAGTGGGGTCGCAAGATCGAGTACTTCCGAGACCGTCGCGACACCAACGTTCCGGCCGAGCTGACTCAGGCCGGGCTGGACGACGTAGTCGTCAATGGCGTGAAGTCGAAGACGCTCTCCGTGACGCCGTCCGACGAGATGACGATGGTCTATGGCAAGGACTGGTACGTTGGAGACATCGTTGGCGTAGTCGTCGACCAGTCCGAGTTGTCCGCAGTCGTGACACAGGCGATCATCACCATGGACACGAAGGGCGTTCGGACTGCGGCCACCGTGGGCGACGTTGTGGGGTTCGACTTCGAGTCGCGCATGATCGCCTCTCAGCAAGACCTCGCCAAGCGGCTCGCCTTCATCGAGAAGAACGCCGAGTTCGACTCGGGCACCGTCGCTCCGCACGAGCAGCCCTTCAGCACGATCACTGGCACGATCGGCGGGATGCAGCTGCCTCCGCGCCTCCGCTCTGTCAACCCCGTTGGCCCCGGTCGCAACCCGACAGAGTTCACCGAGAGCGGCTGGTACGCCGGTTACGCATGGGCGGGCGGATTCGATATCGGCATCGCCACGCTGGAAGTCGTACAGTACAGCCCCGACTGGATCCTCCAGCGAATGACTTCGATCGACCCGTCTATCCAGGCGACCTATGTTCGATATCGCCACAGCGGTACTACATGGACAGCATGGACGGTTCAGGACAGCGGATGGCGATCCTGGACGCCATCTGTATCGAACATGACGGTCGGTAGTGGAACCGTCACCGGACGCTATCGTCGCGACGGTAAGACCGTCGAGCTTTACAGCCGATTCACTCTGGCCGGTGGATCCGCGATCGGGAGCAACCCGATCTTCGGACTGCCCTTCACCGCAGCCTCGCCCGGCAACCCGATCTCGCTTCAGACAGAGATGCTCGACAGCGGATCGGCTTACTACGTAGGATCAGGCCTCCTGTCGAGTACATACATCACGCTGTACTATCACCAGAGCTTCGGAGCGAACAACGCGCAGGTGCTCGGCGCAGTCAGTGCGACTACCCCGTTCGTTTGGACCTCTGGAGACTCGGTAACGGTTCGTTGCACCTATGAAACATCTGACAACTAGGAGACATCATGACATTCGAAATGCCAGCCCTCGACGGTCCTCGCCGCGTCAACGACTTCATCACGGCGTTCGACGGCGCCAACATCGGGATGCCGATGCTCGGAAACCACCGCATGCTCTCGATCAAGCGCACGAGCGACACCACCATCGACCTCATCATGAAGAACATGATGGTCACTCCGCACACCAAGGAATACTTCAAAATCAACATCGAGCAGGTGGAAGCCTGGATTGAGGACGAGCCCTTCCTCAACAGCCCCGCCGAAGACCCGACCGAGTAAGATTACTCAGGCAAACAAGGAGACCCCAGATGACCCAGACCAGCTGGCCGTTCGACGGCATTGATACAACTGAGACTCAGTACTCTCAGCTCTTCCGTCGCATGCAGATGGATGGAGTCTGGGGTGCTCCCGGCGACACCGCAGTCAAGGTGACTGCGGACTCAACCGGCATGAACGTGAAGATCGCGGCGGGCTATGCCTTCGTCCGTGGACACATGTACTACAACTCCGACGTGCTGACTCTGGCCGTCCCGGTGGGAGACGTTGGCGCTCGGACGGACGTGGTCGTGCTGCGGCTCGACCCGACCGCCAACACCATCCTCCCGGCCATCGTCAAGGGTGTCTCGGGAAACTCGGCGGCACAGCCCCTGAACAAGACGGACGCCGGGCTGTACGACGTGCCGCTGGCTCGTCTGGCCATCGTCGCTGGAGCGGCCACAATCGCTCCAGCGGCGGTGACGGACGCGCGCCAGTTCGCCGGGCAGGTGTTCGGCTTATGGACGAACGACACTCGTCCCGACGGCAACTCCGTGCCTCCGCTTCGACAGGGCACCGCAGGATTCAACTCGACCACTCTCCGCCCCGAGATCTACAACGGCACGGGCTGGACAGACTTCGCCCCGGCGACCGTTCCCGTGGCCAACCTCACCGGAACGCTTCCCGTCAACAAGGGCGGCACCGGAGGCACGACAGCAGCCGAAGCTCGCACGAGCCTTGGCACTGCAGCGACGCTGCACACGCACCAGAGCTACGACATCATCGTGCCTGGAACGGGCGGCGTCCTGCTCACCGACTGGACGAGCCAGATGTACGCCTCGAAGGTGCACACGCACCAGTACTCGGAGCTCTTCGCCGACGGCGTCACGATCACGCAGTGGTCGCTGAACAACTTCTACACGAAGGGGCAGGACAACGACCTCCTCGCTGGCAAGGCCAATGTCAGCCACGGTCACACGTCCGACCAGATCACGATCCTCGGGTACAATCTGACCGCCGTCGTCAACAACAAGGTCGACTCGGGATCGCCGGAGATCGCGAACAAGCGCGGTATCGGCAACGGTGACTTCGGGGCTGGAACCCCGATCTACACGGCATACGGCCGCAACAACGCAGTCAACTCGGCATACGTGTCGGCTGCGATTAACGGTGATGGTCGCCTCGGCATCAACCCCTCGGCGCGTCGGTTCAAGAAGAACATCGTCTCCTGGAAGGAGTCGGACGCGAACCTCGACGCCTTCCTCGATCTTGACTCGAAGAAGTACCAGCTCAAGGCGAACGGCCCGGACAGCGAGGTCATGATCGGATTCATCGCCGAGGACGTAGTCGCGGCTGGGTTCGAGGAGCTCGTACCGCTCGACGTGGATCCCGAGTCGGAGCACTACAACGAGCCGATCTCGATCCGGTACGAGCTGATGGTGGTGCCGCTGCAGATGGCTGCGTCGCGTATGAACCGCCAAATCAAGCAACTCGAGGCGCAGGTCGCAGAACTCATGGGGGCGTAGCCTTGGACGCTCTCGCATTCTTCGCAACCCTCAAGGTCGATCAGGTGGCCCTTGGGGCAATTGTGACGTTTGGCGTCGTTTCTATCCTCCGAGGTTGGATTGTCCCCAAGCAGGTCGTCACGGATCTGATCGCTCGATTCAATGCACAGATCGCCTCTCTGATCGAGGAGCGGAACAATCTCCGCGAGGCGAACGCCGCTCTCACCGAGGCCAACCGGATCCTCCTCGATAACCAGACCAAGCTCGTCAACAGCGGCGACACCACCAACCGACTCATCGACACTCTTCGCGAGAACTCAGATCGTCTCGCCAACCGCAACTACGGAGCCGGAGACTCACGACGTGAGATTGAGAGCACCCCGCTATGAAGTGGATCGCACGACTCTATTCCAAGTTGCACCCGCAAGAGATCACTCCTCTCGCCTCGACCGAGCGCTCCCAGCAGGAGGCAACCGCGCAGGTGCTGTCTGCTGAGCTCATGCTCCAGGAGGTCTCTCGCACGACCGAGAAAGTAACTCAGACCGTCGTCAAGCTCCGAGACGAAGACGACAACAACCACTTCGGCTATCTTATCGAGAGTCATACAATGAGAGGCAACGGCTAATGAACTTCGAAGAGATCGCTAACACGGTCATCGACTTACTCGCTTACAGCGCGATCATCCCGATCGTGCTGTTCATCTACTTCTACGGCACCCGCCCGGTGAAGTACAGACAGTCCAAGTATCGCCTCGTCAACTTCCTCCGGAAGAACCGTCGTCGCTACTCGAACCGCTGGCGCCAGACCCAGATCGGCAAGACGCTGATGTTCCAGACTGCAGGATGGTTCGCCTATCTCTCGTTCATCGCGGCGAGCCTGATCTGGTCTGACTGGGAGTTCGGTCGCCTCCCGATCCGCGCAGTCATCTACATCGGCATCGTGATCCTGTTCTGGCAGCTGTTCCGCAACCTTCGACACGTGCAGAAGCAGCCGATGCCGGACGAGCACACCCATGGCCTAAACTTGGATTTCGACCTCGAACAGACCCAGCCGGGTCCAACCAAGGAGAGGAAGTAACCGCATGGCATTCGTCAACATTGGACCGTCGGTCTATGACGGAACGATGCAGCAGCTGCGAGACGACGTGGCACGTCAGAACGCACTCATGGCCGCTGCGATGTACAAGGATCTCAACATCGTCCTTCGCTGGGGCGACGCCCTACGCACGGACGCCGAGCAGGAGATCATCTTCCGCGCTCGATATCTGCCGGTGAGCTACAACACCGGCATCTGGTGGAATGGAACCTACTGGAAGAAGCGACCCGGCGTGCCCGTCGCAGCCGTTCCGGGAAAGTCCAACCACCGTCTCGGCACGACCATCGACTACTTCATCATCGTCGCGGTGCTGAACTGGCTCCGCAAGAACGCGTGGAAGTACGGATTCTCGAACACTGAGGGTGCGGCTTCTGGAGAGAACTGGCACTGGGGCTACACTCTCGTGCCGATCATCACAGCCGGTGCAGCCCTGTACCCGGCATCAACAGGCCCGCTCCCTCAGGAGCTCGACCAGAAGGACGAAGACATGACTCAGATCTACGAAGCCAACAGCGACGGTGCATTCCCGGGCATCTTCAAGGGATGGCGCTACAAGGAGATGGACGACGGTTGCCTCCGTCCGATGACCTCGGCGTCGTGGGAGGCCTTCAAGGCAACGCACCCCGGCTTCCAGTGCGCGGTCTGGGGCGGCGACACGCTCAGCGAGCACGCCAAGACCTACGGCCTGATGAAGTTCACCGGAAGCGCCGCGACCGGGCCGCTCGGCATGACCGGCGAGCGCATCGGCGGCAACGCCACCGTCCTCAACCAGCGGGGCACCATCCAGGCCCACTGGCCGTATGCCGAGGACGCCAAGGGTCGCGACATCGGCTTCTAGACCACCCCAAGAAAACAAGGAGAGAATATGGATATCGAAATCCCAGCTGTGCCGGTTGGCGTGCTGGTTCTGCTCAACTTCTTCGCGCCTTACGCGATTGCAGTTGTGACGAACCCGCGCTGGCCCGCCGCTCAGAAGAAGGTCGTAGCGATCGTCGTGTCGCTCGTGCTGGCGGCTGCAGTGCTGCTGGTGGCCTTCCTCGGATTCGGCTTGCCGATCCCGGCGTGGCCCGCCCTGCTGCTTCTCGCAGTCGTCGTGTCTCAGGCCAGCTACGCCCTCGTCACGAAGAACACAGCTGACGCTACCGCTCGTGCGGTCGGCGTCGGAAAGCAGACCAGCTGATGGACGGCGACAACAACCAGACAGACAACGCTGGCGGCTATGCCGTCCCCGTCGATCCTATGGATCTTCTCCAGTGTGACTCCTGCCAGTAGCTCGGAGGTGATCCTCGTCTAGAGATCCCCGCACCAAGGTTGCAACCTACTCCGCGATCTTGGTTCGGGGATCTTTTGCGTATGGAGTAGTGAAATCTCGAATTGTGGCGTAGAGTTCTTCTTGTAAGCAAGTCCACTGAATGGGAAGGACCCCAGATCATGAACGCAACCACCAAGACCACCGAGTCGAAGTACCCGGTCTCGCTCTTCGTAATCCCGTCGCACATGTCGATGTCGGACAGCCCCGCTCACATGATCGACATGGCTGTTCAGGGCTTCGCCGAGATCCAGGACGCTTACACTGCAGGACACGACGCTGTGGACGAAGTCTTCGCGAACACCTTCGGCAAATCCGGCGAGCAGATCAAGGCCGAGATCGACGCCACTCAGACGGAAGAGTTCCTTTCCGCACACGCCCGTGCGGTCTGGGCGATCAACACTGTCGCTCTCTACAGCCAGGAGCTGACCCGTCGCGTCGGAGAAGGTCGCACCGCCGAGTGGATCGCGAACCGCATCGCCCGCCACGGCGTCACCGTCGAGATGGTGCAGCGCTGATGGCCGCTACGCGCTGGCAGGAGGACGCGGAAGCCGTAGCTCAGGCCCGCGTAGCCGCCGAGCTTCTCGTGGCGCTACGGCCAGCCCTGCTGAGCGTCGCGGGCATGTTTGTCCGATGGGTCGTGCGGTAATGGCTACGCTGGGTGTGCTCGTCGGAGTAGGATATGTTTCCGGGAAAGGACAGGGTCGGATCTTCACTGATCTCGACAACAGCAAGTTCCTGTTCTTCCTGCCGAACAATTCCGACGAGCGCATCTACTGTTCACGCAGTCAGGTTCGATTCCGTAGACCACCGAAGAAGGCTCAGTGAAAGTCAAGATCGAGTTCAAGGCAAACTACAAGGGCGGGAAGATCGTCCTACAGTCACCTTGGTATCCAGGAGTCCAGGACGACTGCAAGTCTATCATCGGCTGGTACTTCTCGAAGAAGACGACCACGTGGTCGTATCCGCTCTCGATCAGCTCTTGCAAGCAACTCCGTCGCGTGTTCGGAGACCGGCTCGAGATCGGGCCGAACCTCGCCGAGTGGTATCGCGTTGAGATGCGCCGTCTGCGCAAACTCCGCTCACTCGCCTCCGTCCACGACGCAGACCTGAAGCACGTGCCGAGATGCTCTCCGACGATGGCTGCGGCAATGGCCGGGCGAACCTATCAGCGTTCGGGTGCTGTGTTCGGTCGACACGCCGGAAGCTTCCTCCTCGCCGACGAGCCGGGGCTGGGCAAGACCGTCGTAGCTCTCGCCACGGTGATGGAGATGGATCTCTGGAAGGGCGACCATCTGATCACCGCCCCGAAGGTCTCGCTGCAGTCGGTCTGGGAGCGCCAGATCCGTCTCTGGGCTCCGAATGCCCGCGTCGTGTCGATGCCGGACGGAGCGGCCAAGCGAGCCGCCGCCCTGAAGGAGTTCTGGGCGCTGCCGAAGAGCGACGACGCGCCGCGCTTCCTCGTGGTGAATCCAGAGATGCTCTCTCGCAAGTACGAGCACAAGTGCAAGAAGTGCAACATCTGGCAGGAGGACGTCAAGGCTGGTAAGGCCCACTGGCCCGCTGAGCACAAGGTCGGCTCGCACGTCGTCAACCGCACGATCCGCCCGATGTCTCAGACCGAGTATCCAGAGATCATCGACCACAAGTGGGACACCGTCATCGTCGATGAGAGCCATGACCTGTTGGCTGCCTACACGCCCGCCAACGTGCCATTCGCAGTCGCAGGGCTTCTGGACTTGAAGACACAGCACAAGATCGCCCTGACCGGAACACCGTTGCGCGGTCACGAGAAGAAGATCTGGGGCCATCTCGACTGGTTCGGTATGAACACGGGCGGCTACTGGGGCTTCGTTTCGAATTACTTCGAGACGCTCGACAACGGCTTCGGTTTGAGCGTCGGAGGTCTCCGGCCCGAGATGAAGAAGGACTTCTACGAGCTCATCGACCGCAACGTGCTGCGCAGGACGCGGGCTGAAGTCCGCAAAGATCTCCCGCTCGGACAGCGACAGTATCGCCTCCTGGAGATGTCGCCGAAGCACCGCAAGCAGTACGAGACCTTCAAGAAGGACGGCGAGGTCGAGTTGGAGTCTGGCTCGATCGCCACGCTGGGAACGCTGTCCGAGCTGACGCGCCTGAAGCAGATGGCGTTCGGCGTCTGGGACGACCCTCACGGCAACGGGCGTCTTGTGCCGACCGCAGACAGCCCGAAGATCGTCGACATCGTCGAGTTCCTCCGAGAGCGCGGCATTACCGGCAAGGCGACGCAGGACTGGCTCCCAGAGCCGGGCTCAGGATTCAAGTATGTGTTCGCCAGCCAATGGACGGAGACGCTCGACGCTCTCGAGCGCGAGCTCAATCGGAAGAAGATCCCGACGATGGCGATCACGGGCAAGGTGACGGGCCGCGCTCGCAACGACGTCATGGCCCGGTTCCAGTCCGCAGACGATCCGGTACGCGTGCTGCTGCTGAGCACGACGGCGGGAGGTATGTCTATCGAGCTGGACGCGTGGTGTGACGAGATCTACATCATCGACGAGACGTGGACTGCGGACGACCAGCGGCAGGCCGAAGGCCGCATTGACAACCGATCTGGCCGAGTGGCGCCGCGCACCTTCTGGTATGCGATCACTCGTGACACAATCGAGGAGACCGTGTTCGAGTCTAACCTATCTCAGAATCGCGCTCAGTTTGAGATGCTTGACGGACGACGCGGAGTAGAGTTGGCGCTTCACCTTCTACGAGGAGACACAGATGGAATCAATCAGTTTGTGGATAGCGAGCCTGTCGCTTCTGCTCTCGACGTACGCAGTCGTGCAGAGCCGTCGGAACCGCGTCGCACGAAAAAGGTTCGAAGAGTTGCAGTTCGGCCGGTCGACGCAGCCACCACAGGAGCCCGACCCGGATCGGATAGCAACCGAGTCGTCCATCGCAGACGAGTCCGAAAGCCAAACCCGAGTATCTGACGGGCGCGGATGGGACATGCGTAGATAATCGAAAGAAAGTTCCAACTTTCTTCGAAGAAAGTCCCCGTTCTGACAATGCATGGGGTAAAGTAAATCTCGTCAGCTCGACCGAGTAAGACGAAATCCAAATAACCAAGGAGTACCAAATGGCTACCAAGACCACTCGCGCCGACCAGGACATCGCCGGTCGTCGAATCCCGAAGAAGGGCGAAGCGCCGAAGGCGAACCTCGCCGACAAGATCGTGACCCCGGTCATCGATGATCTCGTCGCCTACATCAAGGAGCAGACCGGCTACGAGGCAGACCCCATGTCGGTCCAGCTCGGCTCCGTCCTCCGTGGCGACTTCCAGAAGTCCGAAGGCAACCAGACCCGTATCGCCCAGCGCAAGCTCGAGCTCGAAGCCGAAGCCGAGGCTCGCGCCCAGCGCGCCATCGACCGTGCCGCAGCGAAGGAAGCGCGTGCCGCTGCTCGTGCCGCGAAGGCTGCAGAGCCCAAGGCCGAGAAGGTCGCCAAGGCACCCGCCGCCAAGCCCGCTGCCAAGGCCACCGCCGTTGCCGGCAAGAAGCCCGTCGCCAAGGCTGCAGCGAAGCCGGTCGCCAAGGCCGCTGCCGCTGCTCCCGCCGCCCGTCGTCGCCCCGTCCGTCCGGCTGGCGAGCAGAAGGATTTCTAGCATGAAGGGATGAACTGACCATCGCGCAGTTCATCCCTTCTCCAATTCTCACAAGGAGAACACATGCTAGAGATGCGAACAAGCGAACGCAACTCGCTCAAGCGTTGCGCCCAACAGTGGTACTGGTCATCTGTGGAAGGGCTTGCCCCGAAGCGCGTGGCCACTCCGCTCTGGTTCGGATCGCTCGTGCACGACGCGCTCGCGCAGTGGTACGGCATCGGCACCACACGCGGAGAGCACCCCGCCGTGTACTTCGATCGTGCACTCGGAGACGATGATCGTCAAGCGGCGATCTTCGACCCTGAGGACGCGGAGGCCGCAGCGGAGTACGTATCCGCTCGTGCTCTCGGAATCGACATGCTCAATCGTTACGTCGAGCACTTCGGACGGGATGAGAACTGGGACGTGATCGCGACCGAGGAGAAGTTCCAGGTCTGGATACCGCGCCCCGCCATCACGCTCTTCGGGATCAAGTTCCTGAAGGTGCCGCGCTGGCTGCGGTATGTGGGCACGTGGGACGGCGTCTATCGCGACCTGTCGACCGGAGAGATCTGGTTGATGGAGCACAAGACGGCGGCGGGCATCCGCATCGATCACCTTCCTCTCGACGATCAGGCGGGCAGCTACTGGGCCTTCGCTACCATCGTCCTGCGGAAGCGCGGCATCCTCGGACCCAATGAGGAGATCGCAGGGATCATGTACAACTTTCTGCGGAAGGCCATGGCGGATCCTCGCCCGGTCAATGCGGAAGGTCTCCGCACGAACAAGCCCAACAAGCAGCACTATCTCGACGCGCTGGAGCCGTTCTACGAGCTCACCGGCAAGGAGACGATAGCGACGCTTGAAGAGCTCGTGGACGATATCAACGCTCAGCACGATGGCGACGGAACATGGGACAAGGCGCTCATCGTGCTCGGCGACGTGTCGAAGACCCAGCCTCCAAAGTTCTTCGAGCGCTGGCCTGTGTACCGCAGTCGGGGTGAGCGGGCGAAGATGGTCCGTCGAATCCAGGACGAAGCGATCTTCGCAGAGGCCTATCGGAAGGGTGATCTCCCGATCACCAAGACGACCTCGAAGGACTGCTCATGGTGCCCGTTCCTGCGGATGTGCCAGCTCGACGAGCAAGGTGACGACGCGGCGGTAGCTGAGTTCAAGGAGAACCAGTTCATCGTGCGTAACAACTACGCCGACCACGAGAAGAAGAGTGCAGAATGAAGGGTTTGAAGGAGATCGGGCTGCGACAGACGGCCGAGCTCAAGGCTCGCACTCACAAGCAGGTTGCTATGGGAAGGATCAGCACTCCTGATTCGACTCGAGTCCTGCATCAGATTGAACAACTTGAGCAGACAATTGCTCATATAGAAGAGAAGGAGTAATCATGGGCACAGCTGCCCGGAAGGCGCGGAAGCGCGCCGGTATCAAGATCGAGCCGAAGTTCAAAGTCGGCACTCCGATCGAGCAGCGGGTTCTTCCGCAGGTGTTCCGAACGGATCATCGGCTCCCGTCCTACTCGCTCAAGCTCGTCAAGAAGCGCGAGGCTCAGCTTCGCGTGCTTGCCGAAGCGAAGGCTCGGGAGAGCGAGAACGCGTAATGGGGCATCCGAAGATCCATCCGGTTGGAGTCACCGACCGCTATCAGCACACGCTGATCGTGGCTGGGCCCGGCTTCGGCAAGACGGTGTTCTGGGGAACTTCTCCTCAGGTCGTCTTCCTGACGACCGACCCCGAAGGCACCGTGTCCGCATGGGCCATGGGGTCGAAGTCGCGTGAGTGGGAGATCAACTCTTGGGCCGACATGGACGAGGCGTACATCTACTTCCGCGACGGCGGTCTCGTCAAAGAGGGTCTCGACAAGCCGGGTAGCTGGATTGTCGTAGACAACGCGTCTGAGACGCAGTCCTTCGGCATGGCAGCTTCGATGAAGGGCGAACGCGCCAACAACGCCAAGCTCGACGAGTTCATCCCAACTCAGGCCGCGTACCAGCGCAGCCAGAACATGTTCCTGACGATGGTGCGCAAGCTGCACGACCTTCCGGTGAACGTGGGATGGACTGCGTGGATCAAGTCGGAGGAGGACGAGAATGGCGAGACGTACTTCGCTCCCGCCGTCCACGGTCAGCAGGGCGCTCTCGCTCAGCAGTTCGCCGGGCTGATGAACATCGTCGGATACGGCGAGGTCATCGAGAACGGCGACCAGGAGATCCGACGCATCTGGTTCACGCACCACGGCCCATACCGTGGGAAGGATCGCTACATCGCCCTCGGGCGTAAGCGTGACGACCTGACAGTTCCGAAGATGGTTCAGATCATCGACGTTGCCGTCAAGAAGCGACTCGCTGAGCGGGCCGCTACAACCAAGCCGGGCGGGGCACCTGCCCGAGCTCGCACCGCAACCGCAACACCCACCAAGACCCCGGCAGTCCGCCGGACGAGAAAGGTATAACCCATGGTCTCATTCAAACTGGTCGGAGTAAAGTCCAAGGAAGTCAAGTCGGGCTTCGAGTCGTACGACGGCCCGACCCCCACGGCAACCGGCTTCTACCGCGCCAAGATCGCCAAGATGGAGTTCCGTAGCAACAACAGCGGATCCAAGGGCTTCTGGATCCTCGCTGAGCTCGAGGCCGAGAAGGGCGACCCGAAGAACCACGCCAAGTTCGACGGCTTCCCGCTGTTCATCTCCTCCATTATCACGGAGACCGCCGACGGCTCGCCGCTGAAGGAGGGCTCGGAAGCCAACCTCTCGAACCTGATGTTCGCACTGGGCGTCCCGGACGAGCCCACCGTCGTCACCGCCCCCGGTAAGAAGGAGGGCAACCTCGTCATCACCAAGATCGGCGGCAAGAACCCTATCGGCACCGTCGTCAACATCGACCTCGGCATGGAGGCGTACGGAGACGGCACGCGTCCGTCCTCGAACGGCGTCTTCAAGTTCAACGGCGGAGTCGGCGGCGAGGCAACTCCCGTCGACGAAGAGCCCGAAGACGAGGACATCGAGGAAGAGATCGATGAGGAGGTCGACGCCGATGGCGATCCGGCCGACGACGAGTACACGGAGCGCGAGGCCGAACTCAACGCCGACACGCTCCCCAACCTCCGCACCATCGCCAAGCCGCTCGGCGTGAAGACGCCGGGCCTCAAGAAGCCCGAGCTCGTCCAGGCCATCCTGGACGCCGAGTTCGAATCGATCCCCGAGGGTGACGAAGAGGAGCCCGAAGAGGACGAGGAAGAAGTCGAGGTCGAGGAGGACGAGGAAGAAGCCGAAGAGGAAGAAGAGGAGGCCGAGGAGGAAGACCCCGAAGCCGAGCGCGCTGCAGAGCTCGCGACCTTCGACCGCCCCGCGCTCAAGGCCGCTCTCAAAGAGGTCGTCCCGACCGCCAAGGTCTTCAAGTCCACGACGGACGAAGACCTCGTCGCACAGATCCTCGCCGCTGAATTCGGCGAGACGCCCTTCTAACCCCAGACCGGCGTAAACACCCGCGCTCAGCAGGACTGCGCGTAACGAGCGAGAGAGGTCGTCTGGGTAGAAACCCTCAGGCGGCCTCTTTTCGTTCCTTAGGATGGCGCCTACGGCTTCAGTCAGCCGAGACGACGCGCCGCCGCAGAACCCCTCCCGGTATATTGCTCCCTCAGTTTCCTCAATAATCCCTCAGTCGGAGTCGAAATCCCAGACTGAGCGACTGAGTAAACTGAGGCCGAGAATGAGGCGAATGAGCATAACTGAGGGAGCGACTGAGGGGACTGAGGGGCGTCGCTGCTTCGGCTGGCGTAGAGTTGTCCGTCGGCTCGGTCGTTTCTAAAACAGCCTCGCTCACAAGGTAATTCAATAACTAGATAACTGGAAAGAGATTTCTTTCTCTCTTCTCCTATAGGCATTCTACAGTGTAGAGCGTCTCCATGACACCCCAGAAGTAAAGGTCGAGGATGGCTACTGGCACCACCACCAAGAAACGCTACAAGCCCGATTACACCCGCGCTGCTTTCCGCAGCCGGAATGTGGGAGACGAATCTCCAGAAGGTGAACAGAGGGTATTCTGCCCGATCTGTGAAGACCCGAACACGAGCCAGAGCCCCAGCGCAAGCATGAACCACGATTCAGGATTGTGGAACTGCTTGAAGAACGCGCACGGCGGATCGATCTACGATCTCGTGCAGGACTTGAAGAAGAACACAGGCTTTGACATTCGAGCCGAATACATGAAGGGCAAGCACGCCGACCCGGCCTACCACGCAGCCCAGACGGATGCGCTGAACGCGGGTCGAGCTAACTCAGGCCCGCCGCTGCCGAGCGAGGATCAGGTGTCCGGTTGGGCCGAGGCGCTCCTCGCCAACAAGACAGCCCTGAACGCCTTCACTGAGAAGCGCGGCATCGACAAGCGCACCATCATCACGTTTGAGATCGGATGGGACGGCTCGCGCTACACTCTCCCGGTGCGCGACGCAGGTGGACAGCTGCTGAACGTTCGCCGATATCGGATGGGCGGGGCTGGCCCCGACAAGATGCTCAACTGGACAGGTCACGGCACGGCTCAGATCTTCCACCCGGAGATCATCGCGACCTCGGACGACATCGTCCTCACGGAAGGCGAGACAGACTGCATTCTCCTCAATCAGGAGGGCATCCCCGCCGTCACGCACACGGCTGGCGCTCAGACCTTCCGCCCAGCATGGGCACCGCTGTTCGCCGGGAAGAACGTCTATGTCGCGTACGACGCCGACGACGCCGGTCGCAAGGGATCCAAGAAGGTCGAATCGACGCTGCGTGCATTCGCAGCCAACGTCTATATCATCGATATGCCAGAGACCACCAAGGGTGCGGACATCACCGACTACATCCATCTCGAAGGGCACTCGAAGAACGACTTCCTGGAGCTGATGGCGATCTCTCGGGAGACCAAGGGCATCCCGCGTAAGGCAGATCTGCCCGTGGCGACGACCGGTGAGCACATGTCGCTGAACGCGAGCATGGACGTGAAGAACCAGTCCAAGACGATTCAGCTCACCGTGTCCATCGCAGGGAAGCAGCAGGAGCCGTATACCGCCCCAAGGCTCATAACAGCCACCTGCGACCAGTCGAAGGGCGTCGTGTGCCAGTCCTGCCCGTTGTCTGCGAAGAACGGACAGGCTCAGGTCGAGATCCGCGCCGACGACGAGCAGCTGTTCCGGTTCGTGGATGTGCCGGAGCAGCGCCGCAAGATCCTCATGAAGGAGATGACCGGGGCGCGCTGCACCGATCGCGTCGAGTTCGAGGTCGAGGAGAACTACCACATCGAGGAGCTTCTCGTCCAGCCGTCCGTCGACGACCGCAAGGACGACGAGACTCAGCAGCCCGTCAAGCGCACAGCCTTCTCGGTCAGCTCAGAGCAGTCAACCGTCAACAACAAGGTCGAGCTTATCGGCCGGAACGTTGTCGACCCGAAGACGAGCAAGCTCCGGTTCATGGCATGGGCGAACAAGCCGGTCGAGATGGACATCGATAGGTTCGAGATGACGCCTGAGCTGCGCGAGGAGCTGAAGCAGTTCCAGCCGGAGCCGGGGCAATCCGCCCTAGACAAGTCTCTCGAGATCGCCGCTGACATGGCGGAGAACGTCACGCACATCTACGGGCGCGACCTGCTGCACGTCGCGTACGACCTCGTCTGGCACTCGGTGCTCTCGTTCAAGGTCTACGACATGCTCGTCGCCAAGGGCTGGCTCGAGATGGCAGTCGTCGGGGACACCCGTACCGGCAAGTCTGAGGTGGCCACCCGGCTCATCCAGCATTACCGCAGCGGTCAGCTCGTGTCGTGCGAGGGGATGTCGTTCCCGGGAATCGTCGGAGGCGTCCAGCAGATTGACGGGCGCTGGCACATGACATGGGGCGTCGTGCCGATGAACGACCGTCGTCTGTGCGTCCTGGACGAGGTGTCGGGGTTGAAGGAGTCTGGCGTCGTGGAACAGATGTCGTCCATCCGCTCCTCCGGTATCGCGCAGATCACCAAGATCGCATCGGAGTCCACGTCGGCTCGCACCCGCCTCATCTGGATCACCAACCCCGCCGGAGGAGCCAGCTTGGATTCCTTCAACGACGCGGGCATGGGCGCGCTCCGCACCATCGTCCCTGCCAACGAGGACATCGCTCGATTCGACTTCGTCATGGCGACGAAGAAGGACGACGTAGACACCAAGCTCATCAACTCGGGCTTCGGCGAGCAGCACTCGCCGAGCTACTCGACGGCGGCGAGCGAAGCCCTCATCAAGTGGGTCTGGTCGTTGGGTCGCGATGACGTGGTCGTCTCGGCGAAGGCTGCTGAGGAGGCCGTAGCAGCCGCTCTGGATCTGGGCGACCGTTACGTGTCCGACCCGCCGCTGATCCAGTCTGAGAACGTTCGATTCAAGGTGCTCCGCATTGCGGCCGCATTGGCAGCCCGAACCTTCTCGATCTCGGCGCGCGGGAAGCTTCTCGTCAACGCTGAGCACGTGCGCGACGCGGTCAAGTTCTTGGACATGATCTACGAGCAGGAGTCGATGGGTTATGCGCGCATGTCCCGCCGCACTGTCGCAGCCACGGCCCGCGCCAAGGAGAAGCGCATCAATGTCCTCAACTTCCTGAAGGAGCACCCGGATGACGTGCTGATGACGCTGCGGATGGTCGGAGGGAACACCTTCAAGCTCCGCGACTTCGAGGATCACGGCAACATGGACAAGGCTGAAGCCAAGGCCATCGTGCACACGCTCCTCAAGTGGCAGGTGATCAAGCTCAAGTCACGAGGTGACATCGCCATGGACCCAGTGCTGATCTCGGTTCTCCGCGAGCTCGAGGACGAGGACGAAGTAGCGTGAAATGGAGTAGTGAATTCGAGATTGATGGCGTAGAGTTCTCTTATGGACATCAACGGCAAGACCCTCAGCATCCGAGCCAAGCGGGTTGTCAAGTATCTCGAAGCGTCAGGCGCGACCATGGCAGACGACCTGCCAACAATGGTCGCAGCCAACTACGTCGGATATGTCACCGACCGGATCGAACTCGATTACGACAACGCCGTAACTGAGCTTCTGGATGCGGAGATCGTAGAAGAGTTCATCGGAGACAACGGCTACACTCACGTCCAGATTACGAAGTAGCGCCGAATCCCAATTACGGGGTAAGGTAGAAGGATCGCGCCAGGAGGATCTGGCGCCCAACCGGGAAGGACCCCGAAATGCGATACCACATTGATCAAGGTGATGGCAATCTCTGCAACATGCCCGGAGAGTCGCACGCGCTCTCTGCTCCCATGGGAGAAGACGACTACTGGTGCTCCATGTGCGCCCGTCTGTACAATGGACTGAGCGCGTGAAGCGCCGTAGCACATTCATCTCAGCCAAGAAGACCGAAGACTACATGATCTGGTCGCTTGGTCGAGCGATCGCCTTCTGGGCGCAGGGCGTGTACATGACGGCTGGGCCGAAGCGATGATGACTTGGCTGACGCGGGCGTCTCTGCTCGACACGGCTTCCGACTTGGAGACCGACCTGCTCTTCCAGACAATGGAAGAGTCGATCGTGTTGCTGACCGATCTCGTGTACGAGTCGGACACCCGCGAAGAGACGCTCGCTCATCCGGTCTCGAAGATGTGGATGGGCTACGAGAAGTCGCTCGCCGCATACGCAGCTGCGATCTCGTTCGAGCTCCATACTCGTGGCGTAGCTGGGCAGCAGCATCTGACTGCGAAATCCGTGGCGAACGCGCTGGGCGACGACGAGTTTATGCTGCCGCCGTGGCTCGGAGATGCAGACGTGCTGCGGTCGCACCGGAGCAATCTCGCCCGGCGCTGGCCCGAGCAGTACTCTGAGCTCTGGGCACAGACGCCCGCCCGCATGCCCTACGTCTGGCCGTTCGTCGACGAGGACGGCGGCTACGGCCTGTTCGTCTCGAAGTACGACCGAGATCTTCTCGCCAGTGGCGAGCGTGTCCTGCCCGCATCCATCAAGAAACGAATCGAGAATCTCTAGTGAAAGTCGCAATCCTGGGTGCTGGTCCAGCCGGTCTGTTCGCAGCACATGCAGCCGTCGGACATGGTCACGACGTGACCATCCTGTCGAAGCCGCGCAAGTCGTTCATGCGTGGCGCTCAGTATCTGCACCGCCCGATCCCCGGTCTGTCCGGTGACTCGTTCAAGATCACCTACGAGCTCGAGGGCACCGTGGAGGGCTATCGTCAGAAGGTCTACGGCGACGACCACGACCTGCAGGTCTCGCCTGAGACGCTGGTCGGAGTGCACGACGCATGGGACATCCGCGAGGCGTACGACCGCGCATGGTCGGAGTATCACGGTCTGATCAAGCCGTGGGATGCGAGCTCAGAGGTGCTCCGCAACAACGACGTGCTTCGCGGTATGGAGCTCGTCGTCTCGACGATCCCGGCCGAGGCTCTCTGCACGAACATGCGACACACCTTCGACTCTCAGGATGTGTACGTCACGGACTTCATCCGATACAAGGGCGCGTTCACTGCTGAAGAGGACGGCGCTGCGATCGACAATCTCGTCGTCTGCTCAGGCGAGCCGGACGACTGGTGGTATCGGGCGAGTCGGATCCACGGCTGGGAGAACACCGAGTATCCTCTCGACCACCGACCCAACGCCCCTGGCCATGTCTGGAAGGTGCGCAAGCCGATCATGACCGACTGCACCTGCAGCCCGGTTCCGATCCAGCGTCTAATGCGGGTTGGGCGCTACGGCGCGTGGAAGAAGGGCGTCCTGTCCGACGCAGCATTCTACGACGTGGAGGCTCGTCTCTCATGATCGACCACGCACCCAAGATCCGCGTCCACCCGCTCGCCCCGGTCTATGCCTTCGACATCGACGGCACGCTCGGCGACTACTATGAGCACTTCCGCTGGTTTGCCCAGTTGTACCTTCAGAAGCCGGTCGTCGCCGACTGGAGTCGGGCTCGGTTCAGCGGCGAGTTCTCCGATGCCCTCGGGCTCGACAAGGAGCTCTATCGCGACATCAAGCTCGCCTATCGTCAGGGTGGTATGAAGCGCTCGCTGCCTCCGCTGGACGACGGCGTGAGCGACCTGATCCAGTCGGTGCGCGGTCTTGGCGTTCAGGCATGGATCACGACTACTCGCCCGTGGCAGCGTCTCGACAACATCGATCCGGATACTCAGTTCTGGATCAACCACATCGTCGGCAAGGTTGACGGCGTCATCTACGGCGAGGACAAGTATCTCGACCTGATCGACATCGTCGGGCGCGATCGCATCCTCGGACTGGTCGACGACCTTCCGGAGAACATCCTCCGAGCTTCTGAGCTCGACCTCGCCGCGATCATGCGGCATGGCGCCCACAACCGGCAGTTCCGGGAGATGCGCCCTGAGACTCTCGTCGCGACTCATTCGGTCGAGATCTACAACCACGTCAGAATCCAGCTTGAAGTATACAAGGAGCATCAGAAATGAACATCGTCGTCCGACCGTCTGTCTCGCAGTCCAACATGTACACCGGAGAGGAGATGCACATCTCGCTCACGACTGAGCCGGGAGACTCACCCGAGCTCGTGACGATCGTCTCCGAGCACCTTCCGGCATGGCTCGAGCTCTTCTCGTCGAAGAACTCGGAATACGGATCGGGCGCGGCCTTCGAGCTCGGCGCGCGAGGGCAGTTCTCCGACATGTATCGGAAGATGATCAAGCTCAAGCGAGCTATGTGGGACGCAGACGAGTCGGTGCTGAAGACCGAAGGCGTCGACGAGATCATCAACGATCTCATCGGTCACTGCTTCCTGACGCTGGAGATGCGCCGACGTGACCGCGCCGCCGCAGACGAGAACATGGCCGGGGTTGCCGAGGGCCACGACAGCGTAGAACTGATCGCCGACGGTCAGGCTATCACGCTCCATCCCGTCCAGACCAGAACATATCAGAGAGAAGACGGGACGAAGCTGACGATTGGAGATTCGGTTCGCCTCAAGCAACATCTCGAGAAGGGATCCGATTACACTCTCCTCGACATCGATCAGAGTCGCTCGAAGACAGATGGCATGTCAGCGCTCTGCGTAGATCCTCTTGACCTGAGAAGAGTGTTCTGGACCAACCCGGAGTGGCTCGAGAAGGTCTAATGCACTACGTCTCTCTTCACACGCACTGCACCTACTCCTACGGGGATGGCTTCGGCCTCCCTGTAGACCACGTAGCGCGCATCAAGGAGCTCGGCATGAAGGCCGGGGCGATCACAGACCACGGCAACGTCTCGGCTCACGTCAAGTGGGAGATCGCCTGTCTCGAGGCGGGCATCAAGCCCATCTTCGGACAGGAGGTCTACACGGCTCCGTCGGACATGCGCGAAGTCAACAACATGCGCAAGTGGCACATGACCGTCCTCGCCATGGATCAGGAGGGCTATCAGAATCTGAACAAGCTCACCACCGTCGCCTGGAACTCGAACTTCTACCGCTATCCGACGGTGCTCGGCGGTGAGTTCCAGAAGAACTCCAAGGGACTCATCGTCACATCGGGTTGCTCCGACAGCCATCTCGCGTGCACGCTCCTCGGAGGCAAGGGCATCGAGGAGGGCGACTACGACGAAGCCGTGAAGGTGATGCTCGGATACAAGCGTCTCCTCGGCGACCGCTACTATCTCGAGGTCCAGCGCTTCCCGGGGCTGCCGCGCACCTGCATCATCAACAAGCAGTACGCCGCATGGTCGAAGGAATTCGACATCCCGCTCGTGGCGACTGCGGACGTGCACTATCCTCGTCCCGAGCAGAACGAGATGCAGAAGATTCTGCACACGGCGTCGCGCGGAGGCAGCACCGTCGCTCAGACGGAGGCCGAGTGGGAGTACAACATCCTTCTGACCTATCCGCTGTCCGACGACGAGATCATCAACGACCTCATCAAGACCGGCCTCACTCGTGGCGAGGCCCAGACCGCAGTACTCAACACCGAGAAGATTGCAGAACGATGCAACGTAACCTTGCCCAAGATGGATCGCATCCGCTACCCCGGCACACGCGCCGACCTCGCGCCGTGGCCGCCTCGTCGACCGCGTCGGGATCCGTCGATGTTTCAATCCCGCTAGACACCCCGGTCTCCACCGAGGAGATCTTGTGGCACTGGCTGCGTGAGGGCTGGAAGTATCGCGGCTTCGATAAGTCGCTCTCGCGCTCCGAGCAGAAGCGCTACGGCGAGCGCGTCAAGTACGAGATGGAGCTCATCCTTCTGAAGGACTTCGGCGACTACTTCGCCGTGCTGTCGGATGTGGTCAGACAGGCCAAGGACGAGGGCATTGGCGTGGGCCCGGCGCGTGGTTCCGCAGCGGCGTCGCTCGTCTGTTATCTGCTCAGGATCACCGAGGTCAATCCTCTCGAGTATCCGCTCATGCTGTTCGAACGTTTCATCGACCCGAATCGTAATGACCTTCCCGACATCGACCTCGACTTCGACGACGACATGCGAGACGGCGTCCGCCAGATCATGATCCGGAAGTACGGCGCTGACCGCGTCGGCAACATCGGCACCTTCACACGCTATCGAGGCAAGAACGCCATGGACGACGTGGCTCGCGTCTACGAGGTGCCGAAGTTCGAGGTCGAGGCGGCGAAGGAATTTCTCGTCGAGCGCTCAGGCGGTGACAGCCGGTTCGACGCGGGCATCGAGGACACCGTGGAGATGTTCCCGCAAGTGAAGGAGTTCTTCGAGCGCCACCCCGTCATGTACAGGTCGATGGAGCTCGAAGGTAACTACAAGTCGTTCGGTGTCCACGCAGCTGGGCTGGTGATTGGGGCGGAGCCGCTCTGGAAGTACGTCGCCACCTACGGCAAGGACAACGTCGGCGCGAACAACAACTCGGTTCAGGTGCTCTCGGTCGACAAGTACGACGGCGAGTATCTGGGTCTGATGAAGCTGGACGCGCTGGGCCTGACGACGATGGGCATGATCCGGATCGCGCTTGAGTTCCTCGGAATGGACCTTGACGACCTCTACGACATTCCGATGGACGACCCGAAGACGCTCGCCGCGTTCGAGGTCGGAGACGTGGTCGGCATCTTCCAGTTCGAAGGTCGCACGATGAAGATGGTGACGCAGGAGCTCAAGCCGAAGACCTTCATGGACCTCGCTGCGGTGAACGCGCTGGCTCGTCCTGGCCCCTTGCATTCCGGGTCGACCGGAGACTACATCGCCATCCGGCACGGTCGCCAGAAGCACGTTCCGTTGCACCCGGTCGTGGAGCGCATCTGCGCAGCCACCGAAGGCCAGATCATCTATCAGGAGCAGATCCTTCAGATCACCCGCGACATCGGTAAGTTCCCGTGGACTCATGCATCGAAGATCCGCAAGATCATCTCCTCGAAGCAGGGCGAGTCGGCGTTCAACGCCATGTGGGACGACTTCCTCGTCGGAGCTATGCAGGTGGACGGGATGACCGAGCCGGTCGCCCGTGAGATCTGGAAGCGCATGGCTACGGCTGGAACATACGCCTTCAACATCGCACACTGTGTCAGCTACTCGATGCTGGGGTTCTGGGCCATGTGGCTGAAGGTGCACCACCCGCTGGAGTTCTACGCAGCTCAGCTCCACAAGACGAAGGACGTCAACAAGCAAGTCCTCCTGATGCGTGACATGAAGGACAAACGCTTCAAGCGGAACTATCAGGTGCTCCCTCCGAAGGCTGGAGAATCGAAGCACACGTGGGCTCCGACGCCGGAGGGTGTGCGAGCGGGCTTCCTACAGATCCCCGGCGTGGGCGACAAGACTGCGGCGCTCATTGGCGAGTTTGAGCGCGAGGTCGGCATCCGCGAGTGGAAGGACATGCTCAGCATCAAGGGCGTCGGCCCGAAGACGATCGAGAAGATCGAGGAGTTCTCCTCGGAGGACGACCCCTTCGGCATCAACAAGGTCGAGCGCGACATCGCAGCCATCAAGAAGGCCGTCCTGGACGGAGATCTTCAAGGCGCGCCGTACCCCGGCCAGAACAGCGACGATGTGCCCTACGAAGCTGTCAAGTGGAAGGGCGTCATCGTCGGGCTTCTGAAGAATCGGAACTTGCAGGATTTGTTCGAGAACCATCGTTCGCGCACAGGTGAGGATCTGGATCCGGAGACCGTCAAGGATCCACACCTGAAGGATTCCATGACGTTGTACTTGGAGGACGCGCAGGGGCTCATGACTGTGAAGGTGCCCCGGTTCAAGTATCCAGAGTTCAAGTCTCAGCTCTGGGATGCGAAGATCGGGCACGACTACATCATCGTCTCGGCGTTCACCTACGAGTTCCTCGGGAAGACAATCCACACCAACAAACTGTGGGTTGTAAAGTCCGATGAATAAATATTCGAAATAGTGTAGTGAAATGGGCCGGGTTGGGGCATACTTGTCTTAGCCCGGTAAGGACACCGGAAATGGAAAGGACTCCATAATGCGTTACAAATTGTTCAACGCCGCGACAGGCGCCCCTCTCGGCACCCTCGACGACGTTCGTAAGGCTGTTGAGTTCGCACAGCTTCTCGAAGCCAACGCAACTGATCTTGAGGTTGCGATCAAGGACGAGAACACCGGGGCGGTGCTCTGATGAGCGAAGCAAACGACTCCATCATACGAGAAGTTCGTCGCCGTCAAGCTGAAGACGTTCGCGAGATCTTGATCGAAGAAGAGACCGAGCACGTCGAGAACAACTTGATCATCCAGCTTCGGATGCACGAGTACTCGACCCTTTCGCTCCAGATGAATCTCAACGAGCTCGAAGTTCTAGTCGAGAAGGCTCAGGCCTATCTGAAAGAGCATGGGCGTGGATAGCGGGCTTCCTTTCGACTGTAGTGACTGCGGCTACGGAACGAGCGACTTCTATCACGCAGAGCATCACGCAACAACCCACGGCCACACGGTCGTGGTTCAGGTTCCACAAGAGGAGAAGACAGCATGAAATTCAAATCCATCTCGGCTGCGATTGCCGCAGTCGCGCTCGGTCTGGGAGGTGCGGTCGTGTTGGCCGCTCCCGCATCGGCGCACACGCCCGAGGTTACGTCGACCTGTTCGTCCATCACGGCAAACCTGTCCAACTACGAGTTCGTTGCCGGCAAGCCTGCAGAGTTCAAGACGGTCGTCGTAACTCCGGCAGTCGAAGCAGTCGTCGGAGTTCCCGCCGTCTACGGACCGACGCTGTTCGAGTACGCCCACGCCGATCAGGGCAACGGCAACTCCGACAAGACCCGGTTCGAAGTCGAAGGCTGGAACGCCGGAGACAACGGCAAGGGCTGGGTTCCGACCGGCGTAACGAAGCCCGGAGAGCTCATCAGCGCCGAGATCGTCGCTGTTCCCGGATCGGCCGAGGTCACGGCCAAGGTCGAGACCAGCCCCGCCGTGTCGGCTCAGGACAACACCATCACGCTGATCCTGGACGGAGCTACGACCGACGTCATCCACTTCGGTAGCTCGTACTCCGGAACGAAGCAGATCGATGGCGCCAAGAACCACACCTACTCGGTCGTCATCGACGCCATCGGCACCGCCTACGACCGCACCATCAACGGCAAGACGACCGCATGCCCGCCCGTCGGCGTGACCGTACCGAACTACTCGCCGACACCGCCGACCTGCACGGAGCCCGGTGGCTTCGGCATCGACATGTCGCGACCGGCTCAGAACGCGAACGGCTACGAGCAGTCCAACGGAACTCGGATCTACATCTCTCCGACGCCCAACGGTGCCGGCAGCTATGTGTACACGACCCAGAAGATCGGCGCTGGATTCGACCCGGCGTTCCCGTACGGAACGAAGATCACCGGAGGCAACGTCTCTCAGACGATCGTCGTTCTGCCGGCAACCGGATTCCAGAACGGCGACAGCGAGGCACCATGCTTCGTTGAACCGCAGTCGGACATCGTGACCGTCGTCGAGAGCGAAGAAGACTTCGACTGCGATGACACTGCAACGCTGCACACCACCACGACGACCACGACTCCGAAGTCATTCGACGCCGAGAGCGGCACCTACAGCGAAGGCACGCCCGTCATCACGACGAGCTCCTACGTTCGAGCGCTGACCGAGGCAGACTTCGCCGGACTGGAGTGCACGACGCCGGAGGAGCCGACGACGCCCACCACTCCCACGACTCCGACCACCCCGACGACGCCCGTGACGCCCGTTACCCCGGTCGACACGACCACGCCTCTGACGCCGGTCACCCCGGTAGCGCTCACCACGCCGGTCACGCCGCCGCCCGTAGCGGCCCGCGTAGCGGCTCCGGAGCGTCTCGCCAGCACCGGCGCTGACATCACCGGCCTTCTCTGGGCCGTGTTCGGTTTCCTGAGCCTCGGGACGGGTTCCGTCTTCGTCGCTCGCCGCCTGAACCGCAACAACTAGCACCACAGGGCGGCGGGGCGTCATAACCCCGCCGCTCACGAGTCCTCCTATATCGAGGATTCGCTCCGAAGCCATAAGACGCGAGGGTCCACGACGGGACACCGGCGACGGAGCATCCAACTGAATACCTAGAGAAGCTGGGACCACCCGGCGATCCTCGAAGATCATCTAGGCGGTCTGACCCTCCGTGCAGTAAACGGGTCGCACGGGAACGTAGCTCAGATGGTAGAGCATAGGCGTGGTCGCGTCGCTGAGAGGCGAGGTCAAGACCCCGAAGCACAGAGCCTAGTGCGTTGGTTCAAGTCCAACCGTTTCCACAAGAGAAAGAGGAGATCATGGCAAGACGACTTTACCTGACTGGCGTCATCCGCAGTCGGCAGACATCAGAGATCAAGGTGGCCATGCGTCCGTTCGCAGCCATCCAGGAAGAACTGCGAGTAGAAGCCGAGCGTCGCAACTCGAGCAGTGTAGCTATGACTCCTGGCACTTTGCATGATTGGCCCGACGTTGGTATCGTCACGGTCGGAGGCACAATAGTAACCAGCTACGAGCATCCTGATATCGAGCTTGAGAATTGGTAGTAGCGGAAACTCGAGATTCAGAGTAGAATGAGCCTGGTGCCCAAAATCCAATTTAAAAAGATTTCCAAAATACTTTCAGAATGGAGTAGTGAAACTGGACACTCATGGAGTAGAGTTCTTATATCAGCCGGGAGGATCCGGCTCCGACCGAAGGACTTATCATGACGAACCGCGCCTCTGAGATCGCTACCGCTCGCGAGATCGACACCCGCATCGCCGCTGCTTGGGAAGCCTACCACGTTGCCATGGACGAGACCAAGGCCGAGAAGAAGATCATCGCCGAGTCCAAGAAGGCCATGAAGCGCCGCGCGTCTTACGACAAGAACTTCGAAGGCAGCGTCGACTTCGACTACTACACCAACAAGATCGAGAAGGCCGAAGCTCGCATCATCGAGATCACCGCTGCGGCCCGCCCGCTGGCCGATATCGCAGTCCAGATCGACAAAGACGAGTACACCGGCTGGAACCGCTTCTTCATGGTCGAGCACATCCACCGTAGTCAGCACTGCTCGTCCTTCCGCCCGACAACCCGCATCGGATGGCTCCCGAAGGTTTCCGGCCTGACCGAAGCCGAAGCAGTCGCTGAGCACGGATCGATCCTCTGCACGATCTGCTTCCCGTCGGCTCCGATCGAGTGGACCAACGGAACCGTCAACGACCCGAACGTCTGCTCCGGCTCCGGCAAGGCCATCCGCTCCGACCTGCCGCGTCGCAGCGGATACTACTCGGGCAACTACGCGACCTGCGAGGACTGCGGGAAGCGCACCGGCGTCTCGAACAGCGCTTTCCGAATCCCGAAGCACAAGCCCGAAGCCAAGTAATAAATACTCCAGATCTCGGGTAGCGAAAACTCGAGATCTGGAGTATACTAGTCTTATGAGCCGGGAGGATCCGGCTCCCAAACGAGAGGCAAACATGTCCAAGTTCTCCATCCCCACCATCAACGACATCGCGAAGTTCCAGGCTGCGGCTCTGGACCACGCCTTCGCCAAGGGTCTGGACGAAGGCGCCACCGTCCGTCTGGCAGACGACGATGCGCCGGAAGACTTCGTCGGCACCACGATCAACCGCAGTCGCAAGTACAAGGTCGTAACGCACGTTCAGGCGGGCAGCAGCCCCGTCGTCGCGGTGCTCGTCTGCATCAAGTACGTGTCGTACCGTGGAATCGAGTCCGATGTCTGGTACACCTACTACAACGACGAGTGGCACTCGGCGCTGAGCTGGTCGTCCTTCCCGGACGACGCCCGCTACTCGCTGCTGGTCTAGCGGGTAAACTTGACCGGGGCGTGAAAGCGTCCCGGTCAGCACTCGTAGCCCAATGGCAGAGGCGACGGGTTTAAACTCCGTTCAGTGTGGGTTCGAGTCCCACCGGGTGTACCAAAAGTAATCCAAAGTATTTTCGAGAATAAGTAGCGGAACTCGACAATCATGGAGTATGATAGAGTTATAAGGCAAGGGAAGGACCCCGAGCCAGAGACCGAAGGAAACAAAATGTCGAACATCTCCGCACAGGGCGTCAGCTACGAGACCGTTGAAGCCGCACAGGCCCGCTACCTGGAGCTCTACAAGCTGAACGCCGAGATCGGCCCCAGCGACGGTCGCATCACCGAGATGAACGCAATCACCTGGGCCATCCAGCTTCACGACACCGAGACTGCCCGCAACGAGCGCATCGCCGCCACGGGTCGCCCGTCCGAAGCCGTAGCGACGCTCGTGCCCGACACGCGCCGCACGCAGCCGACCTACGCCGATGTCGTCGCCGAGAAGCCGTTCTACGCTTACATCCGCACCGCCAAGGGTGGCAAGGACATCAAGCGCTTCAAGACCCGCAAGGCACTCGACTCCTTCATGGACCGCACGCCGCACGCGGTCACCGCCCACAACTGAAAACAATTCCAGAATAGAGTAGTGAATACTCGACTTCTGGAGTATAGTTGAATCTAGAAGGCAGGGGAGGATCCCGGCCCATGAGCAAAGGAATCAAAATGTCGAACGCGATCAACGTCAAGGATCTGTCTGTCGGAGATGAAGCAGTGACTGTCCGCTTCCACGACTTCGCGAACACCGCAACGATCTACGAGAACTACAAGATCGTGAAGCTGCTGAAGACCCGTGTCGTGATCGCTCGCGCCAAAGAGGACGGCACTCTCGTCAATGAGCGTCGCTTCATAGTCGACAAGTACGGAGACGTTCAGAACGAAGAAGGGTCGTCCAAGTACTACTCGGACCACTTCTATCCAGCATACGCACCCCGCGTAGAGAGCGCCCGTCTCGCAAACATGCAGCACGATCTCTGGATCGAGACTAAGCTTATCCTCGACAAAGCTGCCGCCCGACGCGTCCCGCAGATGGAAGAGATGCTGGCAGCGAAGGAAGCCATCGACAGGTGGATGGCGGCTAACGCGTAACACGGTCAGCCGGGGCGCGAGAGTGCCCCGGCAAGATCCGATTTTGCAATTCGAGATTCATGGCGTAGAGTAGTAATCAAGAGGCCGGGAGGATCCGGCCGGAAGCCCAACTGGGAAGGACCCCAAAATGGACACCACGACCAACACCGCATCAGAGAAGATCATGGACCGCGTTCGCGACCTTCTGGCGATCGCAGAACACCCCGGAACCCCGGCGCACGAAGCCGACACTGCGCTGAACATGGCGAACCGCCTGATCACGAAGCACGCGATCGACGAAGCCATCCTCCGCATGGACCAGACGGAAGAGCAGCGACGCGCTCCCGAGAAGCGCACCATCAAGATGTCGGGGCTGTCGTACACGGTCGCTCCGGCTCTCCGTACGATCCTAGTCGACATCGCTGAAGCGAACCGCTGCTCGGTCGCGCTGGAGTGGGACGCTGAAGTCTACGGCGCTGCGGAAGACGTGTCGTGGGTCGAGATGCTCTTCATGTCGGTCAGCTACGAGCTCGTGTCGAAGATCAACCCCAAGTGGGACACCGATAAGTCCTACGACGAGAACGTCTACAACTTCAAGGTCGCCGGATTCAAGTGGGTCGAGATCAACAACTACTCGGTCATCAACGGCGGGCCGGACGCCCGCGTCTTCGAAGAGAACTTCGCCGGGCGCATGGTTCCGACCGGCAAGATCAAGGGCTCCATGATCGGCGCGTACAAGCGTCACGCGAAGCTCGTTGGCGACACCAACCCGGTTGCCACGCAGTCTCATCAGGTGTACAAACTGTCTTTTATCGAAGGCTTCAAGCGCCGTCTCGTCAACCGCATTCGCGACTTGGCGCGGGACGCTCGCTCGGAAGCCGACACGATTCCTGGAGCAGCGCTTGCCTTGAGCTCGATGGCCGAGGAAATCAAGTCGATGTTCTACTCTGAGCACCCCGATCTCGACCCGGAGGAGCAGCGTCGCCAGCGCGAGAAGGCTCGTCAGGATCGCGCCGACATGCTGAACGCGATGACGCCGACTCAGCGAGCGAAGTTCCTGGAGAAGGAAGAGCGCGACAGCCGTCGCCGCCAGAAGGGCATCCGCTACTACGACCTTGACGACTCGGCTGCGGGTCGCGGGCGTAGCGCCGCTGAGAGCGTCAACCTGAACCGCTCCAAGGGGCGTACCGAGGCTGCAGCTGAGCGCGGCGCACTCGGAAAATAATTCAAGAAAGGTTGTCGAGAAAGTAGCGAATCTCGCAATCCATGGCGTAGAGTAAGTTCATCAGCCGGTAAGGACACCGGCTCCGACTGGGGAGGATCCCGGATCATGGCACTACCGAAGCAGCGAGCTAAGGCTCTCAAGAGCGAATCCACCGATCTGTCGTGGATCGTGAAGTCCGTCGACACTCTCCGAGACATCGTCGGAGACGGCGTCACCATCACCAAGAGCTCGGCATCGGCCGCTCTGGGACTGGGCGAGTCGGAGACCGAAGAGCGTCTCCGCAAGCTGACTCAGCTGGGTTGGCTCCACATGTCCGCAGTCCGCTCCGAAGACGGTGTGACCTTCCTGCACTTCAAGTGGGAACTCCGCTGATGGGCGCTCCTGTGCCCGAGTGGGTGGTGTGGGCGTTCGCAGCTGTGCTCTGGGCGTTCCTGGGATGGGTGTACATCTCCGTTTTGCGACAGCGCCGTCGTGAGCGTAGGATCGCCCGCATGAAGGAGCAAGTCATGGCTGAGCTCGTAGCCATGCGCGAAGCCAATCGTGGACGCCCGGTCTACGATCAGGACGACAACCAGGAGGACAACTAGGTGGCCAAGTATCAGGTGACTGCGAAGAACGGGCGGTGCGGCAAGGTTCGCCAGATCGAACCGTTCGAAGTCGAGACCAAGGCTCTGCCGACCGATCTCGACCAGCTCAAGGTCGTGGTCTCCAAGGCCATCGGCAAGATCATACATGACCGAGGTTCGGTGGCCTACATCGATCTCATCCCCGGCTCTGCGGACTTCGCAGCCGAGGTGTTCTACGACAACCAGCAATTCGCTGGGGATCTCCTGATCCAAGTCATCGAAGAGTAGAGGAAGTAATGACCAGCAAAGAAGTAGCCAAGTGGGCAGACGAGTTCATGTTCACGGCGGAGAAGTCGACCGCTACGGACGGCCCGAGCGCGATCCTGTTGGGTGGGCCTGTTGACCCTCTCGGACAGGTGTTCGCTTCGGCGGCCATGTACAAGGGTCGCGTCATTCGCGACCTCGCAGAGATCACCGACGACGACCGTCGGCTCGTATTGAAGGACATCCTTCAGACCGTGCTCACGATGCCGCTGGAAGGCGTCCATCTCCACTTCATGATCGAAGGCGTGACGCGTTCGTTCACGCACCAGATGGTTCGCCAGCGCACTGCCGCCTATGCGCAGGAATCGTTGCGGTTCGCCGTCAAGGAGGACATGAAGACCGCTGTCGCCCTGCCGCCGTCGCTGGCGGACACGCTCTCATTGAAGCAAGCGGTCAATGTCTACATAGTCGATATGCAAGCGCGCGGGATGGAGATCTCGTGGAACGACGCCGAGTCATCCGTCTGGGAGAAGGCCAACGATCTTCAGCGCAGCCGCTTCCGCTGGGACCAGGCCGTGGACTATCTCGGAGACGCCTATCTCGATCTCGTCAACTACGGCATCCCTGCAGAAGACGCCCGTGGGCTCCTGCCTTCGAACATCACGACGCGTCTGAACTACATCACGAATCTGCGCAACTGGTACGACACCATGGCGGTGCGCGTCTCGGATCAGGCTCAGTTCGAGTGGCGCAAGGTCGCCATGCACATGGCGCTCGCGATGCGTGCCTACGGAGCGAAGCAGTCCTACTGGGCGACGATCACTCGCGAGCAGTACGAGTCCTGGGATCACCAGAACCCCGGCAACCCAATCCTCGAGCGCCGCATCGGCAACGAGAAGACGATCCAGGTGCGACTCTCGTCTGCGTGGCAGTACGAGGCTCTGACGGAGGCTCTCCAGCCGATCGAGTTCAAGCTCGGTCGCCGAGCGTTCAACGCCAGCTTCGACCGCCCCAGCCGGATCGGCGAGCGCGTCGACGCCTTCGCGAAGAAGGGCATCCCTTCGAGCGAGTGGACTACCGGCTCTGTTGAGCACGGCATCCCTCCGATCCATCCGGAGGAGTGGCTGCTCGACCCGAACAGCGCTCGCCTCACCGCAGACCTCGAGTTCGATATCTTCGGTAACCGTGTTCCCAAGGGCACCGGCTGGCACTGGGAGGCCGAAGGTCCCGAGGACGAGACCACCGGGAGGCCGACGATGACCGGCTTCCTCACCGACGGCTACGAAGTGGCCATCTGGCCGAAGGACTTCTCGTGAGCACCCTCCTCCACAATAGGATGGATCCTCAGTGTATCCAGAGGGTTGTTTCGGGCACGGCCTCCAAGGAGGTTTGCCCGGTCTGCTCCGAAGAGGAGTGGTATGACGACGTGACGGTCGAGCTCGAAGGAGACGACGAAGATCGAGAGCCCGTCGCGGCTCAGAAGAAGGTCTTCTGGAACGTCGTGGGCACTTCGGTGTTTGTTGCGATCTTCCTCACGTTCACCGGGCCGTTCGCAGTCGCTTTGTGGAAGTGGGCGATCGGGCTATGAGCCAGCTGCTCTTCGACGCCGAGATTCACGAGCTCAAGCTCGACGAGGACTGGGTTCTCGGAGTCCTCGGCGCTGGCGAACGCGAGGAGATCGAGGAGGACGAGCCGCTGAGCCCGTTCGAGTCTCCGAGCTACGAGGTCGACTGGCGCGAGCAGCCCGGTGAGCCTTGGTCTGAGGAGCGCCTCGTCGTCGCCAGCTGGGCGGGCGTTACGTTCGCCCTGAGCTCGCTCGCAGAGATCCTCGGAGGTGCTCGAGACTGCTACACGGTCAATGAGTATTCCGAGGACGGCTCCCAGATTCGAGGGAGCCGCCGCATATTCAAATTCAAACCGGGAGCCGATGGCTTCCAAGGAGGGAGGCTGTAATGTCTAGAGCAACCAACGCGGCGGCTGCGCAGTCCGAGATCGACCGCAAGGAACGCCAGAACGAGTTCCTCGTCGCGAAGCACCTCAAGATCCGCGATCACGTCAAGGCTCAGATCCTCGACCTGAAATCCGTCAATCTCGAAGCGGGCTATGTCGACGTGAGCGGCGTCAGGGCCAAGATCGAGGTGTACGAGGATCTGCTCAAGATGCTCGACGCACCGGACCATCGTGCTCTCTGAGATCCTGCCGGTCATCCCGATGCCGCTAGCGTTCGCTCTGCTGGGCGTTAGCGGCCTCGGGATCGCCGGGGCAGTAGTAGGGCTGATCTGGTCCTTGAAAACCCGTAGGGGCGCGTCCTCGTGAGCGCCGTAAAGACCACGAGGGGCGCAAGACGGCGACCTCGACCGAACAGGAGAGGCAAGTTGCCGGATTACAAGATTCTCGACACAGAAGACCGCTGGGACACGACAACCGAAGACGAGTGGCTGTTCTGGCCGAGAGTGTTGTGGATCGACCCGGGAACGGTGTCGGGAGTGGCTGTGGTCTGGTTTGACCCTTGGGCGCTGTTCGAGAACAAGACCACCGCGAAGACGATCCTCGCCTATAGCGAGATCTTCCTCGACGGCCCTGAGGACGGCCCCAACGGACAAGTGAACCGCTTTCTGAGGATGCAGCGCACTCTCAATCAGGAGCCCGGCCTCGCCACCGGCATCGAGTCGTTCGTCGTCCGTAGCGCGAACATGGACTGGGAGTTCCTGAGTCCGGTTCGGCTACGAGCAGCCATCAGCAACCGGCTGTCGATGCTCCCGCCGAACCCGCACGACCTCGACGAGATGGGGCGTGTACGGTTTAATGGAGGCACCCCGCTGCATGCGCAGTCGCCCTCGGACGCCAAGAATGCATTCACGAATGATCGGCTCAAGGCGCTGCGGATGTACCGACCGGGCCCAGACCACGTCAACGACGCCAAGAAGCACGCGCTGTTGTGGATTCGCAAGATCGGCAAGGCTGGTCCGGAGGCTTTCCGGGCGGCGCACGGAGACGACGAGGGATGGTGGCAGTAACATCCGAGTAGTGAATCTCGAATAAGGAGCGTAAGGTTTGGTTACATGCACCATCTGTTGGGTCCAGGTTCTTGGAGTCAACATGCAGGAACACATCGCGTATCACAATAGCAAAGGAGAGCACGAATGAGCAAGCAGAACGAAGAGACCAACCACCAAGGCGTCCGGCTGGAAGACGCCTTCCCGGAGACTCGCGAGGAGGTCGCTCACGACATCACCGAAGAGGAGGCGACAGAGCGCAAGCGCATCCGTGACAATGAGCTTCTCGAAGAAGAGCGCCGTGAGCGCGAGCGGCTCGCGATGGTCGAGCAGGACGAGCTTCTCGAGGAGGACGACACGTTCGAGGACGAGGAAGACGAGGACTTCGATCTTCCCGAAGACGACACACCTAAGCCGATGGAGTGGGATCGCGCCCTTCACGACGCGCTGATGGGAGCCATGCGGACGGCGAATCCGACTCGGATCTTCACGGCCAAGGAGGTGGAGAAGATCAACGAGATCGTCGACCGCTTCCGCCACCGCATCCATGTCGGCGCCATCTCGGGCATCATGCTCCGCAGCGAGGAAGACATCCAGGCTGCGATGGCAGAGGCCATGGGCGGGGTCCGCGAGTCGATCGCCCGCCAGCTCACCAACGACGCTCTCGGACAGGAAGACGACGTGGCCGCTCACACGGCGCTGTCGATCGCCCGCGCTATTCGCACCGGGCGACTCTGATGAAGGCGCACGAGTACTCCGAGTCCGGTTCGGGCTTCTGCGGTCGATGCGACGACATGCCCGGCGAAGGTCAGCACCGTATCGGCTTCCAGCGGATTCTGCGTTCGACCGAGGCTCTGACCGACGAGCTCGCCGAGGCTCGGATGAAGGCTCACGAGAAGCACTCCGACAACTCCATCGAGTCGCTCGACTCGGAGAGCCGGATGTGGCTGCCGATCCTCGGCGAGGAGGGCGGCGAAGTCGCGGAGGTCTTGGTCGACATGTTCCGAGGGGCGATCCTCGCCAAGGCCATCGGCCGGGTCGCCCATGACGAGACCTACGACGCGACCTACAATCTCCGGAACGAGCTGATCGACGTGTTGTCCGTGGCGACTGCGTGGGTCGCGTCGATCGACGAGATGCAGCGTAAGGTCGATCATCACGCCAAGCAGCTGGAGGCTTGGGAAAACCGAGAGGGCTTCTGATGGGAATCTATGAGAGCCGGTCGACCTCCGACCACGAAGGCTCGTCCACGGGCGAGGAGACGTTCCTGGAGCGGATCGATCCCGGATACGGAGAGATCATCACTCGGCTCCACGTCGTCACCGTCGTCAAGCGCGAACGCCTGAACTGCTGGTGCTGCAGCTGTCGAGACGACCGACCGGGAGGTGACGCCGCGTGCCGCAATCATGGCTTCGCAGCCGAGCGACCTTGCGAGGTCCACGGCATGCCGGGGTCGCCTTGGTCTCGAGACTACGAGGAGCCCGGCTTCATCGGTCCAGAGGCCATGCCGGAATCCGTTCAGGCAGTCCGCCGTCAGCAGGAAGAATGGGAGAAGGCGCATGTCTGATATCGAGTACACGCCGACGACAGAGCGCGTTCGGGATCGGTATCGGCGTGACGCCGCGAACACAGGGTCGCAAGACCCCGATCCCGCTGCTGCCTTCGATCGTTGGCTGCTGAAGCACGACGCCGAGGTTCGGGCCGAAGCTCTCGAGTCGATCCGAGTCTACGCGAAGGAGCTCATGGCGCATCACGGACAGACGTGGGACGCCCTGCACGGGCAGAAGCTGATCCAGGTGCTGGGCGACCCTCCCGTCCCGAACAACACGCAGATCGTGCGGGCTGACGGGTCGATCGGCCTCATCCACGGCGTTCCGATGCCAGATCCGGTTATCGAGGACGACTCGGTCGGTAGCTTTCACTCCGGAGACGAGATATTGGATAGGTCGGTGACAACTTGCATGATTTGCGGATGTCCGATGATCTTCTTGATGGGGCGTTGGATACACAACGCCGTGGACAAGGAGCGTCGTGACGCGGCGATCGCAGATCATGTCTTCATCGGAGAGCCGCGCCATCGTCTCGGAGCAGATGACTTCTACGAAGGCGGTCTATGATGACTGTCGTAATCAACACGCCTGACCAGATCCGCATCATGGGCGTGAACCACATGATCGAGGCCAAGGTGCACCGCCCCAGCGACAACTGGGAGAAGCGCGAGGAGGTCGTAGTCTTCCGCGTAGCGCCGTTTGACGCGACGCTCAGTACCGATGAGCAGATCGAGCTCGCTAACTGGCTGAGCGCCCACATAGCCGCAGTCAAGGCCATCTCCAAGCCAGACGGAGGAGCTCGAATCGCCCTCCGCAACTCGGACGGCACCTGGAAGACCAATTCCGAGGTTCGACAGGAAGCTCAAGCTCAGCTCCGTCGTGAGAGGGCTCGTCTGGAGGATCTCCTGTGAAGTGCGCTGCGTGCGGGTTCTTCTGCTATGGAGACATGATCACCGA
>Ga0247741_1000147_pt1 | contig 46271 bp, 37 predicted proteins | sample UWRJL213509R2_FD_180945 | JGI IMG/M metagenome (GOLD analysis project Ga0247741, IMG submission 180945) | Plant litter microbial communities from Arlington Agricultural Research Station in Wisconsin, United States - UWRJ-L213-509R-2 | ecosystem: Environmental > Terrestrial > Plant litter >... | reverse complement strand
CTTACTCTACATTTACTCACCCGATCAAACAGATCAGCCTGCCCGGTACTTTGAGCGTTACCCGGGCGATACTTACATAGACATGCTTGGTGTAGATTATTACCAGCAGCAGGGTGCTGCCGGCGCACCGCAGTATATGCAAACCATGAACAGCATATTGGCTATGCTGACCACCGAGGCAAAAAACAGGAATAAACTGCTTGTTTTTAGCGAAACCGGGCTGGAAGGCCTGCCCATGAATAACTGGTGGACGGATGTGCTCCTGAAAACCATTACGCCATACCCCGTAACCTATGTGATGGTTTGGCGCAATGCATATGATAAGCCCGGTCACTTTTTTGGCCCGTATCCCGGGCACCCGTCGGCTAACAACTTTATCCAATTTTATAAGGACGGCAAAACCCTGTTTCAGGGCGATATCAGCAAGATGTATAAATAAGCATCGGCTGCAAATACAAAAAAAATCTAACAATAAAATATAATGAAAAAAGGTCTGTTACTATTCTCGCTATTGCTAACCATGTTTACCGGTTACGCGAAAGACAACTATAACGTGCTTGATTATGGCGCAAAAAACGATGGTAAAACACTAACTACCGCCCAAATTCAAAAAGCTATAAATACCTGCGCGGCCAATGGCGGCGGTATGGTTTACATCCCCAAAGGCGATTACCTGACCGGTACGCTCAACCTTAAATCGAACGTTGATTTTCATTTTGAAACAGGGGCAAGGCTTATAGCCACAACAGACCTTAAGCAATACCAAAAACATAACGATGAGCTTGCAGGTGTGTTTTATACCGAAAAGGCGCATGATGTATCTATCACCGGTAACGGTATTATTTTTGGCCAGGGCATGAAAATGATGTACATCGATAGCGCAAAGGTTATCGGCGATAAAGCTGACACCCGCCAAAAGGATAACTTTCGCAAAGTATCATCAGGCACCGGCGACGGGCCTTTTTACCCGAAAGACCGCTTTCACCAGATGGTGATCTTTAGCGAATGTACCAAAGTAACCCTTAAAGATTTTACCTGTATTGATGCCCCTTACTGGACGTTTCTGGTGGTGCATTGCGATGATGTAAAGGTTGACGGTTTGCGTATTGATAATAACCTGAATATCCCGAACAGCGATGGTTTAGACGTGATATCAAGCAGCAACGTAAATATCGAAAACTGCTACTTCTCATGCGGTGATGATGCTATTGTACTGGCGGGTTATGCCTGGCACTGGGGCGACCCGGGTTTTAAAAGGATCCTGAAGCGTTCAGAAAATATCAACGTAAGTAACTGTGTGCTGCGCTCACGTTCAAGCGGTATCCGCATTGGCGGCTGGGATCAGAACAATATGTATAACTACAACTTTAACAACATCACCATATTCGATTCAAACCGTGGTATCAACCTGGGTATTGGAGATTATGGCTCGATGGAGAACATCAACTTTACCAACATCAATATCCAAACCCGCCTGCACACCGGCGACTGGTGGGGCGAGGGCGACCCGATAAAAATTACCGCTATGCGCGGTATGCCAAAAGGTACGGTTGGTACTATTAAAAATGTTAACTTCACTAATGTAGTTATCCGTAGCGAAAACTGTATCAACATGTACGCATCAAACGAAAGCCACCTGGAAAATATATTTTTTACCAATGTGCAAATGGAGTTTGTAAAAAGCGCACTGGAAGAAACCGTTGGCGGCAACCTTGACCTGCGGCCTAACACCGTACCGCATAAAGAACTTTTTGCGCGCGATATTCCTGCAATTTATGTAGAGAACGCCAGTAACGTATTCCTGAACCAGGTAGTAATAAAATGGGATAAGGGCATTAACAAAAAGCACTATACCAATGCTATTGAAGCCGTTGGTGTTGATAATTTACGCTTAACCAGTGTAAGAGGGAATGCATCACCGGCCAACCCCGGTATGGCAGATGTATTGCTGAACAACTGTAAGGATTTTTATACCGACTCTAAACTAACCGTTAAGAAAATTGGTGATGAGAAATAAGCTATATGTACTAATTGTTTTACTATGCGCCATGCCGGCGCTGCTGCTGGCCCAGAAAAGCGCCAAGGTAACCTCGCCCGATGGCAGGCTGGTAATTGATGTGGCATTAACCGCAACCGCACCCGTTTACAAGGTGAGCTTTAAAAAACAGCCGGTAATTAAAACATCGCCGCTTACGCTCGATTTTGATAACGGCGCCTGGGGCAAAAACCTAAAAATAAATAAGGTTACCTATAGTAAAACAGATAGTTATTATAACCTGGTGGTTGGCAAGGCAAAACACATCCGTAATAATTATACGGAAGCGGTTATCCCTTTTGAGGAAACTGCAAAGCCGTTCCGCAAAATAAACCTGGTGGTACGTGCTTATAATGATGGTGTGGCATTCCGCTACGCTTTCCCTGAGCAGGCTGGCTGGAAGAATTATACCTTGTATGATGAGAGCATCGCGTTTAACCTTGCTGGCGACCCAAAAGCGCTGGTATTGTTCCTGCCATCATACACCTCATCACACGAGGGGCCTTATACGCATAAACCATACTCGCAGCTTAAGGCGGATAGCTTGATGGATATGCCCGCCACGTTTGAATATCCGGGCAATATTTACCTGGCCATAACCGAAGCCGAAGTGGTGAACTATGCAGGCATGTACCTGAATAAAAACAGCGATGGCACCATGCGTGGTAAACTATCGCCATTACCAGGTCAGGATAAGGAAAAGGTGAAAGCAGTATTACCGCATGAAACGCCGTGGCGCGTAGCCATCATTGGCGACAGGGCGGGGGCGCTGATAGAATCGAACATGCTGACTAACCTGAACGGCCCATGTAAGATTGAGGATACCTCGTGGATAAAACCGGGCAAATCTACCTTCCCGTGGTGGAACGGTACTGTTGTGCCCGATACTACATTTGCACCCGGCAATAACTTCGAAACCAATAAATATTATATTGATTTTTGTGCCCGTAACGGCATTCAATATCACTCAGTAGTTGAATACGGCCAGCACGAATGGTATGTGAACGATGGCCCCGATTTTATGCCCGGGCCTAATGCTGATGCATCAAAATCGATAGCAAGTATTGATATGCAGCAGATCTGCGATTATGCTAAAAGCAAAGGCGTAGGCATCCGCGTTTGGGTACACTGGAAAGCACTTTACCCGGTGCTGGAGAAAGCCTTCGCCCAGTATGAAAAATGGGGCATCAGCGGTATGATGGTTGATTTTATGGACCGCGACGACCAGGAGATGATCAACATTCAGGAGGAGATTCTGAAAACGGCTGCAAAGCACCATCTGCATATCCAGTTCCACGGCTCAAGTAAACCATCGGGACTGCACCGCATGTACCCCAACGAGTTTACCCGCGAGGGAACCCGCAATTACGAGGTTTATAAATGGGATACTACCATAAACGCCAGCCATGATATTGCCATGCCATTTACCCGCATGCTGGCCGGCGCTACCGATTACCATTTAGGTGGCTTCCGTTCGGTACCTCAATCAAAGTTTAAGATAAAGTACCGTAGTCCGCTGGTTACCAGTACACGTTGCCACATGCTGGCTATGTACGTGGTATTAGAAAGCTACCTGGGTATGGTATGCGATTACCCGCAAGCTTACGAAGGCCAGCCCGGTTTTGATTTCCTGAAAGCGGTACCAACCAACTGGGACGAAACCCGTGTGCCAAATGCAGCCATTGATGAATATGTAACCATTGCAAGGCGCAGTGGTGATAACTGGTTCATCGGCTCAATTACCAACAATAAGCCACGTACCCATACCGTTAAGCTCGACTTTTTAGGAGAGGGAGAATACACCGCAGATATTTACACTGATGCTGCCGATACGGATACTAACCCAAACAACCTGAAAAAGGAAACCAGGACGGTAACCCGTAACGATTTATTGACCCTACCTGTTGCAGCCAACGGCGGCGCAGTGGTGAAAATCAGTAAAAAGTAAAAGGTATTAGGCAGCTTAATCCCTCCCTGGGGAGGGGCGCGACGGTCTGCACAGTAGCAGGGAGGGGTTTATAAGTGATGTATGTCGCATCAACTCCTCCCTGCACCCTGCCGTTGGGCTATTAGGTGCACACATCTTTAATTGCTGCTGATAATGCGCCGTAGGTGCAATATATATGCCCATTATATTGATGTCATCCCCAAAAATCCCTGTTCAAATCGGAACAAAATGGAACAGGCCTTAAAATTTCAATTATTTGTAAATCAGTTATTTAATATTTTTGGCTATGCGTTTTTTTATGCTTTCCTGCCTCTTAAAAAGGCCGAACCAAGGTCGAAAAAAGGTGAACTAAGGGCGAAAAAGGACGAAAAAAATACTTTTTTACCTGCTATTTTTTGTTCCATTTTACAAAAAGTGGAACAAAAATGTAAAATTTATTTATGCCTGTATATCAATATGTTAAGTATTGAATCGTGTACTATTACTTTAGATAGAAGTTTAAAATAAAATAACTAATGTATTGGTTCACAGCATGTTCCATTTGTTCCGCTTGTTCCATTTTACAATGGAACAGAACGATGTGTAGTTTACTTCTTTTGCATTGCCTGTACTATGGCTTTTTGGGCTAAAGGTTCCATTGCTTTATAGCCGTCAAGATTTGGGTGCACCCCATCTTTTGATAAGGCTGCAGGCAATGCTCTTTTATCATCGGCCATGGCGGTAAAGTAATCAAGGTAAACAATGTTATTCTTTTTGGCGTAAGCCTGTAATAGCTGGTTAAGGGCTTTAACTTTCTCTACCGGGTTAATTGCCGGGCGCCACGGGAATGCAGCCGCAGGCAGCACTGATGCTATTACAACCTTAATGTTATTAGCCTTAGCCAGTTCGGCCATGGAAAAAATATTGCCTGCAACATCCTCCAGTTTTGACGGGCCGTTGTTTTCGGCTATATCGTTAATACCCGCCAAAATAACCACCACAGCAGGTTTTAAATTGATTACATCCTCCCGGAAACGAACCAGCATTTGCCCGGTGGTTTGGCCGCTTATGCCACGGTCATAATAGTTATTGCTCTTAAAAAATGTCGAATCGTTATTGATCCAGAAATCTGTTATCGAATCGCCCATGTAAACAACCCGTTTTTCGCCACTTGCAGGCGGTTTTACGGCACTGTTGGCTTCTTCGTATCTCTTTATATTTGGCCAGTCTTGCGCGCTGGCAGCAAGGCTTAATAAGAGTAATGCGGTAGTATAAATGGTGCTTTTCATAATGTGCAATTTATAAAAAAATACTTCCGGCACTAATTACAGCGTTATATTTTTACAATAGGTTTTCTAACACGGGCACTAATTGGTTTGCATAAACCTTTGTAATTGCTACTTTTAGCCATCTTATTTTACTACCTATGTTACGACGCAACTTTATAAAACTATCTGCCACCGGCTTTGCCGCGGTTATGTCCAGCAGGCTAACTTATGCCGCCGGCAATGGTAATGCATTGATCAATCATCCCGACGAGGCCTGGGCACAGGTAGATGACCAGTGGGTAAAGCTTACAAGTAAGGGCGGGTCTGTTTTTACTTATCAGGATATTAAAGCAGAGCTAAAAACCAGTGGTAATGCACAGGCGGTGTATATACAATCGCCGGTAGCGGAATTGCAAGCGGTAAAGTTTAAATGGAAATACCAAACATCAGGATACTCAAAGGTATTAGGCGACCATTGGGAACGTACATATGGTGATATGGCCTGGCGAACGCTGGGCGAGGTGGTACGGAACCCTTGGTATGTTTTATTATATGATGATAAGCAAACCGCATGTTTTGGCGTAAAAACAGGCGGTAATACCCTGTGCTGGTGGGGTGTTAAAACCGATGGCATGGAATTAGTTATGGATACCCGTTCGGGCGGCGCAGGTGTTAAACTTGGCCGGCGCACCCTGCATGCTGCCGATATAGTAACCGGTATGAGTAAGGCTGGCCAAACACCATACGCAACCGTTACCGATTTTTGCAAAGTGATGTGTACCAAACCACGGCTGCCAAAACAGCCTGTTTATGGTATTAATGATTGGTACGTAGTGTACGGTAAAAACTCTTACCAAACCATAAAAGAACAAACAGCCGCCATGGCCGAACTTGTTAGCGATACCAATAATCGCCCATTTTCGGTTATTGATGATGGCTGGCAGCAGGCTGATGATTTTTCGATAGTAAACGGTAAGTTTAAGGATATGCATAAAATGGCCGATGAGATAAAAAGCCATGGTATGCGCCCCGGCTTATGGACTCGCCCTTTAATTGCCCGGAAAGATGATAGTAAAGCATTGCTTTCGCCAAAGATACCCGGGCGTGGCCAGGATGACGAACTGATACTCGACCCAACCATCCCTGAAAACCTTGCCCGGGTAAAACGTAACATCAACCTGTATAAACAATGGGGTTATAACATGGTAAAACATGATTATAGTAGCTGGGATATTTTTGGAAGGTGGGGTATGCAGATGAAAGATAGTTTTACCGCTCCCGACTGGAGGTTTCAGGATCAAACAAAAACCAACGCCGAGATCATCAATACGCTCTATCGTACTATCAGAGAAGCCGCGGATGATATGTATATTATTGGCTGTAACACCATGAGCCACCTGTCTGCCGGGGTATTTGAGCTTAACCGTATTGGTGATGATACCAGTGGGAAGGAGTGGGCCCGCACAAAAAAGATGGGCGTAAATACCCTGGCTTTCCGTCTGCCGCAAAATAATGCCTTTTACGCCGCCGATGGTGATTGTGTAGGCTTAACAAAAGATGTTGCCTGGGATAAGAATAAACAATGGCTGCAGCTACTGGCAGAAAGCGGCTCACCGCTTTTTATATCAGCAGAGCTGGATATATTAGATGCTGAGAAAAAAGCATTGGTAAAGCAAGCCTTTACCAATGCTGCCAAAGTGCAGCCTAATGGCGAACCGCTCGACTGGCTAACCAATCAATTCCCCGAAAAATGGAACCTTAACGGTAAGAAAGTTACCTTTAATTGGGATTAAATAAATTACTACGCCATATAAAAGCCATCCGCCAGGACGGCTTTTATACTTTAGGTATAAAATTCTTAAAAACTATTGCGTAGTTAAATAACTACATTTATATTTGTAGTCAAATAGCTACATGATGAATTTAAGAAGAGACGTATTCCAGGCCATCGCCGACCCAACCCGGAGAGCAATATTACTGCTGGTTGCTACACAAGCCATGACAGCAGGTGCAATAGCTTCAAACTTTGATACCGCAAGGCCAACAGTTTCAAAACACCTGCAAATACTTACCGAATGTGAATTGCTTCAGCAGGAGCAAAACGGCAGGGAGATCCACTACCATATAAATGCTAAAAAAATGAAAGAAGTAGACGAATTTATTGAGCCATTCCGCAAAATATGGGATGATAGGTTCAATCTGTTGGAAACTGTAATGAAAAACTATAAAAGCAAATAACATGGAACTAAAAACAAAAATTAATGCTGAAGATGGTAAGCAGGATCTGGTAATAACCAGGGAGTTTGATTTGCCCCTGGAATTACTTTTTAAAGCTTTTACCGAGCCTGAAATTGTTGAACAATGGATGGGAACTAAAGTGCTGAAACTGGAAAGTAAAAAGCACGGAAGCTGGCAATTTCAAACATCGGACGCAAAGGGAAATGTAGTGTTTAAAGCCAACGGGACAATTCATGAGTTTAGCCCTAATCGGAAGATCACCCGGACGTTTGAAATGGAAAATGCTCCTTTTGGCGTTCAGCTTGAATTGCTGGAGTTTGAAAAACTTACTGACGATACCAGCATGATCAATATGCACATCATATATGAATCAGCTGCACTTCGCGATCAGATGCTAAAGTTGCCATTTGCACAGGGTATCAATATGGCGCATAACCGGTTAGAAGATATCGTTAAGAAACTAAAATAACATACTATGAAGGCAAAGTTAATTATCTATTGGCTAACAACGGCTTTGGTAGCTGTAGGAATGACGGGAAGTGGCCTGGCGCAGATATCCATACAAAGGCAATGATAGATCTGATCACCCCTTTAGGGTATCCGTTGTACCTGCTGTACATTATTGGTGTATGGAAGGTACTTGGTGTAATAGCTATTTTATTACCCGGGCTTAAACTTATTAAAGAATGGGCCTATGCAGGTTTATTTTTTGTTGTGACAGGAGCCCTTGCTTCACATTTGCTGAGCGGTGATGACAGTATAAAGGGAATTATCGGGCCGTTTTTTCAGGCTGTTTTTATTATCTTGTCTTGGTATTGCAGACCCGCGAACAGGAAAATCAGTTCAGTTAACCAATAAATGAATCGGTATGAACCCTAAGGTTGATTTTTATTTTAATAAAGCTAAAAAGTGGCAGGATGAGGTCGGTAAATTAAGAACAATCGTGCTTGACTGCGGGCTAACAGAAGAATTGAAATGGGGATGCCCATGTTACACATATCAAAAAAGTAACATTGTCTTAATACACGATTTTAAGGAATACTGTGCGCTTCTGTTCTTTAAAGGCGCGCTGTTGCATGATGCTGAACAAATCCTGATTCAACAAACGGAGAATGTACAGTCGGCGCGCCAGGTACGGTTTACCCATATTGATGAAGTGGTTGAACGCGAAGCTGACTTAAAAACATACATTTTTGAAGCTATCGAGGTGGAAAAAGCAGGCTTGGAGGTGAATTTCAAACAAACTGCCGACTTTAAGGTCGCCGAAGAATTTCAAAATAAATTAGGTGGAAGCACTATATTAAAAAACGCTTTCGAAGCATTAACGCCGGGGCGACAAAAAGCATATCTGCTGCATTTCGCTTCACCCAAACAATCCAAAACCCGCGAGGCGAGGATCGAAAAGTGGATTCCGCAAATTCTTGCAGGTAAGGGGTTGAATGATTAACAAACTAATATGACTAAAAATAATTCAAGCTTATCTTCTTCGCAAGCTGAAGAACTGATAGGAATACTGAAGGGCCGTTTTGAGAAATATATTAACCGCCATGCAGGGATTGAATGGCTGGCAATACAAGCAAAACTGAAAACGGATGCCGGTAAATTATGGAGCCTTAACGAAATGGAAATGACTGGTGGCGAGCCCGATGTTGTAGGTTATGATCAAAAAACTGGGGAGTATATCTTTTACGACTGTAGTTTGGAGAGCCCGAAGGGCCGTAGAAGTGTTTGCTATGACCCTGAAGCACTGGAATTGAGGAAAGAACATAAGCCAGCAGATAGCGCCATAGCTATGGCGACAGATATGGGTATTGAAATTTTAACAGAAGAACAATACCGTTGGCTACAACAACTTGGCAGGTTTGATACCAAAACGTCAAGCTGGATATTAACGCCTCCTGCTATAAGGAAGCTTGGAGGTGCAGTTTTTTGTGATCGAAGGTATGATACCGTATTTCTTTATCACAACGGTGCCGAATCTTATTATGCCGCGAGAGGTTTCCGTGGTGTGTTAAGAGTGTAATATTAAAACTAACTGATAGGAATACAATAGGGAATAGCTTAAAACAAAAAACCTCTTCAAATTGCTTTGAAGAGGTTTTGATGCTTGGTATCGCTTCTGTCGGGATGGCAGGATTCGAACCTGCGGCCTCCACATCCCAAATGTGGCGCGATACCGGGCTACGCTACATCCCGATTGGGATTGCAAAGGTAGCTTTTTTGTATAGCTGTGCAAACTTTTTTTAAAAGAATTTGAAGGGGTTTATTTAACGGGTTCATTTGCAAAATCTTAGCATCAAAACTTTTTTTTATTTGCCCTTAATAGGCCTTAGAATGCTATAAAACGCTCCAAAATAGTACATATGTAGTATTGATACTGATTTAAAATGGCTGTTACTTTATATCACAGCAATTATCAGAATAAGGGTATTTACTGCAAAACTTTATTGCTTGAAAAACTGGCGAGCTTTAAGGTTACAAAATATCATGCATGCCATACTATTAAATAGGGGGAATATGGCTGCAAGGTAAAATCCCCGTATCAGCAAGTGGTACGGGGATTTGTTGTGTTTAGGCAATACTCACACATAATAATCACTCTTTTAAGGCCAACCAAAATTCCGACCGGCTAATAAGTATAACATGTTATTGCGATAGAATTACTTATACCTATCGATGTAGTAATTTATTTAATAGGTTAAAATAGGTGTTCACTCATCCGGTACTTGCCGGTAACTCATTCTCAAAAAATAGCATAACGCTGGTGTCTACTTTCGATTAATGAATAAACAAACAACATTAATCTAAAAACAAAACACCATGAAAAATTTGAAAACAACATCAGTATTAACAGTAATTATGGCGATAGTATTTTCCTTCGCTGCATGTAAAAAAGATAAGAATGACGGCCCCGGCGGTGGTTCATCTTACAAATTCGCTGATAAAACTTATGCTATTACCGACGCCAATGAAAAACACATAGAGGGCGATATCTTCCTTGCGTTTACTTCTACAACTCCTGGCGATGCCCTGCAAATAAGCTTTGCAAATGTTAATGCAATACCTGAAGGTACGCTTACATACAACCCTGACAGGAACGTAGGCTATAACCCGCAAACAAATTTTTGGGCCACCGGAATTGTTCTGGAAGGAAACAATATAGATATCAGCGGGGGCACAATAACTGTATCCAAATCTGGCGGCAGTACAAAAATTGTATTCAACCTTGAAACTGCCAATGGCCCAATAACCGGCGAATATAACGGCATCACAAGGATAACTAACTAAAAAATCAGCAATACTACAACAATGAAAAACAACAGAATAATAACCTTGGTGCTGCTGATAGTGGCAGCATCGGGGTTACTATCATCCTGTAAAAAAGATAAACAAGGTGGTAACGAATGCGCTAAGGTAGATTTTGAACAAAAGGCACTCGCGGCTTATACTCATCCGTGTGCTATCGCCATATCAAAATCGGGCATAACAGCAGTGGTAGAGTATAATGGATTTAACGCATACGGCACAAATGGCACAACCACTATCTGGAAAAGTGTGAGTGATTTTCTGGCCAAGAGCCCGCCTGTACAGAGTTTTCAAAGCCGTGGGGCAGAGGCTGCGATATTTGATGCATCAGAAAACTTGTATATCGCCGAAACTGAAGGTACAGCAGGCATCCGCGTATATCAAAAAACAGCTAATGTAAGCTATCAGTATAAAACTGTTATACAGGGCGATGGTATTACCGGCGGTTTTGTTAATCCCCGCGGGATGGCATTTGATGCTGCCGGCCATTTGTTTATAGCAAATGATGGCGTTGGCAATATTGTAAGGATAACCAACCCGCTTAATAATGGCCCTAAACAAATTATTGGTGGCGGTATGGGCAATGTAAAAGGCCTGGCCATTATTGGTAATAATATGTATGTAACGGTTTATAACCAAAACCAGTTGTGGAAATGCACCCTGAAAGACAACGGAGATTTTGGCGAGATAGTAGCTACTTATGATATTAACAAACCCGTTGATGTTGCCGTAAAGGATGGCGTGTTAGCCGTAGCCTCGCCCGAGACTGGCACTGTAGATGTTATTGACCCGGATAAGATAGGCAAAGCTGGTGAAGCCTTTACCGGTTGCAAAAAAGTGCTAACCGTGGGCAATAATGTTTTTGGCCTTGCCTTTAATCCGTCAGAGAGCAGCTTACTTGTAGCCCACCTGGATATGAACCGGGTTTTATATTACAAAGCCCAATAATTTATTTGATCACATCACAAAACACTCATCATGAAAAAAATAGCGACTATATTATCTATACTGATAATTGCCTTAAGCTTACAGGCGCAGGCACAAACAAAAAAACAAAAAGCTAAACCCAAAAAGGCTGTTAGTAATAATACCACCACTACTACCGTTAAAAAAGTGGAACCCTCTAAAGCAGACGCCCCAAAAACGGAAATAAAAAAGGTTGCGGTTAACACACCAAAAAGAGCGGCTACAGTAACAGACGATTACTATAAAACAGCCCTGGGCGTGAAATTCCTGCACGGTATATCGCTTACTGCCAAACATTTTATCAATGAAAAAGGCGCGCTTGAAGCCGTTATACAATACCGCCACTATACCGATATTGGCTCGGAAATTAATTTTACAGGTTTATATGAATACCATGGTAAAATAACCGGTGCAGGCGGCCTGCGCTGGTATGTTGGTGGTGGGGGCTACGCAGGATACTTCTCTTCTGATAATGATGCCCTGAACGATCTTAATGATGGCTCATCTAATTTTACTTTCGGCGTTGCGGGTACAGTAGGGCTGGAGTATAAAATAAAAGGCGTGCCTTTGGCAATTAGCGCCGACTGGCAGCCTCTTTACATTATAAACGGTAACAGTGGCCTGGCAACCGATAATGGAGGCATAGGCATTAAGTACACATTTTAATAACTGCCATGAAAAAGATATTTATTTTACTGCTTATCCTGCCGTTTTTAATGGCAGGATGCCGTAAAGACCCTGCGAAAAAGGGCGATACAGATAAAGGCAAGCTTAATTATTCGGGATATTTTATTCAGGGAATGATGAAGGACGTTATTGTGACTGATGGCGGGCGGGATAAACCATTTATAATGCTGCTGAAAGATAACAACAAAGCGGTATTAGTTAACGTAAATGGTGAAATAAGCCTGAGCTACAGCGTACAGGACGGTAGAATTGTGCTTGATGATAACGGTTATTTTAACGTTAAAGACGGGCAGATAAGTGATTGGCTGATCGCTGGCTTTAACTTTACAAAAGCAACCCTGCATGCTAAGGTTGAAACGAATCAGCTTAAGGGCAAAAAATTTGGTGGCTCGCAATTTTATGTAAAGCTGGGTGCTTCTATTTATAGCGAAATAAAATTTGAAACATCAGGTGACCTGTTAAGTAACCCACGGGCAGACGACCCAAGCAAAACATATAGTTACAATTCATATGCAAATGTGGCTGGTTTTAGGCATAGCAACGAGTATGATACAAACGATTTTTTTGTAATAGAGGATGGTAAATTACAAATAGCTGGTTACTCTGCATTTAACGGATTGTCGGTTGGGAGTATGGACCAAATTCCATAGTAAGCAGCGGGGGAGTTGTTTGTTCCCCCGCTCACTTTCAATATTTAAGCTTGCGTGCGCACGTTTGTAGTTAACTTATACTGCTCTGGCGACATGCCCATGTATTTTTTAAAAACCCGCGAAAAGTAATACGGGTCATCATACCCCAGGTCCAGAGCTATGGTTTTTATCTTGGCCTCATTAGCGTAAAGAAACTGGCATGCTTTCTGCATTTTTAAATGGATAAAATAATCGATAGGGGGCATGCCCGTAGACTTACGAAATAAGCTTGAAAAATGCGAGCTGGATAGCTTATGCTGGCCAGCCATATCTTCAACTGTCATTTTCTTTTCAATGTTATCCTTCATGTTAATGATGGTGGCGGTGATAATCTCGTCCGTGCTATTTTGCTCGTTATTAATAACATGCTTATGTGGAAACAGAAACGTTGCCACCAAATTGTAAAGGCAAAAGCTTGCATTACACAAGTTTTCGATGCTATACCCCATCTCCAGGTTTTGATAAATATTGTTCCATATATCAAGCGCCTTGGTATTAAACGGAATTTGTACCGGCCCTTTAAATTCGCTGATGTTTAATGATCTGTTGAAGTTTTCAATATCATCCCCGGTAAAATGCACCCAGTAAATAGTCCATGGGTCTTCTTCGTCGGCCCAGTAGCGCATGTAAACATCAGTTTTAGGGGTAATAAAGAATTGATTTGGGGTAACTTCAAATTTCTTCTTATCCATCACGTAATAGCCTTTGCCCTTAATGCAGTAAATGAGGATATTGTCATCACAACCCCTGCGTCGTTCTTTATAATGATAGGATGCCTTTGGGAAGTAGCCTATTTGCGTGATATAAATATTAAATAAAGCGGGGTATCGTTTAATATACTCTTTTAATACTTTTTGCGGTATAGTAATTAGTTTTTCACCGTCAAACCCGTCTTTTCTTTTAAAAGAACTGCCCATAGTTTAGTTTGCAATTATTAATAGAATATTCCATCAGAGCTGACGTAGCTGCCTATTGGTTGGGTTAAAAGTAGCTTTATTTTGATATAGTGGGAATAGTTTTTTACTAAGGGTAATATCACAATCAAGTATCTTTTTAGTTTAGTTTTTTCAAAGGCTTAGTTTCTCGGCAAATGCACTGTTAGATGCTGTCTGGTATAAATTTATATAGCAATTATTGAACTATTTATTTGTTGTAACGTATAATGTTAAGTATTAGGATAATGCTTAACATAATGATAATATTGAATTAACCTTGCCAAGGCATACTTTTGCAAATATTACGATACAGATACATGAAAGATAAACTTAAACCGCTTATTAAAGAAGCAAAGAAAAACGCCCAGAAAGCTATTGAGCAAAACCTGGTGACCCAATTGAAAGAAATTACCTCAAAATTTGGCGAAGGCTCAAAAAAGCTTGAAAAGAAAATTGCCAAAGAAGCAAAAAAGTTGGCCAAAAAACTTGCTAAAGACATTAAGATAGAAGCCATATTGGTTAAAACCGAAGAAAAACTAAAGGTTGCAGAAGCACCTAAAGTTGATTCGAAGGCAGCCCCAAAAGCAAAAGCAGCAGCCGTGCCAGTTGCTAAAAAAGCCCCTGCAAAGCCAACAGCTTAATGTTTTGTTATAGCAATTACACCGGGGTTATATTTTTATCAGTTCGTTTTTTAGGGCCGAGATAACCAGGCCTGTTCTTGATTTTACCTCAAATTTTTGGAACAGCGCCTCACGGTAATTGTCGATAGTATGTGGGCTTAAGTTCATCATATCGGCGATTTGCTTGTAGGTAAGGTCAGAACAACATAACTCTAAAAACTTCAATTCATTGGGGTTTAATCCTATGGGAGTGTTCTTCACCGGCTGGTTGTTCTGTATGTTGCGTAATAGCTTACCAGATACCAGTTCATTAATATAAATTGATTGTTTGGCAATGCCTTTGATGGCACTTACCAGGTCGCCGGCTTTTGATTGTTTAAGCATGTAGCCGCCAGCGCCGCTTTTGAGCATGCCTATAATAGGTTTATCTTCCTCAAACATACTTAAGGCTAAAACATTTATCCCCGGATGGTTTGCCTTGATCCATTTGGTGCTTTCATAACCATCCATAACAGGCATGGTTATGTCCATTAGTATCACATCAGGCAGGGGGTGTAAAGGGAGCTTTTTAATCATATCAGCGCCGTTATCAGCATCAAACAAAACATTTATCTCGTTAGATTCTGTTAACAAGTGTGCCAGGCCCTGGCGAAACAGGGTGTGGTCATCAACAATGGCAATATTTACTTTCTCGGTATGCATAGAGGGCTATTTGTACGGGACGTTTATAGTTATATTTGCACCTTTAAAAGGGGCAGAAATTATAGATGCTGTACCATTGATCATGGCACTTCGTTTCATAATGTTATGTAAGCCCATCCCTGCTTTGCGGTTTAATATTTCATCAACATTAAACCCTATTCCATTGTCACTTATCGTAAGCTTTAAACTATCAGTTGTTGTTTCTAAATTAATAATTATTTCTGTTGCTTTAGCATGCTGAATGATATTATTGATGATCTCCTGGAAAAGCCTGAACAGGATGGTCTCTTTGGCGCTATCAATATTATAAGCTGCCACATTATGATCGAAATTTATCCGGAATTTATCAGAGCGTTTTAACCATTCCAGCTCAAATTCTATAGCTGCTTTTAGGCCCCGGCTTACTATTTCCTCGCCATGCAGCAGGCGCGATAAGGCTTTCACCTCTTTTATGGATCGCAGGGTGAGGTCTTCTATCAAGGCAATTTTCCCGGCGGTGTTCTCGCTGTCGCTTAGGTTTATGGAGCTTAGGGTGATGGTGGTGAGACTAAGCAACTGCCCAATATTATCATGCAGGTCATAAGCAATGGTTTTAAGCGTTTGCTCCTGTACTTCCATTTGCGTTTTAAGAAGTTCTGTTTCGTAGTTTTTTTGCATTAACACAGTTTCTTCATGATGCTTCTTTTTCTTACGGTTGTATGATAACACATACACGATAAGGAACATAGGGGCTATTAAAAAAATAATGGATGTTAACCCAATGAGGGAGATGACTTCCTTTGACGATATCTGCATATGAAAGCGTATGACCAGAAAATGTACATTATAACATCTAACACGTTAAACATGATATACCTTATTGACCTATAGAAGGTGATGGCCTCATATCGTGTCAGGTAATCTAAAAAATTATTACAGGCAGTGCTTCCAAAATAAAAGAACAGTGTGCCGCTAACCCACCAAAATTGAGCAGAGAACAGGAGCGGTTCAAAATGATCATCCTTTAGCTTCAGGAAATAGAAATATAGGCTGGCCAATACAAACACTACCGACATTACCGATGCGGTTGTTGATACAAACCGGGCAAAATCATGATATAGCAGGTCGGTAACATACATTACTGTAAATATCCCCAGCCAGGTAAACAACCATGTAATTTTATAATGATAGCTCTTATACAGGTAAAAAAAGAAATAGCTGGTAAAACCACACTCAAAAAGCAGGTACACGTTATATATACCATAATTTGCTTTGGCCATATACTCGCGTATGTAAATACCGGCTAATTCGGTACAGCAGGTTAACAGTAAAAACGGAATAAATAGTTTCCAGGCCAGGCTTTTTTCCCTGTAAAGGAAAAAAAGCGCGGCCAGGAAACATAAAAACTCTGATGCTGTGTTAACAGTAACAAATATTTTGAGGGTGTTAAATATCATTGTTTCTTAAGGGATAAGCAATGCGCCTGTAGCGTTACATTTTATAGGTGGCGGGCAAAGCTCACCGCGGTTTTCTGGCGGGCCGCCTACAATAAAGCCTAATACAGGTTTGTTTGAGTTAGCCGGCTTGCTTGTAAAATAGTCGCGGTGAAATTTCTGTTTAACCTCGTTAGTGCTATCTTTTGTTGATACCATTACAAGCGTGTTGTAACCCCAGTACTCGCGCGGCGGTATAATACCACCAATTACTTTTGTATTATAGCTGGTATCGTAGGTAGCTAAATAAAAACGGATTCCATCGCCACCTTCACTTTTAATTTTATCAAGCAGGGCCTGTAAACGATCGGCGCTAAACCATATACTACGGGTATTATCCTTTTTCTTAGTAACTCTCACACCCTTTTCAGTATAGGTAGAATCTACCTTGCCGGCGCGTTTCTCATAGTTGGTTACATAATTTTTAGCTTTTTCATAACTTAAGCTATCATAGTTAAATATGGCAGAAGATTTTGGCGCCTGGGCCAGGTCTGCGTGCTGGTTTTGACAGGCGCTAAAGGCAAGCGCTGCTACAGCTACATACAATAAAGGATTTTTGATTTGCATAATAGTTTCGGATTTTAAGGTTTACCGAAAGTGACTATTTATAAACAGATATACAAATTATAGGCGTGCCTTTTTTCCACCTTAAGCAATTGTAAAAAAAGCTGTTTTCACCCTATACTAATTATAGGTTTTAATGCAGATTTGTTAAGTTGAACAATGGCAAGTTTGGGGCAGAAGGGGTTTGTGAAAGTGATGCTAACGTTTTTAACAAAAAAATATTGCCAAGTAATTAAATATTTTATATTTACAGATAATTAAAAACTTTAACCTAAACCTTATCACTTTAAACTATGGAACCTTTAATGGCCGAAATTAAAATTTTTGCGGGCAATTTTGCACCGCAAGGCTGGTTTTTTTGCGACGGCTCGTCATTGCCAATTAACCAATACAGTGCTTTATTTGCTTTAATAGGTACAACCTACGGCGGAGATGGTGTGCAGACTTTCCAATTGCCAGATCTTCGCGGCCGTACACCTATCCACTCAGGTAATGGGCAAGGAAAAAACGTATCACGTTACGAACTTGGACAAATAGGCGGTACTGAGAATGTGACTATATCTGCACAGCAAATGCCTTCGCACTCGCACTTGATCAATACCGTAACTCTTGGTAATTTGCCGCAACCAAATGGTAATGTTCCTGCAGGATTGTTTGTTGATCCGAGTACCGGCGAAGGGACAAACAATTGGTCAAATGCCAAAACTGATTCAACCTTGAGTCCGGCAACAATAGCCGCTACAGGTGGCAACCAACCGGTAAATGTTGTAACACCATATTTAGGTATCAATTACATTATCGCCTGGCAGGGTATCTGGCCTTCAAGACCATAATTATTCATGAATACAACTTTGATGGATTTTAACGCGTGCCGATGAAAATTGGTATCGTATCAAATTCAAAAATATGCATACCTCTGCTTTCGTACCTAAACAGTATAGAGGCAGGGGTTATGTTATACTTCGGTAAGTCGGCCCATGCGGATATCAGTATAAATGAGCTGACCGGCTTTTGCAGGATGAACAATACAGCATTTTATGCGGAAGATGATAAACAAGAGTTGTACAACTGGCAGCAGATGAATGAACCGGAGGTAATATTTATTATTGGATACGCTCATAAAATTGAAGTTGAAAAGTTGAGTGATGTGCCAAAAGGCATATTCAACATACATTTTGGCAAATTGCCGGAATACAGGGGGCCATCGCCGGTTTTCTGGCAATTGAAAAACGGTGAAATGCAATTGGGCTTAGCCATACACCAGTTAAGCGATAAACTTGACAGCGGAGCGGTTGTTTGGGAACAAAGTGTTAAGAACGAAGAATACCATACTTATAGTTATATAAACCAGGTATTTAGCCAACTGCAAGTGCAGGGGGTATCACAGATACTTACTCAACTCAATACCAAGCAAACGCTTACATACAAGATACAGGACAAAACCGTAGCCCGGTATTACAAAAGACCCCAGTCGGGTGATGTAATGATAAACTGGGATACAATGGATGTAAAAGAAATCATCGACCTGATTAAAGCCTGCACAGCGTGGAATACCGGTGCAAGCACTTTAATAAACGGGTACGAACTAAAAATATTAGATGCCGAATCTGCTTCCGCAGAAGCCAATAACATACCCGGTACCATTAGCATAGTAAATAACAAGTTTAAGGTGGCCTGTACCAATAACCAGGCATTAAACATAAACTTTTTTTATATAAATAACACTTGCATCCCGGCCCGACATGCAGGTTTTTATGGTTTAAAAACCGGGCAAAAATTTATTAGCAAAATATAAACGGTATAACCGATAAAATATAAACCTGAACACTTAACACAAAACCATGGAAAAACTTTTACTAATCATTAAAAATGTGATAACCAAAAGCAGCCGGGCATTTTTGGCAGCTGTGCTATTGCTGTTATTATTAGGGGTAACTCAAGATACGCATGCGCAGGTTTACTACCTGCAAAACAGTGGTAAAGGTAATGTTAGCGACGCCGCAAATGCTATTAAAAAAATAGATTATACAGGAAGCAACGATGGCAATGTTACCACTGGACTGCCTAATTCGGGTCTGTTTGAACCTGATTTACCAAATAACCGAGCATTTGTTTATAATGCCTTCTTGGGTAACAGGGTAATTAACGTGATTAATATGACGTCGGGAGCGGTGATGAATACTATTACCTTACCTTCAGGTATCCAGGTATCCGGCCCCTCTGTTACAGCAATTAAATATGATCCCATTAACGATTGGGTATATTATGTAACCAATAGTAACACAGGTACAGCTAATGATTTGAACGCTATATACAAGTCTAAACCAGATGGTACTCAAAATACAGTATTAGCAAAACAATTTGCTTTACTGCCACAATGGCTTGCGCTTGATATACCCAATAACAGGGTATTTATTAATGAGGGAATCTTTAGCGCCCGTAAAATCTTAACATTTGATTTGGGCAGTAATACCGTAACTGCAAATGCCCCAATATCCAATATTGTAAATGCAATCAGTTACGACCCAACAACGGATTATATCTATTATATAACATCAGATAATGACCAATTGAACAGTGGTACTACCAACGGGACAACAAACGATGCTTTAAGAAAAGTACATCCGGGTGGTACAGGCGGTGAAGTTGTAGTTAGAGCAGCCGTAGTAATAAGCCCTCAATACATGGCATTAGATGCAGGTAATAATCGCGCTTTTGTTTACAACGGATATTATGGCAGTTCGGGAACTATCAGATTATCTAATACCGGTATTTACACAGTTGATTTAACCACCGGCTCAACAAGCCAAATTCTTGATCATTCCGGATTACAAAATACACCTAATTACATTAGGGTTTACGGTTTATTTACTCCGGCACGCCCAATTGTTAGTACCACTGCAGTTTCAATTTTCTCATCGGCTTCGGCAACTTTAGGCGGTAACGTAACACGAAGCGACGCAACAGTAACAGCGCGTGGAGTAGTATACAGTAGCAGCAACACCACACCAACCATAGGCGGTAGCGGTGTAACTCAGGCATCCATCGGCACTGGCACCGGTAGCTTCTCTCAAAGCATATTAGGCCTTAGTGCTTCAACAACCTATTATGTAAGGAGCTACGCTACAAGTGGTGCGGGTACTACATATGGCACAGTTACCTCATTCGCAACCCAATCAAATGATGCAACACTTTTTAGCCTTGCCATTAGCGCGGGTACATTAAACACACCATTTAGTCCGGCTACAATAAGCTATACGGCAACGGTAGCAAACGCAAACTCAACTGTTACCATTACGCCAACCCGGAATAACGCCGGAGCAAGCATACAGGTAAATAATATTACAGCAACATCGGGTTTAGGTTCAACTGTTAGTTTGGGCATTGGCGATAACGCTATCCCGATAAAAGTAACGGCTGCTGATGGTTCAACAACTAAAACATACACTATAACATTTACCCGCCCTAAAGCAGCTCAAACCATCACCTTTGCTGCAACAAACACTAAAACATACGGCGATGCTGATTTTGCACCGGGTGCAAGCGCAAGCAGCGGCCTTGGTGTTAGCTACAGCAGCGATAATACGAATGTTGCAACTATTGTTGGTGGCAATATCCATATCGTAGCGCCGGGTACAGCAAATATTACAGCTTCACAAGGCGGTGACGCCAATAATTTAGCAGCTAGCAATGTAATGCAAAGCCTTACAGTAAATAACGCCCCAATAACGGTTACAGCTGCTGCCGCAAGTAAAATTTATGGTGATGCGGACCCTTCGCTAACTTATTCTGTAACCGCAGGTGCATTAGTGGGCAGTGATGTTTTTAGCGGTTCGTTAACCCGCGATGCCGGTGTAAATGTAGGTACATACGCAATTAATCAGGGAACCTTGGCTATAAATAGTAAATACACCATCACTTTCGTAGGTGCCAATTTAACAGTTAATAAGAGGCCTATTACTATCCAGCCGGCGGCTGCCAGTAAAGTTTATGGCGACCCTGATCCTGCCAGTTATCCTTATTTTTTCAGGGTAGGCTCGTTAGCAACCGGTGATGGAATGACGGGTTCTTTTACGCGTGCACCGGGTGATATACCAGGTACATATGTTTTAAGTTTAGGAAACAAACGTCCTGTAAATGCCACCTTGGGCACTGAACAGATCGGTAATTATGAGCTAACTTTTCTACCTGAATATTTAACTATTACCAAAAGAGCTATAACCCTGCAGCCTGTTGCGGCTACTAAAGTTTACGGCAATGCCGATCCTGGGTACCCATATTATTTTCGGGTAGGTTCGATTGCACCTGGTGAAGGTATGACAGGTACCTTTGGAAGGCAACCTGGCGAAGATGTGGGGACTTACACCTTAAATCTTGGTACCAAAAGGCCGGTCAACGCAACACTAGGTACTTTTACAGATCAGTATTATGATATATCTTTTCTTCCTGAAAATCTTACCATTACCAAAAAAACGATAATTGTAAGCGCAGATGCGCAAACCAAAACTTATGGTGATGCCGACCCTACATTAACTTATACGGCAGATGCGCTTGGTTTTAGCGACACTTTTAGCGGTTCGCTAACACGCGTTGTTGGGGAAAATACCAGCACTTATGCCATTAACCAAGGCACACTTGCTTTAAATACTAATAATTATAACCTGAATTTTACAGGTTCAAGTCTTACTATTAATAAAAAGATAGTTAATGTAATTGCCAATGCACAAACTAAAACCTATGGCGATCCGGATCCTGCATTTACCTATAGCAACGATGCCTTGTCATTCAGCGATGACTTTACAGGCAGCCTTACAAGGGATGCAGGTGAAGATGTTGGTAACCATGCTATTACCCTAGGTAGCTTAGCGTTAAGCAGCAACTATACTTTAAATTATACCGGTGCAAACCTGGCGATAGGTAAATCAACCTTAACATACGTTGCTACCCCGGCAAGCCGCCCATACCTAACTACCGACCCAACCTACACAGGTTCGGTAACTGGCTTTGTTAATGGCGATAACCAGGCATCGGCCACAAGCGGCACTTTAAGCTTTACAACAACAGCAAACATAAATAGTCCATTGGGCAATTATCCAATTGTTGGAAGCGGCCTGAGTGCGGCTAATTATGATTTTGTGCAGGATGCCTCAAACAGCACCGCACTTACCATCACCCCATCTATCGATGCAACGCTTGCCAATTTAACCGTTGACCAAGGCACCTTAAATCCTGTGTTCAGCAGCGAACAAACAAGCTATGGTTTCGCTGTGGCTAATAATGTAGCATCATTTAGTTTAACAGCCACTGCTAACCAGCAAAATGCTACCATACAGTTTAACGGAGGTGCGATTACTTCAGGCATCGCAACAAATGTCCCTTTAAACACAGGCCCAAACAATTTTAACGTTATTGTAACCGCACAGGATGGTTCAACAACAAAATATTATACTTTAAATATTTTCAGGGCTTATGACACTAACAACTTGTTAGCCAGCCTAAACTTAAGCGGCGTAACCTATAGCCCTTCCTTTGATGCTAACACTTTAAATTATACTGCAACGGTTGGCAACGTGGTTACCTCAACTGATGTTACTGCTACAGCTGTTTCGCCTGCAACACATATATATGTAGGCGGATATGACCTAACGCAAACCAACCCGGTTAATACCTCGCTTAATGTTGGCGAAACAGAAATTGGAATAGTTTCTAAAGCCGAAAACGGTGACGAAAGAATATACAAGGTTGTAGTTACCCGCGTGCAATCGGCTGATGCTACACTGGCATCAATAGGTAATAATACAATTACATTAAACACGCCTTTTGTTAGCGGTACGCATACTTACAGCTCAACAGTTGCCAGTGGTGTTGGGGCTTTAACATTCCTGCCAACCGCAACAAACAACGCGGCCATTATAAAAGTTAACAATCAAAACTTAAATACAAGCTTTGGCAATAATGTGCCTTTAGCATTTGGTGCTAATAGTGTTGTTATTGATGTAACGTCCGAAAACGGCCTTAACCATATTCCTTACGTGTTAAACATTTACAGGTTAAGATCATCAGATGCTAATCTGGCAAGTTTATCGTTCCCATTCATCACTTCATTGAACGAAGAATTTAACCCGAATGTTTACGACTACACCGCTACGGTTGCCGATTCTACCTATACAGGTATACCACTAAGTGCTATATCAGCAAACGAAAACGCAATTGTTAAAATAGACGGAACAGTAGTGCCAAGGTTCCAAAATTATACACTTCCGGTACATGGTGGGGCGAATACTTACCATGTAGTGGTTACCTCTCAGGATACCAGCGCTACCAAAACCTATACGCTTGTACTTACCCGCGCAGGCACACCACCACCGTTATTGTCGCCAGTTGCAAACTTATATGCCCTGAATGTTTCATCGGGATCAAGCTTCTCTAAGAACTTTAACTTTACAATTGGGGAACAACTTACAACAATTTATGCCCCTAATAATATTGCATCTGTACGCGTATTCGCGGTTTCAGAAAATGAAGTATCTACGGTAACTGTTAACGGGGTTACGTTACCATATGATACTACTACAGATTTATTGCCAATATCGGTAGGTGATAATGAATTTACTGTAGTAGTAACATCACAGGATGGGGCACATTCAAAAACATATGTGATGCATGTAACCAGGCTGCCGTTTGCTGATGTAACACTTGCATCGTTAAGTATAAATGCCGGCATTTTAACACCTGCTTTCGTTCCCGGAACAAGATCGTATACTGTATCAGTACCTAATAACATTACTTCGATAGGCATTACACCGGTAGCAACTGTTGGCACAGCAACTATACAAATAGGCGCTACTCAAATTAACGCATCAAACCCTACAGCTACAGTTGATTTATTTGAAGGGCCACCAAACAGGATCAGGGTTGTTGTAACTGCCGCTGATGGCATTACTACGCAAACCTATACTGTAAATGTAACCCGTCAATCGGTACCATTATCTAATAATGCTAAGGCGACATTTGTAATAGACCCATTGTCGGTACTGGTAAGCACTACAGGGCCATCTACTTATAATTATACCACCTCAGTATCTTCCGATTTAAGCAGCATTAGCCTGAAGGCGACCGCACAACAAACAAATGCATTGATATCGATCAACGGTAATATAGTAACCAGTGGAGCATTCTCTGATCCGATTGCGCTTAATGCCGGCCCAACAGTTATCAACGTATCGGTAACGGCTCAGGATGGTTTAACGGTTAATACTTATTCCATAACGGTTAACCGTAGCGGTTCAAGTAACGCTAAAGCTGGCATTGTACTTAATCCATCATCGCCGTTGGTTAGTACAACAGGCACATCCACCTTTAACTATACCACTTCTGTATCTTCGGAGGTAAATAATATTAACGTAAAAGCAACCGCGCAGCAGGCCGATGCGGTGATCCGGATCAATGGCGCTATAGTAGCCAGCGGAATGTTCTCTGATCCGATAGCACTGAATGTAGGGGCAACGGTGATCAATGTATCTGTAACAGCGCAGGATGGTGTAACTGTCAATACCTATGCCATCACGGTTAACCGTACCGGTTCCAATAATTCCAAGGCGAGCTTAACCCTTAATCCATTGTCGGTACTTGCTACCACCACAGGTTCATCCCTTTATAATTACAGCACCTCAGTATCTTCGGATGTAAGCAGTATTAGTGTTAAAGCGACCGCACAGCAGGCAGATGCGGTGATCCGGATCAATGGCGCTATAGTAACCAGCGGAACGTTCTCCGATCCGATAACCTTGAATTCCGGGCCAACCCTTATCAATGTATTGGTAACGGCGCAGGATGGTGTAACGATTAGTACCTATTCGGTTACGGTTAACCGTACTGGCTCTAACAATGCAAAAGTTGGACTGACACTAAACCCGGTATCAACACTGACCAGTACAACGGGCCCCTCCACGTATAATTATACCACCTCAGTATCTTCGGAGGTAAACAGTATTAACGTAAAAGCAACCGCACAGCAGGCAGATGCGGTGATCCGGATCAATGGCGCTATAGTAACCAGCGGAACGTTCTCCGACCCGATAACATTGAACGCCGGGCCAACCCTTATCAATGTATCAGTAACGGCGCAGGATGGTGTAACGGTCAATACCTATGCTATCACGGTTAACCGTACGGGCTCTAATAATGCGAAAGCGTCATTTGCCCTTAATCCATTATCGGTACTGGCTAGTACAACGGGTACCTCCACGTATAATTATATAACTTCGGTATCATCCGCAGTAAGCAGTGTAAACCTGAAAGCGACCGCGCAACAGGCCGATGCGGTGATCCGGATCAATGGCGCTATAGTAGCCAGCGGAACGTTCTCTGATCCGATAGCACTGAATGTAGGGGCAACGGTAATCAATGTATCTGTAACAGCGCAGGATGGTGTAACTGTCAATACCTATGCCATCACGGTTAACCGTACGGGCTCCAACAACGCGAAGGTTGGCCTAACGCTAAACCCGGTATCAACCCTGGCCAGTGCAACGGGTGTGGCAGATGTGAATTATACCACTGCTGTATCTCCGGATTTAAGTAGTATTAGCGTTAAGGCAACCGCACAGCAGGCAAATGCGGTGATTCGGATCAATGGCACTATAGTAGCCAGCGGAACGTTCTCTAATCCGATAGCCCTAAATGAAGGGGCAACGGTGATCAATGTGGAGGTAACGGCGCAGGATGGCGTAACAGTTAATACCTACTCCATCACGGTTAACCGTACTGGTTCAAACAACTCAAAGGCTACCTTTGCCCTAAACCCATTATCGGTATTGGCCAGTACAACAGGTACTGCCGATGTGAATTACATCACCTCCGTATCTGCGGATGTAAGTAGCGTAAACGTTAAGGCGACCGCACAGCAGGCAGATGCAGTGATCAGGATCAATGGTGATATAGTAAGCAGCGGAACATTCTCCGATCCGATAACCCTGAATGCGGGGCCAACTGTAATTGACGTATCAGTAACGGCACAGGATGGTGTAACGGTTAGCACGTATTCTATCACGGTTAACCGTGGCGGCTCAAATAATGCGAAGGTAAGCCTAACCCTTACCCCCGTAGCCGTATTGTCCAGCACAACAGGTACGGCTGATGTAAACTACGCCACCACAGTATCAGCCGGAGTAAGCAGTGTTAGGCTGAAGGCAACCGCTCAGGCAGATGCGGTGATTCGTGTTAACGGAGAAGTGTTAACCAGTGGAGTGCTCTCCGATGCAATCGTGCTAAATGCAGGTCCAACGGTAATCAATGTAGAGGTAACGGCTCAGGATGGTGTAACAGTTAATACATACTCCATCACCGTTAGCCGTACAGGCTCCAGCAATGCCAAGGCACTTATAGCATTGAACCCATCGACACCATTAACTACCGCCGCAACGGGCCCTGGTAGTGTAAACTACACGGCCAGTGTAAGCGAGGGGCAAAGCACCATCCGGGTGATCCCGACAGTTTACGACAATGCAACGGTAACCGTAAATGGCGTATCAGTTACGGGAGGTACAGCATCAGACCCAATCCTGTTAACTGCTGGTGGATCGACATTGATCACTGTAGTGGTAACAGCAGAAAACGGAATTACTACCAAAACCTACACTGTTAATGTAAGCAAACCATTGAGCTTGCTTATGGTAGATAAAAACGATAGTAAGCTGCTATTCGCTAATAAAGCAGCTAACAATGTAGCGCCTACAGGTGATGATGGGGTAGTGGTTCACCAGGGGGTGTCGCCCAATGGCGATGGTTCTAACGACTTTCTGTATATTGAGGGTATTAGTGCTTACCCCGGTAATAAACTGTCTATCATGAACACAAGTGGTACACTGGTGTTCGATGTTAAGGATTACGGCAAGGATGGCAATCATTTGTTTGACGGCCACTCTAATAAAAATGGCGCGTTATTAAAACCTGGTACGTATTTCTACGCGTTGGAGTATCAGGTTGATAAGCAAAGTAAACGCAAAACAGGGTACATTATCATTAAATATTAATACATATCTTTTATTGCAAAAGCCCCTGCATTAATACAGGGGCTTTTGCGATTTCAAGGCTCTTAATAGTGTTTTTTTTACCCTTAAATAAAGTATAAATAAGCTGTTTTTACCCTATAACTCATTTTGTTTTTAACAGAGATTTGTGAGATAACAAAAGCAATTTTTAGCGGATGTAATTATAATATATAATGCTATTTAAACCGTAAATTGGTTGCTTATAATGCCCTGATTAAACAATTGCCCGAAAGGTTATTACCCCGACAGCATGACTTGTTACTGATTGATGTAAACCTACTTGAATTGATTTTTTGAGCCCTCTACTTTTACCCCCTTCGGGGAAGTTTTACCAGGGCATAGGTATAGAAAACGGTTTAAGTACTACACAAGTGGCATTTTATTAGCAGCATGAGTAAAATAGATCAAAATATATCCTAATTATAAACCTATTAATAGTGGTGCGAGAAGCAACAGGCATGAATTTAAACCTAAACAAAAAGCAATTTATACTAACATTAAGCATATTGATGATGATATGCGTCAATAAACTTATGGCGCAACAACAGATATATGCCTACAGCCAGTATGCCGATAATTTAACACCCATAAACCCGGCATATTCAATGTTAGATAAAGCCGGATCACTAAACCTGATGGGGCGTAAGCAATTTATTGGTATTAATGGTGCGCCAACCAGTTTGTTATTTAGCGGTAGCTTACCAATAGAATCAATAGGAGGTGCTGCAGGTATATATGTACTTAACGACCAGGTAGCGGTTGAAAAACAATTAGAAGTAAATGCATTTTTTGCCAAAGCTATACAACTTACCGGTAACGATTATTTGGCTGTATCTTTAAACGCGGGTGTACGCAACTATAATGCAAATTACTCAACACTCGATTCATACGACTCTCAATTCAGAGATGATGTGCGCGAAACTAAACCCAATATAGGTTTCGGGGTAATGTTTTATAGCGAAAAATATTATGTAGGCGTATCTGTTCCGGAATTGAGCATCCGTAGCTTAGGTACTGCATCGGTACAGCAGGCAAATTATCTGAAAAACCACTTTTACTTTTCGGGTGCTTACCTGGCTGACCTGAGCGATGATATCAAGTTTAAACCATCAACGCTGGTGTCGTATGTAAACGGTTCGCCTTTACTGGCCGATATTACCGGCACCATATTTTTGAAGGAGCAACTGGGCGTGGGCGCAAGCTATCGTACTAATAAAAGGGCTGCGGGCATTATATCGGTAATTACAGATACTTTTAAAGTAGGTTACAGTTATCAGTTTGGTACATCATCAAACAACCTTGGCGGCTTTAATACCACCATACATGAGGTAAGCCTAGCCTACAGGTTTGGTAAAACCAGCGAGCGTAAGTTGCTGTAATATACCGGGCCAATTGGCTGGCGCATCTATTGCTGTAGTTACTATAGCATTGGGATAGGAGTAGTGTAACGCAAATTTTGATCGAGATTATCACAATAATGGCGGATACCGAAAAGCCTTTAACAGAGTAGGTAATAAATACAACCTAACCCAAAATCACCATGGATCCGATTACCAGCCTTACCGCGCGCGAGCAGCAACACATGCTGTTACTTTTTATGCCTATGAAAAAATTAGGCGGAGCCAAAGCACTTCAAACAGTTAGCGATCTGCAACTAAAATTGACAGAGAAAGCAAAAGATAACCGTGCGGCTACAGGCGTGCATTTTTCAATGTTTTATTACCTTCCTTCAGGCACCACACCAAAGCTGCCGGTGCCAAGTTTTCAAACTGCAGAAGGAAAGGACCTTTTGGTTGTACAGGCCTTGTACGATGCAGATTTTAAACCGTATATCGATTCATTTGTGAACGATCCGGATATTGCCGGAGGGCTTAATTTTATCCTGGAGCATATGGACGAAAGTGGCATTGTTAAAGATACCGACCCTACATCTGCAAAATATATTATTGACAACGGTAAAGTAGAAGAAAATCCTAACGAGTTTTACTGCCTGCTTATGCGTTATAATTTTGCCGATCCAACTATCCCTGCAGCAGCGAAAATAACAAGCCTTAATAAGTACCTGCTTACCCACACATTCCCCGGTTTAACTATCGAAAAAATATTAGATAATTACCCTAATGCCCGCGAGCTTTGGCCATCAAAAGCCCCGGTTATCAACTTTGCCGAATCGAAAAAACCTGTTTGTAAATAATAATATACAGGCCCCATTAAGGGGCCTGTATATGTACTTTATTATTAATATGCAATGATCAACCTAAACGATATCCGTAATAATTATCCTACTCCAAAGTTGGATGATATACAGGGCATTATACTACGGGGGTATACGTTCCCATACATACGTTATATTATATTTAAGATAGCTGATAAGGCCGGTACGCAGGCTTTTTTATCAAATATTTTACCAGAAGCAAGCGATATAGAGGTTACATCGGCCAAACCCTGGGAACTTGATAAAAGGCCCGAATACAGTTTAACAGTTGGCCTTACTTATTCAGGCATGCGCGAGTTAATGCAAGAGGAAAGCCGCGAAGAAGTAGAAGGGAGAAGTTCAAACGTCTTTTCGCTTTTTATGGAAGGTGCCGTTGGCGACGCAATTGCTGTTGGTGATGTTGGTGCAAGCGCACCTGAAAACTGGTGGAAAAGATCGGGTGAGTGGAAACTAAACGAAAACCCATCTGCAAACAATAATGAATTGCATATCCTGATAAGTATTTACGCTGATAGTGCTGCGAACCGCGAAAACTACCATCAGAAATTATTAGCGCAAATTCCATTATCTGATAATGGCCCGGCACTAAAGGAGGCGTATCTCCAGGATTCCGACCCGCTTAAAGCCGGAGATGATTACATCCATTTTGGTTATAAGGACAGCCTTTCGCAGCCAAGGTTAAGTAACGTACCCTGGAATACCACTCAAGGGCGTTTGCTGTTGGGCAAAAGTACAGTTGACGACAGACCGCTTGTACCACCTTATCATTTTGTGATCACCCCGAAATTTAAAAAGGATCCATCGAAAGCAGACAGCCCAATTTTGCCAAAGTATAAAGCGCATCCGCTATTGTATAATGGTAGTTTCGCTGCATTCAGAGTGCTTCACCAGGATGTAAAGGCCTTTAAAGATTTTATTGACAAACCCCACGGCGAAGGCATTACGCCCGCGCTGGTAGCTGCAAAAATGTGTGGCCGCTGGTATGATGGTACACCTTTAATTGTTTCTCCAGATCATCCGTTGCAAGCCGAAAATCCGGATGACAAGATGGAAGGCTTTGATTTTACAAACTTTAATTACATGAGCCGTACAGCCCACCAGCGTGGTGATGTACAAAGCGATGATTTTGGACAGGTTTGCCCATACGCAGCCCACATAAGGCGCACCAATCCGCGTGACGACTGGAAAGTACAGGGTAATACAAATAATGCCGAAGAAAAAAGGCTTATGCGGAGGGCAGGTCCTTATGGCCCCGATTATAACCCCGAGAAACCCGATAATATTCCGCGTGGCCTGGTTGGCCTGTTTATCTGCGCTAACCTAAGCACACAGTTTAGCTTTATTATGGAAACATGGGTAACCAATGGGGGATTCAGAAATGGCGACGAAAACAGCGATATAAGCCCCAATAAAAGTGGAGTGGACCCGGTGTTTGGTATAGATGACGGCATGGCTAATCATAAAAACTTTGCTTTTTTACCTCCGGGATCGCCCGAAAAACCCAAAACGGAAGATTATACAATACTGAATGGCCTTCCGCAATTTATACGGACGGATGGCGGCCTGTACTTGTTTTTGCCGGGCATTGAAGGCCTTAGACATTTAGCAAACGGAACAATACCAAAACCTTAAATACCTTAAAACAAATGAAAACAACGCTCTTATTTACCGATGATAACCGGCTGCAAAACCGACCGGTATCATACAAAGAGATAGACGAGAAGGCGCTGCATGCTATGGTGCAGTCGGCTGTTAACGTCGAGCTTTTTACCATTCCTCTGTACATGACCTCGCTGTACTCGCTGCAAGGCATGCACGAGATCAATAGCAGGGGTAGTAACTTTTATGAGGGCCGTATATGGCCGGGTATGTCTGCATCAGCCCATCCTAAAACGGCAAACGAGCAGGCTTTTAACGCGGTGTTTAGCGTGTTTGTGGCCGAAATGCTTCACTTGCAAATCATCTCTAACCTTGCAAAAGTTGTAGGCTACGATCCTAAATTTACATGCGAGCCTTTACAGGACGAGAAAACTTACGCCTGGAAATGCTACTCACCCGATTCATCCGTATTGCCGGGGATCCTTGATTTTAAGGATACTATTAATAGCACCGGGATAAAAGTAAAAATTGGCCCGATGGATGAAGACCAGTGTAATTTATTTATGGCTATTGAGCAAACAGAGAAGGCTGCTTTGGCAGATATACATCCAGATAAAAAGTGGAAGTATGAAGAAACCGCGCCATATAATAAATGGAAAGAAGGCGAACCACTACCCTTATTTGGATCGATAGGGAATATGTACCTGCAATTGTGGAACTACCTTTCAATTGAATATGCCGATGGTACTACGCTATGGGAAATAGTTTACAAAAAAGGGCTTGCAAAATCTCAGGAAGTATCAACAAAAACGGGTAGTAACGAGCAATTGCAGTATGCCATACAAAAAGAGGTATTTAACCCCGGCAGGCTTGATAAAACCCAAACAGACAGTGATGAATACCCTTACATGCCAACCAGTATCAATACACCCGACCTTGAAAAAGCCTTACACGATGTGCTGAACATGATAAACGGTATTACCGACCAGGGCGAGGGCGGTGGCGTTATTGAGGAGATATTGCTTCGCGTTAGCAAAAGCCGCAATTTAAAAACGCCGCTAACATTAATGGCTGTACAGGATATGTTCCAGCCTAAATGCCCGGTGTTGCGTAAAAAGTACCCGTCATTTAATGCCACGGGTGGTGAAGTAGACTCGGCCAAGGCAGAAGCGCGTGGCCATTTTGGTAAAATGGATCACTTTGAAACTTTTACTTTTGTATTAGGCCTGGTAAAAAGTGGTGAAATTGAAACCTGGGATCAATGGCACGCAAAGGGTAATAAGTGGTCGGCAGCGTTGTTGGAAACTATTGGTTACGACCCGAAACGTTATCCAAACCTGCCATCGTCAGCTGAAATTGCCGATGCTTTGAACCGTTTAAAACTGAATGATACGGATAGTAAAAATTATGATCTGTTTAGTCGTACATCAACAGGTGCAATAGCGGGTGTTACCCGCGTATTAAACGATTATTTCCAAAACCCTAAAACAGCTTTCCCTTACCCATCAATGGGCGGCTCTGGCGATAGGATGTCTATCTGTTGGGCTATCTTTGGTAAGATACCCAATATTGCTTTAGGGGTTACATCACCAACCGACCCTCCGTTAGATCGCAGCAATCATATTTATCATGCTTGCCAGGGCCTTAATCTGGATGAGGATATTGTAAGGAACCCGGCAACTTGTGCCCCGCCTGAATTATTCCACACCTGCAAGGGCTCTAACGAGTGTAAAGGCGAAGGTGGATGCGGTTTTGTACAATCTCCTTCCGGTGGCAGTGGCTGTGGTGCAGCAACGTCATATACCTTCCTGCAGGCAAAAGGTGATAAAGTGTCGCCATATAGCCCGCCGTCAGATAATGCATGTGGTTCGTTAGGTGGATGTGCGGTGCCAATTTCGGCATCACAAATGTACCCGTCAATACCAGCGCCAAACGAGTATAAAATGCAACTGAACAACTTTGGCGCTAAACCAAAATACCAGCCAAGCCCGTTTGCTATTATTGATTATGCCAAAGGGGACCTGGTTTATGACGTAGCCTGGAACGCTTACGCCGAGGTTTTGAAACAACGTGGTAAACCAGTACCACCAAAACCAAAACCAAGCGATCTGCGCCTTGCGTTCCCGCCATCAACTTAAATAATTATTGCTTATGAGCATCAATACTAAACCACGCCTGGGCCTGCCAAATTTGGGCCTCGGCGTGGGTTTACGAAACAAACACTTTAACTACCTGCTCAATAACCCGGTGGGGGTAGACTGGTTCGAGATCATCAGTGAGAACTTCATGGATGATTTTGGCTTTGCCAGCCATGTGCTTATGCACGTGCGCAAGCAGGTTCCGGTGGTGATGCACGGTGTATCATTATCAGTTGGTAGTACCGATCCGCTCAATTATACCTATCTACAAAAACTAAAAGCTTTAGCAGAAGTAGTAGAACCCGAGTGGATCTCTGACCATCTGTGCTGGACGGGCGTTGCCTACACCAACACGCACGACTTACTCCCTATGCCCATGACCGAAGAAAGCCTTGACCATGTAGCCGAGCGTGTGCTGAAGATACAGGATTTTTTGAAACGACCGCTGATATTAGAGAACCCATCAACCTACCTGCAGTTTAAAGCCTCAACCATGCCCGAGTGGGAATTTTTGTCGGCTTTAGCTAAAGAAACCGGCTGCGGGTTACTGCTTGATGTAAACAACGTTTTTGTATCAGCCCATAACCATGGTTTTGACGCGGTAAAATACATCGATAGCCTGCCGCGTGAGCATATTGTACAAATGCATATTGCCGGCCCTACAGATTGTGGGGCATTGCTGGTTGATACCCATGACCAGCCCGTACCATCGGAAGTATGGAAACTATACAGGCAGGCGCAGCAACTAACAGGTGGCGTAAGCACCCTGCTGGAATGGGATGCGAAAATTCCGGAATACCCTGAACTATTGGAGGAGCTTTTTAAAGCGCGCGAAGTACTAAAAGGTAATATTCCTGACACAGGCATTTATCGTTCACCAAATATGCCGGTATCCAACCCGGTTGATTTTCAATTACAGGCGTCAAATGGTTAAACAGGATACCGTATTACTACAAAACTGGCTGCGTACCGTTGTTATGGCCCCCGGCTTTCTGAACCAGAAAATTGGGCTGGCCAATCATTTGTACCAGGTGCATGAAACTGATGTGGTATCTAACGAGGGCAGCGCATCTGTACACCAGCGCCTTAATGTTTACAGCTCCGGTTATATGCTCAGGCTGCTTGATTGCATGTATGCCGATTATGCCATCAGCAAAAAGTTTATGGGCGATGAGTTATTTGATAGCTTTGCCAAAGCTTACCTGATGTATCATCCGTCCACCTCATTTACTTTATATGATCTGGGTAAGGCCTTTCCTGATTTTTTGGATAAAACCAAACCACAGCCGGAAGAAGGAGCAGATAATAGCCATTTTGATATCCCTGCTACCCTGGCAAGGATTGAACGCGCAAGGCAGGTTGCCATGCGTGCACGGGGGATTGAACATAGTATGGTTGATGCCAGCCAGGTAAATGTTCAGGACATGCTTTTCGGTACGTTGAATATCAGTGTGCCCGAATGCTTGCAATTGCTTGAGCTTGATTTTCCGATGAAGCAATTTTTTGAGGCAGTTTACCGGGAGGAAGAATACGAACTGCCATCACTACAAAAAACCTATATGGCTATTAGCAGGAAAAATTATCACCTTATATTGGAAGAAATTACCGAAACACAATATTTGCTGCTCACAGAATGCCGCAAGAACACTAATTTGTATGATGCTATTTCGATAGTAAGCGCCGGTCATAATATCCCATCAGCAGATCTTTTAGCTGATGCCTGCTTATGGATGCCGTTTTTCCGTAAATGCGGGTTTATACAAGTGCTGGGTTAAACTTCGGCTTCCAGTAAGAAATCGTCGCGGTGTTTTTCGGGTGTTTTTGAGCGGAACATCATATAAACTAAAGCCAGAACAGTAACCACCGCCGTAGCATATAAAATAGAGGGCACCATACTTATCACATCCTGATAAAACCAACCCGAGATTAATGCGCCCAAACCTATCCCGGCCTCTAGCGAGATATACATGGTTGCCATTGCCTTGCCACGATGATTGGGCTGGCTCAGGTCAACCGTCCAGGCGTTAAGGGCAGGAGAGAGGATGCCCGTGGCAACGCCATAAATAACCCCGCCTGCCAATAAGCCGAAAGATGTTTTCTGATAGCCAATAACCAGGAGTGCTATAACCAGCAGCACCAACCCGGTATTGATCACATAAATACGGCCATATCTGTCCGATACCTTACCTGCAATGAAGCGTATCAATAAGGATGCGATGGTAAACACCATAAAGAAAAGCCCTTTGTTCATGATACCGAGGTGGCCGCTCCAATCTGGGATAACGGTTAGTATAGCGCCGTAGGCCACGTACGAAAGTAGGGTTACAATAGCGGCAGGTAAAACCTCTACCGCTATGATATCTTTCCGGGAGATCTTCAGCACCGAGAAACTGAAACGTTGTTTAAGCTTCAGCGTTTCTTTCATGTTCATCAGTATAACAATACTCATCAGCGCCAAAAATGATGAGGCATAAAACAATACGTTTAATGAATAAGCCAGCCTGATGGTACTGCCAATAAACGGCCCGATAGCTAGCCCCGTACTAAAGCAAATACCATGGAAACCCAGTGCTTCGCCCCAACGCTCGCGCGGTACAATATCGGCTACGTAGGCAGCCGTTGCTGTTGGCTTAAAGCCTGTTGAAAACCCATGCAATAAACGCAGGAACAGAAAACCGGATACAGTACTTAATATAGGATAAAGAAACCCGCAAATAAAACAAACAATAGAGCCTACCGCCATTACCGGCACACGGCCAACGGTATCAGTAAGCCTGCCGCTAAACGGGCGTGAAATGCCTGCTGTGAGGGTAAATAAGGCTATAATAAGGCCTTTATGCTCGCCTCCGCCCAAACTGCTTAAGTAGGCAGGCAGTTCGGGTATGAGCATGTTAAAACTGGCCGAGAACAAAAGCGAACTAAGACAAACCAGTGCAAAGTGTAAGTTATAAATAGGGTGTACCGGTTTGGTCATGGCAGATAGAGGTAGCATATTTGGCAAGTGTACCAAATTGTATCAAAAAATCACCTGCCGATTTTTGAACACTTATATTGTTAACAACCGTATTAACTCAGTAACCTGATGATGAGCGCCAGTGAGAATACATCACGCAACACTTTGATGGCGTTGTGCAGGGTGTTATAAATGGTGCGCTCGGTAAGGCCTGTCTTTTCAGAAATCTCGCAAAAGCTTATCTGGTCAAAATAGCGCATCTGTACAATCTCTATCTGCCGTGGGGTAAGCTGGTTAAGGGCCTTTTGTAGTCGTTTTTTGGTGATCTCGTCCTGCTGGCTGGCAATCAGGATATTCTCGTAAGGCTGTTCAGAAATAGCTGCTTCCAGCTCGGCCTCTTCAATAGTGTTGGTAAACGTTTCGCGCGAGTATTGCTGATAGGTTTTGTAAAGGATGCGTTTATATATGGTAAGCACATATTGCTGTACGTTTTGTACCGACGATAATTTCTCCTGGATGCGCCAAAGCTCAATAAATAAGCTATTGATACCCTCTTTTACCAGTTCGGGGTTTTTATACATACAAACGCCAAAACGGTACAGGTCATCATAAAAGATATCGAAGCAGGCGTAAAGACCCTGCTGATCGCCTTCTGCAAGCAATTGCCAATTCTTTTTTACCCGTTCCGTCCTGATGCTCATGCGCTCTTTTGCGGCCGATTTGTGTGCTTTTTCCAATTAACGATGAAGTTAATAAAAATCTTTATAAATTTTTTTAAAAAGTGTTGGTAAAAAAGAATAATCTATTGCACTTGTGTGTAAATACCAATTTAATGGACCATATAAATTTTAATATCGAGGATTTTTTAACGGATGACAGCTTTATTAACTACTGCTATGATCTTAATGATGCTGATAAAGCCTTTTGGGAAAATGTTATCCTTACACAACCTCTTCTAAAAAAGAAAATAAGCGATGCACGCGAACTTTGCCTGTTACTTGGCATAAAAGTTAGCAAAGCCGACAAACAGGAACAGCTTGATAAATTAAAAGCCGCCATTGTAACCCAACAGCTTAAAAAACAACCATTACCTGTTACCAACGTACGCAGTTTATGGCTGCCACGCATGGCTGTTGCAGCTACCTTACTGGTGCTGGTAATAGCTTATAGCTTGTATAAATATAATGCGCCGGTTTCGGGCGCTATAATGTACAGCCGTATTACCAATACCAATTACCATTTGGTAGCGCAAACAGCTTTTGGCAACCGTAAAAGCGTTGTATTGCCCGATGGTACCACGGTTACCCTAAACGGATCAAGCAGCCTTAAAATAGCAAACAATTATAATGGTAACGACCGCCATGTACTTTTAACAGGTGAGGCCTTTTTTGAAGTTACAAAAGATAAAACCCGCCCCTTTGTTGTACTTACCAATAAAACTGCCACCACAGCTTTAGGCACATCATTTAAAGTAAGCAGTTATGCCACATCAAAAATGGCCAGCGTAATGCTTGCCACAGGTAAGGTTAGGGTAGAAGCCACGCAACTACAAACCAATATAACCGACCAAATACTGGTACCTGGCCAGCAAGTTGTTTTGGCTGATGGCGATAACAGCTTCGCCAAATCTGAATTTAACAAAGCCGAACTGCAAAACTGGATAAATAGCAAGCTGGTATTCACTAACGCTACTTTTAACGAGATAGCAACCAAAATAACCAATACCTACGGTATACAAGTAACTACCAATAGTAAAGAGGTTGACAAGATCAGGTTTACCGGGCAATTCAATAATAAAAGCCTTACCGAAGTACTGGATGCTATTGGCTTCGTAAATAATTTCAAATACAAACTAAAAGGAGACACCATCAAAATTGTATTCTAACTAAACCATACCATAATAATCAACGTACCCTAAATCTTTAAACTATGCTAAAAAAACTACCCTCTTCGCGTTTTTTTTCAAAAATGTTATTGAGGATGCTTGGCGCAGTGTTCCTGGTTATTTATACCAGCAGCTATGCCCAATCATCGCCCAACGCGCTTTATTCTTTTAACTGGCAGGACCAGCCGGTAGAAAAAGTATTTAAACAAATTGAGGATGCTACCAAAGTGCATTTCTCATACAACCCTGCCGATGTTGACTTTAAACGCCGCATTAACTTAAAGGTAACCAACAAGCAGCTAAATGACGTTATTGGTGCCCTGGCCAGTCAAATCAACGTTAGGTATAAAATCTCGGGCGAAACGATACTGATACAGGCGCTTAAAAACAACCCAAACGCCGTAGCCTTTGTATTAAAAGGCAAAGTAACAGACCCCGATAAACTGGCCTTGCCTGGTGTAACGGTTATTAATACCAAAACTGATAAATCGGCTGTAACAAACACGGCAGGCGAGTTTGCCATTGATGCCAATGCAGGCGATGTGATCACCTTCAGGATGCTGGGTTTTGAACCTTCATCAATCATTGCCAGCGAAGATTTGAAATATGTAAACATATCATTAAAACTAAGCAGTACCGAACTAAAAACGGTTGTGGTAACTGCCCTTGGTATTAAGCGTGAGCAGCGTGCCCTGGGTTACGCTTTTGCCGAAGTTGATGGTAACGACCTTAAAAAAGCCCGCGAAACCAACGTCATTAACTCGCTTGCGGGTAAGGTTGCCGGTTTGGTTATTACTGGCGGCGCCGGCGGCCCGGCGGGTTCATCAAGGGTAATTATCCGAGGTAACACTACTATCACCGGTAATAACCAGCCGCTATATGTGGTAGATGGTGTACCGATAGACAACTCTAACTATGGCCAGGTAGGCGGTGGTAAATATTCGGGCGGGCAGGATTTTGGCGATGCCATATCGGCCATTAACCCCGATGATGTAGACAAGATAAGCGTACTGAAAGGCCCATCGGCTTCGGCGCTTTATGGTAGCCGCGCCGGTAATGGTGTTATATTAATCACCACCAAAAAGGGCGGAAATAAAAAAGAGTTGGGAATTGAGTTTAACAGCACTTCATCGTTCGAAAAGCAGCTCACCACATTAGATGGTAACCAGTATATATACGGGCAGGGTAGTTCAGAACAATTGGTAATTGATGCCGCACAGGCAAAAAACACCCTGTTCAATAACTTTGGCCCACGTTTAGATCCAAATTTACAGGTAATAGGTTTTGATGGTGTTTACCGTCCTTATGCCCTCGTGAAGGATAATATCCAGGATTTCTTCCGCACGGGTTCAACATTTACCAATACTATAGCTTTAGCAAATTCAAGCGATAAAGGCAACTTCCGCCTGTCTATCTCTGATTTGCGCAATAATGACATTGTACCGGGCAGCAATATGCGCCGTAATACATTCAATTTTAACGGCAGCTCAAAGTTCGGTAAGAATTTAACCGTTGAAGCGAGGGTGATGTACATGAACGAGAATGTAACCAACCGTCCTTCACTGGCAGATGACCCGGGTAATATTGGTAATAACTTTATTGGCCTGGCTAATAACGTAGACCAGGCATACTTTAAAACAGGTTATAAAGATGTTGAAGGCAATTACGTAGAATGGGGCGGAGGCCAATACAGGCTTGACCCATACTGGGTAATTAACGAAATGAGCAACCAAACCAAAAAGAACCGTATGATAGGCGGTTTACAGGCTAACTATACCTTTACAAGCTGGTTAAGCCTGCAAGGCCGTGCCTCAACAGATTTTACTTATTTTGATTACCAGAAATTCAGTCCGAGGTCAACTCCCGGCTCATTAACCGGCAGGCTGGAAACTACCAACCAAAAAGTACAAACTACCGAGGCGGATATGTTATTAACCGCTCAGAAACAGGTAACCCCGTCTTTAAATTTATCTGCAAGGTTAGGGGCCAGTTTATCACACAGCCAGGCACCGGGTTATACTACTTCAAATATTGATCAGGTAGCTACGGATATCATCAGTTCTAATGCTTTTTCTGATAGGACTGTCATTGATATTTCTCCAAGAGAGCGGGAAACAAGGTCTGTTTATGCTTTGCTAAGCGCTGCATATAAAAGCCTTTTATATTTAGATGCAACCGTGCGCCGTGATGCCGTATCAACATTACCAAAAAATAATAACGCATATACCTATCCATCGCTATCAGCAAGTTTTGTATTTACTGATGCTTTTAAAATGAATAAATCGATACTATCTTTTGGTAAATTGAGAGTTTCGGCAGCTGAGGTAGGTAGCGATACAGACCCATATATGCTAAACCCAACTTACCAGTTAAATCCACAATCGTTTAACGGTACTCCGTTGGGCGGCTTAACGCCGGGTCAACCGTTGCCTTCACCCTTAAAGCCAACTCGTACCAGATCTTTTGAAGTAGGTACCGATTTAAAGTTCTTTAATGACAGGATTGGTTTAGACCTTACTTATTACACTTCAAAATCAAGAGATCAGATAAATATTGTTAACATACCGCTAAGCTCTGGGTTTTCACAGCAAATAATTAATGCCGGTGTTGTTGGCAATAAAGGTATAGAGGTGGCCATAAACACCAGGCCAATTGTAGGTAAAGACTTTAGCTGGGATCTGAATGTGAATTTTGCACGTAACATCAACAATGTAGAATCTCTTGCTGATGGGGTACCTTACTTAACCTTATCTGATGCCCGCTGGTTGGGCACATCAGTAGTGGCAAGGCCAAACACCGCCTATGGTGCTATATTAGGCTACGGAGGCCAAAAGGATGACCAGGGCCGTGATATTCTTGACCCGGTTACTTTGGCGCCGTTACAAACTACCGATCGCGAAGTACTGGGTAAAGGTACCTGGAGCTGGACCGGTGGTTTAAGCAGCTCGTTCTACTATAAAAATTTCGGTTTAAGCTTTGTTGTTGATATTAAACAAGGTGCAAGCTTGTTCTCTATGACTAACCTGTTCAACGTAATAAGGGGTGCCAGTTTAGTTACCTTACCGGGCCGGGCCGAATGGATAAAATCTGAAGAAGACCGCCAAACAGCTGGCCAAAGCATTGAGCAATGGACAGCAGCCGGTAAAGTTAGAGGGTATGTACCACAGGGTGTAGTGCAAACCGGTGTAGACGGAGCAGGTAAGCCTATCTATGCACCAAACACCAAAGCGGTTGATCCATCCGTATATTGGGCCAATTATTACAGCGATGGCAACGGTGTAGCTACTCCGTTTATATATGATGCCAGTTATATTAAAATGCGCGAGATCACGGTAAGCTATAACATCCCATCGGCTATTTCATCTAAATGGGGTATCAAGAATATGACGGTGGCACTGGTTAGCCGTAACCCGTTCATTATTCATAAAAACGTACCCAATGTTGACCCTGACTCAAATTACAATAATGGTAACGGGCAAGGGCTTGAGTATGGTTCATTGCCATCAAGAAAAAGCTGGGGTTTTAACTTAAACGTGAAATTCTAACAAGATATATAGACGATTGATAATCATATAGATATGAAAAGATATATAAACAAAATAATTATCCTGCTTTTAACGGTAACCACGGTGCTGGTTTCCTGTAAAAAGTTCGAAGATTTTGGTAAGATGAATACCGACCCGACCAAATCAAATAACCTCGATCCGGTAAACCAGTTGGTGCTTACACAGCTGCGCTTTTCTGGCGAGCTAACCATAAATGAGCGTACAAGCATCATTATGACCATGCCGCTTGTGCAGCAAATTGGCGGTGCTTATTACACCCGCTATGGTTTTGAGTATGTGAAGAACAGGCAGTACATGTCTGAGCTTTGGGAGCTTGGTTACCCGAATGATGTCCTGAACATTGTTGATGCGGTAGATCGCTCTGCGAAAGATCCGCTTAAAACCAATTTGAATGCTATGTGCCGTATTATGAAGGTGTACATTTTTGCAAGGATGACAGACCTTTACGGTGATATCCCTTACAGTCAGGCAGGCAAAGGGTATATATCAGGTGTGGTGCGACCGGAATTTGACGCTCAGAAAGATATTTATGATGATTTCTTTAAAGAGCTTACAGCCGCCTCGGCGCAGTTAGATGCATCAAAAGATAACGTAGCAGCCGATATATTTTACCACGGTAATACTGCAGCATGGAAAAAATTTGCGAACTCGCTACACCTGCGTTTAGCCATGCGCTTAAGCAAAATAGATGAGGATAAGGCAAAAGCAGAAGTACAGGCCGCATACGCCGCTGGTGTGTTTACCAGTGCCGATGATAATTGTATAACCCACCATGCTGATGTTCAAAATAGCTATGCAGATATCCGTGGTAACGGTGTTTCTGTTGCCATCAATCAATACCCGGATGAGGGCAGGCCGCGTATTTGCAACACATTACTGAAAGCGATGAGTGATGCCCACGACCCGCGTTTAGCGCCTATTGCACGTAATTATTGGGTTAACCCCGATAAACCTTCGGAAAGGCTTGATGTTAGTGATGCCTTAAGGGCAAAAGGCCAGCCTATTAAAGGCGTAGACCCGGGCAAGTACAATTATGATGATTTTTTGGGTGCAGTTGAGGTTGACCTTGGTGGTGGCCGCATTGTACAGGTGCCAAACAACGGGCAAAAAGTACAATTGGCAGACTGGATGATCACTAATGATGCGCCGTACTTTCACATTACCTATGCTGAAACTGAACTTTTATTAGCCGAAGCCAATCAACGTTGGAACCTGAATTTGGGTGTTACCGCCAAAATACATTACGAAAATGGCGTAGCTGCAGCTATGAAACAGTTGGCGTTATTTAAAGGCGGGCCGGTTATTACAGATACCCAGATCCAAAACTTTAGAACAGATAACCCACTTGCTCCCGGTAAAGAGCTATTGGCCATTGATACCCAACTTTGGATAGCACTCTTATTAAATGGCCCCGAGGCGTATGCTAACTGGCGCCGTACAGGTTTCCCTGATTTAAAAACAGCAGCTAATGGGGAATCAACTTCTTTAACCACACCGCGCCGGTTTGAATACCCGCTTACGGAAACAGAGCAGAACGCGACAAATATTAACAAAGCAATAGCCAAAATTGATGGTGGTATTGACGACTGGACCAAACGTGTTTGGTGGGATAAACAATAATATATGATTATGATGATGACAATCATGAGAAGGAATATTTGGTGCGTTGTGCTATTGACTGTATTGATGTGTAGCTGTAAGAAGAGTGCAAAATCTGAAGTCAAAACTAACGATGATGATAAAAAACCGGTTGCTGCCGCATCTTTTAGAGTGGTAGGATACTTAAGGGAATACAATGTGGTTGATGGCCGCGCTATACAGTTTGATTTTAGCAAGATAACCCATCTTAACATTGCCTTTATAAATCCTGATGCCGCAGGAAACTTTACCACGCTGGATGGTTTAAAAGAACTGGTAAGCGCCGCGCATGCTAAAAACGTAAAAGTTTTAGCATCAATAGGCGGGGGGCTTGCGCCTGAGTATTATACCACGCTAATAGCTACAGGCAGCAGCAGAGAAAAACTTGCGGCCAGCCTGGCAGGCGTAGCAGACCAGTACAACCTGGATGGTATTGATATTGACCTGGAGGGCCACTTTGTTGATGCCAATTACGAGGCTTTTGTAGTAGCTGTTAAGGCCGCACTTAAGTCAAAAGGTAAATTGCTTACCACAGCTATTGCCACGGTTTACGCAACGCAATACACCAACAAGGCGCTGGCACAGTTCGATTATATTAACATCATGTCGTACGATAAAACCGGCCCGTGGAAACCCGAAAAACCAGGTCAGCACTCGCCATATAGTATGGCAGTTGATGACCTTGATTATTGGGGAGGAACCCGCGGCATAGCTAAAGAAAAGCTGAGCCTTGGCTTGCCTTTTTACGGTTACGGTTTTGGCAGCGGCGTGCCCGAGGATATGAGCTTTGCAGACATCATTAAACAATACCCCGGTTCAGAGAATAAGGATGAGGTTACTGTAGCTGCCGGTGGTACCATGTATTATAACGGATTGCCCACCATTAAAAGTAAAACCACCCTTGCTTTGCAAAAGGCCGGCGGTGTAATGGTTTGGCAGCTTTTGCAGGACGGTACAGGTACAAACTCGTTATTGAATGTTGTTGATGCCGAAGTAAAGGCCGCGAAAAAATAAGGTTAAGACATTAAAGAAATTTTAAATCATAAAAAATGAAAAAGATCTATCAAAAATTATCATTACTGCTGCTGATGCTGGTAGTGGTAGCCGCAGGCTGTAAAAAGGATGTGGCAAAAGAGCAGGAGGATGCCAACCCGCTTCAACCCCGCATCTTCGATATTTTAAGAGAGTTTTCGGGTGCGCAGGTTATTGATGAAGGTGATACCGCTAAGTTTACCAATATTGAGGTAACCCCGGCCGGTAAAGCCACTATCAGCTGGACGGTGAATAACGAGGAGGTATCGAAAGATAAAAAATTCAGCTTTGCACCCAAAAGCGGTGGCGAGTTCACCATCAAGTTAAAGGTTACCTACAATGGCGACTCAAGCGTGCGCAGCACTAAGGTGCTGGTTAACCCATCAACGTATACTTTTAAGCCCTATACCAAAATAGCAATGTCATACCTTACACAGGATGCAACTGCCGCTAATGTGAATTTTAATAATGTAAGCCATATCACCTATAAAATTGGTTTAGTATCACCCGAGGGCGATCTGGATACTTCGCCGGGAGAGGTTGGCCAGAAAGCAAAAGAATTGGTAGCCAGGGCACATATTGCCGGTGTACCGGTTATTATGGGTATAAGCGGCAGGTTATCGGGCATTGATGGCTGGGCAATTTATGAAACCAATGATTTTGGTACTGCCATTCGCGACCCTGCAAAACGCACGAAACTGGTAGGCCTGATAAAAGCTTATGTAGCTGCTAAACGTATGGATGGTGTGGATATCATGATGACAGACATTAACTCTGGCAACGCTGATGCAAATATGGCTGCAATAGGCCCATTCGCAACCGAACTTAAAGCCGCTTTACCTGCAAATGCTATTTTAACGCTCACCGCTACGGTTAACTATATGCACTGGAGCTATCCGAGTAATTTATCTGCATTTAACTGGGTAAACGTACATGCTTTTGAGGATAATATCCACATTGGCCCGGGAGCACCTGTTGGCCAGTCATCAAGCTTACAGTTTATGAAAGAAGGTATAGATATTTGGACAGGTAACCATTTACCTGCAGATAAACTGGTTATTGGTATCCCCGCTTTTGGTTTACGTTATAACGCTTTGGACTCACAGGGTAATAACTTAAGCTGGGGATCATACGATTACATGACCTACAAAGATATTTTAACTGCCGACCCAACCGCGTTTGGTAAAGAGTTTACAGATAAATCAGGCGCAGGTGGCGTGTATTATAACGGGGTGCCCTTGGTTACAGATAAAGCGAAGTTCATAAAAAATGGCTCGTTTAAAGGAGCTTATTTATACGGTGGCGATTATGATACGCAGGACGCCAATTCGTTAATGCTGGCCATTTATAACCAACTGAAATAATTATTAAACTATAAATCGACTCATGAAAAGAGCATATGTTTTAGTATTTACTTTGTTGTTATCTGTTATATACAGCAACATAAATGCACAGGATAAAACGATTAAATGGAGCGGCTATACCTGGAAGGTGAAAGAACTAGCCGAGGCCACCGGTCCGGGCCCTAATTACTGGAGCAGCAGCAACGTATGGGTTGACGGCAGTGGGTGGCTGCACTTAAAGGTGAGTAAAAATGCCACCACAGGCCACTGGGAATGCGCCGAAGTAGCCAGTACCGAAAGCTTTGGTATGGGCACTTATCAATGGCAGATTGATGCTGATATAGATAAGTTTGATAAAAACCTTGTATTAGGCTTGTTTGACTACTCTGGTACCGATGCAAGGGACGAGATAGATATTGAATTTGCACGATGGGGCAATAA
>Ga0247741_1000146_pt1 | contig 46508 bp, 58 predicted proteins | sample UWRJL213509R2_FD_180945 | JGI IMG/M metagenome (GOLD analysis project Ga0247741, IMG submission 180945) | Plant litter microbial communities from Arlington Agricultural Research Station in Wisconsin, United States - UWRJ-L213-509R-2 | ecosystem: Environmental > Terrestrial > Plant litter >... | reverse complement strand
CACCGGTGAGGTCATCGATCCTGCTGCACCGACCGACCCGAACTGGAACGTCACCGCGATCGGCACGCCGGCACCGGAGGGTGGTGACGCAGCGTGACTCACAACGTGACGATGGCCATCCATCGGGAGAGCATCGAAGCGATCTGCTCGTGCGGTGCGGGGACTGAGTCGCAGGGCCTGGACGAGTCCTCCCGCCTGTCAGTCAACGCCTGGATGAAGACCCATCAGGTCCAGGCGGTGGCGGCATGACCGACACCCTCTCCCCCGAGATCGTGGAACGCCTCCGCGACATCGGCCTGGACACCCCCGATCCGAACGACCATCTGCATCGCAAGCTTGTCGCCACCCTCCGCCGCACCCAGGGACTATCCCTCGGCGCGCAGATCGTCGCCATGAAGTTCGACTTCAACTGGGAGCTCCGTTCGGCGGGCGAGGTGTTCGCCCGCTCGAAGACGGACTACGAGCACCACATCGACAAGACGAAAGCCGCGCTGATGCTCGGCGACGGTCACTCGGGCGTGAAGGCCGACGCGATCGCCAACGGTTCCGACGAGGCGTACCGCCTCCTCTTGAACTACCGCCTTGCAGAGCAGCGCGAACGCGCCCTCCGCAAGTTCCTCGACACCCTCGACAACCGCGTGGAGGTGTGGCGCTCCGAGAACGCGAACGATCGCCGCGCCGATGCGTACACCCCACCCGACCACGCGTGAAAGGCATCCCCATGACCACGTATTTCAAAGCCACCCGTCCCGACGGGACTGACTTCTACAGCGGCAAGATCAGCTACCTCAAGGCACTGGAGAACGACACTCTGGTGTTGCACCCGCTGCCCCTCCGCCCGGGCGCCACACAGGCGATGGGTTATCTCTCCGTCGCAACCGTCCCCACCGACTGCACGGGCTTCACCTGGCCTGCGCGCCTGTTCGAGGTGGAGGCCCCGGGCGACGTGTGGACCCCGCACAGTGGCGACCTCCCGAACAAGCGGGCGACGACCCAGATCCGTGTCCTCCGCGAACTCCCCGCCTACATGCTGTTCGGCCCGCAGGGTGAACAGTGCGTAGCGATCATCGACGCGACCGCGGAACTCGACGACGAGACGAAGACCGCGCTGAGAGAAGCCCGCACCGACGAGTGGTACGACGCTTACGACCGCGTGTGGCAGGTTGCCAGCGGCTGTCGGGCGGATCGGGCTGGGCTCCGCGCGGCGCAGTACGCCCTGTGCTACCGGCTGTTCGGCTGGTACGGCGGCCGCGCGGCTTACGGCGCTGCTCTCGCTGTCCTGACCCGGCACCTCACGGGAGAGGTCACCGCAGCGGACTACGCCGAGGTCACCCGCCCGTGGCGTGAACTCGTCGGCGCTGTCCACCCGGACGACACCCTTCCCGTGAAGGTGGCGTCCTGATGCTCTGGTATGTCACCGCTGTGGTGTTGATGGCCGCTGGGGCGATGTTCGTCCGCGACGGCTACGTGAATCACGCGCACAACGTCTTCATTTTCGGGTCGGTGGTGTTCGCGGCCTCCTGGGTGCTGATCTTCCTCGTCACGTTCCTCCTCGTGGTCGGCGGCACCAGATGAGCGCTCTACTGACCCTCAACACCGGCGCCGACCCGGACATGACCTACGACGAGTTCCTACGCGACAAGGTCGCCTTCGATCGAACCTTCGGATTCGAGGTCGACGATGCCGAGATCAGCGAAGTCCTGAAGCCGCACCAGCGGGCGCTAGTCCGCTGGGCGGTCCTCGGTGGCCGGCGCGCGATCTTCGCCAAGTTCGGGCTGGGCAAGTCGGTGATGCAGCTCGAAGCGCTGCGCATCACGCTGACCCACCCGGCGTCAGCAGCTCTCGGCGGCCGCGCGCTGATCGTCGCCCCACTGCGCGTGCAGCGCGAGTTCATCCGCGACGCCCGCGACCTTCTCGGCATCGAGGTGCGCTTCATCCGCCGCACCGCGCAGGTAGAAGAAGGCTGGTCGGGGATCTACGTCACGAACTACGAGAGCGTCCGCGACGGAAAGCTCGACGTATCCCTCTTCGACGCCGCCTCCCTCGATGAGGCCGCAGTCCTCGCATCGTTCGGATCCGACACTGCGCAGGCAATGCTAAGCATGTTCGAGCGGACCACCTACCGGTTCCTCGCGACCGCGACGCCGTCACCGAACGAGTACCTCGAGCTGGTGAACTACGCAGCGTTCCTCGGCGTGATGGACCGCGGGGCCGCCCTCACCCGGTTCTTCCAGCGCGACAGCTCGCACGCCGGCAACCTCACCTTGTACCCGCACAAGGAGGCGGAGTTCTGGCTGTGGCTGAACACGTGGGCGTGCTTCTTGCAGAAGCCGTCCGACCTCGGGTTCTCCGACGAGGGCTACACCCTGCCGGAGCTGAAGGTGCATTGGCACGAGGTCGAGGTCGACATCGCTTCGACCCGCACCGACAAGGACGGTCAGGGCCTCATGTTCCGCGGCGGTGCGATGTCGGCCGTCGACGCCGCTCGAGAGAAGCGCGACACCGTCGCTGATCGCGTCGAGAAGCTCATGGCCATCGTCCGAGAGCACCGCGAGAAGAGCCCTGGCGAGCAGATCATCCTCTGGTGTGACCTCGACGCCGAGCAGTCCGCGATCGAGAAGGCGCTCGGTGCCGACGGGCTGACATTCTCCTCCGTGCACGGGAAGCTGACCGACGAAGAGGCAGAGCGTCGCCTCGACGAGTGGTGCGACCACGAGACGTACGCACTGATCGGCAAGCCGGTGATGCTTGGCCAGGGCATGAACCTGCAGCAGAGCAACACGGCCGTGTTCGTCGGTGTGACCTACAAGTTCCGGCACACCATCCAGGCCGTTCACCGGCAGCACCGGTTCGGCCAGCAGCGTGCCGTCGAAGTGCATCTGATCCTCGCCGAGACCGAGACGGAGGTGCGCGACAAGCTGCAGGCGAAGTGGGAGAAGCACGACCAGCTGACCGACGCGATGAGCGCGATCATCCGCAAGTACGCGCTGTCCGCTCTCGCCGTGTCGCAGGAACTCACCCGCGCCATGGGCGTCACCCGTGAGTATCACGCCGGTGACGGCTGGACGATCGCGCTGAATGATTCGGTGGTCGAAGCTCGCGACCACATGGCGGAGAACTCCGTCGGGCTGATCGTCACGTCGATCCCGTTCGGGAACCACTTCGAGTACTCGCTGAACTACGCCGACTTCGGCCACACCGACAGCTCGGAGGAGTTCTGGTGGCAGAACGACTTCCTGACCCCGTCGCTGCTGCGCGTGCTGCAGCCGGGCCGGATCATGGCCGTTCACGTGAAAGACCGGATGCTGTACGGCAAGGGCACCGGGAAGGGCCGCTACACGGTCTCTGCGCTCCACGCTGAGGCGATCGCGCACTACACCGGCCACGGGTTCGACTACTACGGGATGATCACCGTCACGACCGACGTCGTGCGTGAGAACAACCAGACGTACCGCCTCGGCTACTCGAAGATGCTGAAGGACCACACCCCGATGGGTGTCGGCTCCCCCGAATATGTGCTGCTCTTCGGCAAGCCTCAGTCGGACCGCTCGAAGGGCTGGGCCGACGAGCGCGTGGAGAAGCAGCGCGAGGCGTACTCCGTCGGCCAGTGGCAGATCGACGCGGCCGGCGAATGGCGTACGGGCGGCAATCGGGTGCTCGGTCTGACCGAGCTCATGCAGCTCGACCCAGAGACCCGGTCGCGACTGTTCACGCAGCAGGCGCTGGCGACGGTCTACGACTACGACGAGCACGTGCAACTCGCCACCGAGCTGGCCGCAAAGAATTCACTCCCGTCGACGTTCGCTTCGCTGGTCCCTGGCTCGTGGCGTGACGACGTGTGGACGGACATCCTCCGCATCGACACGCTGAACTCCGATCAGCGGCGCCGCAACGTGGAGCAGCACATCTGCCCGTTCCCGCTCGATATCCCCCGACGGCTCATCAACATGTACTCGAACCCGGGCGATCTCGTCTACGACCCCTTCTCTGGGCTCGGCTCCACCGTCCTGTGCGCGGTGCAGGCCGACCGTCGCGGCTACGGCTCCGAGCTGAACCCGGCGTCCGTCGCCGACTCGCTCGTGTACCTGCGCCGCCACGATGCGCGCGCATCCGTCCCCACCCTGTTCGACCTCCTCGACATCGAAACCGAAGGTGCAGCATGACCCCTCGAACGACCTTCCCAGAGGTGGCTACGACAGCCACCAAGACCGGCCTCTGCCCGGTGTGTGGCAAGCGCGCGACGCGTCGTCAACGGTTCTGGCAGACAGAGAACCCCTTCAACCGGAACCCAGACGGCACGGTGCGCACACGCGCAGATATCCAGGAGGAAGTCAGGGCTGAGGCTGCCAACTGGGTGCCTGACTTCACGCATGGGAAGTGCTCATGATCACCGTCACCGACCTCTTCTCCGGCGCTGGAGGCTCGTCCACCGGCATGATGCAGGTCGCCGGAGTGCACGTGCGCATCGCGGCGAACCACTTCCAGATCGTCACCGACATCCACGCCCTCAACCACCCGAACACCGATCACGCCGTGGTCGACCTTCACCTCGAGCAGCCGTCGTTCTTCCCGAAGACCGACATCCTCTGGGCATCCCCGGAGTGCACGAAGTGGAGCCAGGCGAACGGCGCGAAGCTCCCGGCGATCGATGAGGGCCTGTTCGAGGACCCGCTGTCCGACGACGCGAAGACTCGCTCCCGGCTGCTGATGTTCGACGTGCTCAAGTTTATCGACTACCACCGGTACCGGCTGGTGATCGTGGAGAACGTCGTCGACATCGCGACGCAGGCGCAGTACCGGACCGCGTGGACGATCTGGCGGCAGGAGCTCCGCGCGCTCGGCTACGAGTTCCGTGTCGTGTCGCTGAACTCGATGCACGCGCAGCTGCTCGGCAACCCCGCGCCACAGTCGCGCGACCGCATCTACGTCGTCGCGTGGCCGATCGGCGAGGCCGCACCGGATCTCGACCGCGTTGTGCGGCCGCGCGCTCACTGCGGCCGCTGCGACGTCATGGTCGACGCGGTGCAGTCGTTCAAGCCGAACCGCACCGTCGGCCGATACCGCCAGGCGTACGTCTACTGCTGCCCCAAGTGCGGCGTGATCGTCGAGCCCGGGTGGCTTCCGGCCGCGGCCGCCATCGACTGGTCCATCCCTGGCGAACGCGTCGGCGACAGACTCAAGCCGAAGACTCGTGCGCGCATCGCCGCTGGCATCGCCCGCTATTGGGGGCCGCTCCACGTCGAAGCCGCAGGGAACACCTACGACGCCGCAGACCCAAACCACCTCCATCACGGTGAGCCCGACGCGTACTACCGCGCCTGGCCCACCGACGAGCCGCTGCGCGCGCTGCACACGACGAACTCGAAGGCCCTGGCGGTTCCGGTGGAGGGGCGCGACGGCAAGGCGGCGCAGGCGGTCGACGCTCCGTTCCGCACGCTGACGACCCGCGCCGAGACGGCATTCGTTACCCAGTTCCGTGACCGCGTGCGTGACCTCGACCCGCTGGCAGAGCCACTCCGAACGATCGTCGCTGACGGCGCGAACCATGCGATGGTCGAGCAGCCGTTCGTCGCCGAGATGTACGGCACGTCCACCGCGCGACCTGTGACCGAGCCAGCAGGAACCTTCACTGCTGGTGGCAACCACCATGCACTGGTGCAGTCGTATTACGGCAAGACGACGGAGGCGCGACCCACAGACACTCCGCTCGGCACTCTGACGACGATCGACAAGTACGCGCTCATCCACCGGATGAACACTGGCGGCGCGGAGATGACGACGCCCGCGAGCGAAGAGCTGCGGACGCTGACAACGGCTGGCCACCAGGCGGTCCTCCGCGCTCCCGCTCGCCGAGAGGTCACAGTCGCCGATCTGAAGGCCGCCGAGGAGATGGTCCCTGAGGTGCTGTTCCGCATGTTTCAGCCGCACGAGGTCGCCGCGGGGATGGCGTTCCCGAAGGACTACAAGTGGCAGCCGCCAGACCGGAACAAGCCGATCTCCAACCGCGATCTGGTGAAGGCCGCCGGGAACGCTGTAACGCCGCCGTCCGCGCGTGACCTCATGGGCGTGTGCCTGGAGTCGCTCGGATACGAGATGGAGGCCGCAGCGTGATCGCAATGCAGAAGGATCGCTACCTCGTGCCCATGCCGGACCTTCCTGGGATCGTGCACGGCCTGGTATCGCTCGACCCGCCGAAGGTGCAGTGTGACGGGTGCGGACTCGTCGTCACCGGAGAGAACCTGGCGATGACCGTGCTGTTCAGCGGCATCCGGTTCGACTTCCGCGACGGCTACAGCCGCCGCCTCTGCGACGAGTGCCGCGCGTTCGAGCTCGGGGCGGTGGCCTGATGGCGAAACCCACCGCACTCGTCCGTGCCGACACCTACCGCCGCGACCGTTACCGGTGCGTCACCTGCGGCCGCTTCGACGACCTCCAGTGGCAGCACCGCACCGCCGAGGGGATGGGCGGATCCAAGCTCATCGTCACCACCGCTGACGGCGTCACCTCGTGCGCCATCTGCAACCCCCGCTACGAGGACAGCATGCAGACCCGAGCCCTCGCCATGGGGTGGAAGCTCCGGCGCAACCGTGGGGGCCTCCCCGCCTCCGCAGTGCCGTACTACAGCACCTGGGAGCGCCAGTGGTTCCTGCCACTGGAACGGTTCGACCGGGAGCCGATCATCGAAGCGACCGCACTCGAGTTGATCTTCGCCGCTGGCGGAAGGAGTGCCGCCTGATGGCCTCCGTCGACAAGCAGAAGATCCTCGCGTTCCTGAAAGACAGACAGATGCATCGCAACCTCGTCGTTGGCTCAATTTACGCCGGCCTGGTGACTCGCATCGCCGACGGCCAATTCGATGAGGAGGAGAAGGACTGATGCCGTGGTTCAAAGTCGATGATGCGTTCCACGCGCACCCGAAAGTCGCTGATCTGTCCCTCGCTGCGGTCGGTACATGGTTGCTCGCTGGAACGTGGGCATCGCAGTACCTGACCGACGGCGCGCTCTCGGCTAAGGCTGCTTCGCGCCTCGGTGCGACACCCGAAACGATCCGCGAGTTGGTGGAATCGGGCCTCTGGGATGAGACCGATTCGGGGTATCAGTTCCACGACTGGGACCAGTTCCAGCCGTCCAAGGCCGAAGTGGAAGCAGACCGTGCTGCAGCGCGCGAGCGCATGCGTGTCGCTCGGTCATCCAAGAAGAATGTTCGGGCGAACACACGCGGAACCTCGTCGGAACTTCCGCCGCACAATGACGCAAGTTCAGGTGAAGTTCGGATAACCCCGACCCGACCCGACCCGACCCAGCCCGTCCCGTCCGACTCTTCTTCGAAGAGTCAGTCCGCGCAGAAGCGCGGCTCACGCGTTGACCCTGGATTCTCCATCACTCCCGGCATGCGTGAGTGGGCGGCGAAGGAGGTTCCTGCTATCGACATCGACCGGAAGCTCGGCGAGTTCATCGACTACTGGGCCGCCGTCCCGGGCGAGCGTGGCGTGAAACTCGATTGGGAGTCCACCTGGCGTAACGGTATGCGCAAGCAGCAGGAGTTCGCCCTCCGTGACGGTGTTTCAGCCCCGGCCGCACCTTCGCCCAGACGGGTGGTGAGTGGCCGTGCTCGGTAACGACCTTCCATCCGCAGAGCTCGCCGTGCTCGGTGCTGTCATCGCCACCGGTGGGGACGCGCTCGACAGCATCGCCCTGGCCGCCGACGACTTCAACGAGCCGAGACACGGGCAGCTGTTCGAAGCGATGCGCACGATGCACGCCGAAGGGCAGCACATCGACACGGTGACGCTCTCGAACGCCAACCCGAATCACGCCGCGTTCATCTGGACCCTCACCGACCACGCACCATTCGCGCACGCCGTGGACTCGTACGCCGAGATCGTCGCCGCTCACGGCATGCACCGCCGCCTAGTCGGTGTCGCCGACGGGCTCCGTGCTTTCGGCCCAGAGATGACCCCCGAGCGAATGATCGAAGCAGCGCTCGAGCTGATCGACAACGCGGCCGGCGAGCGGAAGGCAAAGGTCCGGTTCGTCCGCGACATCCTCCCCGGAGTCCTCGAGCGGCTCACAGCCAAGGCGACGTTCGTACCGAGCCCGTGGCCGTCACTGAACGCCCTGATCGGTGGATTCCGCCCCGGCGCCGTGTACGTGGTCGCTGCTCGCCCAGGCGTCGGCAAGACGGTCGTCGCCGGGCAGGTGGCGGCAATGCTCGCTGAACACGGCGTGGTGGCGTTCTCCTCGCTCGAAATGTCCGAAGACGAACTGGTGTCCCGCCTGATCGCCGAAAGGCTGAGCATCGCCGTGGGGAAGGTCAAAGACAACCGGATGACCGACTACGACTGGGAGGTGATGGCCAGCGGCCGCCAGCGGCTGAACGAACTGAACATCGCCATCGACGACCGGGCGAACGTCTCCGGTGTGGAGGTCCGCGCGCACGCGAAGGCCGTCTCCCGCGAGGGGAAACTCGTCGGCGTCGTCGTCGACTACCTGCAGCTGATGTCGTCGCAGTCGAAGATTGACCGGCACCTGCAGGTGTCGGAGTTCTCGCGGCAACTCAAGGTCATGGCGAAGGACTTCAAAGTCCCTGTCATCGCCCTTTCTCAGCTGAACCGGAAGTCGGAGGACCGCCTCGGCGGGAAACCCCGACTGGCCGACCTGCGCGAGTCCGGCGCGATCGAGCAGGACGCCGACTGCGTAATGCTCCTCCGCCGTGAGGAGAACACCGGGCACACGTTTGACAACCCGAACGAGTCCCTGTGGATCGATGTGGCGAAGAACCGCCACGGGGAAACCGGGGAGGTCGAGCTCTATTGGGAGGGCCGGTTCTCCCGAGCGAGGGAGTGGACATCATGATGCGCATCATTCACGTACCGCTGGCGTCGAATCCGTTGTCGCTGAACGGGCGACAGCACTGGCGGGTGAAGGCGAAACACACGAAGCAGTGGCGGGAGTTCGCTGCGGTGTCGTCTCGCGGCATCCAGCAGTTCGGCACCTGTGACGTGACGCTGACCTGGTTTGTGACGACCACCCGACGGCGTGACGAGGACAACCTCTACCCGCTGCTCAAGGCCCTCTGTGACGGGTTGGTGGATTCCGGCGTGACTGCGGATGACACCCCCGACCTGATGGGCAAGGCCTGCCGTATCGAGCCTGCTCCGGCGGGCACACGGACGGCCTACATGGAACTCAAAATCACCACCCGATGAACAACCCGAAAGAGAGAACAGCCTGATGGCGAAAATCAGCGAGGCATATGTATTCGTGGACGAGGTCGAAGGCAACCGCCTGAAACTGTCCGAGAAGCACTCGAAGAAGAACCCGATGACCAACGAGTGGACCACCACCGGATACACGGATATCACCGGCTGGCTGCCGAAGGACTACAACGGCCCGCAGCTGACGAAGGGCACCCGCATCAAGGTGTCGGGGTCGCAGCGGTCGGAGGATCGGGAGGCGAACGGGCGGAAGTACCGGAACGTCATCTGGAACCTCGAAACACTCGAGGTGGTGCAGGGTCATGCGGAGCGCCCGGCACAGGATCCCCACGGCGCCGTGGACCCAAACGAAGAGACCCCGTTCTAGCCATGGATGCCATGACGGAGCACCTTGCCGCTCAGAACGAGTTCTGGCGCACCCACGATCGCACGGAGAACACCCCGACCTGGGATGACCTCACCCCTGAAGAACAGACCACCACCGAAACGAAGGAGTCCTGATGAGCACCCGACCCCGCAACCCGCGTTACTTCCCCCGCATGAAGGTTCGCGGATCTGGGCGCCGCCGACTTGCTGACGTGCAGCGCATGGTCGGCAAGCAGGGCTACCGTCGCCTGTTCGAGTCCGACCAGAACGAGTGGTGGGTGGCAATTCAGGCCGAGAGGGACAACCAGCGCGCCAAGGGGTACGACGCTGCGCATGACGACGAGCACGGTGCTGATCATCTCCTGATGTGGGCACAGGACTACGCGGGACGTGGCGAGCGGGTGAAGTCAGCCGCGCTGGTCGATGCGGCCCGCGAACTGTTGATGCGCTCGCGCCTGTCCGAGTCCGAGATACGCCGCGAAGAACTGGCCGACTACATCCGGGAAGAGATATGGGCGGGAGACTTCGCTGAGCAGGACCTGGAAGAGGCTGACAACTTCCTGGCCAAGTACCGCGTCTATCGCAAGGAGGCCGACCGTGACTAACGAATACACGCCCACGTTGACCGTGGTGAAAGCGGCGTACCTCGGTGCCTATAGGGATGCGTTCGTAGCTGGGGCCGAGTTCGACCGATTCGTTGCCGAGATACGCCGCGAAGCAGTGAGGAAAGAAACAGCATCTAACGCGAGACCGAGCGAGACCAGTGAGCTAGAGGAGCTGACCAAAGTACTGCAAGACCGGGACGATGAGGGACACGAAGCGTGGAACCTCTTTCACGCCAACTTGGCACAAGCGGTCCTCGACTCAGACTGGTTTGCCAGGGTCAAGGGCCAAGCCGCCGCCAGGGAGGACCAATGATTGCCTCTGACATCCTCGCGGCCCTCCGCGCAGCGCACCCGAAGCAGGCAATCGTTCACGAGGTAGTAATACACGACCACCTCTGGGAAGAGCGCGACGGAAGCTCGAAGCCGATTCGACGTATCGACGCGCTCATGTTCGACTCGCTGCAGCGCACCGCGATCGAGATCAAGGTGTCGAAAGCCGACCTGAAGCGGGACACGTACCAGAAGCGGGCACCGTGGGCCGCAGTCACCCACCGTTTCGTCTACGCAATGCCGGTCGAGCTATTCGAGTCGATCACCAACTGGGGTGCGCTGCACACCGAGACCGGCTTCGACATCTACGGGTGCGGGATATGGACCGTGGACGGGGCGGGCCGCGTGAAAGTAGCGAGGAAAGCCGTCGTCAACCGCCACCCGGAGCCTCTGCCGCAGCAAGTCATCCAGTCACTCGCATACAGAGCCTCCGATGCGCGCGACCCGCTCGCCAACCCTTCACCCGAACAGGAGTCGAGATGATCAACTACCTGCTGGATGCCGTCGACCGGCTCACCCAGCGCCACATCACCCGAGTCGTGCAGTCGAACCCCCAAGGCATCACCTGCACCTCCGAAGTCGACCACGACCCGCTACTCATCCAGCTACGGGCTGCAGTCGCCGGCGGAATCGGATCGCACGCCGGATCCAGTTCCGCCCGGGAACGCATCCCATTCGACGCGAACGCCCTCCGCCTGTTCGATGAGATCGCCGACCAGGTGAACCTCTGGTACCGAGCCCTCGCAGGGCACGTCGAAGAACGCACCCTGCAGGACCGCATGCGCGACTGGTACATCGACTTCGAGAACCGTCGCCGCGCCGGGAAGGTCTCCGACGTCGTCGAGCACGACACGCTCAAGCTCGTAGAGGGATGGGCGCGGCAGATCGAGGAGATGTTCGACCCGCCGACGAAGATCGAACTCGTCGGCTCCTGCCCGATGTGCGGGGAGCGTTACGCCCACGACCCGAAGTCAGGTGACCGCATCACTGCGATCGTCATCGAATATCGGAACCTCGGGGTCGAGACGCTCGACAAGGCGACAGGGCTGTGCCGGTTCTGCCTGGCAGTGTGGCGCGGACCCATCGGTCTGAGAGAGCTCAGATGGGCGGTCGACAACCCGCCGGCCGCATAGTCCGACACGCCTCGCGCGCGTCACGCGCGTGTGCGGCAATTTCGTGTTAGCCTACTCACGCATGTCCACCAGTGCGCCTAACGGCCGGGTGGACATTCGTGTTTAACCCACTCCGTGCGATCGATGCCCTTTCGCCCTGGAGCGCAGCCCCGACTGCGATACCCAACCGGCACCGGGCGGTCGACCTCTCCGGGTAGGTCGACCGCCCGCCTCTCAACTTGCCACCACCTCGCAGCCCTCACCCTCAGAACAGGCCCAGCCGCACGCCATCCGAGTGACCACCCCTCGACACGTGCAGGAGCCTCATCGTGGTCCCTGGCGTGATGGTGGCAACTAACTTCGGACCCTGTGCCGAAGACACAAACACCCGGTCGTCTCCCCGTACGGGTCATAGCCCCGGCCCGCACCCACCTGCGGGCCGGGCACCCCAACACCTAGAGCGACGGCACCCCGGCAGCTAGGGGCGGATAACCCGCGGCGCATCGTTGAGCTTCTGAATGATCAGCTGACCAGCCGGTGTAGACCAGCAGCCGTCAGGGCAGTCAAGGCTCTGCATCAGGCCCGTGGGCTGGTCATAGACCGCAACGCCCGGCTTGTTGCACACAACACAGGTGACTGACTTCTCAAACGTGATCATGACCGGAGCCTACAGAGGCATCGGAGTGGCACCGACGAACGGTCGACAACAACCAACTCCCGAGACCACCCCAGTCTCCCCGCAAGAGGCCTGGCGCCTCGATGAGGTGAACGACGATGGCCCGAGGTGTTCCGGTACAACCCCAAACGCGCGCTGAGGTCATCCGCCTTCACGGCACGGGGATGAGTCGCAACGAGATTGCCCGCGTGACGGGTGTCTCGACAGCGCAGGTGTCTCGCATCTGTGCGGCCGAGGGGCTGACCTTCGATCGCACGAAGGTGGAAGAGGCCACGAAGGCTCGAGCGGTCGATCTGGCCGCTGAGCTCGCCACCCTCTCTGCTGGCATGGCTGCCGTAGCGAAGCAGGAGTTGGACCGGGCGCGGAAGCCGTACATCGTCTACGCGTTCGGCGGGATGAGCAACGACTACTCCGAGCACGAGCTTCCGCTCCCACCCGCTGAGGCCGTCCGCTCCATGCAGACCACTGCTGCGGTCGCGCACGACAAGATCGCGAAGTTCCTCGACCGGCAGGTGGATGGCGCGCAGACAGTCGCTGAGTCGCTGCTGGATCGCATCGAAGAGGGTCTGAGCAAGTTCGACGACGGGGACGATGATGACATTGCCCAGTAACGCCGGGCTGTCGAAGAAGCAGCTGCGTTCGATCGCCCGCTCCAAGCGGAAAAAGATCGCCCTGTGGATCGGGGCTGTGTCCGCCGGCAAGACAGTGTCCGCCAATATCGCGTTCTTCCTCGCCGTGCACCGCACGACCGGTGCTGGTCTGATCGTGATCGTCGGGAAGACGCTGCAGACCATCGAGCGCAACATCATCGAGCCGATGCAGAACGCAGACCTGTACGGGGCTCTTGCCGGTCAGGTGCAGCACACCCGCGGTTCGAACATGGCTGTCATCCTCGGCCGCCAGGTTCACCTCGTCGGGGCGAACGACACCCGCTCGGAAGAGAAGATCCGCGGCGCCACCGTGGAGCTCGCCTACGTTGACGAAGCGACCCTGCTGCCCCTCGGGTTCTGGGAGATGCTGCAAACCCGTCTGCGCGTTCCCACGTCCCGCCTCCTGGCCACGACGAACCCCGGCGCATCACAGCACTGGTTGCGCATCAGCTGGATCCTGCTCCGCCACCTGAAAAACATGATCGTCTTCCACTTCACGATGGACGACAACCCGTCGCTCACCCCCGAGTACATCCGCGACATGAAGGCCAGCTTCACCGGCATCTTCTACCAGCGGTTCATCGAGGGAAAGTGGACCAACGCCGAAGGTGCGATCTACGACGGCTGGGACGCCGGCAAGCATGTGATCCCCTGGTCGCAGCTTCCCCCGATGTACAGCCTCCTCGGTGTCGCGATGGACTTCGGAACACAGCACCCCACCTCGATCGGCATCCTCGGCCTCGGCTACGACCGCCGCCTGTACCTCGTCGACGAACTCCGCATTGAAGTGTCCGACGACGCTGTACGCCAGTCACCATCGATGAAAGCGAAGACGATCGCGGACTGGTTGAAGCAGGATCACCTGCCCGAGCAGAAGGGGATGCGCCCGCAACGCATCATCGCCTCCACCGACCCGGCGTCCATCGCGCACACCTCCGAGTTGTACGCCTCGCAGAACATCGCCACCGAGCGGGCTGAGAACGCGGTCAGCTACGGCATCGGCCTGATCTCCTCGCTCCTCGCCCGCGAGATCGACGGCATTCCCATGCTGCGTGTCACCGACAGGTGCACCGGCGTGATCAAGGAAGCCCCCGGCTACGTGTGGGACGCGAAGAAGTCCGAGCACGGCGAAGACGCACCCGTGAAAGAGAACGACGACTCCATGGACATGCTCCGCTACGTCGTCGCAACCACTGAGGGTGACTGGCGCGACGAGCTCCTCACCATCGACAACCGCTTCTAACCGAGAGGGCAATCATGCCGCTGCCCGTCTCCGACTCGACCACCCAGTGGCCGCCGACTTCCCTCGATGGCATCCTGCCCTCGATGGGGCAGTGGTCTGCATGGTGGACGAACAGTCTGGAGAAGCTGCAGATCGCCTACGGTGGCGGCTCCACCGGTGACACCACTGGGTTCTTCGCCTCCGACACTGGTGGCCGGAAGGTGCACTCCCTCGGCCCGATCCGCTGGTTCGTGGGCAAGTCCGCCATCCAGGGTGCGGAGAACACGAAGCTCCCGATCCCGATCGCGGCGGAGATGTGCCAGGCCTCCGCCGATCTGCTGTTCTCCGACCCCATCACCGTCACCATCGGCGCGTCGAAGGCCGATGACGGCAAGTCGAAGACGGCCAACCCCACCCAGGAACGCCTGAACGCTCTCCTGGATGACAACTTCCACTCGACCATGGCGGAAGCTGCGGAGGTGTGCGCTGCCCTCGGTGGCGTGTACCTGCGGGTCACGTGGGACGACACCTTCGCCGATGGCCCGTTCTCCACCATCAAGGACGCCGACACCGCGATCCCCGAATTCAAATGGGGTCGCCTCGTCGCGGTCACGTTCTGGACTGTCGTGAAGCGTGCCGGCAAGGACGTCTACCGTCACCTCGAGCGCCACGAACTCGGCGCCACCGGTAACGGTGTGATCCTCCACGGCCTGTACCAGGGTGAGGACGACAAGCTCGGCACTCGCATCAGCCTCACCGCACTGCCGGAGACGGCTGCGATGGCCGCCCACGACGATCTGAACGTCGAAGGCAGCATCGACACCGCCACCCCGGGCCTCGCGGTCACGTACGTGCCGAATCAGACCCCGAACCGCATGTGGCGCACAGACCCGATCGGTCGTCACCTCGGCCGGTCCGACCTCGACGGTGTCGAGCACCTCCTCGACCAGCTGGCTGAGACCATGTCGGACTGGATGCGCGCCCGCCGTGCTGCTCGAGCTCGCGTGATGATGTCGAAGGACCTCGTCAAGTCTGCTGGGCCCGGTAAGGGCACGGTGGTGAACCTCGACCAGGAGACGTACGTCAACACGGACGCGACTCTCGGCTCTGGGCCTTCCGCATCACCGTCGCTCGCTGACCGGGTGCAGGTCCTCCAGCCGACGTTCGACCCCGACCAGTACAAAGCAACCGCCGACACCATCATCGAGCAGATTCTGCAGATGGCCGGCTACTCGGTGCAGACCTTCGGTGTGAACCCGGAGGGTGGCGGCGACAAGACGGCGACGGAGATCGAGTCGAAGGAACGCCGCTCGCTGATGACCCGGGCGCGGAAGATCCGCGAATGGAACCCGGCACTGGTCGAGCACCTGACCAAGCTGCTCCTCGTCGATAACCAGTTCTTCTCCGGTGGCAACATCGTCACCGAGTTGACGGTGGAGTTCTCCGATGGGGTGCAGGAGTCGCAGGTGAAGCTCGGCCAGTACGTGCAGTCGCTGTTCACCTCCGAGTCGGCATCTGTCGAAGAGCGTGTGGAGATCCTTCACCCCGACTGGGACGAAGAGCAGAAGTCCAAAGAGGTGCAGCGCATCAAGGACGAATTCGCCCACGCTCTCCCCGACCCGGCGATGAGCCCGTTCGATGACCCGGAGAGTGACGATGACGGAGCCACAGCAGCCTGACTCCGAGAAGTACGCGGCTACCCTCGTGGCCCTGTACGCCCTCGCTGAACGGCAGCTGCTCTCCGGCATCACCCGCATCCTGAAACGCACCCCTGCCACGCTGGAGGGGCTGCAGGCGGCCATGCCGCAGATCCGTCGCCTCGCACGGCAGGTCACTGCACGGCTGATCTACACGTCGAACCCGCTCGCGGCGAAGATGATCACCGCCGCGGTGAACGAAGGCGCGCAGGACGCGATCGAGGCTGTCGGGAAGGCGCTCGAGCGAGTACCGCGCGCACAACGCCCGATCATCCCCGGTGCCGACATTGTCGCGGATGGAGGCACACCGCCTCCGCCGCTCGGGAAGGCGCTCGACGCCAGCGAGGACAACTTCTTCGACTTCTCCATGCCGCACGGGGAACGATCTGCGAACGCGATCCGCGCCGACATCGAGTCAGAGCTCGCCGACGTCCGGTTCCGCATCACCCGTCTCCCAGATGACGTGTACAAGTTCATCGCCCCGCACGGTGGCATCTACCAGGTGCTCGCCAACGGTGTGACCCCTGCACAGGCTCAGGCCATGGCGTGGCGGGTCTTCACCGCCTCCGGAGTGACTGGCTTCACCGACAAGTCGGGTCGCGACTGGGCGCTGTCCTCCTACGTGGAGATGGCAGTCCGCACCGCCGCAACCCGGGCTTACAACGCCTCGCACCTGGCGCGGATGCACGCGATGGGAGTCCACTACTTCTCGGTCCCCGACGATGGGCATCCGTGCCCGTACTGCCTCCCCTGGCAGCACCGTGTACTCACCGACGGGGTGATCGACAACCCGGTCATGCATGTGGATGCGACGATCGCGCAGGCGACCGCCGCGGGTCTGTTCCACCCCAACTGCAAGCACGTGCTCATCCCCGTCTTCGCGGGCATCACTGTGCTGGGCGAACCGCAGGCGTGGACGCCGGAACTGAACGAGGCCTACCAGCTGACGCAGAAGCAGCGCCGTCTGGAGCTCGAGGTGCGGAAGGCGAAACGGTCCCTCGAATATGCGATCGACCCCGAGGCTCAGAAGCTCGCCACAGCCGATGTGCGGAAGGCACAGAAGCGGGTGCGTGAGTTCGTCGCCGCCGCCACTGGCCTGAACCGTCAGTCACGCCGCGAGCAGATCGACCTCACCGACCCGCGCATCAAACTCCCCACCCCGATCAGATAGGCGGCAATCCCATGGCCGAACAACAGCCCACCATCGGCCGCATCGTCCACTACCAGTCCTACGGCACCCCTGGCGGCGAGTTCCTGCCCGAGCCTCGTGCTGCGGTCATCACCGCCATTCACCGGAGCGACGTTGACAGCACGGACGCGCACGAGGTCATCACCGTGACCGTTGATGCCGCGGTGCTGAACCCCACCGGGCTGTTCTTCGCCGTCGGGCTGCCGTTCGCGGAGACTCCGACGCCCGGTCACTGGAACTGGCCCCCGCGCGTCTAGCTGGTCGGGGGTTCAAATCCCTCCGGGCGCACGCCCCATGTAGTCCCGCCTGGCGCGGGTAATCCCCACCCTCAACGGACCTGGCGTCCACAAGGAGAACAACCGTGTTCAACCGCACCATGCTCGACAACTACAAGAACCTCCGCCTCCGCTTCGCCGACGGCGAGAACGGTGCAGGTGGCGAGTCCACCGACACCAGCGCGACCGACACGAAGGCGGAAGGTAAGACCGAGTCCACCGACTCGGCTACACGATCGCAGACGTCGGACGCACCCCCGGCATGGGACGGCAAGATCGAGTCCCTCGACCCCGCCGCGCAGAAGATCATCAGCGACCTCCGCAAGGAAGCCGGCGACAACCGGGTGAAGGCCACCGCCGCCGAGACGCGCACCCAGGCGATCCTCAAGGCCGCTGGTCTCGCCCCCGAGGAGAAGGACCCCGCAGCGCTCCTCACCGCAGCACAGCAGACCGCGACGAACGCCGCACGCGAGCTCGCTGTGTACAAGGCAGCAGGCAACATCGCCAACCCCGACAAGCTGCTCGACTCCACCAAATTCCTGACTTCCATCAAGGGAATCGATCCCTCTGATGGCCCGGCGATCAAGGCAGCTATCGACGCTGCAGTGGCCGCCGACGCATCACTCAAGGCAGCCCGGGCGGCTGGCGCGAGTTCGGTCGACACCTCCGGCGGGACCGGGGAAACAGGCCAAATCACCGAAGCGCAACTCGCGCAGATGACGCCCGAGCAGATCGACAAGGCCTACCGCGAGGGAAAGCTCAAGCACCTGCTCGGCTAACAACCGAAAGGAGACGCCACCATGGCGTTCAACAAGTTCAAGCCGGAGATCTGGAGCCCCCTGCTCCTCGTCGCCCTGCGTAAGGCCCTCGTCTACACGGCGTTCATCAACCGTGACTACGAGGGAGAGATCGCCGAGGCGGGCGACACCGTCCGCATCACCTCAGTGGGTCGCCCCACGATCGGCAACTACGTCCCGGGTGTGACCAACATCTCCCCCGAGACCGTCGCCGACTCGCAGCGCACCCTCGTCGTCGACCAGGCGAAGTACTTCTCCTTCCAGATCGACGACGTCGACAAGCGCCAGGCGCTCGGCGGCATCATGGAGCAGCTGAAGGATGAGGCCGCGTTCGGCTTCGCCGACGTGGTCGACCAGTACCTGTCGAGCTTCTACACGTCGATCCAGTCGGCGAACCAGCTCGGCTCGATCAGCGTCTCCGCGGCGACCCCGACGCAGGCGTACGACAACGTGCTGGTGCCGCTCAAGGTCCGCCTCGACAAGGCGAACGTGTCCACTCAGGGCCGTTCCGTCGTCATCACCCCCGACCTCCACGGTGTGATGCTCCGCGACCCGCGCTTCGTGAAGGTCAACGAGGCGGGAACGTCCGAGGGCCTCCGCAACGGCATGGTCGGCCGTGCCGCCGGGTTCGACATCCTGCTCAGCAACAACGCCCCGAACACCACGGGCAACGAGTTCGCGACGATCGCCGGCAACAACCGCGCGATCACCTTCGCGGAGCAGATCAACAAGACCGAGGCCTACCGGCCCCAGTCGTCGTTCTCCGACGCCGTCAAGGGCCTCCTGCTCTACGGCGCCAAGAACGTCCGCCCCGACTCGCTGGCGAGTGCACTCGTCACCGTCACCGCCTAGGAAGGGACCCTCTCATGGCACGCGTCACCCTCAACCCCACGTCGCCCGTCCAGGCCGGCGTGGCAGACCCCGCAGGTACTGCGTCGGTCGCCGGAGCCGGTAACGGCTTCACCCTGCCCTACCCCGGCTCCAAGGTGGTTCTCCTGCGCGTCTCCAACGCGTCGGGTGGCACCGGAACCGTGTCCGTCCTCGCTGGTTCGCAGCCGTCCGCCATCGCCTCCGGGCAGGGTGCGGTCACTGCGAGCATCGCGACCGGCGCCACGCAGTGGCTCGGCCCGTTCGAGTCCGCTCGCGTCGGTCAGCCCGACGGTTCGTACGCGATCGAGACGTCGGTCATCATGACCGTCACCGCGTTCACCATCGATGGTCGGTACTCGGCATGACCGACAAGGAAGACATCCCGCAGGAAGCCCCTCACGTCTTCATCCGCGGCGAGGGAGGTTCAGTCTTCAAGCTGGACCTCCCTCTCCACGAGGACATCGAGAGCCGCCTCATCAAGGGCTACCTCACCCGCGTTGCAAACGCGGAAGGTGACCCGTACGTCGAAGGCGAAACCGACCCGAACATCGTTACCCTTCCGACCGAGCGCCCCGCGCTCAACGCGAAGAAGCTCGAGTGGGTCGGCTGGGCTGTCGCCCAGGGCATGGATGCTGACGACGCTGAGGCGCTCACGAAGGACGACCTGATCGAGCGTTTCGGGGCGAAAGCCACCGAGCCGATCAACACTCCTCCCGAGGGTGTTCCGGCACCCGAGGAGCTCGTGAAGGCCAAGGAAGAGGCAGAGGCGAAAGCTGCTGCCGAAGCCAAGGCTGCCGAAGCTGCCAAGGGCCAGTCCGCCGCCGAGTAACACCCAGGTGGGCCGCTACGTATGCAGCGGCCCACCGCACCATCCGAGGAGAGCGTGATGAGCATGTTCGGCCCGTACGTCATCCCGACCGCTCTCGCGACCCCGCAGGACCTCGCTGCCTGGACGGAGAACACCGCACCCGCCAACGCGACCGTGCTACTCCGCTCCGCAACCACACTGGTGCTCGACGCCACGGAGACCGCCTACTACGCGGTCGACACTGCGACCGGGCTCGCCACCGACCCGATCATCATCACCGCCCTGAAAGAAGCGACCTGCATCCAGGCCGCCACATGGGCTGCGATCGGCTACAACCCGCTCACCGGCGGCATCATCACCGCCACGGTGAAGGGGTCGAAGAAGATCGGCTCCGCATCCGTCACCGTCATCGGCGCCGAGGCTGCCGCCTCATCCCAGGCAGGCGCATCCGCCGCCCTCGTGCCCGAAGCCATCCGCCGGCTACGCCTCGCTAACCTCCTCGGCGATGGGCCGTACGCACTGTGAGCGCCGACGACATCTCCGACTTCTACGTCCACACCGCCATCGTGGAAACGTTCCTCGGCACCTCCGGGTACGGCGAAGACCTCTTCGACCCGCCAGTGACGCTCTCCCCCGACACTAACTCGGGCTGCTTCCTCGACGACACCCGCCACCTGGTGCGCTCCAGCACCGGCGAGCAAATGGTGTCCGAGTCGACCCTGTACACGTTCCCCACCGCAGCCGCACTGTTCGTCCCCAACTCGCGCGTCACCGTCCGCGGGAACCAGTCCCGGGTGATCAAAGCCAACCTGAACGAATCAGGCGACCTCGACCTCCCCGACCATCTCGCAGTCACCCTCACCTAGGAGGCGTCATGGCTGATCAGTCCTTCGACGACGCACTCGACGGTCTGGAAGATCGCCTCATCGCCGCCACCACCATCGCGCTCGCCCGAGGGATGGAGCATGTGCGCGGTGTCGCAGCACCCCTCACCCCCATCCAGTCCGGACATCTCGTCGGATCCGCATCGGTCACGGTCAAGGGTCTCGTCGCCGAGCTCACCTACCCGGGCCCGTACGCCCGCAACCAGCACTACAGCCTCGACTTCAAGCACGAGCACGGGCAAGCCCTCTACCTCGAGCAGCCGATGATCACCGAAGCCGACAAGGTCATCAAGATCATGGCCGACACGCTCGGGGAGGAATTTTGAGCACCACCGGCGACCTGGTCGACGGCATCGCCGGGATCATCTTCGCCGCAGGGCTCGCCACCTTCAACCCGAACGGTGTGTACCAGGCCAACCAGACGGGCATCTTCGAGAAGATCATGCCCGCCGCCCCCGACCGGGTCATCACCCTCACCGCCGTCTACCAAGGCGACGACGTCACCATGCCGCTCGGACAGGTCATGGTGCAGGTGCGCGGACGCGGCCTGCCGAACAAACCCCGCGATGTCGACGACCTCCTCGACCCGATCTTCGCCCTCCTCCACGGCGCCACCTACCTGACCCTCGGCAGCGTGACCGTCATCCAGATGAACCGCCGAGTCTCCACCCCGATGGGCATGGACGACTCGAAGCGGTGGGAACGCGTCGACCAGTACTACCTCGACGTCGACTTCCCCTCCACCACCAACCGCCCCACACAGGGCTCCTGGTAACCATCCCCTCCACGAACCGCTGACACCCCGCCAGCGACCCACCCCAAGCCGCCACGGCATGGGGCTCAACACCCTGCCCCAACGCCTATAGGAGGCAACAATGCCCACCGCACTCGCCCGCCGATTCAAGGTCGACGTGTCCCTCAACGGGACCACGTGGCTGCCCTTCCGCGGCATCAACGACCTGAACCCGCCGATCACCCCGAACCTGCAGGCCGCCGACGACTACGACTCCGACGGCTGGAACGCCTTCGAGAAGACCATGCAGTCGTGGGTCCTCACCATCAAGGCCCTCCGCAAGACGACCGCTGGTGTCTTCGACGCCGGCCAGGAGCTCGTCCGTGGTCAGCAGTTGGGATTCGGCGAGAACGCCCGTGTCTACGTCCGCTGGTACGACCGCAACGGTGCCCCCGAGGCGTACTCGGGCCGCGCGATCGTCGGCTGGGTGCCGTCGAAGACCGGCGTCGCCGACCTCGACGAGGTGACCGTCACCCTCACAGGTGACGGTGTGCTCTCGCCGATCACCAACCCCGGCACTGCGACCGTCGTCCCCGACGTCACCTCAGCCACCCCGTCGGGTGTCGCCGTCGGCGGCCAGGTCAGCATCAGCGGCTCCGGCTTCACCAGCACCGTCCCGACCACCGGCGTGAAGTTCGGTGCGACGAACGCGACCAGCTGGGTCGTCATCTCCGACAACCTCATCGTCGCCGTCATGCCCACCGGTTCCGCCGGTGCCACGACGATCACGGTCACGAACAGCGTCGGCCCCGACGCCACGCCGCTCGCCTACACCCGCGGCGCGTAACAAGCCCCGGGCGGCACGTGTGGGGATGCGTGCCGCCCGGTTCATCCCCAGCAGAAAGGTCCCCTCATGACCGAACTACGCGACTACTCGGCGTTCGCCGAAGCGCCCCTCTCCTTCCCGATCATGGGGAAGATCTACACCGTCCCGCCGCTGTCCATCCCGGCAGGTATCGCCCTCGCGGGGATCATCTCCGGCAAGGACAAGGCCGCAGCGAAGCAGGAAGGCGTGGAGCTCTGGAAGATGCTCCTCGGCCCCCTGTGGGATCAAATGGTCGAAGACGGCGTCCCGCTCGAAGCGGCCACCCGCGTCGGCCTCACCGTCCTCGCTGACCACCAGTACGGCCGCGACTTCGCCGAAGCCACCTGGGAAGCGGGGGCAGACCCAAACAAGATCGCCGCCTATCTCCACGAGAAGGCGGCGGCGCAGGGGAATCGGGCCTCGCGGCGATCGAACAGTACGGCTGGGGCGAAAAAGACCCCGCCACGGGCCTCTACGAAGGCTACGACCTCCCGAAAGATCTGACCCCTGGCGCCGGGTCGCTGATCACCCTGGACGCGATCTTCGAGCAGTGGAACCTGCTCGAGTTCTCCTTCCAGACGATCGGCATCGACCTGGAGTCCGTCTGGCATGTGAAGTCGTGGCGGTGGTTCAAAGTCCACCTCCGCGGCCTTCTCGCATCCGACACCGCCATAGCCCGCTACTTCGCCCCCGAGCCAGCAGCAACGACCCCGGAGGTTCCCGATGAGTGACTCCGGCCCCACCACTGCAGGTTCCATCGTCGGCAAGTTGAAGATGGACCGCGACCAGTGGTTGGTCGATGTCCAGATGACGAAGGAGGAGGCCGCCGAGATCGGGCGGCTCACTCCGACGATCAAGGTCGACGCGAACATCAGCGAAGCCCTGGCGAAGCTGGAAACCCTCCGCGCCGCCTACTCGGGCCTGTCCGAGAACTCCAACGTCAGCACCACCAGTGTCGTCAGCAGCGCCCCGGCGAGCCGTCCGGCATCCACTGCCGGCACGGATGCTCTGGTCGCTGCAGAGCGCCGTCTGGCCATCGCCGTATCCACGTCGGAGTCCGCCACCCAGCGGGCGATCGTCGCGCAGATGCGGTTCGACGAGATCCGAGACAAGGGCAACCGCTCCGCTGCAGGAATGGCCGCTGCCGAGCTCAGCCTCACCGAGGCGATCAAGCGCTCCGAGTCCGCCGCCGAGAAGGCGGCCATCGCCGAGTCCGCTCTCGCCGCGGCGCAGGAGAAAGCCGGCCGCGCGGCCATCGAAGAGGCAGCCGCGCAGGAGCTCGCCCAGAAGGCCACGATCAAGGCCACCGAGGCGAACAGCACCAACGCCTCCCGCATCGGCATGATCGCTACCGCCGTCGCGGTCCTGCTCCCCATGCTCGTCCCGCTCGCCGCTGGTGCGATCGGCATCGCCGGGTCGCTCACCTTCATGGGTGTCGCCGGCGTGGCCGCCATCTTTGGCATCAAGAAGGAGATGGCCGACGGGAGCGCCACCGGCAAGGCCTACGCCGACGGGATCAGCACCCTCAAGGACGTCTTCGACGGGGTGTCGCGCACCTCCGCGATCGCGATGCTCTCCTCGTTCAATAAGGTGGTGCACGAGACCACCTCCGCACTGCCCATGCTCAACCGTCAGGCGTCCGAGTTCTCCACCCTCCTCGGCCGCTCGGGAGCGAACCTCTTCGCGGGCACCATCACCGGTGCGCGCGTGCTCGAACCGCTTCTGCTCAGCACCGGCCTCTACCTCGAATCCCTGACCCAGAAGTTCGACCGCTGGACATCCAACGGCGGGCTGCAGAGCTTCGCCACCTACGCACTCACCGCTCTGCCCCAGGTGGAGCGTGTCCTCGGCGCGCTCGCCACCGCGGTCATGCACATCCTCGAAGCGCTCGCGCCGCTCGGCACCGTCGGGCTGTCCGTGCTCACGATCCTCTCCGACACCATCTCCGGCATCCCGGTCGACACCCTGTCGAACCTGATCGGCGCTGTCGTCTGGGGAAGCATCGCGTTCAAGGCGTGGGGCTTCATCGCCCCGATGCTGTCCTCCGTCGCCCTCCAGATGGGTGCCGTGGGTGCCGCGACGACGTTCGCGACCGGGCCCATCGGTTGGATCGCCGCCGCAGTCGGGGCGCTCATCGCAGTGCTGGCCATCGCCTCCGTCGCGACCGACGCGAACACCGCGGCATCGAACTCGTACGCCGCGGCGCTCATCCAAGATGCAGGAGCGCTCGGTCTCGCCACCCGCACTCAGGCGGCGAAGAACCTCCAAGATGCCGGCGCGCTCGAGATCGCGAAGAAGCTCGGCCTGTCCGGGAAGACCGTAGTCGATGCGACCCTCGGGAACGTCGAAGCTCAGAAGAAGGTCAAGGCGGCCACCGACGAGGCAAATAAGGCCTTCGACGACACGCACAAGACGTTCATCCACCTCGGCGCCGATAACCAGCAGCTGGCCGGGGACACGGCGAAGCACGCCGCGGAGGCTCGACGACTGAACGAGGTCATCGGGACTCAGTCGGCCGCGATGAAGGATCAGATCGCGGTCTACAACCAGCAGCAGGAAGCCATCGGCGGCACCACCATCGCCACGAAGGCTCAGCGTGACGCTCTCGAAGCGGAAGCTGCTGCAGCTGGCGTCTCGGTGGCCGCATACCTCGCGGCGAAGACCTCGCAGGAGGACACCGGCGCGGCGACGGAAAAAACCACCGCGCTGATGTACCTGCAGAACGACGCCGCGGGGCTGCTCAAGAACTCGCTGGATTTGCTCAACGGGAAGACGATCAGCGCGGAGCAGGCGCAGAACCAGTTCGACTCGCAGCTGGCGAACATGGGTGCCCATATCGACAAGACCGGTAAGGACATCGACCGCGCGACAGCCTCTCTCGAGGGGATGTCGGCGGCAGCGGTCGCGAACCGTGGCGAACTGATCTCGTCCGTCCAGTCGGCCCAGCAGGCTGCGCAGGCGTACCGGGACCAGGGAGCTTCGTCGGAAGACACCCGGCAGAAGCTCATCCAGATGAAGGCCGACATCGTCGAGCACGCTGTCGCCGTCGGTGAGGACCGCAACCAGGTCCAGCAATACATCGACAAGCTGTTCCAGATCCCTGCCGAGGTGCCGAAGACGAAGATCGAGGTCGACACGGCGCTCGCTCTGCAGCAGGTGGACACGTTCATCGCGAACGTGCGCGCCCGCTCGGTGAGCATCAACGTCCGTGCGGACCTCCCCGACCTAAACGGGTCGGGATCGGGCTCTGGGCGGCCTGGGGTGGCGAACGGTGGCACGATCGGCGCTCTCGCCGACGGCGGTACTGGTGGCGGCACCGTCAACGGCCCCGGCACTGCATGGTCTGACACGGCCGGGCTGTACCGCCTCGCGAATGGCGAGGAGGTCATCTCGAACAAGTTCGGGCAGGCCGACCGACAACGGCAGCTCCTGAAAGCCATCAACGCCGGCCAGACGTTCGCCGTTGGTGCCGCGCACGCGCCCAGCCAGGCAACGACACAGAGCGGAGGGACGACGAAGATGGTCAGCTACTCGCCCCACTTCCACGAAGTCGTCCGCGACAATCAGGCCGTCGATGACGGGTTCCGCCGACTCGCACTGCTGGTCGGCTGATGGCGGACCTGAGCAGCACCACCATCGCCCTCGGGTCCGGTCCGGTGCTGGGGACGGTCGACGCCAACGGCACTGTGTGGCGCATCAAGCAGGACGGGTTCACAGGGTGGGGGGAACCAGCCTCCACCCTGAACCCGGTCCAGAAGCCACGGCAGCAGGGCGCGTGGGCGGGCGACTCGTTCAACACGCCCCGCGGCATGACGGTCTCGGGAACGATCCGAGCGAAGACACCTGCGCTGCTGAACTTCGCGATCGAGCAGCTGCTCACCGCGGTCACCAATGCGGCGTTCATCATGACGGTTACCGAATCGGGTACCGCTCGATGGGTGGCCGCCCGCAAGGCTGGCGAGACCCTCACCCCGAAGGTCACCAACCTGCTGGCGAACTACAGCATCCAGGTCGTCTCGCTCGACTCGCGAAAGTTCGGTGCCGCGCTCACCGGTTCGACCTTCCTCCCGTCCACATCGGGTGGGCTGACTGTCCCGTTCACCGTGCCGCTTGCGATCAACGCGACCGTGGTATCCGGCCAGGTCACCCTCATCAACCCCGGCAACGAGGTCGGCACCGTGAAGCTGCGCATCGACGGGCCTGCCGTCGGACCGCAGATCACGCATATCGGCAGCGCCCTTCCCCTGGTATTCGCGAGCTCGCTCGTACTCGCCGCCGGTGAGTGGCTGACCGTCGATATGGAGAAGCGCACCGCCATGGCGAACGACCAGGCGAGCCGCAGCAACTACATCACCTCACGTGGCTGGTCGGGTTTCGACCCAGGCCCCAACACGTGGGCATTCACCGCTTCGGGATACAACCCGCTCACGAAGCTCACCGTCACCGCGACCCCCGCATCGAAGTAGGAGACCTCCATGGCTGGCACTGGCATCGTTTGGCCCGCTGACGCGGTCTCCGGCGCGCCCTCGTACACCGGGCGCATGCTCCGCAACACACAGGCGCCGTTCCTCGCGGGAGCGACCGCGGCACGGCCTCTCGGGGCACTCTCTGGCGTCCGCCCGGGCACCCCCTCCAACACTGTCGCCGCGACGTCCTCGGTTCTCTACACGGTGACCCCATTTGCCGGGATCATCGACCTCGAGACCGCGGCGATCTCCGGACCGTATGCCTTCGCATTCAATGCGAACGTCACAGGCGCGATCACCGCCGCAGGAGGCACCCCTCGTCAGGATGCCGTCTACGTCCAGATCAACGACGCCGCAGAGAGCGACGGGACCGTTGGTGCGCCGAACATTAAGATCGACTATCTCGCCGGAACGGTGAACAGTGGCGGCACGCTCGTTATTGCCGCGGTTCCGCCGCGGTCGTTCGTTATCGCGTACATAAACGTCCCGACTTCGGGTGGAGGCTCACCCACCGTTACATGGGCTGCTCCCTACGCTGTCGCCGCCGGTGCGGTTCAGCCGGTCCCTTCGGCTGCGGGATATCCCACGTCTCCTTATAGCGGTCAGTACGCAGACGATGCCGCGCAGGGCGTGTTGGTACGTTCCAGCGGCGCCGCATGGTCGCGTGCCGGGTTCTCGCCGTGGGTGTCATATTCACCAACCCTCACCAACCTCTCTGAAGGCACAGGCGGCGCAGCTCTGAAATTCGCAGAATGGCGCTACGAGGGCGACTCGGTCCACGTGAAGTTCGCAGTCACCTTGGGCACGACCGGGGGCGCGTTCATGGGGACGATTCCCACGATGGCGCTCCCGGTCCCGGCGGTGGCGTTCTCAACTCCGAACGAGTACCTGAACGTCAAGCCGCTCACCCTGTACGACGTGTCGGCCAATCAGACGTATGAAGGGCGCATCTCGGCAATCGCCGCTTCAACCACGACAGTCCGCCTCCTTGGTGCGCCGGGCACGGGCGTAGCTCAGCCAATCACTGCCGCCAGTCCTTTTTCATGGGCTGCCGGCGACCAGGTGGTAGGCGAATTCACCTATCGAGTCGCCTGATGAGCGCCCCTGGGTACCTCCGTGATGACGAGCTGATCACCGTCCAAGGATCGGTGCAGTTGGTTATGCCGACCGCGCACGCCTTCCTGGCCATGCGCGATGACGCGGCCGAACACGACCACGTCAACATCACGATCGCCCTCCCAGCGGGCGGCTACCGGTCGCACGCGATGGACGTCGACATGCACCAAAACCCGCGGAACTACAACATCAACCCGGCGCTCGTCAGCGGGCTCTACCCCGTAGGGAAGTCCAAGCACGCCATCGGCACCGAGGTAGACATCGCGGCCGGCCTCTCGTGGGTCATCCGGAACGGCAGCCACTACGGCTTCACCCGCACCGAGATCGCCAAGGGCGACCTCAACCACTTCCACCACGACGGCATCACCTTCGCCGGCGGCACGACCACACCCATCACCGAAGGAGCCCTCATGGCACTGTCCGACCTCGAGCAGACCGAACTGCTCACCAAGACCCGCGCCGTCTACGACGCGCTGTTCTCCACCACCCCGACCAGTCGCGGCTCACTCGGCGTGCTGGCCGAACTGAAAAAGGTGGACGACGCTCTGTTCAAGACCGATCCGACCAGCTTTGGCACACCCGGTGGAGTACTCAAGACGCTCCGCGTGGTTGCTGACAAGCTCGGCATCCCGAAGGCGTAGACGTGACAACCCTGCAGTGGCTTGCCACCAAGATGCGGACCGGGGAGGTAATCGCCGACCTGCCGGACCTCGCGGATCAGGGTGGTGGAGATCTCACGGTCGCTTCCCAGATGGGCGACTACCAGACATGCATCGCCGCCCTGCCCCTTCCCACAGCACCCGAGAACTGGGAGCGGGCGACGATGGAAGGCGCCACCACGATGGTGCTCATGCAGGACGAGGTTCCCGTCTGGGGCGGTTACATCGTGCAGGGCATTCGCACCGCAGGCGACGAGATCGTGATGTCCCTCGCAACGCTGGAGTACTGGCTCGATCAGGTCTACGTCGGTGACGAGACATTCTCGCAAGTGGGGCAGAACAGCATCGTCAGCTACCTGGTGACCAAGTACGCCACCAACGGGGCCCTCGCGGGCATCCCCATCCGCGTGCAGATCACCTCCGGCGGAGTTGGGAAGCTTCGCGACCGCACCTACCTCGACACCGACAACAAGACACTGCTGTCCATTCTCCAAGACCTCGCAGGCGTGGACGGTGGGCCGGAGTGGACCATTGGCCTCGAGCATCTGACCGAACCCGAGCGGTACACATTCGTGCTCTATGTGGGTGATCGCATCGGCACTGCAGTGACGCCTGGGCTGTCGCCTGCCGCGACGTTTGAGATGCCGGGCCCAGTAACCGAGTTCCGGCACCAGGCCAACTTTGGTTCGGGCAAGGGTGCCACCGTCGTCAAGGCCTACTCCTCCGGCCAGGGCACAAGCCAGCCGCAGTCTGCGGTGCAGTCCGTTACCGATTCCGAACGCCCTCGGTTCGAATATCGGTGGACGCCTTCGACGTCGATCACCGAAGTGTCGACCCTGAACTCGTATGCGACCTCGCGGCTCGCGCAGATCAAGGGTGGTACCAAGACGATCAGTCTCTCCGCAGCCGCCAACGATGCGCCGCGCCTCGGCGCGGACTGGGTCACCGGCGATGACATCGGCTACCAGATCGGTGGCCTCGACGGCGACGGCAGAGACACCGTCCCCGCGTTCCCCGGCGGGCTCGCCGGTGTCGTGCGCGCCATCGGCTGGACTCTCACCGTGAGCGACACCCCGATCGTTACCCCGGTCCTCGCCGGCTCAACTCTGTAGGAGCATCATGGCGAACCCGGGCGATCAGTTCCCTCCAGGCCAAGACTGGATCCCGCGACGGTTTAGGGAACTGCAGCGTCAGATCGATGAGAATGCTTCCGCTCGTTCTCTCGCCGCCTCACAGATCGGCGCTGGCGGTCTGCTCATCAATGGTGGCGGTTCGCTGACGATCGCAGGCACCGGCTCGCTGAATGTTGGTTCTGGTGCGCTGAACTCGGCGGGTTCCATCTCCGCGGGCACGACGATCACCGCGGGCGGGGCGATCTCCGCGGGCACGACGATCACCGCCACGGGGACCATCAGCGGTGGCGGGTTCAGCACCTCGGGCGCGATCGTCGGCAACACGGTTTCGGCCAACGGGATCAGCACAGGGTCGTTTTCGGCCAGCGGCACTTCGACGCTCGGCCCGATGAACTGCGCCTGGGCACGCGGTCACACCGTGCTCTCCGGGTATGCGAACGCCTACTGGGATGGCAACGGTGACGCTGGAGTAAACGTCTCGTCGGTGATCTACAAGCAGGACATCGCCCCCGCTGACCTATCCGACGAGGTGCAAGCCATCCTGCGGATGGCGCTCGTCCGATTCCGGTACATCACCGCCGTGGAAGAGTACGGCGAAGATGCCCCGGTGGAGCTCGGCTCGCTCGCTGAGTATGTCGAGTCGATCGGTCTGGGTGAGTACGTCTTCTACGACCTGGAGGGGAACGTGCAGGGCATCGCGTACGAGCGACTGACCATCCCGTTGATCGCGGTCGTGCAGAGCCTGGACGCTCGACTCAAGGTGCTCGAGGCGGCTTAGTCGCAGGTCGGGACACCGTTGATGGTCGAACCGGAACCGCTGGCGCACTGGGTGGTGTCGTAGTGGCCGCCGCCCGCTTCGTTCGGATCTGACACGAACGGGATCGGTGAACCGGAAGCACCAGGCGCGCCGCCACCGCTCGCGCGCTTGACGGGCGCCTTCACCGCGGCATCCGCTGCGGCTTTCGCGTCCGCCGCGGCCTGAGCTTCTGCGGCCGCCTGTGCGTCGGCAGCAGCCTTGGCTTCGGCAGCAGCTTTCGCCTCGGCTGCAGCCTTGTCGGCGAGGAACTGCTGGTAGCTCGCCTCGGCAGCGTCGTCGGCGGCCTTCTTGGCATCCTCGGCAGCTGCGAACATCGTCTGTTCCTCCGCGGCTCGTTCTTTGCTCGCCTCAGCTGCGGCGACGGTCTTCGCCTGGCGGTCCGCGTTGGCCGTCTGGATTCCGTTCCCGAGCGCGAATCCGCCGGTCGCGAGCACCGCCACGACCCCGACGGCAATGCCGATGCGGGCGACGGCCTGCTTGCGGTTCGGGGTGAACGACTCGCGCGTGATCTTCATGAGCATCACTCTAGAGGGTGTAAGACACCTTCGTCTATACCCCCGTAATGGGCACTCAGAATTCGCCTCACCACCTCCCCCTCGGACACCGCGCGCCCGCCCGGCGGGGTTAGCCGCACCGCGTCCGCTCGCAGCCGCTCGCGAAGCTCGGGCGGGATCGAGTACGTCGCTGTCGGGTGTCTCCGCTGGTTCGGCATTTCGCAAGTCTCGCAGGTGTAAGACACATCTGCCGTTCAACTCCCCGCAAGGGCAAACACCTAGGGGGACATGCATGCCCGACTGGATTCCAGGCGCTCTTGTCGCGCTGCTCGTCGCGCTGATCGGTGCATCGGGCGTATGGCTCGCACAGCTGATCTCGCGCCAGAGCGCACGGCAGAAGCGCGACGACGTGCTCAACAAGCGGATCTTCCGACTCATCAACTTCTGCCGTCGCCTCATGCGGCAAGTCGAGGACCTCGGTGGAGAACCGGAGCAATGGCCAGATGACCTCTACGACGAGTAGGACCACACGATGACCGAACAAGCACCCACTCCCGACGCCCTCATTGGGCCCGTGAAGCCGCACCGCGTACCCCCGAAGCTCCAAGCAGCCGGTGTGCTGATCATCACTCTCGGTGCGATGGTCGCAGTCATCGCCGGCGCCGCGGTGAACTACAGCCTCTCGCGGTCCGGAGAGAAGCAGCAGAGCACCATCTCGCGCCAGCAGACTCTGATCGCTGATCTCAGCCACAACCTCGACGCGACCCGCGATCAGGTCAAGGCAATCGGCGAGACGCCAGTGTCTCCGCCCGCGTCGGTGGTCACCGACAACGCCGGAGTGCCGGGCAAGGCCGGAACGAATGGCACGAACGGACGGGACGGCACCTCCGTCGCGGCCGTGATTTGCCAGGCGTCCGGCTCGTGGCTGATCACCTACAGCAACGGCAGTTCTCAGCAAGCCTCAGGCCCCTGCGTGGCGCAGGACGGAGCCGATGGCCAGACCGTCGTCGGGCCGCCCGGTAAAGACGGAGCCAACGGCATGAACGGCACTGACGGCTTGAACGGTGCGAACGGCGCACCAGGCGAGCCGCCTGTCTCTTGGACCTGGGTGAGCACCTCCGGACTCACCCGCGTGTGCACCCGCACCGACCCCTTCGACCCGACCGCCCCCACATACACCTGCAGCACCAGCCCTCAAGGAGAAACCCGATGACCGCCAACGATCGCATCCTCAGCTTCATCCGCACCTACGTCCCCTACGCGATCGGCGCGCTGCTCGCGTGGCTGTTCGTGAAGACCCAGATCGACCTCCGTGGCGAGTTCCAGGTCGCGATCATCGCGGTCGTCGTCGCCGCGATCCAAAACGCCTACTACTACGTGGTGCGCCTCCTCGAGGTGCAGCTGCCGTGGGTTGGCGTGTTCCTCGGGTTCCCGAAGCAGCCGGACTACATCGGCGTGGACAATCTGTGGGCGTCGTTCGTGCGCACCGCCATTCCGACCGTGATCGGTGTCGCCCTGTTCCTGCTCGCGAACCTCGGCTTCAAGCTCGACGCAGAAACTCAGACCGGTCTCGTCGTCATCTTGGTCGGTATCGCACAGGCGCTCTACTACGCCACCGCGCGAGCGCTCGTCGCCCGCTGGTCCGCCCTGTCGTGGCTGCTCGGCCCCGACACCACCATCACGTCCTACGCCAAGCACGTCCCTCTCGCGGCGTGAACCCGGACGACACGGTCGGCGGGTACGCCGTGCCCGTCGACCCGATGGACGACCTCCAGTGCGAGTCCTGTCAGTGAACTCCGCCCCGCTCAGCCCTCACCCGGCTGGGCGGGGCCTTTTTCGCGTTGCGCGCACCCACTCGCCCCACGTGACGTGAGCGGCCATCTCCAGGTCTGGAAAGTATCCGATCAAGCGCCGACCTCACGGCTGGAAGTGAACCACCTTCCCGGTCACCGACTTCACAACAGCCTGAGCGACATCCATGGAGCCGGCGACGTCCACCGACGCTGGGGACAAGCCATCTAGCTGCCGACGCAACAGCTCGCCGCCGTCATTGGTGAACTGGAGCTGCAGCGTTGGGTCATCACCTATGAATGCAGTCCACGAATCACCCCACCCGTAGTAAATCTCCTCACCGTTGGATTTGAGGAGACCAGTCGGGTCCGCTGAGAGCGGGGAATCCCAGCTGTAGAAAACCATCGTGTGACCTAGGACTTTGCAGGTCGCCATGGAGAGCAAGGCGGGACCGCCCCTCCCCACGCTCTCAGCCTCCACGTCTTTGCACGCCTTCACGTGACTCGCGATCGTAGCTGCGCTGCTGCCCGCCTTGACGGTGAATTTCGACGGCGGCGATTGCGAAGGCGCCGGAGCCGCGACGGCGCAGCCAGCCAGCAGGAAGGACGCCAGGATGGCCACCATGGGCAGAACAAGCTTCATGACCCGTGAGCATACCTCTCGGCTGAACGGTGTTAACCTTCATCGGTGATCAAACCTCTGATCTGGGCGGGAGCCCGCATCGGTGCAGTAGCCAACGACAGTCGAGCAGATCGGACTGAGCTCAACGCAGCGCAGAACGCCCTGAACAACCGGCTGAACGACTGGAACGACGACAACACGGCTTACAGCACTGCTCTCACTCATCCTGTGACAAGAAGTCGCGGGCTCAGCCCGACCCCTCGGTCGAACATCCGACGCAAGACCTGCGCGGCTAGTAGAGCGGCAACCAGTCGCACCGAACACCGGGTACGACAGGACGACCTATGAAGCGTCACGGATTCCTCTGGGATCAGATCGTCAGCTACGACAACCTCGCGCTCGCACACCAGCGCGCACGCCGCGGGAAGTCACACCAACGACAGATCGCCGACGTGGACGAGAACCTCCACGAACGCATCGTCGACCTCCTGGTGACGATGGAACGCGGCGAGTACCGCACCAGCCCCTACCTCGAGCGGCTCATCTTCGAGCGCGGCAAGGAGCGACTGATCTACCGGCTGCCGTACTGGCCCGATCGCGTCGTCCATCACGCCATCTCCCAGGTGCTCGCCCCCATCTGGCGCGGGTCGATGATCCGCCACACCTACGCATCCATCCCCGGCCGCGGCATTCACGACGCCGCGGAGACTGTCCGCCGGCAACTGCGCACCGACCCGGACGGCACCCGATACGCCCTCAAAATGGACGTGCGGAAGTTCTATCCCTCGATCCCCCACGACGGCCTGATGAAGGTCCTCGCGCATCAGATCAAGGACCGCCGAGTTCTCGGCCTTCTCGAGGAGATCGTGCGCTCCATCGACGTCACAGCACCCGGTGTCGGCGTGCCGATCGGCAACTATCTGTCGCAGTGGTTCGCGAACATCTATCTCTCTCCCACCGACCACCGGTTCAAGGAGCACTACAAGGTGAAGTACTACCACCGGTACTGCGACGACATCGTCGCGCTCGGGCCCGACAAGCACGAACTGCACCAGATCCGCGCCGACTTCACCACCTGGCTGACCGAGAGCTACGGGGTGGACGTGAAAGGCAACTGGCAGGTGTTCCCCGCCGCCGACCGCGGCATCGACTTCGTCGGCTACCGGATGTTCCCGGAGAAGACCCTGCTGCGGAAGGGCACGAAGAAGCGCATGGCGGCGAAGCTGTCCATGCCAGCCATCGAACGATCCGCAGGCGCCGCTGCAGCCGCTCTCCGCTCGGCACCGGCCTACGACGGGTGGACCTCATTCGGGTCGACACATGATCTCCGCGAGAAACTGCTGTCGCCAATACTCAAGCGCTAAGGGTTGATCCCGCGCCCATCAACCCTCGTGGCTTGAGGTGACACCAGACCACACTCACGAGGGTGATCAGCCCCCAGCCCGGGACATCCCCTCAGCTTCCCGTCCAACCTGCCGCTCACGCCCGCGGGCTCGAACACCGATCCCGGCCAAGGGAGTGGGCTCGTGCTCGCGACTGTCGTCCAGGCCACTCGCGCTGGCGTCACCGCGACCGGCATCCGGTTCTGGATGCCGCCCGAGGGCGTCGGGCAGGTGCTCACCGGTTTCCTGTTCGCGGGTGTCTCCGGCTCCGCGGTCCTCGCCCAATCGATAGATGCCAACGCAGTGGCTGGTTGGAACGTACTGCCGTTCGTCACTCCGTACGGGATGACCGTAGCCGTCAGCACGTCGGCGGCCATCTTCCTTCGACCAGCCGCGGGCGACGGTCTAGGTAACGTGACCTACCCGGCGGTCGCAGCAGCACTCGCGTCAGCCCGCGTGCTGCCGCCACTACAAACCATCGCAACCGGCTCGCGCTACAACTACGGCGCCCCCGCACTTAGTGGTGGCGCCGACGCCGGCAGCTCGTCGGCTTGGTACGGCGTCGACCTCATCGCATTCGCATAAAAGAAACGGCCCCGTCCATCCACATCAGTGGGTGGCCGGGGCCATTTCGTCTTTTCCTCACCAGTTTGAGAAAGCGATATGTTTTCGCTATGTCTGAGATCAGCCCGAACGATAAAATCGCCCTCGCCTCTAAGGTCGCGAAAGCAAGTTACGGCAAATATCTCCGGCGAGTCGTCCTTCGGAAGGTTCGCGGTTTCGAAGACAAAGAGGTGACCTTCGATTTCCCAGTAACCGCGCTCGTGGGACCAAACGGTGGCGGGAAAACGACCATACTCGGGGCCGCGTCTCTGGCTTACCGTTCGGTGAAGCCCGAGCGGTTTTTCGCAAAAAGCGGTCGCTACGACAGCAGCATGATCAAGTGGTCGATCGAGCACGGAGTGATTGACAAGTCTCTTGATGTGGCGTCAGAGCTCCGTCGTAGCGTGAATTTCCCCACCTCCAAGTGGAACCGCAATCCATTTGAGCGCGAAGTGCTGATCTTTGGCGTGACGCGGACAGTGCCCGCGACAGAGCGGGCGGAGCTGCGCCTTGCGCGCGGTAGCCGGTTCAGAGCTGGCTCAGAGGTCGACCTTCCACCGTCGGTCACGGATGCCGTGCAGAAAATCTTGGGCAAGTCCATCGACGGGTATTCCGAGCTGGATGTCACAACGCGCGCCAGCCTCTTCGCGGCGATCGATAGTGCGTCCAAAAACCGATACACCGAGTTCCACTTCGGCGCCGGTGAGGCAAGCATCATCCGCATCGTGAGCGGGATTGAGGCCACCTCCGACAACAGCCTCATTCTCATCGAGGAGATCGAGAACGGCTTGCACCCTGTCGCTGTTCGACGGCTAGTGGACTATCTACTCTCCGTGGCCAGGGACAAGTCGAGTCAGATCATATTCACCACCCACTCATCCGAGGCGATTGAGGCTTTGCCGCCAGATGCTGTGTGGGCTGCATTCGACAACGAGGTCGTCCAAGGCGCTCTGAATATCGAAGCCTTGCGCTCTCTAACTGGACGGGTGGACGCGCAGATTGCAATATTCGTCGAGGACGAGTTTGCTGCGCTCATGGTCAGAACGGCCCTGCGCTATCTCGGAGCCGACCTCGGGGGCATCGCGGTGCACGGAGTCGGAGGCGCCGGCCAGGCGATGAAAGTGCACGAGGTTCACAATGCGGATCCGACGCGCACTTACGACAGCGTAGCCATCCTGGACGGCGACCAGACTGCCCTAATTGACCATGAAAAGAACGTCTATGCGCTTCCAGGCACAAGCGATCCAGAGGCACACGTTTTAGATGTGGTGCTCGGAGAGATCGACGCCGTCGCTCTCAAGCTAACCGCTGCCTTGAATCTTCCGGTAGGCGATCAAGATCGTGTCAAGAGGGTGGTGAAAGAGCGTGCCCTCACCAACCACGATCGCCATGTTATCTACCAGCAAATCGGCGAAGACCTCGATCTCACCGCTGAACTAACGGTACAAAACGCATTCATCGGTCAGTGGGCACAGCTGCGGCCCGCTGAGGTCGAAGCGCTTTTCGCGGACTTCAGGCATCTCTTGCCGATGAAAAGCGCTTGAGTTAGATCTGGCTGTTAGATACCTCGATATGCACGCGCCTGCCGTGCCCGATGGTCTGCGCCGAACCACCGAGGAGCACACTCGCTCACGAGTCGATCGGGCGCGTGCCCCCAGAAGTTGCGTTCGAATCGTTCCCACTCTGGGCTGACGCGCACACCGCCGGCACTGAAGCCATCCTCTGGGCGGCGCTCGATGAACGTCACGGCCATGTCGGCGAGCTCCAGTGTCTGGAAGTACTCGAACAGCCTGCGGTCCTCGGAACGAGGCGCCCAGCGCACTACCCGGTACATTCCCGACCGTGGGCCGCGGTCGAGCTTGCGGACGGCGGACGGCCGCGCGAGATCGGCGCGGATGATCAACCACTCGACGTCGGATGTCTGCACGAGCGGCCACGGTGTGGACCATCGCAGTACTTCTATGACCGGGCTCCCTTCGTGGTGCGGAGCAGACCGGCCCTCTGCACCGGACGAGTTTAGGCAGGGTCGCGGACATTGAGAAGATGTCCGGAATGTGGATTTCGACTTTTCGGGGATCGTCAAGCCGTTTCATCCTGGTAAACGCATTCGGGTCGTCATCGAGCCTGCTTCTAAGCCGACAGAGTCTGGCGTGCCCTCACACCCGTAGCGCGCCACTAGTGCGCCGCGCTACGAGTTGACCACTAAAGTCACCACATGCTGCCCCCTGAATGGGACTTCCGTGTGGGTTCGCAATTCCACATAATCAAAGAATGAAACTCAGGTCTTGGCGCCTTGTCGCTGCGCTCACTATCCTCACCGTCGCGGCTGGGGCCATGATCGTCCCCGCCTCCTCTGCACAAGCAGTTCAAGGCGCCATGATCATTCCCGTCAGTGGACAGGTCACCGGCACCCCTTCGTATGGGCACTGCGAGGACCATACGCAACACGAAGGTCTAGACATCGCGAGGGTCGGGAGTCAGAGCCTGACGATTGTCGCGGCCGCCGATGGCCATGTAACGAAAGTCACGAACTCTTCGAGCACGACCGGATTTGGGACCTCTGTGACAGTTGCTCACGCGGGCGGCTACACAACGCTTTACGGACATATGGTCCTCAATTCGGTGCTCGTAAGCGTTGGTCAGCCTGTGTCGCAGGGCCAAGCGCTAGGAACGATGGGGTCGACGGGGCGCTCGACGGGAACACATCTGCATTTCGAATTGCGACTAAACGGGATTGTTCCAACGGGATGGACCGATGCCTATCCCTGCTGGTCATCGGTTTCAAGAGGGGCGGCGATCAATTGGACGTTTCCCGGACTAGGAATTACGCCGGCTGGGGCGCATGTCGATCAGGTCTACTACGACCCGGCTGCCGCGACCTGGCGCACAGGATGGACCGGAAACGTGGTGGCGGGACCGTCTCAAGTCAGCGCCGTCTATTTCTCTGGCACGTGGCCGATGGCCATGTACCAGAAGGACGGGCAGCTCTGGCAGCAATATGGAACATCAGCGGGTTGGGTGAACTCTTGGACGGGCCTTCAACTTGGCTCGGGCGCGACGATCTCAGCGGTAAACATGGGCGGATACCAGCCGCAGGTTATGGCCATCGACAATGGCCTCGTCTACCAAATCTGGGCCGACAGTAACGGCTGGCACAAAGTCTCGACGGGCCTGCAGGCATCTGGGCAGATCGCGGCCACATATATACCGGGCAACGCATGGCCGGTCAGCATGGTTGTGGACAGCGGCCTTCTTTATAAAGTGTGGGTAGACGGTGGCGCCTGGAAGAAGGACTACACCGGCGTCGGAATCAGTGGGCCAATGTCTGCCGCCTACAGCGGCGGGTCAGCGCCGACGGTGATCTCACAAGAGGGGGGACTTCTTTACCACTCCTTCGTTGGAACGAATGGGTCCTGGGCCAAGCTATACACCGGGCTCGGAGCAGACGGTAACGTGTCCGCAGTTCAGATCAACGGGAGCGCGCCTGACGTTATCGTGTCGTCCGCGGGGCAGCTCTACCACGTGAGATACAACGGAAGCTCCTGGCAGTCTCTAGGTTCGATGGGAGTCCCGACCACAGGGGTCTTCTCCGCAGTAAATGTCGGCAGCGCATATCCGCAAGTCATTAACTTCACCGCCGCCCCGTAGCGCGCATCCGGTCATCCTCCGAACTCGCCGGTGAGCGGCGCGTGTACCCGGCGAGCTGGGCACGCACGCTCGCCGGCGTGAGGGTTCCGCTACCCATTCGGAGCGCTACGGTCCTGCGTGATCGCGAGCAGCTGCCAGCCTGCAGGGAGAGCCGCCTCGAGCGCGGCTTTCGCCTCGTCGTACGTGTCGCCCTCCGCGGAAATCTCTTTCGTCTCGTCCGGACGGATCACACCTACGAGTCGCATGGAACTATTCTCGCGGGTACCGGCGACGCCGGGGCTACGGCGCTTGGCGCGAGGCCAGGTCGAGAGCCTTATCGAGACGCTGCCCGAGCCGAGCCGGGTAGACGCCGGCGGCAATCTGAGACTCAAGAAGTCGCGCCTCCGAATCGTAATCCTTCATCTTCCTGAGGATGATTGCTGCGCGCTCCGTCCACGACGCACGAGTGTCCAATCCGCCTTCCAGCCGTTCGCGATCGACTGAATCCAAGCACTCGTAGGCAAGCTGAAGGGCTTGCTCGAGTCGCCCTCTTCGCTTCATGTGGTCGATGTGTTCTATCCACAAACTTGCGTGCCGACCGCGAACTTGTCCGGTATCGCACGGTGCGTGGGCTGCACGTCGGAGGCGCCAGTACTCCGCAAGTTCAGGCTTAGAGGCAGGCTCATTATCGACGCCGGGAGTCTCCGCGGCTCGCTGGACGCGTTCCAGCGCGGCTTTGCTTAGTTCGCCGCTCGTTTCGTTGCGCAGCCACTCGTCGTCCAGCATTTGCCCGGTGTCGGGATCGACCGGCCATTTGATGCTCAACAGTCGAGCTCAGACGTCGCGTTCGAGCACGAGGTCACCGGCCCGATCAGCGCGGGGCGCAGGACCTTCACGATGCGCCAACCGTCGGCTACCCAGCGGTTCAGTTCGTCGGTGATCCGAGCGGCCTGATGCTCCGGATCCTTGTTTCCCGGGTGGAAGTGGACGTACTTGTATTCGAGCCCCATGGGCTGAGCCTAACGACTCAGTGTCAAGCCGAGAAGGTGGATGTCGGGCTGATCAACCCGTGGGGTAGACAGTTGACCCTGTTGTTAGCGCTCTTTCACGTCCGGGATGACCACGTGCAGACGGCTTCCGTCGGGTAGCGACGCGTCGACGAAGGGCGACGACAGGTCAAAACAGTTGAATTGACATATGAAACCCGCCAGACCGCTCTCCGCGGCGATCTACGCTCGAATATCCCGAGACAAGGAAGGCGCGGGGCTCGGCGTGGAGCGTCAGGAAGCCGATTGCCGCGAACTCGCAGAGCGTCTGGGCTGGGAAGTCGTCGCGGTGTACGCGGACAACGACATTTCGGCATACTCCGGTGCGCCGCGGCCTCAATACGAGCTGATGCTCGACGCAATTCGATCCGGCCAGGTCGAAGGCGTGCTTGCCTGGCACACCGACCGCCTGCACCGCCGACCAACCGAACTCGAGAAGTTCATTTCGCTGGCTGAGGATCGCAACCTAGAAGTTCAGACGGTGAAATCCGGCGACCTCAACCTGTCGACCGCTTCAGGCCGGATGGTGGCTCGGATGCTCGGTGCCGCCGCTCGGGGCGAGGTCGACCACGCCCGGGAGCGGATGAAGTCAGCCAAGAGTCAGATGGCGCGGGATGACAAGTATCGAGGCGGGCCCCGACCGTACGGGTTCGAGAAGGACGGCGTGACGATTCGGGAGAACGAAGCTGCCGAGATTCGCGAGGCGGCGAAGGCGCTGCTGGCCGGTCGTTCGCTTGCCGGAGTCGCGAGCGACCTGAACAAGCGAGGACTCAAAACCTCGGTGGGCAGGGAGTGGAAGTACAACGGGCTGAAGGAAATGCTGCTGCGTCCGCGGAATGCCGGCCTGCTGGCTCACGGATTGCCTGGGCGGCTACTGCAGGACCGCAGTGCGAATGCGAAGAAAGACGATCGAGTACCTGTGCAGATCGTGGGCCCTGGCATCTGGGAGGCAATCCTGGACGAAGACGAATGGCGCACCCTCGTGAACGTGCTGACCGACCCGAGTCGCCGCAAGCAAGACGGGAACGATCCCGTCTGGCTCGGCTCCGGCATATACATCTGCGGCATCTGCGGAGGCACGTTGCGTCCAGCGCCGTACGGCGGCACCACCGGCAGCACCCGGGAGCGGAAGTACCTTTATCGCTGCGTCCAGTCAACCCACCTCACGATCTCCACGAAAGAGACCGACGCTTACGTTCGGGAGGTCGTCGCGGAGCTCGTGCGCGATCCCCGCATCGTGGCCGCTCTGCATCCCGTAAACGACTTCCTCGCCCCGGACCGCGAGCGCCGATCGATGCTGACCGCGCGACTCGCGACGTTCGATGACAACTACGCGAACCAGCGCATCACCGCCGCTCTATGGCAGAAGTCGACTGCGAAGGTGAACGCGGAGATTGAAGAGGTCGATGCGCGGATGTCCAAGGGCATCAGCCGCTCCGCATCGTCGGCTGTGCTCCAAGCCGAGGATCCGGGAGCAGCGTTCCTGGCGGCCCCGATCGACATTCAGCGCGCCGTCCTCGCGACGGTGCTCAAGGTCGAGGTGATCTCGGCCAGGACCGCAGGCATCCCGATCGGTGGCGCGTGGTCTGCGAAGCGGCTCCGGCTGACGCCGGTCGGCTAGTCGTGGCGCATCCTGTGATGCGCCTATGTAGGGCCAGCGAAGGACCAACCCCCTAAGTAGAAACTTGCTCGTCAAATACCCGATTTTCCGCGATTGTCTGAGAGCATTCGGTCATGGCGCGAAACAGGGACTCGGGAAACACGAATCCCGAGCCCAAACGTCAGGACTTCGTTGACGTTATAGGGCCGCTCGCCCAGGTCTTGAAGCGGTCCTGGATTCTGACAGCAGTCACACTGGTGGGCACAGTCGCCGCGATCGCGCTGCCACGCATCTTTGTTGACCCGAAATCGAAATCGCCGGAAAGCTGGACGACTAGCTGGATCGTCATCGCAGGCATTGCAGTTGCGGTCGCCGTTGTGCTGGACAAGATTGCCGATGCCTATGACGCTCGGGCAGCAAAGGAGAGCCTTCGCGGAAGTGAAGACTCTGCGGCCAATGCCGCCAGCGACCTGAACACATTTCTGGTGGAGGCCCTGGAAGTGACGTTCCTTGAAGGCGCGGCTTTGAAAAAAAGCACAGAGACCTTGGGTCGTCTGCTAACCATGACTGCAGCCAAGAGCATTGGTCCGGGAAGTAGGGCCACGTATTACACGCTTACCCGGGACGACGCTGGAATGCGGACGCTCGGGAGTCCCGTCCATACAACCGAGTACGGGCGATCGGATAAGCCGAAGCGCCCTTTCGAAGAGTCCGCCGACCCATCCCACCCAATTTGGCGAATCATGGACGGCCCGGACGAAGAACCTGAGGTGACGAGCGCCCCGGATGAGGTCTACGGATTGGATTGGTCGAGCAAGAAGTACAAGACATTCCTCTCAGTTCCCGTGAAGGCTAACGACGTGCAGTTCGGGATGCTGAGCGTGAATAATTCGACCGTTGGGTCCATCGGCGAGTCTCAACGTGCCGTGATCCTTGCGATGGCCCGCGCGATGGCGCTCGTCGTAGCGATGCAACATGGACCCCGCGTGATGACGTCGCTGCGGGACTCCCCGGCACCGCCGGTGGTAAGCGTTACGATCGAGCCAAAGAAGGTTGGGGACGCCGAATGACTAACGACACGCTTGACGATGCCGCTGTTAAGCGCATGGCCGAGGAGCTGGAACGGGGTCGTCAAAAGGTAAGCGAGAGGTCCGCGGACGCATCGGCGGCGGCGCGTCGCTCGTATGCGACGCGCGCAGCATGGCTGCGAAAGCGCAGAAACTCAGCTCTCGATCGCGGCGCTAAATGACGACGGGAAGCTAGATGACCGCCGAGACGGACGCCACAGCGACGAGCGCAGACGGTATCGAGGAGACCGCACCCGATCCGGACGGCTTCAAGTCTTCTGATTTCGAGCCCCACGACTGGGTGCTCGATAGTTTGCTCGCCATGACCGTCGATTCTGGCGTTGACAACAATCTGGGGTTATCCGTGGTCAGCGGGGGCCTTCTTATTTCGGGCATTGCGATTCATCGAGAAAAGTGGCTTGAACTCTTCGCAGCGCAAATCCGAAATGCTGGCACAGATGGAAGCACTGAGCCCTTGGCGAACGCGATCGAGATCATCATCGGCGGGCAATTTACCCACATCAACGAGATGCTGGACAGACGGCTCCAGGCTGAGCTTCAGCGGCCCCCGAGCCATTTCCTCCATTTCAGAGACGCCCGTGTGCATGCCCCGCAATACTCGGACTACCCACTCTTCCGCGTCCTGATAGAGGACGTGACTGCTTGGTCGCTCGGTTCTCACAACGTGTCCGACAAGAACGAGTAACGCTAGCTACTCGCACCCTCTAGACGAAGCTGCCCGTCGAGACAGCGACCGCTGCGGACTTGTACTCGAACTATGAGTCACAAGCGAAAATTCGCCATTTGCGACGGTGCGCGCCTTTCACCGTCCGCACGTCCGTCAGCTTGACAAAAGACGCCCAGAAGGGCGCGCAGCTTCGCCAATGGCGGGTTGCTGAAATGGTCAAGGTCAGTCCGGCGACCCTCTACCGCGTCCTCAACAAGCTGTAGCGCCCGCCCACGACCGCTAGAGGGCGAACGCCTGACCACACACAAGGCAGCGAACGGGGCTGGTCGTGTCCTCTGGAACCTTGATCGGTTCCCAGCCGTGGCAGGGTGACGCGATGATCACCATGTCGTCCGGTTCCGTGAGCGGGTCAGGCTCATCCGGGACATCGAGGTGACCCGTCTGCGTGATCTTGAAGTGCTTGCTACTCATGCCCTTGAAAGCAGACCCCAACTGATCATCGAGTGCCTGAATGGCGGCTGGCATAGCGATTCCCCTCGCGTACTCCACTTGCTCCGTCGTCAACCACTGATCGGTCGCAGCGGGCACGCCACAGAATGGACAGTAGTAAGCGTCGGCGGGCGGCTGGTTCTCAGCTTCCTCACTGGCGGGTCCGCTGTGCCACTTGAATTGTCGAAGACAGTTTGGGCACTCACGGCGAAGAAAACCGTCGTTGTCGAGGGGCAAGGACACGGGAATGTTCATCTCAATCTCCGCTCACGAACTCTTCTTGGTTGATTTCCACACCGTCAGCCGTCTTAGCGCGCAGCCGGATGGTGAAGTACGACCGCTTCACCTGGCTGAATGAGGCTGGCATCCGCTGAAGCACACGCACAGACTTACCCTGCGGCAAGGTGGGCACGGGTTCTTCATCCCGTGAGCGAAGGAGATCATCGTCACCGGTCGGCTCTGCAACCAAGTCGTACACCGAGCCGGGACCGTGATTGGTCACGATCACGTCTGAGAGTTTGTTGCCACCGCGCTCGTGCAGTCGCGCAGTCAGATGCGGAAGCCCTGTGGTCTGCGACGAGGGTAGCTTGCGCCCCAGCGGCAACCCTCCCCCAGGCGCGCTAGGAGGGGTGAGGTCTCCTGCCGTATGCCAGCTAGTCCCATCGAGGTTCACGCCGCAACCGGCGTTGCGCAGTCGCATAGCCAAGTCCTGACGCTTCGCGACTGAGTTGTCGAGCCGCACGGCGTGACGCCCGTGGATGTCACTAAAGACCTTCACCTGACCGAGTTCCACCATGACCGTGCGTTCAGGGTTTCGGCCCATAGCCATTCCCGCTTCGTAAAGCACATTCGGTCGCGGTTGCATCTGAGGCTGTGTCTCAGGATCACCGGGATAGGTCAGTGACTCATGGAGATGGGCAATATCGTCGGGCGTCTGAAGGACCACCACGGCTTGAGCGCATCGGAATGCCGCGTCCAAAACATCACCGATGTATGGCGAGGCGCTGCCGGTCATGGAGATGGCCTCTGCCCACTCAATGGGCGCTAGGTCGATGGAGCGCAAGAAGGCGAACAGAGCCTCACGCGCTGGCTCGTTGCGTCCATGGATGACGAAGACGCTACGTGAATCGGCCTCAGAGTCGGTCATATCCCGAGAATACGATGGACCAGCGACATCGCGGTGAGTCCAGCAGCCGTGTCGGGTTGCGCAGAGGCATCCGAACGCCGCGACCAATGCCAGCGGGGAATTCTTCTACATCGATGACGTGATGATCAACACGGGAACCACTCCGCTAGATCGATTCGACGCGACGACCGTGGACCCGAGCGGGGATTACGTCTATTCGTGGGCTGGGCTGTAGGGGCGAGAACCGAAACACGTTCAGGATCCTGGACGACCGGATCAAGCAGGTGGCGGCAGCTCACAACACGCCGAAGGTGGTCATCTCATCTGTGCACTGGAACCCTCAAGAGAGTCCAGCGCTCGCTGCCTCGCTCGACATCCAAGACCGAATCCGAGTCGAGTTCCAAGGTCAAACTCAGGACTCAAAAATGTCGGAATGAAACACGACATGAGTGGCGACAGGTGGGTAATCGACGTGGATTTGATTGCTAGTTAGACCGCACTGGCAAACATATGGGTTGCCAGAAGTTGTCATAGCTTGGTCGATAAACATCGGTTTAGCCGTAAACTAGTGATCAGCAACAAGCTCAAAAGGAAAAGGCCGCCAGCAGCGCGAACTACTGACGGCCCTCTGGCCCCATAAATGGATCGCCTTTTTGCCTTGGCGTTGTCACTACGCCGATTGTGATCACAATCAGAAAGCCTCGTGCCGGTCTTACTGGTGCGGGGCTTTCTTAGTTCCAATTGTATAGCGGGGGTACTACATGGCCACCCGGCTCCAGCGTGTCGGACCCGTCAAAGCAGCTAATCCGCGTCGGGGATCTAGCCCGTTTGATGCGTTTCTGCGTCAGATGCAGCAAAACCACCAGGGCACACGGTGACCTCTCCTGACCTCCTACGACCTCTCACGACCGCGTATGGCTAGGTGCCAATGATGCATCTTTGTCTTTCGGTTACGGTCGTGTAACAAGAAATCGACTCGTTGATCTCGTGATGTCCTGGTACTCGTAGAGACCGAGATGAACTCCGGGTCGATCTTGCAACGACGGTAAGCGTGGAGAGGTTCAGAACTCGAACGACCGTCGCCCTCTTCGACCTTTCTTCCTAGGCCGTCGAAGAGATTCCGGATCGGTCACATACTTCGGCCACAGGTCAGGGTGCTCGGTGACATCCACGCCGTCAGCCCAGATACGAGTCCACGGAGACTCCTGACCGGCATCCCTCCAGGTCCGCTCCAACCACTCGTAGTCATAAGCGTTGTACGGGTCGTGACTCCCGGCCCGCTGTGGTGGGTTGTCCTCTTCCATGACCTGACGGTAGAAGCGACCACTGACGGAATTCTCATAGTCAATTAGTAATTTACGGTCGGGGCGGTTGATCCAGATCTCCTCGACCTCCGCGTCGTCGAAGTAGGGCTGCAGGGCGCCGAAGCCGGTGATCGAGGCGACGATCTCGCGCGTGGCCTGGTGCTCGTCGGCGAGCATCGGCA
>Ga0247741_1000145_pt1 | contig 47123 bp, 48 predicted proteins | sample UWRJL213509R2_FD_180945 | JGI IMG/M metagenome (GOLD analysis project Ga0247741, IMG submission 180945) | Plant litter microbial communities from Arlington Agricultural Research Station in Wisconsin, United States - UWRJ-L213-509R-2 | ecosystem: Environmental > Terrestrial > Plant litter >... | reverse complement strand
AAGCACTGACAGCTCATACTACCTCTTATTTTTTGCTTCAGCGTGCACCATGACAGAACCCTGGATTCCAACTAAATACACTGTGCATTTTCACACTGGGTGATCCAGACGTGGGTGAGAATCACATAGGTGAGAGGAAGCAGCATGGCATACTAGTAATGGAAGACGTTCGTAACCGACTCCACCCATTCACCTGTCCTCAGTTAATTATCCCCCGAGGTCCAATCACCTTATCCGAAAAACAATTTATTCACGAATGATATTCTTATATCGCCTCATTTGGGAATAAGGACCTGGTGGGCGACGACCAGTCAAGCCGTGTTCCAGCCATAAATTTGGCACCTCTGGTTTACAGTACGCATAAATCTAACTTTTTTTGCGTAGGTTGGGGCATATATATCACATATGCCATACATGATGTGTAGTTTACCTGACAGGTGCAGGATGAAACGACACTATTCTTGCGCGTTCACTATTAGAATTTGAACTTTGTTTTTCTGGACATGTGGAAGCCTCATGGACTGCTCGAAGACGGATCATGAACATGTTACTGATGAACAGAATCTTCCTTACGGAAATGACAGCCCCAAACGAATCAACTACACATAGCGGCCGGGAGGCCTGATATTTGAATGTTCTGGGTGCTGGTGTTGGTGTTCAGTCGGCGTTTCACGCCTCCTTACTCTTCGATGCTAGATACTTTAGTAACCACAAATGCGACCCGTTAAAATGTCTGGCATATAATGCACAAGCAATGCGTCATAAACAGGCCCTGCCTTTTTCGTTATGGTTCCCGGTCCGCACAGTGGAGGGTGTTCTCAACGCCAAGAACGATTATTATTTTTGTGTCTCTCACTGATTGATCACTGGTCTGACTGTGAATAAGATCGCTTTCAGCCTTGAATGCACCGCCGTGTGGGGAGGCGGGAGAGATGTACGATTCGATGGACGGTGATACTAAGTACCTGACTGATATTGGGCGCCTATTAAATTTGATTCTTGATAACGCGACTTACTCAAGTTTTAAACCATCCACAGATAATGACAACTCTCAAGATACTCACGTTCTGTTTCGCCTGGAGATATTCTGACCTCGATGGAATCTCAGCAGAACTCGGATATCTCGCCTTCTCTGGTCAGAGGGCTCTCCCAAAGATTCGAGTCGACCTCCATTGCTGCAGTGAGATGGCTAGTACGGATCTCATCGGGTACATTATTGGCTTCGCCAACGACACCAACTGGGCGGGATTCAGGCATTTACGGGTGTTGGAGGTCAAGATTGATATGTTCTTGGGTATGAAGGACGCCACAGAGAGCTATTTCATTATAGACCTCCAAATGGAAATCTGCGACAACTTTACAGGACTAACGAACCGAATTGGTCTACAAGTTGTGGTTAATTTGTCAATCAGAACCCATGTTTGAGATGTGCGCTCGGGCACCTCAGCTATCAGGTCAGCTTTAGCTTCGCATTTTTGCTGGACTAGAGTTCAGTTTGCTTAGTATCTAGTGCCTCACGATACGAGAAGTTAACAACTTACCGATGAGGAATAGACTAACAACTCCAAAAGGCGGATAAAAACTCCTGTAAATTGGTCAACGGTGATACATATATTCGGAGAACAGAGAACGAAGAGGTTGAAATACAGGGGCGAGGGATGAGGCGGATACAACAGATTGTCTAGGCCATACCAGAAACAGTCGGGGCGATTGCGTTGCGTTGAACTCTAGAGATTCAAGGCGGGCGAACGCAATTGAACTTGAATACGTCTCCGAGACGAAGAAATCTCGATACCAGTTGAGCACCACATAAAAGATCAAGCGTAAAGGTGGCCTGGAGAGGTGCTTGTCTGTCAACTGCCGCGACAAGACCGGTATCCTTATCAGAAACCCCCGACAGAGGAAGAAATTTGAAAAGGAGCAATTCCATTGAGCAGTGGGCTCCCAAGATGCGAGAAAGGTAACGGGCACTGTCATTGACGTGACCGGGCGATTCAGCGAAAGGTGTTTTGAAAAGAAAGAGACAAAATCCACTGCAGAAGAACGAGAGAGAAGGAAAGGTCACTGTAGCCGATAGCAATAGTGCACAACAAATTTGTGCGGTAAAAGGGGGACATACTGTATAACCGATAAAAGCTGCAGAGCAGAAAATGCGCTTGAAAGGAAGTTCAAAGGTTCGTTAGACCACCATGAAACGCCACAGTGGGTTTACGTGGCATCGTGATAGAGAAAAAGACCGCACGATGACGAACCAAGAGATGAAGCTAGGATGAACGTCATTACGCACCGGCTCAGAGCTATCAGCGTTTCCTGTGGTATCGTGTCAGTCAGGGAAGATCCTCGAATGGTCTGACCGTTAAATTTACGTCGACGAGCTAGAAAAATGATAGCGAGGTCGGTAGGAAGCCGTGTATGCTTGCTCAGCCCGCCATTGGTGATAATGATCCCTGACCTGAGGGGGCGACGAGCTGAACCGAGCTCAGGTGAGAGTGAGGATGAAAGGACATACTGAGCGGACGGTAGTTCATGAGTACAAATCTGCAGGCGAGGGGCTGTACATGATCTCACAGTTCGTCCTTCCTAAGTACGCTGAGTGTTCCTGAAGCAAGCCGACTTGGAAAGGAAGATAACGACGCGAACCGGACCGATGACGCGACATATTTTGAACTTGAGGATACCAGTGCTGATGACTCGGATGAGAGATAGTCCAGAATATAAGCGCTAAGCAATCATCGAGTAGAGCAGAGCGGGACGGTTCAGCAGCAGAACAGGAAAGGGAAACAAAAGCGTGAGGCACACTTTGGCATCATCGATCGAACCAAACAACCAAATTCGGTCCGGTGCCAAGAACACGCAGCTTCACCAGCGTCTCCTCCGGACCAGCAACAAACCTGCCGCTCCACCTTCTCTACTGACACCATGGTTTCCAATCTATCTATGAGCTCTCTGAATCTCATCATTCTTGTGTTGGTCTCAAGTTCAGATCTCTCTGTGGGTCTTCTCTCGGCGACTAGCTGTGATTATCTGAAGCGCGCTCATCTTGCAGAGATCAGCCATCTGCCACATCGGCAGTCGTGTCACCCCTCCCTAGATCTTTCAAATGAAGCGAAGGAAAATGGACCATGCATTGATGATGTATGGTCCAATGGTGCGTTGTCTCTATATTCGTTTGCTTGCTCTCTCTTCTTGGTTTTCACGACAAGCGAAATTTGTTCGTTCTCTGTCTTCCATCCCAGTTCTCGCATACAACACTTGCATATACCTCTCCTCTCTTCGAGTCTTTGAACAGCTCAATTGAGCATAACCTGTCCTTCAGTCTTTTGTTCAGACTGGTATACCAACAGGGTACAATATTGATCAGCGACCGCCATTTCGTTTCAGCGTACCTGTTGGTGCCATCTTCTGTAGACCCCGACGGGCGTGGTTTTCTGGAGAATAGTTGATAGCGCACGTTGAGAGTAAATTTGTGGAGCGGGATTTTCTACCCAAAGACTTTCACTCCTCTTCCTTTTCCTCTGCTTCACATATCCGTCGCTTCGCCATCAACGGTCGTAGGAATTTCTGGCAATTTTACAGGAACTACGACTGAATAGTGGCATACTGAGGGCCGCTCGCTCAAATCCCATAACCTCATTGATGCTATTACGCATAACCTTTAATGTTATAGGCTCTTGGAGTGTCTGTTATCCATAGAGCAAGGCCCAATGATGTACGCTTTGCATCCTCTATTTTTCCTCTTCCGGTCCATAAATTTCTTTATCCATGCTGACGATCTATGTTTCCCCATACAGGATAAGGAATGCCGACATACTCACTGACAATCAGCGTATAGCCAACTCTGGCCATCGCTGGCCAGCTGACTAGCTGTGTATTCGTGTCACCAGCCGATTTCTCTATCAATTGCTCTGGTTGTGTCGTGTCCCGATGACTGGTCAAACTGTAGGTCCGAATATCCGCCTATATATCTCATTCTAAAATATAGACCTCTTCTAGCACCGCGGATCGTGGCTCTTCACCGCTCGGATGGATTTCGACTAGTCACTATTCCTCAATTTCGGTCCCTCTGCAGATGAGCGTAAGCAGCCCCGCGATTGCGGCAAGAGAAGACGGCACCGACAACTTTGATTGGAAAATGAACCGTCACTGCATCGATATTTGGCTGGAAAGTGAGTACGACCAACTGAATATCTTCGTTCCTCTGAATTTTTGGCCTAGACTTACTCTGTGCGTGGAGTGTCATTGACACTTGTCTCCGTCAGCTCCTTCCCGCTTCCTCACTCATTCTATATTTCACACACTTGGACTTTCACTGGTCATTAATCCTTATCGCACCACTTCTCGGCACTAATGTCGAAGCCTGATAATTCCAATCCTCAGTGCTTGACTGTTGAAATCTACGACTCGATGGGCATGTGTCAACGCCGACAGCTCCTCACTTCCGCCAGTACATTCCAAACCAGCCTGAGTGTGCAGAATAAAAGATCGCTGGTGGTAAGGGAAGAATAATGGTGTCGGTGTTGACACCATCCTGGCTCCGAGCTGCTGGAGTTGTCCAAGGTGGTCGCTCTCGAGTGCGCTAGCGGCGCGGATGCGTCGTGACGGTCAGAAGGCAGTGATGGTGATTTCGTACGGACCGCGCCATGCCAAAGCCCACATTTACACCGCAGGCTGCCTACTTTCATTTATTTGTCGACCTATTCACAAAGGTCGTTGCTCATTTATCTCTCCGGTCACCATCGTCTCCACAAGTTCAAGCTGTTAACGGCTGGAAATGCAGACACAGTCCACTCTCGTCTCCTGGCTTCTGAGACCCGAAATCCATGGCTCGAAACATTGACATCTCTTCGACTTTAGGTAGTATTTTCATAGTCCCTCGGACATACACAACCACAGGATTGCTGGTGACATCAGACTTGAATTCCACTTCGAGCCGGGAAAGCCGGGTTCTTACCAGTAAGCACAGAGTTTTATTGCTTTTTAGGGTGTATTGATCTCTATGTAAGGTACCCTTCCTGGCTGAGCACGGAAAACACGCGCGAGTGCACGCTCGTGTCTCCTAGGTAGTACCATTTTCTTTTATTGCTCATCATTTCCGTATTTACATTATTCTGGGCTATGACTCGATTCTCTACCCCCTATGCCATTTATTTACTATAAAAACCCCATGTACACTAGATTTTCTGTAGTGGAATCGAACCCCCCGCTCGCCAGTCGTCGTCGCCCAGTTTCGTTCAGTTTTCCCCCAGTCGTCGCGATTTCGTTCAGACCACCAGTCGTCAAGTTTTGTCAAGTTCCGCTCACAAGAAGCACCCCAGCCCACGCACGCTCACGCTCACGTCCACGTTCAGTTCACGCACGCTCAGTTCACGGCTCACGAAGAGCATCCCAGTTCACGACCCACACCTCAACATTCCGTTCCTACCGTTCCACGGATTTATTCAGTTCCTATCTCAGACGACCGCTGAGATACCCGCACCGCCCTTCGTGCAACACACACCCCGAGAATCAGCCATTCGATTCTCAGTCCGTCAGGTCTTTCTACATCTTATCATACCTCTTTGAATCTATAATCGATTTTCATATACAGTAAATCCCAAGTTAGATGAGGGCTGCGCGATGGGTCAGCGTGGAGAGTGAGAGAGCGGCAATCGGCAGGGACAGTGGTTAGGAACTGTACAGGTGTCTGGAACAGCCGCAGGTATGTCATGCGCAGAAGAGAGAGTTGCGAACAAGGTCTAACTCCCAGGTGCTTACCACCCAACCATCATGGATTCGCCCCATGTACAGCCGACGCTACCACTCGACGTCCTCTCTGAAATCATTGAAGTCCTAGATGTCGATGAAGATGCACCAACTTTACGATCACTCTCAATGTCCTGTGCTACACTGCTCGAACCATCGCAGCGAAGACTATTCAGCAAGATCTCGATAAAGATGGATTGGTTAGCGCCCGCTAGCCCTAAACCAAAATACCTCGCTCTCAAAAATCTCTTCATAAAATCTCCTCATCTTGCTACATATGTCTCACACCTCAGGCTCTCGTTCAAAATACCTCACCCGGATACATCCATCGTCGCCTCGATTGTCGAGAAACTGGTTGCTTTGAAGAGGCTGCGACTGCACGACAGGGTTGACGAAGACAACAATCCGGAAAGAAATTTGGAGTGGCGTGCATTTATCAGTCAAGTTCTTCAACAACCATCTCTTCTTGAACTGGAGCTTGACGGCTATGGCGAGCTGCCGTCCTCGGCCCTGCATTTTCAGGCTTTGAGGTCTATAAAACTAGGGTGTTGGAGGATCGAGGAGGCAGATATGCTCACCACGCCTCATATTACTATCTTACCGAGGCGTTTGGTAATTACTTGGATAGACCATTCCAGCATCGAAATACTCAGGCGGTTCCTGGGTGCTTCACCTCATTTGAGAGAACTCGAATTACACTATCCAAGTACGCCTATTCGTTTTTCAATTTAGTATGCTGTCCTAACAATTACAGGCTCCTCTTCATATCCCGAGCTGTCTAATGAACTCATCGACGTTCCAACTGCAGTATCGTCTCTGCAGTCCCTCTGTTTTTTAGTGCTGTACAGGGACACTGCTCCCAAAGATGTTCTCGCTGGACTCGCACGAGAACTCCAACAAATTTCTCACTGCGAGAAAAACGTTGTCCAAACCATCCAATTCCACCTTATATGTTTTCCAGATATCCGCTTCGCAGATCTCCCCACACTCTTCGACAGCTTCGACACCAGCATTCATTGGGACGGGTTCCATCATCTACAACATGTCGGCGTCGAAGTGTGTACGTTGAACCCTGGGATCTTCCATCGTCATTCTTTAGAGGAGAACCAACATGCGGCTTATAGCAGGGATATCGAGACAGCTATTCGCAACAAGTTGACGGGGGTTCGGTCCCAAGTGGCCGTGAAGATTCTAGTTACGTTTTAACTAGATAACACGATTCAAATCTTATAGAGTGTATTAAGGAGTACCTAAAGGCTGAGAGTATGAATTATTGCAATCCGTAGAAGGTGCGGTCAGAATTGAAACTGATTTCTCAGTTTCGCCTCAGTTTGCTCAGAGAATTTTGATTTCGGAAAGTCGGCGACCAGGACGGCGACCAACAGCCGCGCGGAGTGCGCATGTGATAAAACACTTGCTGGCGTATGAAAGCATGCCATCAAATTAGGAAATAATTACGATTTTCGGCGTTCGAAGCCGAACCGACTGACCAATTACGTTCATGGGAATGAAATACCGGCCCAGCTATCTTTTTATATTTTCAACCTCCACTACCACCAGCATGGTTTCACTCCAGTCGCCGAGTCTACCATTCGATGTCTTGACAGAAATCATTCGGCATTCTGATCTTGAAACCGACGTTCCAACTCTCAGAGCATTGTCCATGACATGTCGCGCCACAGTCGAACCATCGCAACGAAGGCTGTTCAACACAATCGAGATCCTGGTGATCCCCCATGACTGCGATAAAACGCAGCCCATATACTCCACATTGAATGTCAATTTAAACTCCTCTCCTCATCTCGCCACCTATGTTAGCCATCTCACTGTCAAATTCATGAGGCCCTACGCAGACACGTCCTGCATTGTCCCTGCCCTGGAAAAATTATCCCTGATACAAAGTCTGAGAATCAAATATCCCAACTGGCTTGATTCACTGGAAGAGAATCCACTATGGGGTGAAGTTATCGGCGCCATTCTTCGTCATCCTTCTCTTCGACGACTAGATCTTGAGAATTGCAGTTTACTGCCATCAACGGTGTGGCAGCTTCCAGCCCTTACATCTATCGATCTTGCGGGGTGGAGGATAGAGAAACCTGGCATCAATTATGCTCGCCATAGTCTTAGAAGGCGCTTGGCCATGACATGGGATATGTCACCAGATCCTCGAAGCACATTGAGGTCGTTCCTGAAGATATCACCTCGTTTGATCCATCTTAGAGTAACACAAAACAGCCGTATGTATTTCTTAATCATTTATAAAATAAATAATGGCGGTTTAACTACAATAAGATAGACCCCAGTGTAGATTCCCATTTTATGGGATTATCCAGGGAAATTATCAATAGCCCACAAACTCTATCAACTCTCAAGACCCTCACCATCTTTTTCATATTCCATAGTTTCATTCTTCCTATTGGAATTGCCGAAGAGCTCAGAGAGCTTTATTTATCTGATGGAAGTGCTCTGGAGAGGATTCGATTTGACCTCCAGTGCGAAACTGGACTGACAAGCGTTGCGTACCTCAAGAGCTTCAAGTTAGACCAAGTTCAGTGGTCGGGATTCAGTCGTCTTAGGCTGCTTGAAGTCGAAATTGATATGTTTATGGGCGGCGTAGGCTTACCAGCTGAGCCTGAGCCGTCCGTAATCAATGGAGACCTCGAAAGAGATGTCCGCGAAATTTTCAGGAGAGCGATGAACCGAGAAGATGTGGAAGTCTCCGTTACACTCTATCTCAATAGTACAAGGCCCGGAGGGGATACCTTCCGTCCTGTTTTTCATGGGAACGATTTGCCACCTTATCTTATGATTAGTACTTTACCATCCACTGCTTGTCTGCCCCTCTCCCGTCACGTCAGGTCGTATATTGCTTCATATCATTCTTCTTCCCACTAGTCATGATTTAGTTGAGCCTCAGATTTCTTTACACAGAAATATAAAAGATATTCCTTATTAGATTAGCTACGTAGGACTTCTGCCTAGATGTCGGTCTGGAAACTAGACGGCTTTCGTATCACCGACTTTTTGGAAATGGAGAAAGCTTGATTGTTTCAAGGAGCAGGGATGATATAAAAAAAAGATAGAAAGAGGGGAAACCGAGTACGGAATATTTTTTGAGAAAGCTCGTGAAAAAACACGGCTCAAAGATGTCCAATCCGACATCATCAAAAGAAAGGTCCCAGTATCGCCGCGATGTATCATACATTGACTTGAGGGAAGCCTTAAGACGTCCAAGTGAACCTGTCTACGCCAGACAAGTAGTCAAGTCAGCGGAAGACGGTGGAGGATAATAGAAGAGGCGTACTGGCGATGATGTAACATGTCGTGGGCATCCTGCGGCGAAGAGGAAATAAGAAAGCAATTACATAGGAAGCACAAATGCGGAGAGGACATGAAAACAAACCCCTCAGAAATACCATCCTCATTCTTGTAGACCGGATCTTCCAGTCAACGACGTGCGCCGGCTTATGGAGCTGAAGTCCAATGGATGAAGATTCCTTGAGACCGAGTCGACGCGGGATAGGTAGATTTAAAGCTAGGAGCTGGCTGTAAATTTCGAGTTTGAGGTGAGCCTCTGAACCCGGGTCTGGATTCTGGAATGGCGAAAAGTATGTAAGTAGCCCGATAATCAACAGGGAAAGAGTCAAAACGATTCATGTACCCGGGAAAATAAACGAGAATGACGTGAAACAGGCGAAAATGCAGACACCAGAACGGAAGATGTGCGCGTGTCTGAACCAATGCAGGTAGGTGAAGCTTTCGCCAACCTCATCCCGAAATCTGAATGAGATACACGTTCATGTTGGACTCGGAAGAGAGGAGTAGAAGCAGAACTCACCGATAACCCGGATTCCTGTCATCACCTCCGTGACATTAACTCCTGGAATGTAGCTTGTGGTAGGTCTAGATGACGAGTCCCGCTTAGCTCCCAACGTGGCGGTCAGATTGGGGTCGTTAACAACAGGCAGAGCGCTTAGAGAGATAATTACTTGATTAGTTCACGTCTAGAAAAAATTCGCTGAGGGTACCCACTGAGATTCGAACCAAAGATAGGAACCAGACCAAGGACCCGCTCAAAGCCTGAGTTCACGCGCGGCAAAGTGAGCCTGCACCGTAATTGTGGGACGAGCAGGGTTTGTGGAGACCCCAGATTGTGTATCGACACCTAAAAGAGATACATTTGAGCCTTGAGAGGAGGGAGCCCGGAGGATACCACCAGGCACGGATACTTAACCCGACAACATGAGATCGCCAATAGATCCGGACCTGGAGCGCGAGAGAGTGGGAAGACACGAATCCGAGCCGGATGATCCCACTCGAGGAGATGAAGAAGCGATGGAAGTTCGAGTTTGAGTTTGAACAGAGCTCGTCCTGGCCAGCAGGAAGGAATTTAAAGGAAGCGGGGCTCTCGGACCGATCCGGATATTTGGTCCAGCCTGGGCAGCCAAAGTGTGCCTGGTTCAGCTGCTTTCTCTCCTCGTCGATGATGACGATGCGCTCCGCGTCCTCTGATCACTGCTGGAGTCTGAGAAGTCTGAGCTGGAGATCCAGAATCTCGTCACCAAGGCCTGGCTCTCTTTGATCTCAGATGGATCTGCGATCGGCGCACGGATTGTTGACTAGCCTTGTAAGTTTCTTTACTACCTCTTTTTGGTCCAGAACTTGAAAGCGAACTGCGAATCCCAGATCTGCAACCATGCCTCTACACAAACGTGATTGCTGGACAGGCCCGACAGGCCCGACTTCGACTCCATCGACATCGCATATGGGTAGAGGTCATTCTCTGTCCCCTCATCAATACCGTTTCGATGGATTCTCTTTCTCCGACTAGTACCCTGAACATCCTCTTCGATCCTCCAACAAATCCTTGGATTCTACCGGTCCGCATTGACGCCCATGCCATGCCGAATTTCTTTCATGATTGGGCTAAATTTTGGTTCATTTGAATCAGCCCATAACCAAAGCCGAAGGTGCGTTCATATATCCTCATCCTCTCCCTTCATGATTACTTTCATTTGGTTTCCCTACCTACTCCCATCCCACATTCGCGCCAATTCATACAAGTATACCCGTCCGCCGGGGCGCCAACTGGTCCCACATACTCGTCTGTAATTCCTCGGAAAGTGTGAGATGGGACCTAAATGGTCTTGGTTATGTCGTCGGATGGGTATTCATGATTTGTTGCACTGTATCCATCATTGTTCGATATGATTATTTCCACTTTTCCCTCCCATTATCGGTATACCTTCATCACACTTACCATCACCCTTCTCAGGTCTACCGTTACCCAACCTGCCGCATTCAACCGACCAGGAATACGCCCAGCGGCCCCGCTAGATTCCACTGCCCGGCTCCGATGCCGCGTCAACGACCCCACCTTCATCAGGCGAATCATCGCCAGTCCAGGTCCAACTCCGAACGTACGTTCCACATTCGTGTTTTCCCTCCGTTCAATTCCCTTCCGCATAGCCATGATCTTTCTTCTTAATCTCCCTTCTCACTCAAATTTGGAATCAACGCCAACGCCTCCGAGTTTACCCATCCGCCAGCACAAGCAGTCCCACGTACTCATTGCCTGTGTCTCCTCAGGTAATGCATCGTGGGACTTCTGTTCTCGACGTTTGACTGCTTGGTGGGTGGGTATCCAATTCATGACAAGGCGAAGATTCAACTGTCTTTGTCTTTTAAGTTGCGGTTGGGACATTTTTCGGTCATCACGTGAACACTGGGGAGCTCCTTTCATTTTCTCTTCGCTCTTCCTTCTCATTGTGTTCTATTTTCGTTTCGTTTCATTTTAGCGTCGTTCGCTTTTTGCATCGATCCCTGGTCTTCATATCCTCTGTTATGGTCCTCAACACGACCTCTATGCTTGTTTTTCACCTCTAATCCAGCTTACAAAGAGCTTAGTTCACACTCACGGGAACCTATTCCTGTTCAGTTCACCCTGTCCACTCATATTCAGTTTCACGAACGATTCACACACGATGATTTTCCTCATTGTTCACACATTTTTGTTCAGCCCCACCTCAAACGACCGATGGGAACTTTCCCCGTCCTTCGTACACACAACGTACGATAATCTGTCTTTCCATTCTTTACACAGCAAGATCTAACTGCATCAGGCTTAGTAGCTCGAGACTCGGATGAGCGTAGGAATATTCGTTCCTTCCGCTAGAGGTTCGGATTATAGTCTCAGGTAGGTAATTTCATCGATGTCTGCCCTCTTCGTCCATACTTATAATACCTATATTTGAAATTGGCCTCTAAGTCGACGGTGAATCCGCAACAGCTTCACCGACAGCAGGCTGTCCTATGTCGTAACTCTTTCGACTCGTGGCACTAATTCCTCGATAGATCAAGGCACCAAGGTTAAAGGTACACCGACTAGCTTAGCGCCTAAAACGCGCTAAAGTGTTCATCGCACGTGGGCTCGTCTTCTAGATCGTATCATTTTGTTTTGTTTCTCACTATTCCGTAGTTTCGTTATTCTGGACTACATATGGCTCGATTTCGATGCCCCAATAACATTTTATTTGCTATACAAATCTCCTGTGCATAAAATTATCTGTGGTGGCATCAATCCACCACTGAGCAATTGTCGTGTTCCAGTTTCTTTCACGTCCAGTCGCCGCTTGATCCTATTCAGCCCGCCAATCGTTGTCAAGTTTAGCTCTCGAGGATCTCAGCTCACGTTCATTTGACGATGCTCCATTCACGATCTACAAACTTTCCTCACTTTTCTATGGATGTTGTTCAGACCTATATCAGACGACCTTTGAGACCCGCCCCATCCTTCACACAAACCCACGACAGGTATCTGATTCTCAGATCGTGAGGTCGTTCTACACTATTTTGCACAAACAGTCAATTCCTTTCTCCCATTTTCTGATGAAACAATTAACTAGATATGCAGCTCATTGGCCCAAATTATTTAATTCTGTGAGAGCTCGTAAACAAATAACTGATTTGTATTTGAACTATCAGCTTTCTGTGCTTCCAATGTGAACAATACTGGAAATTACATACGTGTGGATTCATAATCCTGGAAAACCAAATGGCCCAAATATTCGTTTGTAGTCTTGGTTTTATAATATCTGCCATTCAATCCCACTCCCACTCCTCATCCTCCTCGAAATCCTCATCATCATCCGTATCTTCATCTATATCCACCTCATCCTCCACATCATCATCATCATCATCCTCTTCTTCTTGTTCTTCGTCGTCGTCGTCGTCGTATCCTCCTCCACCACCACCACCACCTCCCCCACCACCGCCTCCGTAGCCTCCTGGATTTCCTGGATTTCCATTGGCAGGAGGGCACCCGCATGGAGCACCATTGGCACCGTCAGCACCATCATTACCGTCGTATCCACCCCATCCACCGCCACCACCACCTCCTCCACCTCCACCCCTACCGCCACAACCTGGGCTACCTGATGTACCCGGATTTCCTCGCTGTCCGCTCATGATATAAAGATTGAGATGTCTCGAGGGGTGGGTGTAAAACTGAGTGATAGAAAGAGCAGGTTATAACACCTTTATTTATACCCTACTAATTTACAAAACGATCACAATAACAGCATTTAGATTTTGTAGTTGTCTGCCATACAAGGCGTTATGACTCCAGAGACAACTGCGGATACAGCGTCGGTATAAATATCCACTAATCACATCTCCGAGTCAGTGCGTGAATAACAAACACTTGGCAGTGCACCCCAGTTTCGAGTGATACTTCATCTTTAATCTTGGTCAAACCCTACTTTGAGCTCCTGGTCGATGTAATTCAAGGTTCTAATAGAGAATAACACGTGTGTGCCTTGTTGTGGGGTAGTGTTCTCAAAATATCACACTACTTCATTGAAGATAAGCGACTAGTAGGCGCTGACAACTCATACCACCCCTCGTTTTTGTTTCAGGGACCCCTGGATGCGAACTAAATACCCCATTGGGTGATCTACCGATCTAGAGTGAAAAACACATAGATGAGAGGAAGCCGTATGGCATACTAGTAGCCGAAGACCTTCATAACGCACTCTTCCCACTCAGTCAATCATTACCCAAGTTCCAGCCACCGTGTCCCAGGGAGATTTATTTGCTAAAGCCTCATTCGGGAATGAGCGCCTGGTAGACGCCAACCGTTCAAGCCTTGTTCTAGCTTCTGGGGCTATAAGGGAAGTAGGTTCTACGTGATATGTGGCCTTCTGCCATGTAGAGTATGAAATGAGTTCAATTTGACAGATCCCAAGTACACACATTGAGTTGAGTACTGTGCATTGATCAACAGAAATATCTACATCTGAACTTTGTTTTTGGACACGCAGAAACCTCCTGGACTACTCGAAGACGAATCACGCATGTGGTATTGATGCACAGGATCTTCCTTACGGTAATGACAACAAACGAAACGAATCACATACAGCAGGCGCTAAGTTCTGAATACGATGCAACTTTATGGAGATAATGCTCGAGGATTAGTGGTAAGGACCTCTCCCTTCTCTGTCCCACAGTTCACTAATTGAAAGCAAGTACCGCTACTCAAACGTCAAGCGAAGACCAAGTAGTATTACATGGAGGAAAGAGGAGAACACGGGGTTGATGAGGTGCTATTTTTATAGCAAATACACAAGGAAATAGAGATAACAACGTATCCGAACGAGAAAAATTCCAACAACTCGAGCCAGATGACGACGAGTCAAGAAATAGAAACGACGACACTCTCAACAGAGAAATTCTTTTTTCGAGAGAGGCAAGAGTTGTTATTTCATGATAATATGCTGGTCTGTGGAGTAAGAATGACTCTTAGTTGAATCTGTCGCAATTTCGTACGGCGATAGATACCTTCAGAGCAATGAGGGTGATGCGAGCCACTACAGCGATAAGAGAATCAAGAATCAAGAAGAAAGGATCATCAATTGATCAAGATTAAAGTTGAAGGTCTTCCTTTGCAAGTCGGGGTTCAACGTGCGCGCGCATGTATCAAGAAATAATAACAATCATACCATTTTTACAAATCCTCAGTCTCTTCCATCGCCTATCCAGCACTCTGGTAATACTTAGCATACGAACCCAATGCGGGTTAGTTGGATAGAGTATCTCGGAGCATGAGCTTGTATGAGCGGCTCGTTAAACCCGCAGAGATCACCGCATAGACAGGTGCTTTGGTCAAAGCGCGCGGTATACGATTTTGAACCAGGTCAACGATTGTGCATGGAGGATAAGTCGGACTGAGGGAGGGAAAGAAGCGCGTCTTGGCACCGGACCGAATCTGGTTGTTTGGTCCAATCGGAGATGCCAAAGTGTACCGTTCCTTTCGCCCTCGTCGTGCTGCAGAACCGCCTTTCTGATGACTCGAACTACATCATCGCTGTGGCTCTCTGTCCAAGATCTCCAAGATCTCTCCTTGGAATCCTCTGCCGCTGGTTCGGCTCGCCTCATTCCCCGTACAAACGACTTGAACTGCGACTCAGGAGGCCCGTCACTCCATCGATATCGTGTACGTTCTTACTCTTAACCCTTCTCTCTCCCCTCGTCCTATTTCGGTGAACCAAACCATACCTTCGTCTTTCATCCACTTACCCTAACTCCGTTCCAGTCGTGATGCCGCATTCATCAAGTCAAAACATCAACTCCTCTGTATCACATGCAACCACAACGCAGGAGCGGTCTATGTTCAGATCGTTTGAATCGGTTCTTGGCCAATTGTACGTCTAGATTTACTCATCCTCGCGTCCAGTTCTCATCTCTTCTTGATAACCAGTATTTTTATCGCTCATTTACCTCCTCCCATCCCACAAGTGCACCAACGTCTACAAGTATACCCATACGTCGGTGCCGACTCGTTCTATCCCATGATCGCATGTATCTGTGGTTCATCGGAACGTGCGACGTGGCACCTGTAGCCTGAGGCGAAACAGGCGGACGGGTATTCATGGATTACTACACAGTGTCCTTCGCCGGATGGACGCTGGCCTTTCTCCCCTTATTTTCTGTCGATATGCTTTCGAATTCGGTGCGCTGACCATCACCCTCAGGTCTCAAAGTCCACGGATTTCACCCTGGCTCTTCTAGCGGGCCCTTGGACTCCTGGAACTGGTGCCAATTTTGCTACCACGTCGTCAACAACTTCTCCAGGAGCTAGGATTCTCGTAGGATCCAGCCCGAATGTACGTCGCATATCTCTTCGTTTATTCCTCCGCTTCTTTTTGCCATTCCACCCCACCATTACTGTCTTTAAATACCCTACCTCCAACGTCTACGACTACGACTATACCAGTCCTTTTGCGGGGATTGGCCCCACGATATCATCGCACACCTTGTGGCTCATCCACATGATGCGACGTGGGACCTGTTCCAGGTTTCGCCGTCACATCGGACCGGTATCTGTGAACCTCAACCTAGACGAGGATCTTGTCCTTATTTTATCGCTATGATACCTTTCGTTATATGCAACTTATCGTCCCTAGGACGGCTCGGGTGCGTTCAGTTGTTGTCTTCATAGTTGAATCAGGGATTTAACTGCGACGTGCTCACTCAGGCCCGACATCTGAGCGTTGTAGAGCAATGGAGGTTCATTCCTCTCCTCTTTCCATCGGCTGTCGCCTTTCCGCTTCCCGTCCTTGCTCTCACCCCTTTCACTCATGTTTCCCTTCATTTCACTGTTCAGAGTCGTTTTCCTTTGGATTAGGCCAGGGTGTTGGCCTTCGAATGTCGAAACCATGGCCACTTTATTTGATTCTTTGGAGCGAGCTTAGAGGCTGTATCTTATATGTTTCTTCAACCCATTTGCTGTTGCCAGTAATGTCATTAGCGTCCTCCGAATCGGCGGAATGCATGTGCAGCTTCAAGAAGTATGACTTGGTCCGTCAATGGACTTCTTGGATCTAGTCTTTTTGACCTGTCTTCGTTTTCTTTTAGCTCTCTATTGTTGTCATCTGTTTCTCGCCGAAGACGGCCAACGCTGGAGCGTATATATCCTCGTCCCCGCCGCGGATGTTACACCCTTGTAACTGTCAACCCTGTCCATTGTACCAAAAGAACTCTGTCTGGGCTTGGGTAGGTGCATCTCGAATATTGTCACCTCGGCCCCGCTTAGCCCTTCCGGCGATCGACATCACCTCTATGAGATGTTCTCTCAGTTCCCGTTAGCATCACCGCTGCCAGCGCTCATTAATAATTCACCAAATCTCTTTCTCATGAACGTTGAATTTTAGGTCCAACCGCTAATTCAAACACCAGTTCCTCACGTTTAACGTGGCCCTACCTGCTGTCCTCAGCCACTAGTCACACGGAGGTGAGGTTCTAAATGAGATGTTCGTCTCTGGTACGTGATTATACACCTTAACCCTTGTCTTCTCTTGCTGACACGACCTCCATATCCCAAAATATGACGGTATTGGTGACATATAGGAACCTCATCTTCTAGGACTCGATTCCTCTGGCGTAGTGCATCTCAGCTATGGAAAACCGGTACCCAGCAAAACCCAAACATCCTCTTGCTATCCTGCTTTCGGGCCGATATGTGTAGTATCATTTTACTTCGGTCTAATGCTCTCTTCTCTAACATGCGCGATTCTCATGGCCCTTCCATCCTCCGTTGTTGGTCTTTATCAACTATCCTTCATCTGTCGCACTCACCTCACTGTCCGGTTTTCTGCCCAGCTTACGTTCCTTGACCCTCCTCAGGTACAAACTGACACAGCGGAGAAACACCGAACACCGCCACAGAGGTTTTCTCTGCATTCCTTCCTCTACCTACTCTGCACACGTAGCGATTCTGTCCTACGAAGCGTGTATAGGTGGTAATCGTTTTATGGAATTCATTGTTGGTCAGTTGACAGCCATTTTTGTCATGATACGCGCTGAAGACTTGGACTCACCGGGTTCTATTTGTTAAAATTTGTGCTTCAAATTCCACTACTTTATTTTGGCCTGGTTTACGGTTCATCTGGTTGAATCGGGTGGACATTTACGAGCGAAATGTTCCCATTGCTAGTTCCCCCTCATTTGAAATTTATATATGGCAAAGCAAAATGTTGTGCCAAAAGTGCATAAAATCTCAGGCTTTAATAATTATGGATTTGTGAGTGCCTGGCATTCGGAGCCAAACCGACAGACTAATCACGCTCATAGGAACAAGATACCGATCAGGCAATCTCTTCGTCTTCGACTTCCACAATGGCCAACATGGCTTCACTCCAGTCGCCGATCCTACCTTTCGATGTTTTGGCCGAAATCATTCGGCATTCTGATCTTGAAACCGACGTCCCAACCCTCCGCGTACTGTCCATGACATGTCGCGCCATAGTCGAACCGTCGCAGAGAAGGCTGTTCAATACAATCAAGATCTTGGTGATCCCCTTTTATCACAAAAAAACGCAGCCCATATATTCTACATTGAACGAAATTTTCAACTCCTCGCCTCATCTTGCCACCTATGTCAATCATCTCACCATCAAATTCCAGATACCCTACCCGGACACATCCTGCATTGTCCCTGCCCTGAAAAAATTATCCCTCATACAAAGCCTACGAATCGAGAATCCCAACTGGACTGGTTTCGCGGAAGAGAGTCCACAATGGCGTGAAGTTATCAACACAATCCTTTGTCATCCTTCGCTTCGGCGACTAGATCTTGAGGATTGCGGATTACTGCCGTCAATCGTCTGGCAGTTGCCAGCCCTCACATCTATTGATATTGCGGGGTGGAGGATCGAGGATTCTGATGTCAGTCTCGCTCGCCCTAATCTTACAAGGCGAATGGCCATGTTATGGGATGGGAAACCAGATTCCTGCAGCACATTGAGATCGTTCCTGAAGATATCACCTCGTTTGGCCCATCTTAAAGTTACACACTACGGTGGTACGTATTTCACAATCATTAATACAGAAATTAATAATGATTTAACTACAATCATATCTAGATCTCAGTGTCGATTCACATTTTATGGGATTATCCAGGGAAATCATCAACAACCAACAAACCCTATCAACTCTCGAGACCCTCACCATTTCCTTCTTCTTACACAGTGTCACGCCTCCTGTTGGCATTGCTGAAGAGCTCAGAACACTTTCCTTATCCAACGGAAATGCTCTAGAGAGGATTCGACTTGACTTCCAATGCAACGCTGGGCTGACCAGTGGGGCGGGCTTTCTTGAGTGCCTCGAGAGCCTCAACTTGAACCATGTTCAGTGGTCGGGGTTCAGTCATCTTTGGCTGCTTGAAGTTGAAATTGAGATATTTGTGGGCAGCGCAGGCGCACCAACTGACTCGTCCTCATTCACTGGATACCTCGAAAGAGTTATCCGCGAAATTTTCAGGAGAGCGATAAACCGAGCAGGCGTGGAAGTATCAGTAACACTTTATCTCAACAGTACAAGGCCTGGAGGTGACACCTTCCGTCGTGCTGTTTCATGGGAAAGATTTGCCACTCTTACTTCTAATTAGTACTTCACCATTACTGCTCGTCCGCAATGGCCTGTCACATCAGGTCATATTGTATAGCTTCATTGCGTTTTTCTTCCAGCCACCATCTCGTTGAGACTCAGGTTTCTTTGAAGAGCGGTTTAAAAACCATTTCCGTTGAATTATCAGTTAAATAGTTGCGTATGACATATGGGTCTGCCCACACGTTGTTGGAGACAATACGACTGTCATGTCGCTGATTTTTCACCTCAATCTACTTCCAGTACCTCTCTACTGCTGAACAATATATGTCCCCGCGGCTGGCGTCGAAATGTAGACAGCTCACCCGTTTACAGGAGATAAGTACAGAGATTCCTATTATTAGCTTACTTTTATGCTTCAATTCGAAGATCACACCCATGAGAGTACGTTGAATCGCGATGCAGGAACCTTCAATACCGGTACTCTTCTACCCACCTCAATCGAACATTATTCAAATCCTCTTCGCAGGAATAATCTCAATATTTGCGTATTTTCTATCACAAAAGACATTATAGATACGTAGGAATTTAACATCATATCCTCCAGGGAAAACTGTCGTTGTTGACCAAGGAAGATGACATTGACGAGCGGGGAATGTCCGCGTCGGGGATGAGGATATGTTCAAGTGTTGGTCGCTTGAATAAGTCACGACAACGGCAGAGAAAAGAAAAGAAAGACAGAGAAAAGTGATATATGCAGTGCAGGTCTGACCGAGTCGAACAATTAGAGGCAAAGTACCACCAATTCTGCCACCTCGAAGGATGTTACGGATCCGGAATTATGCACGCATACTACGAAGCCCCAACAGGTGAGAGGAATAGGACGAGAGGCAGCTCCGCAGATCGTCTCGGAATAGACCAGGCACTCCAAAGAACAGAATAAAATAGGTTTCGTTTCGAGGATCATAATTAAGAATATAAAAGCAACGGTCAAATAGAAAGGAAGGGAAATAGATGAAGGGAAATAGAGCCGAAACGAACAGGAAGAAAGGAAGAACAAAGAGCGGGTAGTCCAACCCAATTTTAGCCCATGGTACGACGACCGAGGTTCAGATATAACGTCCCAACCCGGCCCAAGAGCAGAAGATAGCAGTTAAATCACAAAATAGTGGCGTACGGGAAGACGTGGCGGGATAACTCTAAATCACTTTGCCGTAAATTTTCGCACTTCATAAATATCCATCCGCCGAACGACACAATGTATCTTCTAGGACCCACGTTGCATTATCTGAGAGTACACAGATATATGCGATTATTATGTGGGACCAATTGGTGCGGACGGATGGTATAACAGTAGGCGTAGGCGCAGGCGCCGATTTACGATGGGAAGAGGAGAGGAAAATTGAAAGAACGGTAGTGGTCTTTAGAAGAGAGGAGAAAGGAAGCGATGAGGAGGAAGGGAAGACGTAGGTTCATAGTCGGACCCGTTCCTAGGGTGGTCTCGGCTTCTGCAGGTGAGGTCGTTGATGCGGCCTTGACATTGGCGCCACTTCCAAGAGAGGAGCTCAATGGACTGCTGGAAGTGCTCGTATAAGTTCCGTGTTCGTTGACTAAATTGGCATAGGTGGGGTGTGACCTAAGGAAAATCGTGGTCAGCGTATCAAATTCGAAAACCAACAGGAGAATTGGACAGCGTCAGAGTGATCTCCAACGACGAAAGAGCTTGCATGTTTGTGCGCCGGTTCACGAATATCCGTGCGGTGCAGTCCACTGTGGAGCTCCCACATCGCACTGTCTGAGGAACCACAGATATATGCGTTGATTACGTGGAACCGAACGGTGCAGATGGTCGGGTATTTAATTTGGCTGACGCGAAATTTGGATGAGAGGAGATAGGTGAAGCGAAAGAAAGTAATAGTCATGCGGAGAAGGAGATGAGGAAGAAATTATGAGTAAATATGGACGTACATTGACCTTGGACCGATTCAATCGACCCATGCATCAATCGCTCATGCATGAAAAGATGTGAACATGGCACGGGCGTTAATGCAGTCCAATGGTTGGCTGAAAGACCGCCAGGAGGTCTTCACTGGGTAAGAGGTATCTAGAAATTAGACAAGGAGGGTGGATTAGTCCACCGAAATGGTATCGACGAGGGGATGGAGAAGTTACACGGAGTGAGGTCGTGCGGACGAAACCTCTGTCCATCTGTTTGAGGACGAGGTGAATGGGCATCAGGCGAGAAGCTGCACATGCGGCACAGTGATCCGGTGACGATCGTGAGATCAGAGAAAGAGATCTGGGAGATCTTGAAAAGAACCATAGTGTATGAAGCAGTTTGAGTATCGAGAAAAGCAGAGGGGCGGTTCAGCAACGGGTGGGAAAAGGAAAGCAAAACGTCAGGCATGCATTGGCGTCTTTGATTGGCAGACCAAACAACCAGCGTCGGTCCGGTACCAGTGCCAAGACACGGCTCTTTCCTTCCGACCACCTCATCGATTTGCTTTCCTTCCTGCTTTGCTCACAGCTGACCCATTAAAGAGATTCATAGATCTCCTCCAAACCCTAGATCATAGATCAACATTGTTGCTGGACTCGGTTCAACTTTGGTGCGCTCGATACGACTCATCCCAGCTCAAACTCGCTGACCTGGTTCGAAATATCCTCGAAGGCATGTCTACGCGGTGCTCTGTATAGGTTTGATGAGCCACTTGTCTATGCTCATGCTACACTGAACCACATCTCGTTCGTACACTCTCAACTACTGGTGCACTGAACAGGTAGTGGGAGAAATGGAGGACCCGAATCATCGTACGTTTCTTGTACTTGTTCAATCTTCTCATCTTGCACGGTTCCTTATACCTAAATTGGTATTGTTTCTCAGCCACTGCGTGCACGCGCTTTGGTGTTCAACGTTCAACTCCAGTTTCCAGAGGACGACCGTCAACCCTCGCTTCCATCTTCCATCTTGCTTTTCGTCTTCCTTTCAATACCCCTTCCTTGGTCGCCTTTTAGATCTTTCGAAACATTATTCCAAAATCTCCATACACCTCTACACGCGGCGGCCGTAGATTGCAGGAGTCACCCAATCCCTTAGTCGTTGGATGAACTCCCTGTCATCTCATTTGCGATCGTAGTTGACCCGATGACTTACGACGTCTTGTTATTGCAGTCATGGTGTTGATGTTCTATCGACTTCAGACCCGGTGCTACTCTTCTACCTTCCAATCACGCCGCTTCTACTAACTTCTGTGTGCAGGCCTCGTTCAAGTTTTCATCTCGTTTCTGTTTTACGCAATCAAGATTTCTTTTCACTTCTTGATCCATGTTCAGTTGTTGCTTCCCGAACTGCTAGAATTGCGTGGTGTTGGAGACGGTATTCATGCTCTGTTCATCTGTCGTCGAAAATTCCAACTGGTAATCGACGCGTCCGTCTGTGTCCAACGTTGAGACCTGACATCCCTTGTCGTCGCATCTCCGTTCCGCTTACTCCAGAGACTTGAAAAATGAATTAGGCATCGATGATCATAGGGTCTTGGGTTTGAGCTCTCAACGTTGATAAATGGACCGTTCATCCCGATTCAGTTCTTATGCATAAATTCAGTGTTTCGATTTAATCATCCACAACGACTGAACCGCCAGGACGCCGAGGCGGTCAGTGTTGCACTCTCGTATCATGCACCCATCAAGATGCTAACTATTGTTCTATAGGTATTTATCCTCTGTGTCTCGTGGATCCGATATTGAAGACGGTCACTATAGTGGCTAGCCCCAGGCTCGTCATTACTCTGAGGGTATCCGCCACTTACAAGATAGCAACAGCTTTGTGTGAAGGAGATCTTTATTCCGCAGGTCTGCTTCAAAAAAGGAATTTCTCAACTGGCGTTATTTCGTGGATTCGTCAGGACGCACTGCGCTATTTTCTTCCAGCCCGCGTCCCCGATTGACGACAATTTCCTTCATTAGCTCTGCGATCTCGATTAAAGCCTCTCACTAGGCTTGAGTCGGTGGGCTCGTTCGCCAGTCGGATAACCAGCTCCTCCGGTTGTTTCTAGTTCAAGTTTCTCATAATAACGACACTTGTGCTAATTGCCATCGCACTGGCATGCGCGTGGCAGGTACGAGTTCTAGCCGTGAACATACTTAAAAAATGAAAACTAATTTACCAAATAATCTGTGGGCTGCTCGTCGTGAATCTGCGGTACACTCCTCGCAGCACTAAGGCCCATTATAGACAACGACTCGCGTTGGATGAGACATCTCTCCAAAGCAGGAGTTCTCACAGTCAGATTAGTGCAGATCCCACGGTCAATACTATGTGAAGGCTTTGAATTAAAAGACTACAAAACACCTCGAGACGTGACCTTGGGGGAAAAGGCAATGGTCGCGTTTGATTCTTCAAACGTTGAAAAGAACGAGTCCCTAAAGGGAACTCGTAACCCATAACATCACATATTTCATTCGACCAGCAATGTTGTAAAGTAATCATTATGTGAGAAACAATATATTATACCTGCCAAGAGGAATTGAACTGCAAGGATTGCGTTCTATAGACTACAAGCCCTCTCAATACATCGGGTAATAAGTAGAATGGGAACAACTCTTAAGCTCGTCACAGAGTAGAATAGGCACTATTTTGTGAGAGTCCGAGATCACACAGCACCGACGGGACGTTCCAACATACTTATGCAATAACTACACCCTGTCCAAGCCCCAAGATGATTCCTCCTGGTACTACAGACTGGGTGACAGTAACAGGTGTGGAACGTTCGCGTCGGGGATGAGGTTATGTTCGAGCGCCCGCCTCATTTGGTAAGAAGCAGACGAAAATGACAGAGAAATGAAAGGACGTCCGAAGACAGGACAAAAAGAGTGCATTTTCAGAGGGCGTCAGACTTACACCCCACTCTGCAATTCATCAATTCGAATGATGCAAACGATATCACCGGTGAGCTCAAAGAGGCGAATAGAACCAGGTGAGACGCGGCTTCTGAGCTCGCTGTCCCCGGGCACTCCAAAGAATCTATATGAAAAAAGGGGTGTTTTGAAGATAATTAACTGAAAAAGAGTACCGAGGCAGGTCAGCGAGTTCCAGGATAATGAATCGAATGGGACTGAGCGTACCGAAGTCGAGCCAACTTGGAGTCAGCTAGTATTAAAGCGTTGATTGAGAATACCACACTGCTGACGCGGCTAGAATGTGGCCATATCACGATGGTGTGTACTTCGATTGCTGGCAAATTATTGCCAAGAGCAGAGCCTCAGGTGGTGAATACACCTAAGACGGACAGAGTGGAAATATTAGATGATGAACATAGACGAAGCAACAGAAGTCGAACTCAGAGGAAGTTACAGACCTAGGACAAGATAAATAGAGTGGTCAGTATCAAAGTTTAAACAATCCGAAACTCAATTATGACCGTCAAATTTCCGAGGATGAGTGTTATGTTGATGCCCATGCGAGGAGAAATTTAGAAGTTGTGAAGCGGACAAGAAAAGCGAGAGTAAAATTTGGAAGAACGTGAGGGGTGTTCAGAAGCACCAAGGAAGACGTAGTCATGGACATATCCAACGTAGGCGCACCTCAGGGCGACTACAGCCTTGTCCTTCGGTAGGGGTACCTGATAAGAAGGATACGGATGACGAAGCATTCGTATCGCCAACGGTGGAAAATAGTTCACGCCACCTATGGAAGTGAACTAGCGAAAGGGGATGTGAAAAGCAATATGAAGATTTAAATGAGACTTGAAGAGGAAGCAGAATACTCCCGAATGCACAGCACGAGTTTGAATTCGAAGTAGTGTCACTCTCAGCTATCGAGTATACATTGTCATGAAGCCTCTTACACGACAACATCGAGCATTGGAAAGCATCAAACGACAGCCGCACCTATGGAATCACCTGTGAAAACCAGATGGACTGAGTGAAGAAGGGATATACGGGACAGTTCAGCGTTCATACAGGAGAGATTCCCGTTTAACGGTGTAAACTGCTGAGGAATGGGAATAAACAAGAATGGAAGGTCAGGATAACGATAAATAAGGGCCCAAGGTCGAAGACCCCTTGAAATGAGATTGAGGTGGGAATTCAAAGGAGGATAAAGAAAGAAAGTGCCTTTGATTAAGACAAACTTTGAATAGACATGTCCTTCTTTTAGTGAAGGCACACCACCAGTGGCACATTGCAACGATTGAGGCATCGAGGCATCGACAAACTTTGGTGGTATGAGAAGATATGGCGCAATGGCGATATCATGTCCCATGTGCCCCTTCCTGAGAACCAATGAAAAACCAGAAGAATAGAAAGGGAACCAAGGTTTAGAGAAAGAACGACGAAAATTAAGACATGGAAACAAGACGAGAGTGGCATACAGTCGCAATACACACTGGGCACGCTTCCATTGATTCTTCCAATCGCCATCAACTACCACCTCGATGTCTCTCGTCGTTCGAGGATCTCGTTATAACTCTCTAACTCAGAGATGTATCAGCGTTGGGAAAGGATCAGGTTGAATTCCATAAACGAGTTACTGAATGAGCTGACCTGAGTGGTGGGCAAAGTTAACGGGTCAACAGTGGCGACGACCAGGATAGCGTGGGCCTAGCTGGAGTGGATAAATATGGCGTTGATCCAGGAATCTGAGCGTTGGATGTCGGAATTCAGGAGAAAAGGAGGCAGAATACGAAGAAACCAGGATGCTCGAGGTGGGCAGAAGAAAGAGACGTCAGGCACGCTTTGGTAAATTCGGATCGTTCCGACGCAAAGCTAACCTTTCTCTCGGATCACGATCGTGATCTCGCGGCAACGGAGATATGCGCAAATCTCATTTCCTCTCCTCATACCATCTGGCGATCGATGCGGAGTCCAGCCTGATCGATGAGAGGCCTTCGTTGTCTATGAGCGTCTTTTGGATCGATGTTTGGACCTCTAGAGCTCATCCACAGAAAACCCTGGGACTATTAATTGCTATTTTCGCTCATCACGGTACTTTCAGTAGCAATGGCACAAGACGCGATGTACTTCCCGTCGTTACATTTCAAAGCCTGTTTCTCGTCGTGATGGCATGAAGCTGAAATTTTGAGATATTCTCGTCTTTTAGTCCAGTTATTTCGTCCCAGAAGTTCGCGAGCGCTGTGTTCTTTCGCCAAACTCAATGTGGAGGCTATCCGACAGTCTTCCTGTAACACTCATGGTAAGGACTAGCATGGATTAGGTAAACCCGGACATTTGCCCATGCTAGTCCAATCCAGTAATTTTTACGGATTTGGATAAGATTTGGCGTATCCGTGGGTACCCGTGGACAAGTGCCCAAATCTTTCAGTAAGTTTGAAGCGCGTATCTTGTACTTTCTTGAGCTCAAATTTTACCAATCTACTCACTATACTTATATTTATATACCTACAAGTTTTGAGCCTCAATGGTTAAGAATTCAAAGAGATATAAAAAATCAGGGAAATTGTCAGGAAATCTGCATTATATTCAATTTGATGGCAGGCTAACTGTGACCCTGGTGGGGTTGACTACACAGCTAACTCGCCAGTTAATTATTATGTATTGAATTAACTATTTTGGTTAGAAATCGTGCCAAATCCGTGGACCGACCGGATTTTTGGCCGGTGGATACCAACGGATTGGATATATTTGGATTGGATACGGATGAGGCACGGTCTCATCCATGTTAGTCCTTAACTCATGGCTTCACATTCCTCTCCAAATCCAGAGGACTCCTGCCAGTTTCTCAATCACTTCTCCGTATCCAATCTTCTTAACTCTCTCTAACCCCTTATCCCATTCAATGTTCTTTCTGCGATTGTTCCCGACCGTACCCGACACCAGTGCACTCCACTCCAGTTTTATTTACCTGCAGCTGTGGTGTCCAGTAACAGATTGGACGACCACTAAACGGTGCGTTTATTATTGCCTCGTCGTCCGAAGGTCACTCAACAATCACCCAGCGTGGGCACCTTTACGCCCAACTTTCAAGACGCAGGGCGGGTCTGTGATAGAAACGGTAGATTTCCGTCACTGATACACCAGCTATGTAAGTAATACCCATTCATATCTTTCACCACACATCAAGGGGTGTCAGATCGCCTGATCCCGGACGTCGTTCCCACAGGGGGGAGGTAGTACCGCCCCCCAAATAAGGAAAACGGCAAAACCGGCAGTACAACAGCGGCAGCGACTCGGCACCTGTGTTGGGGACGCAGGCAAGTTCTCACCACAACACGTCGTGCTTATTCGACACGTTAAACCCTCGAAAACTCAGTATGGCGTACTATAATGTACTAAGGGTCCGCTCTTGACTGGGGATGGCTCGTTTCCAAATTCTAAATTTGGCTAGAATGAGAGTGAAATACTGAACAACTATGACCCAGATACAGACTTGTCGGCACGGCTGGCGGCCGACTATTTAAGAGGGCCGTAAATCGTCGTTAAATGTACATGCACTGTTTAAAAAAGTATTGTTAGTAAAAGTAACAATTAGTGATTGTTTATATGGGTTATAAAGTGCCAGAAATTGTACTATAAATGTGTAGTTTGCCCCGAGTTTGACAACCATTGAAATATATCAATTGCTGAGCGCATAATAGTATCTTTTGTTTAATATTTGCCAGGCTGAATTTATCCAAATTTATACCGGATTTAGTCGGCATTTACCTATTGTTTAATTGTTCTTCAAACCCATCATTTATCGACTCTTTAAATGTATTGCGCGCTTACGTGCGCAAGTATGCGGGTTTCAGCCACTCTCGCTGTGACACACTTACGTGTGCACATAAGCGCGCAAGTCAGCACGCAATACCTTTAATGGGCTTGTCAAATGATGGGTTTAAACAATAGGTAAATTTCGACTAAATCTAGTATAAATTTGGATAAATTCAGCCCGGCAAATACTGAACAAAAGATACTATTATGCGCTTAGCAATTGACATATTTTATAAGGTTGTTAAACTCGGGGAAAACTATACATTTATAGTACAATTTCTGGCACTTTATAGCCCATATAAATGATTACTAATTTTTACTTTTACTAACAATACTTTTTTAAACAGTACATGTACATTTAGCGACGGTTTACGGCCCTCTTAAATAGTCGGCTGCCAGCCGTGCGGACGATTCATTTGTGATTCGTACTTACTGTCGTCGACTATGCTGCTACATGGCACTGCCGCCGTTGACTGCCAGTCCGCATGTGTGACAAGAGCTACTTGGCTTGGTCGCAAATATATAACTGTCAGGTTTCGGCAGCTTTGCAGTTCTTGAAGTAGGACATGTACTAATGTTCCTCTACAGTGCAGGCTTTTCACTGAGCTACATTAGAACTATAACTTGACCATGGTTTTTCACCTTCGCCCTAGATGGGAAGCAGATATCAGCTGCAAGGAACAAGAAGATTGCCGCCGTAAATTCGAATATTTGAACGCCCCAGAGTAAAGTAAACTCAGAATTCCAGAGGATTGTCATAGGCGCTGGGCTGGTGCAAGTGAAGTGTAATATACTGGTTTGCGTAGGTATCCCACTGCCAGACATTTCGAATCGACACGCTACATGGTGACTCCCCTCATTGCCCGCGGCGACCAACTCCTCCTAGTCAAACACAATCTGTACCATTTCCATTATATTCAAGACTTAACCATGATTATTTACCACCTGTTAGATATACAGTAAGTAGTCTCGATGTCTTTCTTTGACCTTCTGTGAGTGATGGCCGTGAGTATGCCGACCATCGGAATTCTCCGTAGTCCAAGTTGGGATGGTCCGCCATCGCCCGATCCGACACTGCCTCCTACCCAGCCGTCGCTCCGGGGTTTACAAAAAAAGAGTTATCTACGAGTACAATTCAGATTGATAGAATTAAAGTTTATGCTTACAAATATGATCATTGATCTATTGTTCTAATCATTTATTCTCAACTCTATTTTTTTGTACCCCTCCACGACGGCTGGCATTTAACAACAGTAAATAGTCAGCCACCGCGGATGGTCGGGATCAAAATGTCCACTTTTGGTATTTGTGCCTCCGGTCAGCGCCAACAAGCCACGGACCTGCTAGAGAGCGCCCGCAACTTTATGGTGCTGCCAATGTTGAGAGAGGCTTGTTATTTCCGATTTTACAAATTATGACTATTTGCACTTTACTGTCTCAGAATCTATTTGAGATATCTCAACCCTGTGGAGTCTTAGAGACAGGGATGGGAATGACGTTTGGTGAGCAGTGGCTGCGGAAGTTTCAGAACATAGTGAAATATGTACAGACCAACAACTTGCGACTTGAATGTGAAGTTCAACCAATCTCACGTATTTTATTTGGCCGTCTTGTCTCTAAACTGCACTGACCATCACCTCAAGTTGGCGTCGTTTCATTGATTTAGATTGTGTTCTCGGCGCTTAACCAACGCGCATGGTCTTGTAGTTAGTTGATTCCCAGAGCATTTACCATGCCTGTACAGCTCGTTCACGCCTTTAAATATCTATCTGGAATTTCTCGTGATGAGCTGCAATCTTCTGTGGTGATCAAGAATCCATCTCGCTCGAAGCCTTTGAGGTGAATTACGTGAGATTCATTGCTGTGGTGTTGTGCTCAAGCGCAATCTCACAGAAATTATAGATGATTAAGAGTGCTCGGTAATGATACTGGCATCGTAAGGCTGACGTGGGCACTGGTGCGAAGCCCAAAAACACAAACGGCAGGAAAGGTCATCAGTTAGCCAGTTAGGTGGTCTTCTCCTGTTGGAGCGTCGACGGTTTGATGTCCAAAAGCGGAAGTGGCCTTCCGCGGTGGCTGACTATTTACTGTTGTTAAATGCCAGCCGTCGTGGAGGGGTACAAAAAAATTGAGTTGAGAATAATGATTAGAACAATAGATCAATGATCATATTTGTAAGCATAAACTTTAATTCTATCAATCTGAATTGTACTCGTAGATAACTCTTTTTTTGTAAACCCCGGAGCGACGGCTGGGTAGGAGGCTGGATCCGACACCTCTTGATTCAGCCTACATAATTCCGGCGACTAACCCAAATGTTTAACGTCGTAATAACGATCAATCACCTATTTGGGTACGAGTCTAGATTCCCAGTTGACATCTTGGCTACCCCTAGGCAATGGTTTATGACACTCATTCGTACACATTCTGATTTTCTGACTCAATCAGTTCTTATCAGGAAACAATTCTCTCAATTTCTAGTCTCTAGAAGCGGCTAACGTAGTTTTCAACACGTTCTAACTTCTGAGGACCACAATCGTCCAAGAAACCTCCTAATTGGATACCACATTTCGATCAATTCAGAAATTTCGCCGATCAGGTCTCCGTTACGGATCACCGAGAGGGGTTGCAATCCTGTAAGTTCTATCTTTGGGGCCCAGTTGCATGCTGCTGGAATCTTTTTCTTCGGAGTGCTCCTCCTCAATGACATGCTTCAGTCTTCTTACCTCCTTGAGGCCTAGATGCCCGTCATGTTCGATATCTGACTTATAATGTACGCCTTCTAGTGTCGGATCCGGGGGCTCTTGATATCATGTGAATCGTGGTTAGGCCTAGGGACCCTGCACTTGAAGGGCAAGGAAGGGTCAAGGTGTTCTCAAAATCAGCCCAAGACAGTGGGAAGATAAATAAATAACGTTTACAGAAGCACAAAAAGACCCGTAGAACATGAATACGCCCTTCCAGCGCCCTCATTTGCGCCCATACACTGTGCTGGCAGCAGTATTATCGTCCATCTGCCTCAATTCTCCGTGTGTCTACTGCTGAATGGCAATGGAAGTGTTGGCGGAGATTACCTCTGAGGAGTTGGCTACCATTGCTTATGATCTGTACGTCTTCCGATTAGTAACAGTGTCGAGCAGGCGTAATAATGTTTGTTTCTTCTTTCACAGAATGGCGGCAAAAATGTTCTCGTTAGCATCGTGTGGTGAGGCCCATCAACAAATTGAAGTCCTCTCGTCAAGCTCACGGTTGCCTCGCAAAGTCATGCTATTCTATGACATAGCGATTACATTCGGAGAGGAGGTGGAGGTTATATGGGCTAGGAAGTTCTCTATAGTCAGCTGGCTATGGTTTCTAGTGCGTGATTTACATTGATAACTCTTTCCTACCAATTCCATCTTGGTTTTTTTTTTTAGAACCGGTACCTCGCGCCCCTGGGTTATGTTGTGGTTATAGTCTGTAAGCGTCGCTATGAAAAAGGTCTTGCCACGTAGCTGAGGAAGCCATCGTAGCGTTTCATGATCCTTCTTGGACAAAAGCAACATGCGAGCGCTATGTGTTATTTCCCGAGGCTTTAAAGATCGTAACCTCGTTTGTCATTGGGGGTGAGTACTGGATACATGTGTGTTACGCCAACGAGGCTGAACTAAAGTTTAGTTATTTTTATCTTACGCCTCTACGGCATTTATTCCCAATCATATTCTATCGCTGCCTTTGCTGCAGTGCTCCTGGTCGCGGAGCTTGCAGTCAAAATTGTAGGCTGCTTAAAACATGGCCTAGATCTTACATTGACATTAATCTAGTACGCTTTCACCGATGGCACCAGTCTCCGTTTACCCGGAGGTGAGAATCAAGAGTGATCGTGATCGTGTTTATTCGCTGACGGTTGTGTAATTGCAGTTCTTGTTGGATGCATCTTGGTAGGAAGAGATCCTACGCATGTAACTTCTTGGTTACTTCGGTGTTCGATACTTACAATATTCTCCAGGCGTTTCGTTTATACATGGATCGCCGAACTTGTCTTTGGTAAGTTGAGATGCATGCCGTTTGCATGCTCGGATTTATGATTCCCATCCATACGAATTTCCAGACTCGGCCATCTTTTTTATGACGTTGTATCGTGTCATTGAGTACAGCCAGCAAGCGAGAGGTGGGGCTCTGAGCCTCATTGAACTCGTTCTGCGTGATGGTAACTTCAGAAATTTTTAAGGTCTCCGCACAGCTGATGGTTCAAAATGTAGGCGTCATCTACTTTGCAGTTATTTTTGCAGCTAACGTGGCCACCACCGTGGTTTTCCTGGTAGGTTCTTTATATTATATGTGTAAAGCCTCGATAATAAATATTCTAAGGTTGCTCCCGTATGTTCTACACATCTATCCATGGTCTAAAGGAATCAAAATTCTAATAATACATTAGGACAACCTGAAGGCGATCACTGCGAGCTTTAGCACTCTGTGAGTACGGATGGATCAGGCGGTATATACAGCTGAATAACATACGTCCTACCCTAGTATAACAAGCTTGATGACTTCAAGGCTGATTCTAAATCTCCGAACCGCTTGCGCAAACGTACCCGCTATCGAAATCCACATGTCACGATCTACATGTACGCACTCTCTCCGGTCTGTTCAATTGTTCTCTGAATTTTACCCACATAAAGATAAGCAAGATAATATCTGATCAATGCCTGGAGTAAACGTCTGACCAAGTAATCGCAAGTCTTTTGAGGCATCACAATGAGACGAGGTCTTTCAATTGAATTTCGCTGCGTTTCTCACCAGGTGATTCTCATGTGCACGTGTACCTATGAATGTCGCGGAGGCCTTACCGGTACTCTTGCCTCCGCATTGCCCTCATTACACGGGTATCCTACTCAACACGTTGCTACATGAGAGACAACATGCTTTAATACATATAAAGTTGAGCTGAGTTGCCAATCCAAACTTGCCCATGGTTCCGGTTCGCCAGTTAAATTCAAAACGACCATCACAGTACATTGCTGCTTCTTTGAATATCCAGCCATGTACATTGTCTCAAATATAGCCAATATAAATGTAACAGTTCTCCGTAAATCTAACAGGCCCAGTGTATCCGCTTTTGCGGCCAGCGTCAAAAACTTTTAATTCGCAGATGAAAGTTGAAACCCTATGAACCGCAGTTGGCAGTGAGGAGAGTTTCGTTTATATAGTCCAGTCATCCGTTGTAGTCTATTATGTGTAGTGTACTTGATTTTCCTTTCTTATAACGACACTTGTCTGGCTAACCATCTCCGGAACACATAGACTATTTCTCACAACAAAACTACTTGAATCATGACTACATCCGAAGATCCGCGGGCTTGCCCGTATCCCTTGATTTTTTCCCTATATCCAAGTGGTTGTAATGGGATGTATCTCATTCTGCCCGGATCCAGGATTTCAAGTCCGAGTTCCACTGGGAGTTTCTGAGTGGCTGGCAACTGTACCAGTTGGGAAGCATATTGTAAGCAGGCCTACAAATGGCGTTGTGAGATAAGCAAATTTCGCATTTCTGAGTCCCAGTAGTCTTACCTTATATGTGCGTGGTACGGCAATAGATGCCATCGGTTCTTGACCGGCCCACCTTAGCTCATTAGACTTATAAAAGAAGGCACCAATCTGCTGTCCACCTCTACCGATGATTGGTTCCAGAGCGGCATCATCATCATCTCCGTCACCTTCCCAACACACACCAACCTCAACTATATCGGATCCGCTCATCAGTAAGAGCTGCCATATATCCGCAGATGCTCTTGCCGCGCGAAGACCAGCCCAAGAAGCGGCTCCATTAGCGGCACGTCGACAATATTTAAGTGATATACTGTCTCTGGAGATATTGCTGTTCAATTGTTCTGGAAAGACCTCCATGGCTGACAGAACGGCTTCCTGTCAAACACAAATTGATATTTTATGAGCACGATGGTCATTTTGACGACAAGAGTACTCACGTTGTAGGAGTCCGCAAATGGGACGAGCTCCGACTCGATCTCTTTCTTGGCGGAGTCCAATAGAGTCAACCACATCGCACGCGGGGGTATCTTACTACCAATCATGCCTTTGGTTTCTATAGCTATCATGAGCGCTGATCTCAATCGATGACGATTGCTTGTAAAATAACTACCTCGCACCGATGTTGGATATCTGTCACTTCCGTCTTGATGCATAACGCAGCCCGAATCGAGAGAAACGGTAGAATACACTGAGGTCGATGTATTGGACAGTTGCGTATGGAGGCAGGAGTCAAAGAGCACAGTATTCAACCTGACAGGTAGACGGGCGACATTCCGTGCTCACCGGGGATCACTTCAACTGACAGGTGCTCATGGTTCGGGCGAGACGAGGCGGTTCAAGACGTGAGGCGATGTTTGTGAGTTTCGAGTCAAAGATGGGTTAAATCCAGAGACATACTCGATATAATATACATTTACACTGCTAAAGCCGATCCGAGGACTGAGTTGGCGGTGTAACCTCGACCTACTTAGGAGAACCACGTGCCTTGACGCAGATGTATTCGTAATAGAGATAATACGAGGTTAGCACAAACCAGCAAGGAACGAAGCGTACGGGTATGGTAGTCATCTAAATTTCCGACCTGAAGGGTGATATTCACTGCGAATGCGATAAATAGCTGCCTATATTGAAGCGCCACCCCTCGAGTAATAGATCTCAGGTCCCAGAAGTCAGGAGACGAGAGTGGAATCGTCTGATAGTTACCAGATTGGAGCTATAGAGATTACAATTGGAAGGATAAGTGGGCAGTAACGTTTGGGAATCACTCAGCCAATGAAATGAAAGTAAGCAGCCTGCAGCTCGAGTGGAACAGCGTCAACGCCGACAGTCTACTTCTTTATCACTTGATACCACCAGCAATCCTGCGGTCTGTGTACCAGGCCGGCAAGGAATATACTGGTGGAGGTGGAGAGCCGTCGACATTGAGGTGTGCCCATCAAGTCAAGCATGAGGAGTTGGGATGCAACTTCCTCGGCAGACATAACGGTGAAAGAATCGGCGAGCAATGTAATCGGAATTTTCTGAGTAGGAAACGACTCGGAACGAGTGAGAGAGCAGAAAGAGATGACAGCTATAAATTAACGAGGTCTATCACCAAAGACAAGGATTCCTCGAAAGTGACCTACCAGTACCATATCTAAGGGTAACCCATGGCGCCTAGATAAGAGATCCAAGGATGAGAATGAGAGTCTCTGAAACGACGATCCGGATGTTGGGCCCACGGGTTAAATTGATGACTCTATATCAAGCGATTAGCGAGCCGTATGTAGATCTTGCGTTGCGTTGCTTACTATTTGGTCATAGGACAAAAAAATGGGTATGATAGGTTGACTTTTTCAAAAATCCTCTCAACGTGGTGGAGGATACGAAAAGAGATGAGAATGTTATGTGCTTCGACGGCGCATGGATTGTCCGGAATGAATAACTCTTGAGCATCGCCAAAACAGAAAGTAAGGAAACAAATATGGAGACGACGCACAATTAGACCCGGAACCGGTTGATCTCTTCAAGACGAGCTCATTTCTTTTAAATCACAACGTTTTGAAAGCGCCATCGCGGATCACAGACAGTAAAAGAGAACGATCGGAAGTTGAGATCAAGATCGTCAGATGGAGCACAGGGATGAGATTCAGGGAAGTTACAGATAGATCGGCTACCATGACGTCAGTGGGGAAGGTGTAGTGTTGCTCGAGAGTTGCTGGATTCGAGGAGCTGGACGCTGGTGGAGTGGTCCGAGGAAAGAAGTGTGTTCTTGGCACCGGACCGAATCATTGTTTGGTCCGGTCGAAGACGCCAAAGTGTGCCTGACACTTTAGCCTCGCTTTCCTCTTACTCCGTTGCTGCTGAGCGCTGAGCGCTGAGCTGTCCCGCTCTGTTCTCCTCGATAGTTACTTTATATCCTGCTGTCTCTCAGCATCCTCAGATCTTCTCCTCAGATCTCTCGGCCGACTGGCACTCTCACCTTCAAAAGTGATCGCGTCATCAATCCGGTTCGGGTCGTTCTTTTCATTGCCGACCTCAGCCTGGTTCGGTACACATTCAGTGCACTTAGGCAGTATATCTGGGCGAGCAGTGTGAACCCATTCAAAGCTCCTCGCTTCGTGATGTATACTCATGAACTGCCCTTTGTTCGGTATGTCTCTTTGTCCCACTCTTACTTGAGGTCAGCTCGGCTCATCGCAGGTCCCCTCTGGTCTGGGATCATCACTACAAATGGCATACGCTGAGCTAACGTATGTATCTCCTTACCGGCATCACTATTATTTTTCTAGCTCGTTGATATAACTTTACGGTCAGCCATGTGAGCCTCAAGTCCTCGCTGACATCCGAGATCACAAGGGAACGTGCAAATTTGTCGTGGATAGTTGTTATCGGCTGCAGTGACTTTTCCTTCTTTCATATTCTTCTGCCGCGGGATTCTCCCCTCTTTTCAAAACCTGGCCTGCTCGATCATCCAGGCACTTCGGTGACAGCGCTCGTCGCCTTTCACGCAAATCAGGAGCCTACTGACCGAAGCAATTTCATTTCTTGGTCTCTTGGGGTTTTCTGGTGAAGGATAACAAACGTGATAGGTGAAATTCCTTTCACCGTCCTGTCGCGGCAGTTTACAGACGAGCTCTTCTCCAGACGCTCAATTGGCATCGGAGTTTCTTTGTTTGTTACCGAGTCTGAGATTTATTCAACCTCGATTGCGTTCGATTGAGCCTCGTCCGCCTTGAATTTTTAGAGCTCAACGCAACGCACCGCAATCGCCTCGACTGTATCTGGCATTTCCCAGAGAATCTGCCATATCCGCCTCATTCCTCGCCCTAATTCACTGTATCTCAGCCTCTTCGTTCTCTGTTCTCCGTATATACGGCACACCTGCCATCACCGCAGTTGGCCAATCGCTTTTTAGAGTTGTTGTTCTACCATTCCTTATCGGTAAGTCCTTAACTTCTCGTATCATGAGATGGTAGATACTGAACAAACTTAATTCTAGTCGGGTGTAAATGCGAGGCTGAAGCTGACCTGACAACTGAGGTATCCCAGCACACATTTCAAGCACAGGTTCTGATTGGATAAATCAACCATAACTTGTAGACCAATTCGGTTCGTTAGTCCTATGAGCCCATTTGCAGACATTGAATGAAAATTATTCTCTGTGGTTCTTCCGGGGCGTCTTTCATACCGAAAAACATATCAATCTTGACCCCCAACACCCGTAAGTGCCTGAATCCTGCCCAAAAAACCTCGCTTCCGAATCCAATGCTGCGCACCACAAGCTCCAAGCTAGCCATCTCATTTCAACAATGGAGGTCGATTCAGATCTTTTGAAGAGCGCTTTGACCAGTGAAGGCGAGATCTTCGAGTTCTACTGAGATTCCACCGAGGGTAGAATATCTCCAAGCGAAACAGAACGTGATTTCCTCCAGGGTTGCTATTCTCTGTGGAGTATCGATGATTGCCCTGGCCAGTCCCATAAAACGGGCAAGCCCTAGTCAGCTGCATTTTCCTGATGCATGCGAGCTTAGTGCGTGGGTTTCATCCACCCGCCCAATTTATCTCTTGAACATGCCCTCATTTGTACTGCTTGCACTCGTGTTGCTTCAAGCGACAACTTCGGTGAGTATTCCCCTCTTTATTTTCAGTGCCAGGCATTCAAGCGTTCTTACGACCTATCATATAATCCTTCAAGCTGTCAAGCACCACTACCAAGCCCGGTTCTACTACAACCATCAAGCCCACTACAGCTACAACGGCTTCTATACACTCCAGCTCGTCCACGCCAGACGCAGGTACGACCACCTGCTGGCCCACCAGTTCGACTTCAATATCGATCAATCCAACTGGATCATGTTGGTTGACCACCATCGTCGTAAAACCTACTTCGTCTCGCCCTGAAGTGAGCTTCCCACTCCATGTTTGTAATTGATGCTCTGAGATGTCTACTCATCCCTTTTACTTGCTTCCGTATCCAGAGTAAGCCATACACGTCACGTTTCTAAGAGTGTTTTTGATACTGACGTTGCTCCGTCGACGAATAGCAACGCAAACGCTGACTGTATGCACGTAACTCGGACCATTTGAATCAGTGATTCTCCGTACCGTAATCGCCTGCCTCAACCTTAGGAATTACTCAAACTCCATCGTCGCGGTTCATGGAAGCAGTCAAACCCTCGATAGTTAGTAAAACTTACAGACAACGCAATAGTAAATACTGTACAATTGACTCTCCAATTTATATATAACCCTGCAAACATCCCCCTTCCCCTTTACGAGATTCAATGGGTCAATACCCTTAATTCATATATCGAGGTACTAGATGAAGCCACGCAGACTTCCTTCTCCCGGCTGACGAGTTGAATACTGCTGGTCTCAATCTCACCCAGATTCGCCTTCTCATCTTTACTCACCTCGTACCCCATCCTCACCTCCAACACTGGGTCATTCCCAAACTCGTCATGAATTGACCAACCATGGCCCGAGTTATTTCTATTCCCATTCCCATAGCTGGTCTCCCCGTAATCATTAAGGTCGTCGTCACATACTGTAATTTTCTTGAAATTTATCTCAGCACCGCTCCCCTGTGGGAGAACTCACTCTCGCTCGTGGCTTGATGTTCCCAATCTCGGAGATGGAGGAGGAATCGGGCGGTCATTATTCTGGAGACACTGTGTGTAGAAGCAGAGCGTTTAGCGCGATTGGGTGTTAACGAAAGAGTGTTACGTACAGAAGACTGAAGGCGTTTAGGAGCTTTTGCATGAAAGAACCCTGCTATTATTTTTCGATTTGATAGACCGAAGGATTAGATGACTTCAGAAAAATCCATGGACATGTGCTTACAACAGCAACCTACAAAATTTATATTCTGTTAAGATCGTTTCCTTGTTCTTATTAGAATACACAACTCACCATTTATAGGGACGACAGATGCGATTGAAAATGTAGTCACGAAGCTAGAAAATCCTAGTGTCAAGAACATATTCTCAGTGTCTGATCCGGACACCGACAGGTATTTTCCCGCAGTGTGGACTGCAAGTTTTGCTGTAAGTGCAAAATGTAACGGTGCCAGCGTTTATTCGTTCATCTGTGTCATAGCGTCTGTGATACCGTACTTATAACCGGTTTGCTTCTTGCAATTTTTCTCTTGGATTTCACTTCTACCTTCACAATTTTTTTTACTTCATGTGCCTATCAGCCGCCGTCCGACGACTTGCTCGCGCTGATGTCGAGAATGGACGTAAGAGGAATTTATGCGACCAGTACGAGACCAAGAAGCGTCGGCGGCTGAAGAGGGGTTCTCGGGGTCACCAAATACGCGGTAAACGTACGTGACGATGGCCAGGAGATTACAGAGAAGGAGAGAAAGAGAGACCTGTGCGTTGCGATTAGTAGGGCCTGTTTTCGAACAGAAAGTGAGGTTAAACGAACCTCTAAATAGCCGGTAATTCTCAACGCGAGCTCATCGATAGAGAAGAAGACGGCGTGGGTGATGTTGACAATTAAGAGGAGGATGTCAGTCGAAAAGCAAGGGATGAGAACGCGATGAGGAGTTGGCCGAGTTGAAAAAGCTTGTATTTCAGCAAGCTGACTTCGAGTTTATGGTGTATTCTCCCCTCTTCCACAGAAACCCCTTCCTTGATAGTTACATTCCCTGTTTCTGCGGTTGCTCAGTCTCTCGGTCGTGCGTCTCTGCGTTGCGGTTGCGAGTCCATGCCTCCTTGCGCTTGGTGGTGGTGTCGACCATGTGGTGCCCAGTGTTCAGAGTAGTGCCGACAGCTCGCACTGTTCTGATTCGACGTCTGGCGGTTGAGCCAGGTGACGATTTCGGCGACACATAGCTGTGGTGTCTATTGGAGGGCTCATAAAGAACAAGATGCTGCCAAAGAGTGAACTCGGAAAGCGAACTAGAAAGGAGAGAGAACAATAATGTGTTGCGGCGCTTGCGTCGACTCAGCTCCACCGCTGGTCATAGACCTGACCCTAAGCCTTTGCTCGTAAACTCACTTCGTCTCAGGCCACAAAGTAACATCGAGGTTGCGTAAGCCATACACCATCATCGACGCCTACTCCATTGTTCAAGTCTGGAGTAGGCGGATCGAAGATCTGGTATACGATGACGAATGGCCTCAACGTTGGGTTCCAAACGGACGCATCGATCGCCAAGACGAGTCGTAAACGCTGAAAGAAAGGTTTGAGGACGCAGGATACCGTCGTCGGGTCAATTTCAGCCATCCCAGCGGCTCGAGGAGCGATATCGAAACTTGAACGAAGTTAAAATGGAAATTTAAAAGAAGCCTTGATAACGTAGGCACGTAAAAGGCGCAACGAAGGTTCGAACATGAAAGCTGGTAGAATAAATATGCGGAAAAGGTAGAAGGGTTGTCATGGGACTAAAGCTCTGAATAGACGAGGCAGTGAACAGTCAGTGACTGGCATAACCAGAGCTGAGACTCTTGGAATTGTAGATGGTGGTAGCTCCAATGGTTATTGTTCAGAGTCTTCCAAGAACTTTGACGCCAGGAGCAGGAATTTTCCGTTATAAGTCGTTTGATGAACTGCAATTTCGGACGGGATAATCTTGAGTTCATGCAGCGACTAAGGAATCACCATGACTCTTGGTGTCGACGTCCCTTGGAAGAGAAATACATGGATAACGGGGATAAAAAGGTAAAGTGTGGTGGCAGAGAAGTAGAAGCAAACGGGAAAAAATGACACGATTGAATGTGAAAGTGAGATGACGGCGCCGCTCTGTAAGTTGGAGCCAAAGAAACCATCATCGACCGACCGAATTGATCAATCGCCTTCAAAAGTAGCAAAGATTGAAAGGAGATGGGAGAGAAATGGGCACAACCGAAAATAAGGAACGTACGCTCTTTGCCGGTCCATTATTCCTCAGGCCATCTTGTGGCCGTATCTGAGCGAGGTCCGAAGTATGTTGGAAAATGAGCGCTAATAGAGATAATTGGCGTAGAGGAGGAGACGAGTGAAGCGAACCATCTTCAGGACGGGCTGAACGGATCGAGCGCGCCAAGATGAGCCGACTCCAGCGAGGATGATCAGTTCGAGATCTGTACGAGGCCACAGTACTAAGAGTAAACCCGAGTAAGCCGGTGCACGAAGCAAGCTGCAGAGAACGAATCGATGATGGCGGTCAGAGGTTAAGTGGCTCCGGACCGAATCTGGCTGTTTGGTCCGATGGAAGACGCCAAATAGTGCCAGACGTTCTCCCGGCGTCATCGATATCAGCTCCTCTGCTTTTCTCAACACTCGAACTGCTTCATAACTGGGATTCTTTCATAGAGATCTCCAAGATCTCTCTCTCTGATCTCTCGATCTCGCCATCGGCCCGCCGGTCGGAGCTGCCTCGCCGATCACAACCTGGTCTGCGATCTAGTACGTAGCCTTGCCTGTGCAGCTCCTCGCCCGCTGGCGCTTATTCGCCTCGTCTTCCAGATAAATTAAACGAATAGCTTAGCCGCCAGAGTGTGCGCAACGTGGCTCTCTCCGAGATCATGTACCGGGGAAGAGGAATCTCATAGCCTCCATGTACGTCCGTTCCTCCTTGTTTCCATCGCTGTTCACGCTCGTGTTGTTTGAGTGGGTCCAATTCCAAAGATATGTCCATTCTTCTTTCCAGATGACCGTCACTTTCTTCCTCTCCACCCATCCAAATTCGGTGACAGTGGCTGCGAGTATAACCGTTCAGTCGTTGCGAACTGGTTCCAGACGATCATTCTACGTATCTGTAGTTCCTCGGAGAGTACGCTATGGAACCTTTGAGAACATCCCCACCGTGTGGACGGTTATTCATACACGCTGCTTCGTCATCCGATCTTTCTCTACCCACTTCACCCGCGCTTTCAATTGATCAATCTTTTTTCGTAGCGCTGACTACCATCTTTCTTAGCTCGCTTTTCTCCCATCCCGCCCCAATGAATTCGCCCCGCTCATCCAGCGCGCCCTTTGATTCCACTCTTGGAAGTGGCGCCAATGCCAATGCCACGTCAACAACCTCACTGGCAGAGCTGAGATTGTCGTAGGAACAAGTCCGAGCCGAAAGTACGTCGCCCATCTTCCTGTTCTTCCACTTTTTTTCTTTCTCTTGTCTTCCACATGACCACTACCATTCCTCAGATTTCTCACTATCCTCCCATCCCATTTTAAAGTGGCACCCAGGCCTACGCATATGCGACCCATCCACCAGTACCAATTGGTCCCACGGAATCATCGCATATATCTGTGATATCTCAGATAATGCAACGTGGGTCCTCTGAACTTCATCCAGTGCTTGGCAGGTGGGTTACCCGATCATCCTCACATTCTGATCCACCTATCGTTTTTGGCATATGAGCCGTACTTGGGACGTTACTCGCGCTTTCTTCTAACCTTGGTCATTTCATAATCACTGCGGCTGGACTTTCTGGACCCAGTCATTACACCTACGGGTGTGGGCCATGACTCCGAACGCATTTTCACTTCCATTTTTCTTTATTTCGATTTCGATTCCTTCTGTCTTCATTCCCTACATTTTCCTCGGTCTCTAATCCGACCGTGGCTTTCATTTCGTCGATCGTGATCTGCGAACGCACTCCCTTTTCCTGCAGTCTCTGGTCCCGCAGTCCGAGACGAGTTCACACTAGCTTGTCCTCTCATTCCTTCTCTACTCGTTGGGGGCTATAGAGTTGCCGATATAGCTTCCTTTGAAATGGCGGAATCCATTCGGTAGTTAGCTGGAACTCGGCTCGGTGTGACTGTGCAGCCTGGACCCCATCTTTTGAATTTCGAATCTATATTTCTACCTTTTCTCTCTGTCTCCGCTCATCCAGCTCACTCAGAGGCTGAGCGGTGCGCCTAGACCTACCCTCATACCCGATGTGGATATTCTCCCCTTATAACGCACTCGCTCACCCTGGTTATACTTCCAGAAAAGCCCCTCTCTGGACATAAACAGGGTGTATGCATGAAAATACCCTGTCGGGATTGAGGACTCGGAAAGTGGTCACCAGTCAGTACTTATGTCCTCTATCTTCTTCAATCTCCCGTCTCCCTTCGTTCTGCTGAAGTCTGTTTGTGCTCTTTCGAGCTTAGTTGATTCGGCTCAAATTTCTGAACCAAGTTTTTTTTCTCTAGGTTGCCTGGGGCTGGTAGTCCGAGACGGGCGCAGGATGTGCATCGCATTCGGAGTCTTCCTTCAGTCGGAGCCACGGATTATGATGCATTCACTCTCTCTCATCTCGTGCTATGGGCATGTTTGCAACGGTTGGTTCTCTTTCTCGTTCTTGGACATTCCTATGTCTATTCCATTCTTCTGCGCTTTGTTGACTACATCTGCACCTACTCGTTGCAGAGAACGACGACCTCACGAGGTGAATCCGCGATAACTTCACCAGAACCAACTTACAGCCAAAACGCAACTTGATGGGGAGTCGGTTTGCGGATGAGAGTGCTCAGACGCATCTGGAATCTGTGTAATGCTATCCATGCGGTGTAGGATCTCATACCATTCTTTGCCACATGTATACGGGTAGCTATGAATGTGACTTATACTACTTGGATTATACGCACTGCTGGCACCCGACTATTTAACGTAGGGAATAAACAGTCGTTAAATGTGTCTCCATTGTTTAAAAAATTATGGTCAATAAATGAAAGGATTGCGAACTATTTGGTTACCATACAAAGTACGAGTAAATTTTTAAAAAAGAATAAGTTTCCTGACGATTTCGCCTGGCTGTAAATGAAGCATTTACACAATTCGATAAATTCAATGACGTCATTTTACAGCCAGAAATGACGTCATTGAATTTATCGAATCATGTAAATTCATCATTGTGGGCGCTTGACAAAAAGAAATCAAAGTCAACAATTGGAAGAAATTTACCCCGGATTTTGTCTTCAAGTAAACCCCAAAATTACCTGGGTTTTGTCACAGTTAATTTTTTAAACAATGCATAGACATTTATACCCTATTTACCCCCCCTTCTAAATAGTCGGCTGCCAGCAGTGACGGCAATTGAAGAGTCAGGTCATAAGTGGCTGTTTGTACGGATAATTGAGTGTAATTGGTAGACATGAAAAATTGTCGAGGGAGGTAAGGTTTATTGAGTCGACTCTTGAGCATATTATACACAAAGTGACCATCGCAAATAGCAATACAAGGGGTCGAAGGATGCTGAACATCCAAGCGGTCGTACAAGTCACTAATGACTTATAGAATGGAAACAAAACAAAAGTAATTATGAAGGTGGAAGAAGAAATTCGTGATAAGTGAACGGGTCATAAGTACTCGTAGCCATCAAAAGTGATGGCGGCCAGAATATTTTCCCACGTCTCCTCGACCAAAGTTTTGGATTATCCAGGGCACAGCACTTGTTCAAACGGCCTGTAAGCTTAGATATTGGACATGCGCCTTTTTATATATGTCTAGTACACACTTGAAAAAAATCGGAGAGTTTGAATTTATTTTTGTGTCAGTATAGAGCGACGAACACCAGATCTACTTTTGGACTGGATGGTAGTTTATACGACTTGTAGAATATCTTCCGCTCTATAAAATATTATCATACTTCACAGATGGGTTCAAGAAGTATATAATACCCTCATAACCAAATTTAAAAGAAGTAGAATGCTTCAAAGCTTCGAAATTCTCCATACACTCATCAATTAATTTTTTCTCCTGATGCTTGCCTATAGGAATGTCATTCTCCTTGGTGGGAATGGTGCTTGTTTCGGCTGGTATGCATATATATGTCTTATATCAAGTCTATAGAAAGTATTCAACACAAAAAAATTGCCTATCATCCTGTAAGGAGGACGATTTTAAATGTTTACCAAATTGATGGTGTTATAATCAAAGTAACAGAATCATTACACAGGCCATTCCTCGGTTTCTCATGGCTGTAATCCTGTGAAACTTTAATATAGAAGAATAATTTACTTAATAAACTCATCTACAAATTATGATAATATTTTATAGAGCAGAAGATATTCTACAAGTCGTATAAACTACCATCCAGTCCAAAATTAGATCTGGTGTTTGTCGCTCTATACTGACACAAAAATAAATTCAAACTTTCCGATTTTTTTCAAGCGTGTACTAGACATATATAAAAAGGCGCATGTCCAATATCTAAGCTTACAGGCCGTTTGAACAAGTGCTGTGCCCTGGATAATCCAAAACTTTGGTCGAGGAGATGTGGGAAAATATCCTGGCCGCCATCACTTTTGATGGCTACGAGTACAGCATTGCAAACAACATGGGAATACCCCACCTTTCTACGGCAATAGCGACACTTGCAGTCCAGACGCACATAAACGTCCGAGAGCACTATTTTGAGGATGTAATGCAGCTAATATTGGTGTTGGTGTTGGATGTCATTCCTGTCTGTATGAGTGCGTATGAAATTTGAATGGGAATAAAAACGAGAAAGGAACGCGGTCACGTTTTGATGGTGAGAAGGGGAGAAAAAGATTGAAGTCGGGACACGTCACGAAATAGACAAAGGATTTGAATTGGCCAAAGACTGATCGAGAACAATAGTGCATGAACACAGCACTGTGACCGGAGAAATGACCGTCAATAACTTGTATTCATTCCAAATGAACGAAGCTGATAAACCCACGATAGAATAATGGGCAGGTAAATAACGACCAGAGGCCACTATCATAAGGTCCAGGTTGAAAAGAAAGATCCAGGGAAGTGAAAAAGAATAAAATCCGTAGGCGAGAGTAAAATAGAAGGTGAAAGCGAGAGCGAATCGGTTGTGCAGGCGTATAAGAGTTCCGGGACTCGGAAACGAAGGAGAATGACGAAAGAAAAGACACTGAGAATAAAATGACAGACGCACTGTTCACTGATACCCAGAATTAAAGTGTAGATGTTTAGGGCGCTGAGAGCCAAGCCATGGACACATACGGTGGGGTATGTATATTTTGCAGTGCAACCAACCTACGCCTGCGATAATAAGATGCATGACGAAGTGGCAAGACCTGGAGATGCGTCTCTGGAAGACATGAAGAAAGAGTTGAGACAAGAGCGATAAATTTTTACAGTATGATACTGTGAAAGACTTTCGAGCACATTTGTGAGTACCATGCATGCACTGCCGGTTTCAAATGAAAATGACCATGGGGCACTTCGAAACTGAGTAAATCTGTATATCTCAGATTTGCGACTACTGGCTACCAGAGAAGCAACCTTACGCGGAGGGGAAATCGATTGGTAACATCAATCTTGAGCCAGATGTAACAAGCTTGGTTGAGCACGAGCTTCAAGGTCTGGCTCACAGATCGCTACAGGAGAGTAATGACATCCACAGCGAAAGACATCATGCATCATGGACAACAATGAGAGAGGGAAGAGGTGGCACACTTTGGCTGGCTCAATCAAACCAAACAACTGGTCAGTCCAATTGCCCACTACGGTTGACGGCATATCCCGCCCACTTGCCCGGACCCACTGTTGCACACATAAAACTTCAGGCATGTAGATGCACACACACAGCACAGCCACACACCGCAATTCAAGTTATGGATTTGGGTGAGAATTTACACTTCTTGAAAACAAACCACAATCATCGCAAGTTGAGGTGGGATTGTAGAATCACCATGAGTAGGGAGTGAGGCTGACGGCTGAGTTCCTCAGATACCTCCATCCCTGTACTGAATTTTCTGGTCAGATCGAAACTGCGTACTCTATGGATGACAAAGTGAGTGCCTTATTTCTGTTCTCACAAAACCTTGACGCTACTGACTACTTCATTTTTAGCCATTCGCAAGAAGGGACCGACCAAGCATCTATATTACCAACGTTGCGCGAACGCAATCCAGGGAAATAAGCAACGGTCCTCTCGACGCGGTCCTGCTTCTACAATCCTTTATCTCCGCCCTGCAGTCCATCGACGCCAAAGGATACGCAGTCCAAGGTGCAATGTACGACCCCGATGGGGCGAGTATCTTTATCTATACGGAAGATGAAGACTGGGTTAAGCATGTCAATTGTTAGGGTGCGGATACAAGAATGGCCTACAGTGTACCCTTTTCTGAATCGTTGACCTGGTTGAGGGTAGTCAGTCGGCAACCGTGTGATGCTGTTACAATTATCAGCTGCAGGTTCATACCAAACAAATAATATTCTTACTTGTAGAGATTGCCTCGGCTATGGTAAGTCCTGAAAAAGTCTCGAATGCTTCTAATTCATCCACTGCCAACGAGACGGCGAGCCTCCAAGGATTGTGAGTTCAGGCGCCGACTCTCCATAACGTGTGGCCGCTTGA
>Ga0247741_1000144_pt1 | contig 47137 bp, 58 predicted proteins | sample UWRJL213509R2_FD_180945 | JGI IMG/M metagenome (GOLD analysis project Ga0247741, IMG submission 180945) | Plant litter microbial communities from Arlington Agricultural Research Station in Wisconsin, United States - UWRJ-L213-509R-2 | ecosystem: Environmental > Terrestrial > Plant litter >... | reverse complement strand
TCCGATCTGGACGGCTGACAGCCGGATCTATTTATTCTTGAAGATTGATGCCGGTGATGCGCCTAACGCGGTTTATCTCTACCGCCGTGGGCAGCGCGCTCGTCGCGGAACTTTGACGATGAGACATCGTTTTCTTTTCTTCATCGAAGCAAAGGGAGATGTTCCATGCCGCAGGGCGACAAATCCGCATATACTGACAAGCAGAAGCGCAAGGCCGAGCATATTGAGGAAGGCTACGAGGACCGCGGCGTCTCCGATAAGGAGGCCGAACGCCGCGCCTGGGCCACCGTCAACAAGGAAAGTGGCGGTGGCAAGAAGTCAGGGTCCGGCCGGGGCCATGCCGAAAACCACGCCTCTTCCGAAAAGGGCGGACGCAAGGGCGGTGCAGCAGCCGCGTCGCGCACCAAGGAAGAGCGCTCGGCCTCAGCCAAGAAAGCTGCAGCTACGCGCAAGCGCAACGAGCAGCATGCGCATCATTGATGGGACACGGCGTCACGACAGTGGCGCCGTTTCTTCTATGGAGGAATGTTCATGCCGAAGAAGAGATCCAAACAGAAGTGGTCGCAGGATGTCACCGACAACAGCGATGCGCTGGACCTGAAAGGCGGCGTCTTCAAACAGCGTAGCGCCAAGAAGATCGCCGACTCGCTGAAAGCCTCGGCTGAACAGAGCGACCGCCGCAAGGCCAGTCCTTTCCAGTCGGCCATGTCGATGCTGAATTTCTACATCAATCGCGCTGGCAAGCAGCTGTCGAAATCGAGATTGGCGACGCTCGACAGAGCCAAGGACGAGCTGCGCAAGGATTTTGACAAGCAGCCGAAACACTGATCATCGGGCGGCATCGCCAACAGCCCGGCTACCGCCAAGCGATCCGCCGACAGATGAATCGGCGCATTGCCTGGCGGTTCGTTTCAAAACTTACTCTCGAGCTTAAAGGAGACCGATTATGCAAGCTGTCCGTATCCATCGCTTCGGCGGCCCGGAAGTCATGGCAATCGAGGAAATCGATCGGCCAACACCAGCCGCCAATGAAGTTCTCATCAAAGTCTTTGCTGCAAGCGTCAATCCGGTCGATGCGAAGATGCGCGAGGGCAAATATCCTGTCGTTACCGAAAAGGATCTTCCCTATGTGCTCGGCCGCGATGTCAGCGGCGAAATTGCTGCCACCGGTTCCGACGTTGCCAGCTTCCCGGTCGGCGACGAGGTCTTTGCGTTCCTGTCGCCGGAGCATGGAGGCTACGAGGAATTTGTATTGGCACGGGCTGACGAGGTGGCTGCAAAGCCGCAATCGCTTGATGCGGTCGGGGCGGCTGCCGTACCCTTGGCCGGCATCACCGCGTGGCAAGGCCTGTTCGACCATGGCGGTCTCCAACCTAGCCAACGCGTCCTCATTCATGGCGGCGCCGGCGGCGTTGGCCATTTCGCCATCCAGTTCGCCAAGGCGAAGGGCGCATGGGTGGCAACGACCGTGTCCTCGTCTGACAAGGACTTTGCGACCGATCTCGGCGCCGATCAGGTGATCGATTACAAAGCTGAGAAATTTGAAGAGCTTGTCGAGCCCGTAGACCTAGTGTTCGACCTGATCGGCGGTGAGACGCAGGACCGTAGCTTCAGCGTCGTCAAACCGGGAGGAGCGCTGATCTCGACACTCCAGGAGCCGGACAAGGCACGCTCCAAAAAACTGAAGATTCGGGCGGGACGATACACCGCTCAGACGAATGGCGCCCAGCTGCAGGAAATCGCGGCGTTGATCGATCAGGGCAAAGTGAAGGTCGTCGTTGCCAGCACCTTCGAGCTTCGTCAAGCCGCAGAAGCACAGTCTGCCCTTGGGGAAAAGCACATCCGCGGCAAAGTCGTCTTGAAGGTCGTTGAGCAGCAGGCAAGAACCACGATTGACGACGATGCACGGAGATTGCGGGCATACCAAATTTGGGAAGACGAAGGGCGACCGGTGGGTCAGGACCTCGCACATTGGTATAGAGCCGGTGATCTCGACGCGCCAGAGGAACGCCCTGACTATCGGCGATACTCTACCGGTGTCGTGCCTGCTGGGTCGCTAGTGATCAAATTCTATCATTCCGGCGATCAGATTCGCGGATATGTGCGCAAGGTCGCAGACACAGCTGCGGACGATACGATCTTTCCCGGCGAGGAAATGGAGCCGGATGCGGCCTTCAAACTCGCAGCTTCTCATAGGGCCGACAGCAACGAACCCGTCTTCGTCGAGCTTGTTGAAGGCGTCGAATGGAACCCCGCCTGGGGTCGATTGGCGTAACCGCTAAAAGGAAGTCGATAATGACAACACGCGAAATGCCGCCCGAAGCCATCCCTCCCGAGACAGATGACGCTCGCTCGATAGACAGCCCCGCCGCCGACCGTCATCGCGACGATCTGGCCAAGGCGGCGGCGAAAGGATTGCACCGGGCCGTGAAAGAGACAGACTTGGCATCAGACAATCACACACCGGCAACGAAGGAGCTCCAGCAACATGGAAAAACGTAAAAAGCCGTCGAAGGCAGAAATCGAGAACGACGCCAGAGGACAGTCCGAAAGCAATCATGCCGGAGGATCTAACAACGGCGTGAGCAGCGCCAAGCCACGGGTCATCACGCATTCGGACGACGCGACAGTCAATAAAAAGACGCCGGGCAAGGACCAAGACGCCAAGGATTGGGACATCAATTACGACGCGCGTGACATGAACGAAGGCGAGTTTCGGGGCTGAAAGCCGCGAGAGTCGCCGCCAATTGTGTCAACGACAGCGGGACGCCCCGCAGTGGCTTAGCCAATCCATCTCCTGTTCGAACCGTTACAATCCCCTACGGTCTCGATCTGCCGACCAAGGAAGCGCAACATTCCGTTGCGGTCACAGCCGGTCTTGTGCACGCGTTGTGAAAGCTCACTCGAACTGCAACACGTTACGGGAAGACATTAAAGCGTTGCGTGTGGACACACGACATCAGGAGAACAGAGAAATGAACCAATTGCCGACAAACGAGCGCCAGGACGATGTCAGCGATCCGCGCCCTCAACAGCGTATGATTAGGTCGTCTGACGGTCTGCCCGGATCGGCTCAACCGCTTCTTTCACAGCGTCAGCACGCCAATGCCGCGATCATGGTGACAAAAGACGCCGGGCTCAGCGCCGAAATTGAGATCACCAACGGCGGCCTGCTGTCTGTTGCGGCATTGGTCTCATCCATCTTGTTGTCAACCGCAGTGCTGGTCCACGTGGCGACGCGGGACGCAAAGTCCAGGAAGCTCTGGTAGCTACACCTGCGACCATTGCCGGGATTGGCCGGATAAGAGCGCCGTGAAAGCCACCCAGACTGTTATAACGTGGGTTGCTTTCGCGAGCAGCATACGCAATGTGACGCAGGTCGCAGCTTCGTCGGAGACAGCATGGATCCTCCCAATATGACGGGCAGCGGTCTGCGGCGCGATACAGTCCAAGCTCCAGTCCCTGCTCATTCGATCGGGAGCGGTGGTTTTGAGCATTCAGTCCGAGTGCTACTCTGCTGCGACCATTTCCCGGATGGCACTGGATACCCGTAAATGATCGTAGGGTTTGCTGAAAAACCTGCCCTGGACTGGCAGCTGGTCGTCACGCAACTGTCGATGCCCAGATGTGACGATAATTTGTACAGGTGGCCATCTATCGCGTACCGCCGCCGCCAGCTTCAGCCCGTCCATTGTGCCTGGCATGTCGATGTCCGTGAACATGGCCCGAATTTCGGAATGGGTGTTCAAAATCGCAATCGCCTCATCGGCGTCAGCCGCCTCATAGACCGTGAACCCCTGATCCTCAAGCAAAGTAGTGATATCCATTCGAATTAGCGTTTCGTCTTCGACGACGAGAACTGCAATTACATCATGCGCCATCCCGAACCATCCCCTGCCCACGGTTATGTCTTTTTTTAATGGTGGACGAACTCTGGTAACGCACCCCGAGCGGAATGGGTCCGTAAGAAGAGGAAGGTCCTCATTTAATTCTGCTGTCCGCTGGTTTGAAGCTGCAGAAGCGTTCAGCCGGGAGACATCAACTGGCCCCAGCGGCTGGCCAGTCATTGGAGGGCTCCTCCGAGCCAGGGTCATCATCGGTGCGTGACATGGAATCAATCACCTCACGAAGCTGAGTAGATTCCTTCTCAATCATGTAGATCACGGCACTTTTCTCAGCGCCTTTCGCGACAAGCTCCTCCACAATAGACAAAATGCGCGGTCTTACGTCTTTCAAAATATTCTCGTTGTTTGTCATTTTCTCCTCCTGCGACATAAATTCCGCGCGTACCGAAGCCATTAACTTTGGGGCTTTGCAGGTGTCACATCTTCCGCCAAGACAAGGCTGACAGGCGGAGAACCGCTTGCGTCGCCTGCAATAACAGCGGACACGTAGGCAAGTGCGTTCTTCATTCCGTTCATCGTGTACGGTTTTTCAATTGCGCCGAGCGCGCCGGCGAAATCCTGCGGGATCTTCTTGATGTTGCCACTTACAAAGACGTAAGGAATACCGGCAGCGGCCAGTTCGCGTCCGACATCGACGCCAGTCGGCCCGTCCATGAGATGGATATCGACGAACGCGAAGTCGGGTTTCGATGAACCAATCTGCTCCTGGGCCTGACTTCTGCTCATGGCGAGCCCTGTGACCTCGTGGCCCGCCATCTCCACTTCGCTCTCCAGCTCCATGGCGAGCAGCATCTCATCTTCGACGATCATGACTTTCAATGTGTATTCTCCTGATGATCGTCGACCAACAAAACGACGTCGACGATCGTTTTGCGACCATCCTGCTTCCGTTCAATCTCGGCTCCGAGCTGACGAGCTGACGCCTCCAGTAGCATCTGGCCAAGCTCGGCATTTTCGATATCCGGCTCGACCGGCTCGGATGTATCCTCGATCCTGATCAGGAAATGCCCGTTTAGACGTCGGACGACGACGTGAATATCGCCTCCTCCGTCACTCAATCCTCGGCGGACCGCGTCTCCGACCAACTCATTCACGATCAGCGAAAGCGGAGTGGCCTTGACCGCGGGCACCAGCAGCGGCGAAAGATCGAGGGTGAGGCGTATATCCTTGCGGCCGGTTGCATCGACGAGGTCGGTCACCAGCTCGCGCGCGAACTCGGATATATCGAACTTCGAGACGTCGTCGAGTGTGAACAATTTTCGCTGGACGGTACTGAGCGCCTCGATGCGATTAAGCACGGACATCAGCGTTTGCCTGCGACCGTCGTCCTTGGTAACCCGTGCCTGCATCTTCACGATGGACGCCATCGTCAGCAGGTTGTTTTTCACGCGGTGGTCGACTTCGTGGACCAGCAATGTGCGAGCCTCGAGCGCCGAGCGAAGGTTGGCCGTGTGTTTGGCAACCTCGGCTTCCGCCTCATGCCGGGCCGCCGCTAGATCGGCTTCGCGGCTTTTGACATTGGTGAAGTCGAGTTGTGAGGCAAAGAAATAGATGATCGCACCGGCCTCATCTCGTACCGGGCTGATGAACACCGCATTCCAAAACTGGCTACCATCTTTCCGGTAGTTGAGAATATCGACGGCGACGTCTTGCCCGGCTGCGATCGCTTCTCGGACCTTCGAGATCGTTTCCTGATCTGTTTCTGGTCCCTGCAGAAAACGGCAGTTGCGGCCGATGACCTCATCGTCGCTATACCCGGACAGCCTTAGAAAAGCATTGTTGCAAAAAATAATCGGGTTATCGCTCTGGTTCGGATCGGTGACGATCATCGGCATCCGCGTTGCCTTAAAGGCAGCGGCGAAGGGGTCTTCGCTGACATGGCCTGCGACAAGGCGGTTGCCCGCGTTCCGGGCGTCGGTTTGAAACTGATCCTTTTCCGGCATAAAGGTCCTGGCGATGTTTTCCCGCAAATAAAGTCGCGACAGCTGAAAGGGTTCCTACGGTATCCTCAAACGTGAGGATGCAGCTGCGCTTCGATGTCACAGATCACGCCGGAAGGATCATAGATGATCGTCGAGCGCCCATGCATTTCTGCAGCCAACAGGCGTTCGACAAGTCGGGAACCAAACCCTTTCCGCGTCGGAGGCACCACGGGCGGGCCATCTTTTTCTTGCCAGCGGAGGTTGAGCGCTCCCGTTTTGTCATCGTAGGTCCAGCTGATCGCGACCTTTCCTTCCGAAACCGAAAGAGCCCCATACTTTGCTGCGTTTGTGCCCAGTTCGTGAAGTGCAAGTGACAAGGATGCGACGGCCTTTTGCGGCAGCAGCACCGGCACACCGATGATTTCGAACCGCTCCGGGGGATAGGGGGCGACGGCCTGTTCGACAACCGCCGTGAGTTCCGCACGTTGCCAGTCGTCCTGAGCAAGAAGATCGTGGGCATGGGCCATGGCTGATAGGCGTGCCTCGAATGCGCTGACGGCCTCGCCTTCGCTGTTGTCTTTTCCAAACGTCTGTCTGGCGATGGCGATGACTGTTGCGAAGACATTCTTGACGCGGTGGTGCAACTCACCGATCAGGACCGACTGGAGACGTTCGGCCTCCTTTCTCGCCGAAATATCATGGGCGATCTTCGAAGCGCCAACGATCTGGCCGGCGCTGTCAAAAATCGGCGAGACACTGAGAAGCACGTCGACCAGACGACCGTTTTTATGCCGCCGCTTCGTCTCGTAGGGTTCAACCCGAAATCCCGCTTTGATCTGGCTAAGAAGAGCCGGCTCCTCCTCAAGCCGATCCTCGGGGACAAGACCCATGACCGACCTTCCGACAATCTCTTCAGCTTTGAAGCCGTACAGGCGTTCAGCCGCTGTATTCCAGGATGTGATGGTCATCGCCAGATCGATACCGATAATGGCATCGTTGGACGAGGCAATGATGGACGCCAACAGGCGTTCGACTTCCTGGTTCTTCTTTCTCTCGCTAATATCGATGGAGACGACGGCCACCTGAAGGATTTTACCGGCCTCGTCTCGTAGTGGCGACACCGTGTTGTTGACCCATAGGACATTGCCGTCCTTTCGGAGGTAGCGTTTCTCGATGTCGAAGCTTTTGCCTGTTTCCACCAAAAGCCTGTATAGCCTGCCCTGCTCAGTAAGATCCTCGGGGTGTGTGATATCGCGGATGTTTTTGCCGACCAGCTCATGTTCGTCATAGCCAAGCATTTCGCAAAACCGGCTGTTGACGTGAAGGATCTCGCCATCGAGACTGCCCTGGCCGATCCCGGCTGCTGACTGCGATACCACAGCCCGCAGCCGTTCCTCGCTTTGCCGTAACGCGTGTTCGACGCGGATGCGATCGGTGGTTTCGCTGACGATGCAAAACACGCCCCGCACATTTCGATCCTCATCAAGGATCGGTGAATAGGAGATGTCGAAATAGACCGTCTCGGGATGCCCGTGGCGCTCGATGTAGAAGGGGCGATCCTTGGCGGCTACCGTCTCGCCGGTGTCAAGCACCTGACGCAGGAGAGGCTCAAGGTCGTCCCAGAGTTCGCTCCAATTCTCCTGTGCCGGTCGACCGAAGGCCTTGGGGTGCCGCAGTCCAATGCTCGGCGCATAAGCCTCATTGTAAAGTGCCACGAAGGCAGGCCCCCAGAAAAGGACGATCTGCGCCTTCGACGGCAACATGATATCGACTGCTCTCCGGAGACAGTCCGGCCATGACGACGGCGGACCGAGCACGCTCATATCCCAGCCGCCGCTCTCGATCATGCGAGAGATTTCGTCTTGCCCCCAACGCGTTTTTTCTGCCCCGTCCAACTTTAGCACTCGCTCTACATTTCCAGGACGACCTTGCCAGTGCCGCACTCGATTTAACCGAGAAATAAATTATGGAGTTGGCGCAGTCTTGCAAGAGTTTTTGCCACGATCTCTCAGAGACCTGGCTTTTCGAATTGCTTCAAGCAGGTCTAAAGGGACAGCGGGAATGTGTTCCGCAGATCCAAAAAAACGGTGCTCGACTTCGAAATGATGAAAAGCAGCTCCTAACATTCGGCGAGCATCTGCTTGAATATCAAGGCCTGCGAAGTCGTCGATGCTATCGTGCGCGCGACAGGGTCTTACCCCTGAGATTGCCGGACCTTGGTGGCTTTTTGCCCGCGTTGAGACAGGAGGGTAGTCGCTACCTCTCGATCGACGGCTTTAGAGAACAGGTAGCCCTGCCCTAGCATGCAACCGAAGGACAGGAGTTGGGCGAGTTGGGAATCCATTTCTATACCTTCTGCCACGACCCGCAAACCGAGCTTGGTCGCGATACTCATTACGCCTTCAACGATAATCGCCGCACCGTCTCCCGGAACCAGCCGCTCAACAAATGACCTGTCAATCTTGATGATATCGACAGGAACGGACAGAAGGTGGGTCAGGGACGCAAAACCAGTTCCGAAATCGTCGAGCGCGACACGCATGCCACAGGCCCTCAAGGACTTGATCTCGTCAGCAACGACATGATCACGCTGGCCGAGATAGACCGATTCTGTCACCTCGAGGATGACGTGCTTCAGTGGAACACCTGCTTCACTGAACACCATGCAAACCCGCTCCAGCAAATTGCCCGCGCGGAAATCCGCGGCGGCGAGATTGATTCCGACATGCTGAAGCGGTAGCCCTCGATCCAGCCATCGACGCATATCTGTAGCGACTTTCCGGAGCATGCATTGGGTCAGCTCCGCAGCAACATGCGCATCCTTCGTCGCTTCATGGAAGTTTGCCGCGGCGATAATCTCGCCCGACAACGTCCTCATCCGGCACAAGGCTTCGAAGCCTACAATTTCACCAGTATCGAGTCGGACGATTGGTTGATAGTGGGCATCGATCCGCTCTTCGGCCAAGGCCCGACTGACCTCTCGAATAGCCCTAAATCTTTTCGTGAAGGCGGTCCCTAATCCGCCAGTGTACTCGACGTACTGGCCCCGGTTATTCTCTTTGGCGTGATAGAGGGCTATGTCAGCGCATTGGCGGGCTTCATCCGGGCTTTGATCTTGCCTCACAAGTACGCCCCCGACAGTTATCCCCGGAACGACAACATGGCCATGGCATCGCGCAGGCTTCTTGACCGCATCAATGAGCCTCGTAGCCTGTGTTGCAAGGTCGGGCCGCGTTGCAGCGTCCAGTATGATTGCGAATTCGTCACCTCCGATCCGGAAGACCCTTTCCGGCGGCGTGACCGATGCGATGCGCTGCCCGACGGTGCTGATAAGCTCGTCCCCTGTCGAATGCCCGAACGTGTCATTGACGACCTTCAGGTTATCGAGATCCGCAAGCAGAATGCCCCAAGACGGGAGTGGGGACAAATGTTCTGCAAGCGCCTTGTTGAAGCTGGCGCGGTTCGGAAGTCCGGTGAGGGCGTCGACATAGGTTAGACGCTGGCGCTCCCGGACGCGCTGATCCCTTTCTATCGCGATGGCGCAAAGATGGACGCAAGCGTCGACAATCAACTTTTCCAGATCGCTTGGCCCACGCTGCTCACGATAATAGAAAGCAAAAGTCGCGACGACACGGCCGCCGCTGCAGATCGGAGTCGACCAGCAGGCTTTTAACCCAAGCGGCAAGGCAAGCCCCTTGAAATCCGCCCATTTGGGGTCGTTCGCTATATCCGTGACCGTGACTGGTGCTGCCAGATATGCGGCAGTGCCGCAGGAGCCAACAAAAGGTCCGATTTCAAGATTATCGAGGGCCGCGGAGTAATGCCCCGGAAGAGACGGTCCCGCCAGGGGATGTAGGCGTCCTTCATCGACGAGCAGAACGGAACAAACGGCGCCCGGTGCCATGGCTTCGACTTCAAAACACAATCTCTCAACCGTCGCTGATAGCGGCTCGCCCCTAGCGATCATCTCCAGAATGATGTTTTGCAGCTCGATGGTCATGTTGCGTCGGTTCGTTTGAAAAAGGTTATACAGTGGCAGCCTTCATTACCGGTTGCCCAAAACCATAAAGCTTTACCGACCCGTCAAGTTCCTTTCTTCCGAGATCAGCTTCGTTCCTTCTGGCCGGTGGTACGGCGACCTTTATGCCCAAGGCGTCATCGACCCCGCGAAGGTGGTGCGCACCGCGCTGCAGGATGCGGCCTCGGTCGCGGGCCTTCTGGTCACAAACCGAGGCGATGAATGCCAAGAAGCCGAAGAAGGACGCCGCTCCAGCGCTGCCCGCAGGCGGCGGCACCGACTTCTAATCAGTAACGGGCCCGCCCCATCCGCCGGGGCGGGCATTTCTGAAGGACGAAATGACGTCTGGACCGATTTCGAAAGAAGATGCACGTCTATGCGCCTGTGTCGTCAAGGAGATTGCTCAAGCAAAGGTATCGTTAAGGACCCGGGCGCGATCGCAAGCCTGACAGCATTCGTCGCCAGGCTCTACACCAGAGGCATGCGCGATCGCGATCAACCCTTGACGGCTGCCATGCAGTTTGTCCCTATGCTGCCGATTACTCCGCGAGAACTGACCCCGCTGCTTTATGCCGTCCAGGGCGATAAAGGTGGCTAGCTCGCGGCGCTTTCCTCCCCTTTTTAAGAAAACTGAGGAGGGCCGCCACTGTCGCAGTGGCCAGATAATGCCTGGTTAAACGTCGTCTTACTGTGGCTGCGCCTTGAGATATTCCATTGCCTTCCTTCTTCCTGGCCTGGTCTCACGTTTCCATCACTGCGGGTTTCGTCGTCGTGGTTTCGGCCATGGCGAGATAGGCGCCGCTGAGCATGACGATAATCCCGATCACGTCGAAGGCCGTGACTTGTTCGGAAAAGAAAAGTGCCCCGAGTGCGACGGCGATCACTGGAGATACGAACGCATAGCTGCCGGCACGCGAGGCTCCAATGTCTCTCAGCAGCAGCATATAGGTCGTGTAACCGATCAGCGATCCGAAGATCACCAGAAAGAGCCAACTGGCCCAGGCGGTCGTGCCCCAATTACGTGATAGCGCGGAAATAGCACCAGGCTCGAACGCCAGCGCTACAGCGACCAGGGCGATACCGCCAACCAGTGTCGTAAAACCGGCGACGAACAAGGCTGGATAGGTTCGCAACACAGGTCGAGCCAGCACCGAGCCGTACCCATAGGTAAATGCCGCAGATGCCACCGCCAAGCCGCCCCAAAGGCTGGCTCCAGCAAAGGTCTCCGGCGTCGAGACTTGTCCGTCAGTTGCCGAAGGCCAGAAGAGGACGATCAGCCCTGAGACACCAAGTACAATCGCCACGATCCGCCTCACGTCGAGCGTCTCTTCGCGCAATAGCAGAGCAAAGCACAAGAGCGCGATCGGCGTCAGCGACATTTCCAAGACAGCGGCAGTCCCGGTATCGATGTACTGCATGCCCCAGAACAACGGCCCGTAGCACAGCGTGATCATCAACATGCTGACGGCGGCGAACCGCCCACAGTCTGCGACTTTGAAGCCCGCCGTTTCACCTTTCGTCCAAGCATAAACAAGCAGCAGCGCGCCTGCAGCCGTAAAACGCGTCCCGGCAAACAGGAGGGGTGGCACGACTTGGATACCGGCCTTGGTTCCGATCCAGGTGCTTCCCCAGATGCCGCATAACATCAAAAAGCGGAGCTGGTTCTTATTGAGGGCGAAGGACATAATGGCTCCGATACTGTAACGCTTAAAGGACCAATAGACCGTTACAACTCACTCTTGCTTAAATCGTTCCGCCATCCAATATTCAAAAGATGACCAGTCAGAAAACCATCGAGGACATCAGCCTGCTCGGCGGACACCCCGCGCTCGATTTCGTCAACACCGTTGACAGTCGAGGTGAGCGCCGGGGGCCGGAGTTTTTGAACACCTACGGCGATCTGGTGACCTGGGCGCGGCGTCTCGACGTGATTGACGACGAAGAGCGAAACGTCTTGCTTGCGAGGGCGACCGCATCTCCCGCCCAAGCCCAGAGGGAGCTGATCCATGCCCGGGGAGTACGCGAGGCATTGCATCGCATATTCCTGACTGAATCTGGCGAGGTCTCGGTCGGAGAGGAGGATTTGGCACTTCTCGACCGCGCGGTACAGGCTGCCCAGTCACAACGAAGATTGGTCAGTATCGCAGGCACCATCAGGTGGCGGCACTCAGCTGCAGAACAAATGAACGCTATCGTGCACCGTATTGGCTGGTTGGCAGCTGAACTGCTCACGTCAAAAACCGAGCGTCGGCCAATCCGGGAATGCCAAGGCCCAAATTGCGGATGGCTGTTTCTCGACCACTCTCGTAACGGCCATCGTCGCTGGTGTTCGGACAGAACATGTGGATCGCACGCAAGAGTACGGAAGTTCCGGGCTTTGCAGTCCGATTGATGTCTTAAGGGAAATGAATCGCGTCCTTAAAAGCACGCGAAAAAAGGGCCGGAGACAGTGTCTCGCGGCCCAGGTTTTTCATCGACTGAGGAGGGAGGAGAACCACGTCGAGACGATAAGACTGGCACGTCATGGTTAACAAACCGTAACCCCTGATCGGGCCAGGGTGGGCCTAGCCGCAGAATTCATCGAGCAGAGTGCAGTCTGCCTATCTCTTGAGAGCTGAAACCTGCCTCTCGAAATCGCCCAGATCGAAATAGTCACGCCAGACCGTGATCAACCCGCCCTCCACGGTGACTGTACCCATGACCGGCAATGTGATCGTCCCGCCGCTCTCATGCGTGAACACATCAATGCGCTCGTTGAGGACAACGTTTCCTGATGCCGCGATGTTGGCCACGGTCCAGTCGACCGTGAACGCCGTTCCTACACCGAAGTCCTGATGAAATTTCCGGACGTTGTCTCGGCCCGTGATGCTGGGCAGAGGCACGTTGTCGTAGAGGACGTCATCCGCCAGCATAGCGAGGGCATCCTCGATGCGATTGGCCGTCCAGTGACCGAAGAAAGTGGTGGCGATATCGATCGGGTTGGTGGACATGCTTGTTCTCCAGAGAGTTTAAGCGAACTTGACGAAATTGTTTGCGGGCAAGGGTCCGCCTGGAAACTGCGTGAGCCGACCGCCGATCGAGAGAGGTCCAAGATCAACGCCGGCGAACCCGAGCTTTGCAATCAAAGCCGCCACCTCCGCCTTCGCGGTCTCGTCGTCTCCCGAATAGAAGAGCACACGTTCCCCACCTTCCGCATGCGGGTCACCGGACAGAATGGCAGCAAGGAGATGATTGAATGCCTTTACCACCCGCGCGCCCGGCACCAGGCTGGCGACGATCTCGGTCGAAAGCCGTCCATGGAGATCAGCAGGCTTGAACAGCGGCGCCTCGATCGGGTTGTTGGCATCGATGACGATTCGACCATTCCAGTTCGGCAGCCCCGCGAGCGCCGATGGTAGTTTAGACCACGGAACGGCAATAAGTACGATATCGGCTTGTGCCGCAGCCTCGATGGTACCAGCTGTGACATCAGGAGCGAGCTCCTGTGTCAAGCTTGCAAGCGTTTCCGGCCCGCGACTATTGGCGATGGTGGCTGCGATACCGTTTCGGGCGAGGATTCTTGCAAAGGCCGCGCCGATGTTTCCAGCGCCGATGATGCCGATGGTGGTCATGTCTTTTCTCCTGTTGGATTGGGTGAGGCTCAAGCGGACTGGCCGCCATCGACGTTGAGGGTGGCGCCGGTGATGTAGCCGGCGTCCGGTCCCACGAGGAAGGCGACGGCCGCGGCAATATCTTCCGGCTGTCCGTAGCGACCGAGTGCTGCAAGCTTGTTCAAGCTTTCGGCGAATGGGCCGTCCTGTGGGTTCATGTCGGTATTGATCGCACCGGGCTGGATAATGTTGACGGTGATGTTTCGCGGGCCAAGGTCGCGGGACCACCCGCGCGTGTACGCAGCGACTGCAGCTTTGGTGGCGACGTAATCGGCAGCGCCGGCGAAGGGAATGTGTACAGCGCCTGTGGTGCCGATCGAGACGATCCGGCCGCCATCGTTCATCAGCGGTACCGCGGCCCGTACAGCGGCTGCGACGCCTTTCACGTTGACATCAATCTGACGGTCAAAAGCGGCCAGGTCCGCTTGGGTGTCGTCGACCATGCCGGTTATGAAAACACCGGCCGAATTGACCAGGATATCGAGCCTGCCGAAAGCCGTAAGGGCTGTATGAACCAGTGCGGCTACCTCCGCTGAAATCGCCTGGTCTGCCTTGACGGCGAGCGCACGACGGCCGGTGCCTTCGATCTCCTCGACGAGTTCATCCGCGATTTTGGCCGAAGCGGCGTAGCTGAATACGACATCGGCACCGTCATGAGCAAGGCGCCGAACAATGGCGGCACCGATCCCGCGTGACCCGCCGGTGACAAGTGCAACCTTGCCAGAGAGTGGTTGATGTACCTGGGTCATTAAATTCATTCCTTTTGTTCGATGACCTCAAGATGGCGCAACGAATTCGGTTTGATTAGCCGCCAATAGGCGCTATCCGTTTCAAGCGATTGTTGAAGGTGGAATGATGGAAAGTCTCGCTAACCTGGAGTCATTCGTACGCAGCGCCGAGCTCGGGAGCTTCTCGGCTGCAGCACGGCGCCTCGGATTGACGCCAGCGGGCGTTAGCCGCAACGTCGCCGCGCTCGAAACCAACTTGGCGCTGCGACTGTTTCACCGCAGCACTCGTAGCTTGACGCTCACGGAAGCTGGCGAACGGTTTCTTATTGCTATTCGCGACCATCTTGAAAACCTGCAGGGTGCAATTGCTGAAGCTGCGCAGCCGGACGGCCAACCTGCCGGCACACTGAAGATCAGCATGGGTCCAACCTTCGGTATCGGCTATATCCTGCCGATGCTACCCGAGTTCAGGCAGCGATATCCTCTCATACGGCCTGAATGGATGTTCGAGAACCGTCAGGTGGACCTGATCGCCGAGGGGTATGACGCTGCGATCGGCGGCGGCTTCGAACTTGCGCAAGGTATTGTCGCCAGAACGCTTGCACCAGCACACCTTGTGGCAGTTGCCTCCCCCGGCTATCTCGAGGCCCGACCGCGGATTGCTGGGCCAATCGAACTTGCTGAGATGGACGGGATCGTCATGCGGTCGCTGCGCACAGGGCGCGTGACCCAGAGGCAGATGCGCAACGCCGCTGGGGAAGAGGAGGCAATCTCCCTGAAAGAAACGATCGTCGTCAACGATCCTGCCGCAATGCGAGCGGCTGCTATCCTCGGGCTGGGGGTAACACTTCTTGCCAAGCCGGACGCCCTGCCGCATCTAGAGAGAGGCGAGCTCGTGCGGCTGCTCCCCGCCTGGTGGGTGGATGCCGGGCCGATATCGATCTACTATGCCAGCAAGACCCTGCTTCCCGCAAAGACACGCGTATTCATCGACTTCGTCGTCGAATGGTTTCAGCGCGAGCGGTATCCGGAGCGATTTGCGGGTAGCTTAGGCTGATCGCGGGCGTTGTTCTCGCCTGCTGCGCTTCCCGAAAGAGCTGATTGGTGGCGACATCGGCAGTGGCCCGAACGCTAAAGCGTGTTGGCCTTCAACGCGTCTACAACAACCCTGAATGCTGGTGAGTTCTGCCGGCGGCTTGGATAGTAGAGGTAGTAGCCTGGAAACATAGGCGACCAGTCATCGAGGACCTGGCTAAGCTGCCCCGAAGCAATTTCATCCATCACGAGACTTTCCGGCACATAGGCGATTCCGTACCCGCTGGCGGCTGCGTCGATCATCGCGTAGGACGTGTTAAAGGTGAGCTGACCATCCACCCGAACCCGAACTTCCGCACCGTCTTTTTCGAACTCCCACACATAGAGGCCGCCGGCTCGGGCTTGCCGGTGGTTGATGCAGTCGTGAGCAACGAGGTCGCGGGGCGTTTCTGGAGCGGCGCGCTTTGCGAGATAGTCCGGAGAGGCGACTGCGACCAACCGCCAATCGGGACCAATGCGAACGGCAATCATATCCTTGTCTAGGCTCTCACCAAGGCGCACGCCGGCGTCGAACTTCTCCTCGACGATATTCCTGAAGCCGTTATCGCTGTTCAGTTCCACCTTGATGTCCGGATACTGCCTGAGCACAGGCCGAAGCTTCGGCCAGACGACGCTCTCCAGGGCGTGATCCGACAGGGTGATGCGAACCGAGCCGGTCGGCTTGTCCCTGATTTCCATCAGTTCGTCGATCTCGTTTTCCAGCTCCTCGATACGCGGCGCCAATGAGCGGATGAGCCGCTCTCCGGCTTCTGTTGGAACGACGCTTCTGGTGGTCCGTGTCAAAAGCCGCAGTCCCATCCGGGCCTCAAGCTTCTTGATCGTGTGGCTGATTGTCGACTGCGATGTCCCGAGCTTTGCTGCGGCCTTGGTGAAGCTTCGCTCTTCTGCCACCGCCAGAAACCAAAGCATGTCGTTGAGATCTTCGCGCTTCATCGCCACCTCCAGGTATCGCCCATTCATGTCATAGGCCGATAAGTCCAAGCGAATTGCAATGACTAATCATCGAACTGCACCCGGCATATATTGCCGTCATGACACAACAAGCTTTCACACGATCCGAATTTCTCGATGACGAAGCCGAACCGAACGGGGTGGCGTCTGCCAACTCGGCTGTGCCCGTTGCTGCCTGGGGCGCGGTCATCTCGATGGCTCTATGCGTCGCCGTGCTGATCGCATCGGAATTCATGCCGGTCAGTCTCCTGTCGCCGATCGCCACCGAACTCGGCGTGACCGAAGGACGGGCAGGACAAGCGATCTCGATCTCCGGTATTTTCGCCGTCCTGACCAGTCTGTGTGTGGCCGGTCTGACGCGACGGCTGGACCGGCGATTGGTTCTTGCGTCCTTCTCGCTGATCCTGGTGATCTCCGGAACAATCGTCACTTTTGCCCCGAACTATCTCGTGCTGATAATCGGCCGCGCCATGCTGGGGGTCGCTATCGGTGGCTTCTGGTCGATGTCGACCTCGATCGTCATGCGGCTGGTTCCAGAGGAGTCTGTGCCCAAGGGACTGGCCATGCTGAATGCGGGCAATGCCATTGCCGCGACGATCTCCGCGCCGCTTGGAAGTCTGCTTGGTAGCTATATCGGCTGGCGAGGTGCCTTCTTCGCCGTCGTTCCGCTCGCCCTTCTAGCGCTCGTTTGGCAGTGGATCAGCCTGCCGTCTTTGCCACCGCCGCGTAACGAGGGATCATCCAACGTCTTTCGTTTACTTCGGCGCCCGCAGGTCGCGATCGGCATGGCCTCGATCATGGCGCTGTTCATGGGCCAGTTCGCGCTGTTCACCTATCTGCGGCCATTCCTGGAGATGGTAACGGAAGTGTCGATATCGACCCTATCCCTTTTGCTGCTGTTGATGGGGCTTGCGGGTGTCGTCGGGACGTATCTCGTCAGCCATCTGCTTGAGAACCGGCTGTTTCCTATTCTCGTGGCAATCCCGCTGATCATGGCCCTAATCGCCTTGAGCCTGATTGCCGTCGGATCATCCACTACCTCCACTGCCGCCCTTCTGATCGGCTGGGGTCTGTTCGGCACGGCCGCCCCGGTCGGGTGGGGCACGTGGCTTAGCCGCACCATGCCTGACGACGCGGAGGCCGGCGGCGGATTGCAGGTCGCAACCATCCAGCTTGCCATCACCTTGGGTGCTTCAACAGGCGGCGTGCTGTTCGACGCAACTGGCTGGTGGTCCACCTTCCTGTTCGCCGCAGTCCTGCTTGCCGGGTCATCCCTGCTGGCCGTCGCGGCCTGGCGGTCAACACGCCGGTGAACACCCGCGGTCACTCCATTCGAACCCTCTTCCATCGAAGCACTACCTCAGGAGATAAGCAAATGACGAACAACACCATCCAATACGACGACACAAACGCCAGTAGCACCGGTATCGATCGCCGCAACCTTCTCAAGATGACTGGCGCAGGCGTAGCCGCGCTTGGCGCGATGTCAATGTTCGATATCATGGAAGCAAGAGCGCAAGACATGTCCAACGGCGCATCCAATTTTTACACCAGTGACAAGGTGACTCTGCACAAGGTCACGTTCAAAACCCAGTACCAGACGTCTGTCGCCGGCAACCTCTACCTCCCCAAAGGCCTCGACCGGGCGGCCAAAAGCCCTGCTATCATCGTCGGTCACCCGATGGGAGCGGTCAAGGAACAGAGCGCAAACCTCTACGCCACAAAGATGGCCGAGCAAGGTTTTGTCGCCATGTCGATCGACCTGCCCTTCTGGGGTGAGAGTGAAGGCCAGTCGCGTAATCTGGTTTCTCCGGAAGCCTATGCCGAAGCGTTTAGCGCCGGCGTCGACTTCCTCGGATCGAGCGACTTCGTGGATCGGCAGAATATCGGCGCGATCGGTGTCTGCGGTAGCGGCAGCTTCGTCATCAGCGCCGCCAAGATCGATCCGCGCATCAAAGCCGTTGCCACAGTCAGCATGTATGACATGGGTGCAGCCTTCCGCGATGCGCTCAACAAGTCGCAGACGGTCGAGCAGCGCAAGCAGTTCATCGCGACCGCGGCCGAACAGCGTTGGGCCGAGGCCGACGGCGCAAATGTCCAGTACATCGGCGGCACCACGCTCGAACTGACGGCCGAGACAGATCCAATCCAGCGCGAATTCTACGACTTCTACCGCACGCCGCGGGGCGAGTTCACACCTGCTGGTGTGACCCGAGAAACGACGACGAAGCCGACGCTGAGCAGCAGCGTCAAGTTCATGAACTTCTATCCCTTCAACGACATCGAGACCATCTCGCCACGGCCGATGCTGTTCATTTCGGGCGACCAGGCCCACTCGAAGGAATTCAGCCAGGACGCCTATAACCGCGCGTCCGAGCCAAAGGAACTCGTATGGGTCAAGGGGGCTGGCCACGTCGATCTTTATGACCGCGTCGATCTCATCCCCTTCGACAAGCTGAAGGGCTTTTTCGATCAGCACCTCGCATAGCAACGATCCGGATGAGGTTTCGCTCGTTGCCCACGCGGACTTTGCCGTTTGCGTGGGCAACATTCCAGATCAACCGATTGTGAGCCACAGCACGTGCGGCGTTTGTCTGCTTCCACCGCACGATTTGAAAGAAAAGATATGAAAGTGTTTCGCCGGTCCGCCTTGCTGGTTGCGCCGCTCGCCATTGTCCTCACTGGCTACTTCATTGTTGACACCGAGGTGTCGCTAACCCCAGCGTTTGCAGCATCCAACTCCGTGACGTTTCCGCCGCTTGAACAGCTCGTGCATTACACAACGGTTCGGCGAGGCGTCACCCGCGAGCATATGCTGACAAACCCGGCCGCTCTTGCGGCACTCAAAGCCGGGCAACCTGTTCCAACCGGCACCCATATGGTTCTCGTCGATTATCAGAGCGATGTTCTGACACGTTACCTCGTGGCCCAGAAGATCGGTGCCGGCGCGGATCAATGGGAATACCAGTGGTTTTGGCCGGATCGCACCGTCAAGTTCGACGAAAATGTCGCCCGTTGCTACTCCTGCCACCGGTCGCAACAGTCCGAGCAGTTCATGTTCACCATGAGCGGCGCGATGTCCAACGATGATCCGCTGTGACGAAAAGGACAAGCTACGATGTTGAGGTTAGCTAGGGATCGCCTCCTCCTTCCTGTCGCAATGGCGGCCCTCCTGATATCGGCCCTCGCCTATTGGTGGCTCGACAACGGTCCGCATGAAATCTTCGGCACAGCCATGTTCGGGCTTCTTGGGTGGCACCTGACCATGAACAGGCGCTGGTTCCTGAAGCTCCGCAGCGGTCATTATGATGCCCGCCGATGGGTGGTCCTGATGATACATGTCTGGCTTGGCATAACCATGGCGGCGCTGGTCGTCACCAGCGTGTTGATCTCTCGTTCGGTCCTGGGCTTCGCGCAATTCACCAATAGCGTGAGCGTCATCGAACTTCACTGGTTCTCGGCATACTGGGTTGTCATCATTGTTGCCGTTCATGCAGGGACCCATTGGACGCGTGTCATGACGGTGGCAGCAAACCTTTTGAGGCTTTCTCCGTCCCCGATCAGGTCTGGCGTACTTCGGCTGGCGGCCCTCTTGCTTCTGGGCTTTGGCGCATGGAGTTTTGCCGTTCTCGGCGTGTCGACCAAGCTGACGTTCAGCTACAGCCTTGAGTTCTGGGACTTCACCAGTGCGGTCTCGCCATTCTTCGCACACTGGACAGCTGTGATGGCAAGCGTTGCCGTACTTTCGCACTACACCATGGCTGGCCTGAGATCGCTTGATAGGACCCGTATTCGCACAATGGAAGGTCGAACATGAAACAGGTTTTTGGCGCAGGCTTCATCGCCGCTGCTCTCACGATCAACTCTGGAGGATCCGCCTTGGCGCAGGACCGTATTCTGATTTCGTCTGATTGGGGCAACGTTTCTGCCGAACTGGCGGATAATGACGCCACTCGCGCGCTCGTTGCCATGCTGCCGTTGACGATCGAAATGGATGATCATCTTCGTCAGGAGAAGACCGGGGACCTGCCGGCCGCCTTGCCGGCCGCTCCCCGTCAGCGCGAATTTTACGCTGGTACACTTGGTCTGTGGAGCTCTGGAGATTTCGTCATCTACTATCGCGACGGGCGCGTGCCAGATCCGGGTATCGTGATCCTGGGGCAGGTCCAAGGCGAAATTTCGGTGTTTGACCGACCCGGGAAGGTCACCGTCAAGATCGAAAAGGCTCAATGAGCCGGCGTGATAGGCCATTTGAACACAATCCACTGGTCTAGGGCGGATTCGATCCCCTCAATCAGGCTTCCAGTGGCGTCCTGAATTGACATCACGCCTCCGGCGAATTCCCTATTTCGGGAGAAGCCCTGCCCCCCGGTAGCTCTTGATCGTTGAGTCAAAGATGGAAATGTCCGAACGGCTGCGGGCGAGAAGCTGGGCACCGACAATCGCCGCAAAGATAGCACGTGCCCGCTCCTCGCCGTCCTTAGCGGTTACCAGTTCGGCTTCGATCAAGCGTTCATGGAGCCAAGCGACGTTGACGTCGGCAAAGGTCTGGACTTCTTTTCTGACGTGTTCGGGAAGATCGTCGTACTCTGCCCCCAGAAAACTACCCAGGCAAAGGCGATTGCCGTTTTCGAGCGACATGCGGAATGTCGCAGGATACTCGCGGAGACTCTCCTTCGGGTCACTATTGCGGCTCGCCACCTCGTCCAGCCATGCCTTCGTGTCCTGCCAGTAGCGCACGGCGATCGCGGCCGCGAGGTCAGCCTTGTTTGGGAAATGATAATAGATGCTGGCGGCCTTGATCCCGACCTCCGCCGCTAAGTCGCGCATGTTCAATCCACCGTAGCCGTGTGCTTGAGCACTTAGTTTGCCCGCTGCCAAAATTGCCTCTTTCGCATTCGCGCTCATGCTCTCTACTCCAACTTTACCTACCGAATGTTAGATAGGGGTTGACGGACCAAAAAGAAAGCCCTAGCTTTTGTCTACCATTTGTTAGTTAGGGACGCACATTATGATAAACGACCTGATCTATTCCGACGCAACCAAACTCGCCGAGCTCGTCCGGACCAAGGACGTCTCCCCTGTTGAAATCATGCGGGCGCATCTCGATCGCATCGAAGCGGTCAACGGCGACGTCAATGCAATCGTCACTGTCGCCGACGGCGCACTGGAAGCAGCCAGGCGCGCAGAAGCCGCCGTTCTCTCGGGAGGGGAGCTCGGTCCGCTGCACGGTGTGCCGTTTACGGCAAAGGATTCGATCGACACGGCAGGTGTTATGACCCAGCGTGGATCCCCGATCTTCAAGGGACGACTTCCAATAGAAGATGCAACCAGCGTAGCCCGCCTGAAGACGGCCGGTGGCATCCTGCTGGCGAAGACCAACCTGCCCGAATTTTCTTATTGGATCGAGAGCGATAACCTTCTCTCCGGGCGCTCAAACAATCCATGGGATCTCGAGCGCACGCCGGGTGGATCGAGCGGAGGCGAGTCCGCCGCCATTGCAGCCGGAATGTCGCCTATCGGCCTTGGCACGGACCTCGCCATTTCGGTCCGCGGACCGGCGGCTCAGACGGGAATCACGTCAATGAAGGCGACCCACGGCCGCGTGCCGATGACCGGCATCTGGCCACGCGCACCGCGCCGCTTCTGGCATGTCGGCCCGATGGCCCGCTCGGTCCGAGATATCGCGCTTGCCTTTTCGCAACTGGCAGGACCCGACGGCAAGGATGCGTTTTCCAGCAGCACGACGATGTTCGATGCCGGTATCGGCCGCCAGCCCTTCCGACAGTTGCGCGTGGGCTGGATGGTTGGCCCGGGCTTTGGGCCGGTCGATCCGGAGGTCGCCGCCACCGTCAAGGCAGCCGCCGAGGCGCTGAAGGACGTCGGCGTTTCCGTCGAGCATGTCGGTATCCCGGCGCTGGAACGCGACTTCACACTCGATGTCTTCAACCGGCTGCATGTGATGGAGATGAAGCCCGCATTTGGAGAGGCGACCGCTGGCCGCGGTGAGGACGAAATCTACAAGATGGCGAAGACCATGCTGTCCCTGCCGGATACGTCGATGACGGACTATATCGACGCCGAGCAGGCCGCCGAGCGTATCCGGGACGGCTATGCCGACTACTTCTCCCGTTACGACGCGCTCATTACCCACGTGCTTCCAATTCCCGCCCACAAGCACGGGGTCGAGGAGTTCGTCATCGACGGAAAGACCGTCGATGCCACCTACTTGCAGGGCGCGACCGTGCCGTTGAACGTTACCGGCTTACCGGGCGTATCGATGCGGTTCGGCACAAGCAGCGAGGGCATGCCGATCAACGTCCAGATCGTCGGTGCCTGGCAGGCGGAGTCGACGATCCTGCACGTCGCGTCACTGCTGGAAAGCATAAGCCCAGTTCGTGGCCTTCATTCAGACCTATGAGCAGCAGATATAAAGTGTAACGGCGACGCGCTGCCGTCGTTAGGCCTGTGCAAAAGCAACACCGCCGCGGATTGCTGCGGTGTTGCCATATACTTGGTGATGACGCGGCATGTGGTCACGGGGTGACTACTGCATGGAAACCCATTGTAGGCTGCCCGTCATGAAGCCGCTATTACTTCGCGGCCTCGATGATCAGCCTTGCCACCACATCCGGGTGCGACAGCATCACGACATGGCTGGCGGCCACTTCGACGGCTGTTGCCTTGAGACGCTTGACCTGGTCTCGCTGCAGTTGGGGCTGGATCACCCTGTCATCGGTCGAGACGACCTCGAACGAGGGAACGGTGTGCCACGCGGCCTGGGTCAGGGGGGTCGAGATCGCCTTGACGCCAAACGCGCCCTGTGTCGCTGCGATCAGTTCCTGTTCGTCGCGAGGCAGGTCCGGTGCGAAGTAGTGGAAGATGCCTTCGTCGGTGAATTTCAGATATCCGGAATCATCCTTCACGATGAACGGCCTGCCGGGCGCATCCGGATATGGCTTCTGCGTATCGAGTACCGACTGGCCGACCTCTGGCGCGTATGCGGCGACGTAGACAAGCGAGTGTACCTTCGGATTGACACCTGCTTGCGTGATGACGGCGCCGCCATAGGAGTGGCCGACCAGCACGACCGGTCCTTCAGCATCGGCAATGGCCCGGTCGGTAAAAGCAACGTCATTTTCCAGGGTATCCAACGGGTTCTGGACCGCCACGACCTTCAATCCTGCCTTCTTCAGAAGCGGGATGACCTTGTTCCAAGAAGAACCATCGGCAAATGCGCCGTGAACGAGGACAACGGTCTTGGCGCTAAATTCTGCCGCAGCCGCCGGCAGGGCGACACTGGCTGTGATTGCAACAGCCAAGATGAGCGAGTTCAGGAGTTTCATTTCATGCATCCTTTTTGAGAAATCATGGTGATCGGAAGGGAAATTGAGCGCGCAGTTATCCGATCCCGAAACAACCTTTGTTGAAATCGGGCGCTACAACGCGCGATGAAGGGTCAAGCCACTGACATGCGGCCTTCAGAATGGGATCAGATTACGGTGCCGATGGTTATTTGGCTTCGGCACCATGTTTGGCCTAGGAGCGAGCGGGGACGAGAAGGTCGGCTAGAACCCCTGCGCCAGCCTCCGCGATGCAATGTCTTCTGCGACGGTGCCACCGCTAACGCCGATCGCGCCGATTACCTGCCCCTAGAATACATCCAAGGCGGTCGCCTTGGATTTTGATGTCTCGATCATCTCGCGGGCATGCGCAACCGAGAGCGTTCGTTTGAGGCTGATCATTTCGGTATCCGACTTTCGGGTGGCCGACCGCCGTCTGTTGGCGTCCATCCACGATGCTGAATGATCAGGCTGCCCGGATACGGGTCTGGCTCAAGGCGGTGAGCAGAGCTTCAGCGGCCTCGCCGGAGGAACCCGGGTTCTGCCCGGTGATGAGTTGGCCATCGACGACCGTGTGGACGCCCCAGTCCTTCACCTTGGAGAACACGGCTCCTTGGGCGATGAGCACGTCCTCGACCAGGAAAGGGACCACCTTGGTCAGGCCAACGCCTTCTTCTTCGGTATTGGTGAAACCTGTGAGGTAGCGTCCCTGAGCAAACGGCGAGCCGTCGGCATTCTTGACATGGCGCAGCACGCCCGGAGCATGGCAGACAAGCGCGATGGTCTTGCCGGCGGCGATGAAGGATTCGATGAGCGCGATGGAATTCTTGTCTTCAGCCAGATCCCACATCGGGCCATGACCGCCGGGATAGAAGACCGTATCAAAATCCTTCTGGTCGACGCTGTCGAGGCGCACCGTCTGGGCGAGCTGCGCGTTAGCGTCGGCGTCTGCCTTGAAACGAGCCGTGAGCTCGGTCTGGAACATCGGTTCGTCGCTCTTCGGGTCGAGCGGCGGCTGGCCGCCCTTGGGCGAAGCAAGCGTGATCTCGGCGCCGGCGTCCTTGAAGACGTAATAGGGAGCTGCCAGCTCCTCCAGCCAGAACCCGGTCTTGCGGCCGGTGTCGCCAAGCGTGTCGTGCGAAGTCAGCACCATGAGTATTTTCATCGTCTTATCCTTTGTTGGTCGCGGCCGGACCGGCCTGGATTGTCGATCAGCGCTGCTGGCTTTTCGATGAAGTGATCATGTCAGCTGGAGAGATATTTGAGAAATTTACTTGTTGGATTTTAGATATTCACGTGCAATTACATCTGGATGAAATACGATCTGAATCTTCTGCCAGTCTTTCTGGCTCTCATGGAGGAGCGGAGCGTCACCCGCGCCGCCAGCCGCTTGGGCATTACGCAGCCTGCGCTGTCGAATTCGCTCAATCGGCTTCGCGACATGCTGAAAGATCCGCTGTTCATCCGGGAGCGCTATGGCATCAGACCGACACAGCTTGCCGAGGAGATCGCGCCGACGATCGAAGCCGCATTGGCGCAGCTTGATGATCTCGTCGTCCACCAGCAGGATTTCGATCCGGCAAGTGCGGAGCGGCTGTTCCTGATCGCTCCGAACAGCTACGTCGAACTGGTGTTGATGCCAGCGCTGGTGGCAAGGCTGCGAGAGCAAGCTCCGGGGATCAAACTTCGCATGACCCCATTCGGCAACGATCTGGCGGAGACTGGCGTGATCTCAGGGACGACCGCAATAGTGCTGGGCAGGGTCATCGATCCGCCTGACAACCTGGTCGTCCAGCATCTGATGGACGACGGCCTTGCCTGTATCGTCCGTCGCGACCATCCGGACGTCGGCGCCAGCCTGACGCGAGACCTTTACGAGAGCCTGAAACACGTCAACGTCCTACCGCCAGGTCGAATTCGCGCGGGCGTGTTCCAGGCCTTAGGGCAACAGAACCTCAAGCGCGACGTTGTCGTCTCCGTCACGCATTTCCTGTCAGTGCCCGAGATGGTCGCGGTCACTGACTACTGCGCAACCCTTCCTCGGCTGATCTGTCGCAGCCTCGAGCGCGATCCTCGGCTGAAGGTCGTTGAAGCCCCTGTCGACCTCGGTACGTTCCCGGTCGAGATGGCTTGGCACGTGCGCTATCGCCACGATCCAGCACATCGATGGCTCAGGGGTGTCGTCAGCGAACTCGCCAAAGACCTGGTAGTGTCATAGAAAGCGACGCTGCGTTTCACTAAAGAGCGCGATAGCGTTCGCCTTGATGGGGTCCGAACCCGCGACCCCGTCGTCCAGCAGCTGTGCTGGCATTGATATTATACTAGTTTGGGCAACAAGGGCCGCTCTGAATAGGGCCGCTTTCGGCTCGAAGCGGGCGTTCGCTGTGCGCTTGACACCAATGCGCCCTCGCTGGATCATCCCGCCTTGGAGGATACTCATGGACATGGCTACGCTGGACTACTTCCGAGAGCCGGGCCCGCATTCCACGGCAAAGAAGAATAAGGTCGGGCTGGCAGGCGCTCCAACGGACATCGTCGACCTGGCCGCCTGGATTCAGGGAAGAATGCTTCACGAACACTGGGCGTCGAGATATGGCGAAGAGCTGACCCCGGAGCGCCGTGAACTCTCGCAAAGGAGATCGGTGGACGCCGTGCTGGACGGCATCCTTGCGGGGGGCAATTCACCACGTCCTGCTGCGGGTCGCACGGTTGGTGTCTGCAGCCATTTCTCGCTGCTCGCGGTGTCGGCCTTGCGAGCGAACGGCCGTGCGGCCAGGTCGCGGTGCGGCTTCGGCACTTATTTCGCTCCCGACAAGGCGATCGACCACTGGGTGGTGGAGGTCTGGAATGGTAATCGCTGGCGGATGGTCGATTTTCAGATCGATGACTTTCAGCGTGCAGAACTGGGGCTGGTCGTCGACACACTCGACTTGCCGTCGGGTGAGTTCCTGCTGGCCGCCCAGGCCTGGCAACTCTGCCGGCGTGGCGAGGATGACCCCAATCGCTTTGGCATATTCGATGAAGGCGGCTTCTGGTTTATCGCCTCAAATATGATCCGTGACCTCGCCAGCCTGAACAAGGTCGAGATGCTGCCGTGGGACGACTGGGGGGCAATGCCATCCCCAGACGCGGAGATCAGCACCGAGGAAGTGCGACGCTTCGATCATTTGGCGGAGGTCTTGCTCGACCCCGACCGTCATAGGGAAGAGCTCCGTTTACTCTATGGCGCTCCAGGATTCGGCATGCCTGGAGAGGTCTTCAATGCTGTCAGGCAGGTTCGTGAGACGGTTTCGGTCGCGCAGTAGGTACTCAAAGCTCGTCGGCTGAAGTTCTGCATGCTCGGGTACTATGCGACCGCAAATACCAATGACCGCTGTCGGCGAATTCTTGCTATCAATGTCGTAGCGGCATTTTTCCGAACGGCCAATCGAGCTTGGTCAATGTGCGGGGAAAACGCCGCTTACAATCGTGATCACGCAGGCTTCTCTGAACAACCAGGCGGCACTCTGCAAATTCTGCACGACGAATTATTGAGCCATCATCTCTTTGATCGACCGAACCACGACGTCTGGATTATATGGCTTCGGCATGAACCGCGCCCGCGCCGGGAGGCTTTCAACACCGACTGCGCGATGACCGGACGTTATGATGATTGTAATGGGCGGCCACCTGTCCCGAACCGACGCTGCAAGCTTGAGGCCGTCCACTCCGCCTGGCATGTCGATGTCCGTGAACATCACTTCTATCCGCGGATAGGCAACTAGGATGTCGATTGCAACATCTGAATTCGCTGCTTCGAACACCTCGAAACCGGCATCTTCCAGTTCATCGACGATGCCCATTCGAACGATGGCCTCGTCTTCGACAACCAAGACGGCGGTTCGTTGAGCAATCATGACTTAATGTTTCTGGTTGGCCGGATCCCGTTGAATGGAGGACAAAGCGAGACATTTTCGCGTCGAGCTAGCCAAGGTTGGCTGTTAGTGTGCATACAACGCCTCCCGACGGGTAAATGATCCGTACGTCGCCTGAGAAATCTGCAGCAAGCACGCGGGAGATAAGCCGTGACCCGAAACCCTTGGTCTTCGGCTCGGACACGGCCGGTCCTCCGCTCTCCTGCCAGACGAAGTTGAGACCCTGTCGTCCGTCGGCAGCCTTCGCCAGCGCCCCACCGTCAGTTCTAGGCAAGTCCTCTTATTCTTTTGCTTTTGTTCCGAACAACGAGCAACGTCAACGCCAACAGCGCGGACAGCGACAATCCAGTGGCCACCCACAATGCTACGTCGCTTCCTGGACCGGCAAGAATTGCAGCGAAGAGCGGCGGTGCGCACGCGAAAGACAGGTTTAGCGGCAGCGCCAACATAGATGATGCCCGTGCATAGGCGGCGACGGGGAATAGATCGAGTGGCATCGTCGATCGCGCGACGGCAAGAACACCGCTGGTAAACCCGTAGACCGCGGAGAACGCAATGGCGGCCGGCTCCCCTGTGCCGAAGATTAGCACTACAAAGCTGAGCGGCAATCCTGCGGCGGCCATCAGACCAGTGGTGAGACTGGTCCAGCGTTTTCCGACGGCAAAGTCGAACAGGCGCGCCACAAGCGCAGCGATACCGATAGAAGAGGCAATCAGAATTGCGCGGTCATGTTCCAAGCCACGGGATTGGAACAACGTAATGATCGTCAGTGAAAAGCCCCAAGTTACGACGCCATTTGTGGCCGCGCTGAAGGCAAGCAGCCCGAAGGCGGTCCAGTCAAGCGCAGACACCGAACCTTTGTCGGTCTTTGTGATCGCATCGGCTGGACGCCTTGCCAACAGGAACCAATAGATGGGCGCAGCCACCACCAGCAGCATCGCGGCGCCCAAAAGCGTGGCAATGCGCCATCCAAATGTTGACTGCAGGGCACCAAGAAGCGGCCAGCAAAGCGTCGTGCCCAGTCCGCCGAACACCATAAGCGCCCCGATCATTGACCGCGCTTGCGCTCCCGCGATCTCGGCAATGGCGATCTGTATTGCAGTTGTCAGCATACCAGCGCCGGCCGCTCCCACGACGATCCACCCGGCGAAAAACATCCATGGCCCCGTCGAGACCCCCACAAGAGCCAGACCAAGCGCGCCCACCACCACGCTGGCCGTCATGACCTGCCTTGCCCCGTAGCGTTCGAACAACCGTAAAAAGGGAACCGCGACCAATGCCATCACCACCAGCATAACTGTCGGCCCGGTCATTACAATGACGTATGGCAGACCCAGGGCAGCCGCCATGGCGCTGCCCGTAATCGCAGTCAGGTTGAAGGTCATCCCCCAACAAACCGCCTGAGCAAGCGCAAAGGCACTAATAAGTGCGGGCAGGCGAAAGCGGTTTTCAAGCACCGGACAGTACCCCTTAAAATCCGCCCCACTGATCACCGATAGATATCAGGACTATGACAATCGCGAACTTTGGTTGTCTGCCACATGTACAAATTCTGCGCGATCGGCGGGCTGCGAACGCAGGCCGAATGCCCGATACTTGCTGTTTACCACGCTGATGCGGGCCTCTGTCGGCGATATTGTCGAAGCACACGGTGTGGCGCTGGCAGAGCAACTTGTTGAAGAGTGTATCGCGATCTCCGTTGCCAACAATCATGCCCCCACTCCGGAAGCCAAGCAGAGAATGCTTGCAATGCTGACCACGAAAGGTTCGCCCCATGACGGCGTCCATGCTCCGAGACATCGAGTCGACGTCACGCATCGAAGCAGACCATATTGTCGGAGACCTGATCGCGCGCGCTCCTGATAGCGTGCAGACGCCATTTCTGCGGACTGTGTTTGTCGGCCTCAAAGCATACGAGGCTCGACGGGTAAGAGAAATTGGATAAGGATTGCGCAGCGGTCTGGAGCGCTGAGTCTTTAGTCGTGAAAATTTAGGTTTTGACGGGATCGGACTTGCGGCTCGCGATGCCCCGCTGAAGATAGTTGCCCTCTATCGATACGGAGACCCGTCGCTTCTGATGCGGATAGTATCAAGCGCCCAGGATCCAGCTCCAACGACGCTGATGTAGAGGAACAGAAAACAAAAGAGGATGGCGGCATCGCCACCATTGAGCGTGGGATAAAAGTTGCGCGGAAAGTGCGACATGAAATACGCCACGGCCATCATGCCGGAGAGGATGAAGGCCGTCGGCCTGGTGAACAATCCGAGCATGATCAGCGCGCCACCCACCACCTCCAACGTGCCTGCAAACCCCATGAACGAGAAGAGCTCAACCGCACCGCCCTCACGCGGTGGAAAATTGAGAAGCTTTTGCGTCCCATGCGGAAAAAAGACCAGTCCGGCGATAAATCTTAGAACCGACAGCGCGCGAGGTGCCCAAGAGCCAGCGGACAGATTGGAGATCAATTGTTGCAAGATATTCTCCTTGAGATGAAACGCGTTGAACCGGCAACGCTCGGGGTGGAAACTCAGTAGGCCTCGAAAGGAAAGCCTGGCGCGATCAGGTTGATCGACGAGTAAGGCGGTAGACCTGCGCCGGGGGAAAGTTGTTGAACACCCATCCGATGCTCTCAGAAACGAGACCCACACGATCCAGCAGCAGTTCGCTGATCGGGCAACGCAGCCCATAGGTGAACTGGTAAAAGCTGCCATCCGCTCTCAGGCGCAATAGAGCCCCTTTCAGGATTGCCAGGACTTTGCCCGGAGGCATGGATAAAAGCGGAAGGCCGCTAATGACGGCACCTGCCTGTAGGTCGTGGCGCCAAGCCATGTGCCGCAGTCCGGCGGCGTCCATGCAGAGCACGTCGGCTCCCGGATATCTCCGACGGAGAATCTGGGCAAACTGCGGGGTATATTCGACGAGGACCAAGCCGGAATTCGGTATTCCGCGCTCGACAAGCGCCTGCGTAAAAACACCCGTTCCAGGCCCGAGCTCCAGCACCGGCCCGGTGCCTGCGCTTATCTCGGACGTTATCAAATGGCCCAATGCCTTTCCGGATGGAACGATAGAGGCGATGCGAAGCGGATGTGCCGCCCAGGCGCGGAAGAATGGGAGAACATCGGACATATAAGCTTCTCCAGGGATGGGGAACGCGTTTTGACGTTATGGAGAACCTAGAGAAAATCGTCAGCTTTGAGTTTTAAGTGATGTTTAGTTTTGTTGGCGGCGTCGGACGTCTCTCGAACGTGATCGCTCTTCCCTGCCGTCAGACATCAAATGCAAGCTAGATTGGCACATGTCTCACGCTGAGACCCGGCAAAATGCTTTTTATCGGAGAGGCCGCTTATAACGCCCCTTGGGCCGCTACCGGCATTATGGTTTCGCTGCGCAAGGGCGGCGTTGGCGAGCAGGGTTTTCATGGCCTTCAGCGAGACGCCGTCAGCCCGCATCATCAGGCAGATCAGGGGATCTTGAAGCACTTCGTTGATGGTCAAATCGGTATCGTTCATCGTTCTTCTCCTGTTGCACAAGAGATTGATGTAACTCGATTTTTGAGCTTTGCGATGTCGAAAGACGGACGAAAAAAAGGCGGTCGATGAAGATATGTTTGCGACGCCAGTACCGCGGGGGCCGAGCGGCGAAAACTTTAACGCGCTTTCGGTAGAGCCTGCTTTGGATAGGACGCCTTCGACGCACCTTTTACCAACGGGTTCATCCGACCCAACAATCTGTCCCTGTCCCAGAACTGATGCTTTAGGGCGGCCAGCACGTGGACGATCACCAAGAACTTGGCAATGTTCGTAAGGAGCTCGTGTGCGGCGGCCGTCCAGTTCCCCAGGTTGGGCATGAAAGCGACTGGAATTAGACTGAAAAACATCACCTGTTCCACGTCGAGCCGGCCGGCGCCGTACGGGACGAGTGCCAGCATCCCGGTGACAGGAAGGCCGATCATCAAAAGATAGAACATCCAATGGACAATGTGGGAAGCCCACACCTGCCACTTGCGCATGGCGGCCGGCAGCCTGGGAGGTGGGTTTGCAAGCCGCCAGAACAAGCGAGCCAGCCCCAGCAACAAAATCAAAAGCCCTACTGACGCGTGGGCAGATGGTTTCCACCCCGCCATCGATCCACCGATCGGCACCCTGATCCAGTTGTCGCCGACCATCTGCTGGAATAACATGATGAGCATGAGGATTGCGGTGACCCAGTGCAGCCAGATGGCCGTAAGGGTGTAGCGTTCGGCATAAATAGTCATAGCCGTCTCCGAAAAATCGATGTTTGCGGTGAACTATCCTGGATGCCTGGCAATCGTCGCTAGACCTGAACCCAGTAGACAGGCGCGTGATAGACTGCTCCCGCCGGAAGACGATTCCTAGAACTTGTACCCGACCATCAGCATCGCTGACGGCTGGACATCGTCCCGCACGATCGGGCTGTCGGCGGCATCGCCAGTCAGGAAGCCGACACCGGCTTGTCCGCGAATGAGCCAGTGCTCTGTGGCCATGTAGGTAACGGACGCTTCGATATCGAAGCGCTTCAGCCCGGCGCCGGCATCGTATTGTCTGAGGCCAGAGCGAGCGGACTGCTCGGGCGTCACACCAAAATAGCTTTCCATGTGATTGTCGTCGGCAAGCGTGGCCGATGCACCAGCAGACAGGATGAACCGGTCGTATCGCTGGGAAACGGTCGCACCGAACTTGCCCACGAGGCCGTCGCTGCCGCCGACGGTCTTGTCGATGGAGGCGTAGAATTCCGCTGGACCCGCTTGATATGAGAGTTTGCCGCCAATCACGCCGCCGGCATCGACGTCACCGAGACCTCTGAGATGATCGGAATCATCCTCAGACCGGCCCATTTCATATCCGCCCTTGATCGAAAGGGTAAAGCCATTCGACTGGAGGACATCGACGGTGATCCCAGTCGGATCGATGCCAACCCTGTCGCCAATCCGCGCTGAGATGACGGGGATGGGGCTGACTTCGAACTCGTCCGAACCTTCGAACTTCGGCGCATACATCGCGCCGGCGCCAATCACGACATTCCACTCGTGCAGCTTCTGGCTGACAGCGCCGAAACGACTGTTATCGAAACTCTGAGGCGGGGCACCGGCGATAGCGTCCTGTTCGTCGAGATCCGCAGCTTGTGTGCAGCTCGCCCACGACATCGCGAAAATGGCCGCCGCCAGCAAAGCGGGCCGCGCGGGTAGGACTGGGATGATTTTAATGGGCGACATTGGGTGCGGCTCCTGAGGTCTGATGCAGGGTAAGGGGAAGCGACCACAACGCGGTGCTTGCTGACCGCACTATCTCAGAGCTGGAGGCCGTCTTGGGTTTTGTGATGTTAAGAGATGTTGCCGCGGCAATCCGGACTATCTGCTGAGCCGTCAGCCCTATCGCTCGAGCAATGCGGCCTCCACAAAACGCCGTAGGCCGACGCTGGCTTAATATTAAAAAACAAATCTTCCCGTGACCCGCCACGCATAATTGGAGACTATACTTACCAAAGCTCCTGGACTTTAAGGCACACTATGAGCACGCATCTGCATCTCGTCGCCCCGGAAACCGGCTCGCGTATTTTGCTTGTCGAAGATGACCACGAGATCGCCTCGATGGTCGTCGAAATGCTCGGCGATAACAATTTCGAGGCGATCGCGGTGGGTTCGGCTGCCGATATGGACGCACTAATGCGCAACCAGTCCTTCGATCTGATCGTGCTGGATGCGATGCTGCCTGGCGAAGACGGGTTCAGCATCTGCCGGCGTCTTCGAGCGGCATCCGTCACGCCGATCATCATGCTGACGGCCCTCAAGGACGACATCGATCGCATCGTCGGGATCGAACTTGGCGCCGACGACTACATCACCAAGCCGTTCAATCCCCGCGAACTGATGGCGCGCATAAAGGGGCTCTTGCGACGAGCATCGTACAGCACCGATCAGCGCGTTCCCCAGGGCCCCATGGAATTTTCTGGATGGCTCGTCGACCCGATCCCGCGTCAGTTGATCAGCCCGGATGGCGTGCACGTTTCCATGACAACAGCCGAGTTCGATGTGCTTCTGGCCTTCTGCAGGAATCCCGGTCGAGTTCTGACGCGCGAGCAATTGCTTGGACTGACACATGCCGGCCTCGCTGGCCCGGTCGAGCGCAGCATCGACGTCCATGTCAGTCGCGTGCGTCAAAAGATCGAGCCCAATGTCCGGGAGCCGACGTTTATCAAGACCGTGCGGCTGGGTGGCTACCTGTTCACGCCTAAGGTGGAGATCCGCTGATGCTGAACCGAGTAAAAGCCGGATCGATCCGGTGGCAGATCGCAGCCTCGGCGATCGCGCCGGTGATCCTGGTTGCGCTGCTGTTGATCTTGACCCAGCCTTTGACACTCTACGAACCGGAAAGCCTCTCTTATGCGCGAGGCACGGCGGTCAAGGTTGAGATGGTAACAGAACAGGTCCGGGCCGCGGAGACGCCGGAACAGTTGGCCGCATTGTTAGCAATTGTTTCCAAAAGCGGACTGCCGGTGGAAGAGGTTTCAATCGCGGAGCTGCAAAACGACGATAGCCTATCGATCCCGCGAAAAGATGCCCGCCAGATGGTGCGAGACAATCTGCCGGATGCGATCCTCACCAGTTTTCGTGCTGCGACGTCTTCCGGGAAACTGCGCGATGTGCTCGTAGTCGCGACCGGCGACGGCAGAGCTCTCGCGTTTGCGCCGCCCCCCGCTCCGCCCGAACCCTGGATTACCGCGAAGCAGATCAGCCTAAGCCTGAAGCTGGTGGTGGTTCTCCTTCCCGTCCTTCTCGTGTCTCTGTATGCCGCTTCGACCATTACGGCGCCTCTTCTCAAATTTGCCGAGGCCGCGCGGACACTCAAGCCCGATGAAGGGCCTGATCGCCCATTTGACGAGAATGGTGCGGCGGAAATCCATAGTCTCGCGAAATCCCTGAACGACATGCGAAGCCGCGTGCGGAGCATGATCGAGGACCGAACCCGCATGTTACGGGCGATCAGCCACGACCTTCGCACGCCGCTGACCCGCCTCCGGTTACGGGCAGAGCGATCCAATCAACCGGAGCTGAAAGCATCGTTCCTTGCCGATATCGCGGTTTTGAGCGACATGATCGATGACACGCTGATCTATCTCAGCAAGGAGATGGGGGCGGAGAAACTTCTCAATGCCGATCTTCCGAGCCTGCTGGAAACGGTCTGCGCCGACTTCACCGACATGGGCTACAACGTCGCATACGTGGGACCAGAGCGCTTTGCCTATCGCTGCAAGCCGCGTTGGCTGGCGCGGGCCGTAACGAACCTGGTCGAGAACAGTACCAAGTTCGCACAGCGGGTCACCGTCACTCTGTCCGACATCGGACCCGATACAGTGCGCATCAGTGTCCAAGACGACGGCCCAGGCCTGCCGGTCAACCTGCGCAAGCGAGTGCTCGAACCCTTCTTCAAGGTCGACGCCGCCCGGACGACTTCCGATCGCACCGGGTTCGGACTTGGCCTTTCTATTGTCGACGATATCGTTCGGGCACATGGGGGGAAGATAGAACTTCTGAACGCTGTACCCGACGGTCTCCTCGCACATATCGATCTGCCAGCGCAGGGAGCCGCGTCTATCGTCTTGGCGCCACAGCTCAAGAGCAATGCGGGCCGCGCGACGGCCTGAGTTCGCAGTCGAGAGAAAAGCGACAGGGTGAGTACAGCCCGCCCCGACCCCGTGCCGTTGACCCTCTTGTAACCGTGTCCACTGCCCAAACCGGCAACAAAACTAAACGTATCCAAACACACAGAACTTGAACATCCTCGTATCATGGCACCAATCAGCCAAGGATATTGCCATGGATTATCTAGCCGAAAACCGAGTTCTGATCTTTCTTCCGAAAGCGGCAGCCACTGTTATTGCCGCGAGATTGAACGAGATCGGTTATGTCACCTCGATCGCGTGCTCTGTGCGGGACCTTCAAAAGGCGTTGGCCGCGACGGATTATAGTCTTGCCATCACCACCCGGCCGGACATCGATACCGTGCGGGATATCGAGCCCCTCCCTGTCATCAATCTGGAGATCTTCTTTCATCCTGATGCACAAGGGGCGTCGCCTGATTTCGGAACGAAGCAGTTCGACTCCAAGGCATTTCTCGAGCGGGTGAAAGCTCTGACGGAGCCCGGAAGGGCGCGAGAAAAGCCTGTTGCCGGAGTTAAGGCAGGGTCAGCGACAGGACGTAGTCGGTGGTTTTGGCGCCTATTTCAGCTTTCCCACAGCGCGCCGCTGTCTTCCTGAACCGTATCCCCCGGATCTCATTAGATATCGCGAACGCCTGCCCAAGCGGGAGGCATGAAAGGCCTCGGCATGACTATCGAAATTCTTGGGCAGTGGGCCGATGGTCTTCTCAAAGCGGTCGACCTGAAAACCGTGTTTCTCGCATCTCTGGTCGAGAAATTCATCCCTGTGCTGCCGTCGTACATTTTGTTTCCCGCGATTGGTGCCGGAGCCGCAACAGGTGGAGATTTACTCTGGAGATGCCTGATTGCTGCATTGGGTTCGATCGGCGGCGCTGTCGGCTGGTATGCCGCGGGCGTCGCAATCGGCGAGGATCGCGTGAAGTCTCTCGTCGAGCGGTACGGAAAGTGGCTGTTCCTCAAGCCGAGGCTTTATGACCAGATGTCAACATCCTATCGCAGAAACCCCTTTATGATCACTGTCCTGGGCCAGATGGTGCCAACAGTGCGCATTTTCCACGCGCTACCTGCCGGCGTCCTCAGATTGCCATTTGGGTTTTTCCTGCTCGCTACCGCGCTCGGGGCGCTCGGCTGGATCGGTGCTCTGGCTGGCGCCGGCTATATCTTGCATCTGCAGGGATGGTCGGTTTCGGAGACAGGTCTTGGGATCTTTGCCGGGCTCGTCGCGACAGAGGTTGCGGTCCTGCTTAGTGTCCTATCGGTGAAGAAGATCCGCGCTCGACTGTCAGGACCAAACGCCGCCGCCATGGTAATAAGCCGGCAGACCGTTCCAATCTCACGATCCCTCATAAAAGACGCTAGCACCGCCGGACGCGCGTCAGGCCCGCGCCAAATAGCGCTATGGCCCTCGACTCGTCCGTAGTATCACGCCATTTTCAGCGTCGTCGGCACGCCACGATTGAGTGAATTCGCGACCGTGCAAATCGACCATGCGTGATCGATCAGGGTCTTTGGATTGGAGCCATCCAGTGTCGTGCATCTGACGGATAGAACGGCGCTGGTGGCGACAAGTGGCGCACCGTCCAGTTCCAGCTGTACCGTCACGGCTATCTCTCCGATCTCGACACCCAAATCATGAGCGACATATCGGAGGTCGTTACAGTAGCAACCTCCGACCGCCAAAGCGAGTAACTGCCCACCGTTGAAGCCGAGGCCCGATCCACCGGCCTTGCCTTCAGGCCGATCCACCACGATGGTATGGCCTCCGGCCCAACCAACCGCTGCTTCCGTGCCCGCGACATTCCGCAATTCTACGATCGACTGAACCATGCCTTCACTCCCTTCGTATGGTTTCATGGCAGGCTCATGGCGTAAGTGGACCAAGTCAAGCAGGATCATCATCGACTGATGCTGATGTTGCGGCCTTCCCTATCGTCCTGAACCCCAGTAGCTTGAAACTGGGCACATTTCGGCTCTACTCTCGGCAATCCTCCACCAACCTTGTTCATTAGGCAATGCTCGAAGCACACGCTGTACAGGTCAGAGTTTCCATCGATGAGATCGAGCCGGACATCTGGCGCCGTCTTATCTTGCCGGTCCATTGGAACCTGGAGCAACTTCATTTGGGGATTCAGGCCGCATTCAACTGGTGGAACTATCATCTCTATGAATTCCGGATTGGTGGTCTGCGGTACGGGGACGTCGAGACCCTGACAGAGGATGCGACCGACGATGATCCTAGGGTTTTCGATCAAACAGCGGTTCGATTGCTGGACTTCGAGCAAGGCGCCGTCTTCAGCTACCATTACGATTTCGGTGATGGCTGGCGGCACACCGTCACCATCGAGGAGTTCCTGACGCTCGCTACCTCACCCAAGAACGGCAGCTGCGTCGATGGCAAGAGAGCGCGACCGCCCGAGGATGTCGGCGGTGTTTCGGGTTATGAGCGGTTCCTGGAGATTATCGCCGACCGGGAGGATCCCGAATACGCCGAAACCATTCGGTGGTGCGGTGGCCACTTTGATCCCGAATGGTTCGACCTTTCGATGACGGATAAAGATCTCCGCAATGCTCTGCGGGCGAACGTCAAACGGCGGCTTTATCAACCGAAACCGAAAGCTATTCCGAAGAAATGAGTGAAGATAGGTTCCGGGTGGCCTTGATAGGAATCGTCCCAACCACCCCATGCCCTTCTATACTCCCGGCGCAATGGATTCCGCTGGTGAAGGTGGAACTTAGGCTGTCAACAATGGAAGATTTGGGGCTGCTCTCCCCTTGGGACCCCATTGCGAATGCCGCGACCTGATCCAGTAGTCCGCTATCGACCGATGCAGAGTCTGGCAGGCGTCGACACTCAAACCAATGCCTTTCCTATCGACGCCCCGCCATCGACCTGCAACACCTGTCCGGTCATGAACGCGGAATCGTTGGAAAGAAGGAAGGCAATTACGGCTGCGATCTCCTCCGGTTTTCCGAAGCGCCCCATTGGAACTCCAGACAGGTATCGTGCCTCTCCCTCGCTACCGGGCGCATTATTGGCCCGAAACAGTTCCGTCTCGGTCGGCCCCGGAGATACGGCGTTCACCGTGATGCCGGTCGAGGCAAGTTCGAGCGCCCAGCTGCGGGTGAAGCTGACGAGCGCTGCCTTGGCTGCGGCATAGCTCGTCCGCTGGACACTGCCGAGGACGGTCAGACTCGATATGTTGACGACCCGGCCCCAGCCGCGCGAGAGCATACCGGGCAGAGCAGCCTGCACCGCGACGAGCGCAGGGTGCAGATTGACTCGCATGACGTCTTCGAGCGTCTCGACGGCGATGTTACCAAGTGGTTCTGCCCGGACAAGCCCGACATTGTTGACGATACCATCGATGCCGCTCTCGCGGACGATGGCAGCAAGTTCGTCGCCGGCTGCCCGGTCAGAAAGATCGAGCCGATGCAGGCGGCCGGGAAACCCGTCGGTGGCGTTGCGGGCGATGCCAACCACGTCGTGACCTTTCTTGGCAAGGCGTTCAGCCAAGGCAAGACCGATACCTTTGCTGGCACCGGTGATCAGGAATGTTCTCTTCATTGGAAATCCTCGACCCCGCCTCCAGGGAAGCAGGGTCTTCTGGTGTGGATCGGATCAGGCGGCGGTGCGAGTTGCTGCGGCATGAAGCGCGGGCAGCATGTCTTCCGGCTCGGGGCGGCGGGTATAGTCCGGGTTCACCTCCGCGTAGAGGATGATGCCATCCTGGCCGACGACGTAGCGGGCTGGCATGGGCAGCGTCCAACTCGGGTCGCTGTTGAAGGCGGGAAGATCGTTCTTGAGCGACTTGTAGAGGTCGATCAGATAATCCTGCATCTCGAAACGCAGGCCGAAGGCGGCCGCGACATCGTTATGCGTGTCGGACAGGATCGGAAAGGTCAGGTTGTTCTGGCGCACCGACTTGCGGCTGTTGACCGGGTTCTGCGGGGAAATAGCGACGAGCTTTGCGCCAAGTGCCTCGAACTGCGGCAGCGTTTCCTGCAGGGCCTGGAGCTCCATGTTGCAATAGGGGCACCAGACACCACGATAGAAGCTGATCACCAGCGGGCCGTGGGCTAGAAGATCGGCGGACGAAACCGGATTGCCGTCCGGATCCGACAGCATGAATTCCGGCAGGAGATCACCAGCCTTCAGCGCCCTCTGTGCGGCGCCCGACGCAATCAGCTCCGCGGTGGCGCGGTGCATCGTCTCGATGACCGAATAGGGTACGTTGTAAGGCGGCTTGCCGGCTTCGAAATCAGCCTTGAAGGCGTCGAGCTTGGTTTGCAAGGTCATGGTCATTGTCCTTTGATGGGGAATTGCATGTGGGGCGAAGAGCGCGCCGGACTTCGCGATCTGGGTTGAAGTCCGGCGATGGCTAGGAATGTAATCAACCGTTGGCGGCCATGGAGCGGGCAACTTCGGCAGCGCTGATGCCTTCGAGCGCCAGGCCGTAGCCAGCACCTTCGTCAACGATGCGGCGCAGCTTCTGCGTCAGTGCGATACGGGTATAGCTCGACGTCAGCGGCGGAAGGGCAGCAATACCCTCGGCGATCTCATGGGCACGGGCAAGAAGCCTGTCTGCCGGCACGATCTCGTTGACTACGCCCCAGTCCTTGGCAGTTGCTGCATCGAGTACCTGGCGGGTCAGGATGAAGTAGCGGCCGCGGATGCTGCCGATCACTTCCGGCCAAAGCAGGTTGACGCCATCACCGGGCACGATGCCGAAGTCGAAATGCGGCTTGTCCTGGAAGACCGTCTCTGACGTCGCGAGGATGATATCGGTCAACAGCGCATATTCCGAGTGCAGCAGGACCGGGCCATTCAGCGCCGTGATCATCGGCACCTCGATGTCGAGGATATTCATCAAGACCTTGCGGCCCTCGCGAAAAATCTTGTCGTAGCCGCGGGGCGAGAAGAAATCGAAGCCTTCGGGACTGATCGCGTCCATGAAGGCATCGCCAGAGCCGGTCAGGATGACAACGCGGTTGTCGGTGTCAGCGCCAATCTGGTGGAAGAGCTCGACGAACTGCTCGTGGGTATGGCCGTTGAAGACAAGCTTGCCGCCATCGGTGTGCAGCGCGACTTCCAGCACGCCGCTCGGCGTGCGTGTCAGGCGGGCGTTCGGGAAACTGTGCTGATAGGATTCGAATTTGGACATGGTGGTTCTCCTGTCTGGGTGGAATTGATGTCTGGGAAGATCAGGCGGCGGGCACGATTGCCTCGACGCGAGCGATGGCCTGCTGGACGGCCGGGCGTGCGGCTACGGTCTCGTACCAGCGGGAAAGGTGGGGGCGACCGTCAAGGATCAGGCCGGGAAAAGCGATGCGCCATATCCAGCCGAAATGGGCGATGTCGGCGATCGTGAACTCCTCACCCTCGACAAAGGTCTGGCCGCCGAGCTTGGCATCTAAGAGGCCGAGGATGCGTTCGGCTTCGGTGGTGAAGCGCGCTTCTGCGATCAGCTGCGGCTCGGGCGACGAGCGTTTGAAGAAGCCGGCGTTGCCGAAGGCAGGGCTCAAGGCCGAGGCATGGAAGAAGAGTTGTTCGAAGACGCGGGCGCGGCCGATACCTTCCTGAGGCAGGAGCCGTCCGGTCTTCTCCGCAAGATAGACGAGGATGGCAGCACTCTCAGTCAGGACGAACCCATTATCGACAAGCACCGGCACCTTGCCGTTCGGATTGAGCGCAAGGAAAGCATCGGTCTTCTGCTCGCCCTTGCGGACGTTAACCGGCTTCAACTCGTAGGACAGTCCCATCTCCTCGAGCGCAATCAGCACCTTGACGCTGTTCGGGGTGGGGAAGGCGTGGACTTCGATCATCGTTTGTCTCCATCGGGTCGTGTTCCGTTGAAGACAGTTATGACCATTCCTCGAAACTTGCGGCAGGCAGCTTGAGGCGATAACGCTTATTCCCAAGGAGAATAGGCGATGGACAGACTTCAGGCGATGATCGCGTTCGTGCGGGTGGTTGAGACGGGATCCTTCTCGCAGGCGGCGCGTCAGATTGGCGTTGGCCAGCCGGCGATCTCGAAGACGATTGCGCAACTGGAGGACCGCTTGCAAGTGCGGCTGGTCGTTCGGTCGACCCACGGCCTATCGCCGACCGATGCAGGTGTGCGGTTCTACGAGAGGGCGAAGACCGCCATTCAGGAGGCTGACGAGGCTGAACTGGAGGCGAAAGGGGCCGGCGCAGGCCTGTCCGGGCGCCTCCGCGTCTGTGCGGCTACCACCTTTGCGAGGCTAATGGTCGTTCCGCGACTTTCGGAGTTTATGGAGGCCCATCCCGATCTGGAGGTGGAGGTCGTTCTCGACGACCGTGTCATAGATCTCGTCTCCGAAGGGATCGACGTCGCATTGCGCATGGGCGACCTTGCGGATTCTTCGGCAGTCGCCCGCCGTCTGGCGACCGGCCGTCGATCGGTGGTCGCGACTCCGACCTATCTGGACAAGCATGGCATCCCGCAGGTGCCCGCTGACCTCGCACTGCATCAGGCGCTGGTCTACACCCAGCTAGGCAACAATTGGACATTCCAGAGGGACGGCACCGAGGCCTCGGTGGCGGTATCGGGCCGGGTCAGATTTACAGCGGCGGAAGGTATTCGTGCTGCGGTCAAGGCTGACATGGGCCTTGCCGTCACATCAGACTGGATGTTTTGGCCCGAGCTGCAGACCGGGGAGGTCAGACGTGTGCTTGAGGACTGGAAGCTTCCCGATATCGACCTGTGGGCCGTGTTTCCGACGGGACGCCTGGCAAGCGCAAAGGCCCGAGCGTTCGCCGAGTTCGTCGAGGCCGTAGTGAAATGAAGAGTGCTGGGCAGGTCGAACAGCCGTTGCTCGGTGATTGCGCTTGAATGCGGGCTGAACTGAAACCGGAGAAGCAGCGGCGTGAGATGCCGGGAGCATGAAGCAGAATTGAGGAGATGGCGAAGCCGGCCTAGGTTAACCAACCTTCCGAGCCACCGGCATTACGCAGCTCTACGAGCACCGCAGCGACGACATAAGCCTGGACGAGGTCGAACGCGTCCTGATTTAGAACGATGAGACATAGTGACTGTGACAAGGCGCGTCGTCTGCGGCACTTAGGCCTACAATTAGCTCAACGAAATCAACGACTCAAAGTCGTAGTCGCGAAAGATCGTGCGTCTCATGTACTCATGATATTAATTGCGCTGTGTGACATCGGAAAATGACATGGCGAATCTTGTTGAATCATATCTTGCCAGCAACGGTCCCTGCCTCACCAGCGAGGTTAGCGACTTTCTGTTCAAAGTACATCGTGTAGCTCCAGCGGCTGCACGTAAACGTGTGTCCCGCATTACCGATATCCCCAACCCTTCGGTCCGAAGGCTCGCCGGGATCACCTTTCCCCGCAAGGCCCGGTTATTTATCTGGAGAAAGATTTTGGCTCACCGCGCTATTGGGTAGCCCTTGAGCACGCGCTGCTCAGCACGAAGTCTGTTCTCGGTCTGGCCCTTGCTGCCCTTCGGGAGCGGGGCGGATTGATGCCGGCCGAACACTTTAAAATCGCATGCGGGTCTCCGTTGAAGCAGGCGCGCCACCTCTCTCCGGACACGGTTTTTGAACGTCTCCGGAGCGCCAATCTGGTTGAAATGATCTCTGTAGGAGGTTTGGGGGATTGCGTCGCTCGGGTCCAGGCCGAAAACTATTATGAAGACCTGTCCTTCAATGTCCGGGTTCGTCTCCCGGGTCGCCCAGCTTCTCAACATTTTCGTTCTCATGTTTCGATCCAAATCATTCAACATCGCGTCGCGCTTGCAACCGCCTTCAAACCATCGCGTCGGAACTCGGCCTTTCGACCCAAGGCAGGCAGTTTGACTGGACACGGACTCATTGGAGCGTTCAACAAGGAGACCTGTATCGGGCCCTCTTCCGGCTAACGGCAACGAACCGAAACTCCCCCACAGTCTTCACGTTGAACTCGCCAGCGAGGATCGACGCACGGCAAGTCTCAGCAATGATGCCTTTCGATGCCAGCTTCGCTCCCGTTTACAGGGCTATCGAAGCGGCGGCTGCCGAAGCGAATTTGAAGTGCAATCGAGCCGACAACATCTGGGAGCACCATACGGTTATCCAAGACGTGGTGTCGTTGATCGACAGGTCTCGCATTGTGGTTTGTGATTTGTCTGGTCGAAATCCGAACGTCTTCTACGAAGCAGGGATCGCGCATACCCTCGGCCGAGAAGTAATCTTGATCACTCGCCAGCCGGAGGACGTGCCGTTCGATCTCCGGCACATTCGCTATATCCACTATCTTAACAACGATCAGGGGCTTGCCGCGCTTCAACACCAACTTGCCGGACGAATGAAAGCTCTTCTGTCACTTCCATGAGCTTCCGCGTCTCTTTCACGACCGAATATGTCAAACGGTAGATTATCCGGGATTAAAGGAAGAATTTTAGGATATACTCCACGCCCGAAACCTCCCCCTCCCCGTCATCTCCCGCAGGCCCAGCTCCAAGACGATGCGCCGCGCCGCCTGTGGCGTAACATCCAGCGTCTTCGCCACCATCCCGGCCGACACCAGCGGCTTTGCCATCACCAGCCCGACCAGCTCCGGCAATTTCGAGGAGGTTCGCCGTCCTTCAAGTTTTCGGTCTATCGACGTCTTCGCCAGCGTCAGCCGGTCATGCTCCTTCATGCCGATCTCGGCGGCCGCCAAAAATCCGTGGGCGATGGCCAGCAGCCGGGTCTCTCGGTCACGATGGCGGCGCCGATCGACAGGGATGGTTTTCAGTCCGAGATTGATGGCGGCCAGATTGGCACCAGTGGTGATGCCGGCCTGGCGCAAGATCGACGCGGCCAAGAGGCGGCCGAGCCACGGCGAATGCTGCAGGACGGACAGTTCGTTCCAGGCATCGAGCGCGATGATCGCCTGCAGGACCGTCGGCAGGGTTTCTGCCTGCCGCAGCACGCTCCGCCATTCGTCTAGCCTGGAATCCTCGTCCCAGTCGAGATCATAGACCAGTACGTCTCTATCCGCCGCGCCACTCCGGCCAGGCCGAGTTGCGTTCTCGATCGCGGCCTCCGATCGGGCGAGCACCGCATCGATGGCGGCATAGTCGACGCCAGGGAGATTTCCGATGTCGGCATCGTCGTCCCCCTCCCCTTCCGGATCGTTCGCGACCGCACGCCGGATGGCGTCCGCGGTCGCCAGCTCATCCGTGTCGGCCTGCGTGATATCCGCGTTCTTGCGCAGGATCCGAATGCCACCGGCCGACAGCGCCCAGCCAGGTGGTTGGGCGACAATACGCCGGCGAGTGCGCAGGACGTCGCGGGCGATTGTCAGCTCGTGGGTGGGTGTGCGAATGTCGCAGGTAGCGTCATGGAGGACGAGGTCTTCGAGATGGACGAGTTCGCCGTCGATCCACAGCGAGGCGCAGGCGTCTGTGAATTGGGATCGCTCGATCCACCCCTGACCGACCGGCGAACGGGCGACACGCTCGTCCAGACGCGTCAGTGCGATACCAGCGTCGAAAGCCGGCCGCATCAGGGCTGTCATGGTGATTTTCGCGATTTGGTAAGCCATTGAAATTATAGTAAATGATTTCCTATACGAACTCTAGACCGGTATTACGGTTCCTCACAGTGTATGATTGGGAGTTGAGCTTCTAACCATCGATAAGTACCTCTTATCGATGGTAGTCGATTTCGAGTCGCAAATCACCCAGAATCGCAGCAGAACACGGCCCTGGAGGCCAGCTAGATCCATCTTTTTGGAGCGTCCGTGGCCAAACCGAGGAAATCGCTGACTTCCGTCGGTCGCCGGGCCGAGGAACTCGATACCATCGCGTCCGTCCTGCCGATGGAACGCCGCGACGAGCTTGCCGAACTGCTGACGTGACCAGGACGTCGAAACACTGCGCCATCTCGTCAACCAGGGCATGGGCGACACGCTTAGGGCACTCGCCTCTGACCTCGCCTATCTCGAAGCCTGGGGATTGGCAGCCACAGGCAGTTCCCTGCCCTGGCCGGCGCCCGAGGCGCTGCTGCTCAAATTCGTCGCGCAGCATCTGTGGGATCCGGAAAAGCGCGCCACCAATCCCGATCATGGCATACCGGCCGATGTCGCCTACAATCTGCGCGCCCAAGGCTTTTTGAAATCGTAAGGCCCGATGCGCCGCCGACCGTGCGTCGCCGGCTGGCCAACTGGCCGACGCTGACCAAATGGCGCGGCCTCGATGGCGCCTTCACCTCCCCTGCCCTCAAATCCGCCATTCGTCTCGCCGTGCGCGCGGTCCCGCGGCCCCGGAAGCGAAAGAGCGCCAAAGCGGTGACCGGCGATGTCTTGGCGAGGCTCATCGCCACTTGCTCGAACGATAGCCTGCGCGATGTCAGGGCGTTCCGCTTGGAGACCAACACATCCCCTCCCTCGAACGCTCTGCTTCAAGCAATTTCCGCCACAGATGGCCGCCAGAGCGCGTTTCACGCCAGTGATGCCCGGATATGCGCCGCGCATCTCTTGCCGGCTCTGAGCGGGCTGCATTTCGGTCATAAAACACGCTTGCAACTTTACGTTTTCTCGCGCATTCATTATTTGTACACAGCAATTGTAAAGCGCGCGAGAAAACCATGGCAAAACGTGACGCCGCCGATCCGTCGCCAGCCCCCAGACGGCTTATCGGCTATGCACGCGTCTCAAACGACGATCAGGTCCATGAAGCGCAGATGGACGAGTTGCGCGCCGCCGGTTGCGAGCGAATCTTTCAGGAGCATGGATCGGGTGCGTCGCTGGCTCGGCCTGTTCTGACGAGGCTACTCGGTGATCTGATCGCCGGCGATGTGCTTGTCGTTGTTTGTCTCGATCGGCTCGCGCGATCGGTCAGTCATCTGTTACAGGTGATCGAGGATCTTGACGAGCGCGGTGTGCATTTCAGATCGATCCGCGATCCGATCGATACCTCATCACCGCAGGGTATGTTTTCACTTCAGGTTCTTGGCGCGGTCGCACAGCTCGAACGCGCATTAATCGCCGAACGAACCAAAGCCGGCATCAAGGCGGCAAAGGCACGTGGCAAGTTGCCGGGCAATCCAGGACTTCGCGAACGGCGGCCAGAGGCGATCCAGGCGGTGTCGAAGGCACGAGAAAAACTCTATCTCGACGAACTGATCTCGTCCGCCCAAACCTGGCTGCCAACTGTGCGGCAACTTCGGCCCCAACATAGCTGGGACAATGTGGTGCGGGTCCTCAAACGCCGGGGCCACAACTGGACGGTGGAAAGACTGCGCCGTGCGGTGCATCGTATGGTCCGTGAGAAACTGGCCGAACCCGAGCTACTGGCTCGCTCCCCCCGCCGTGCGCCAGGAGATCACCTGATGAAGCTTGTTGCAGCAATTGCCATCGCGGATCCCGGTCTGTCGCTGCGTGACATTGCCGCCCAATTGGATCAGATGGGAGAGCGGCCGGCGCGGGGTGGACGCAAATGGCAGCCATCCTCCGTTCGTCATTTGCTGGATGAGGCTCATCGATTTGGCCTCATCCGTCATTGAGGGACAGGAGAAACAATCGGCCGGATGCCCCCCTTCGTGCACGCCTGCTCATCGCATGAGGGCTTTCGAGCCTATGCATTCGACGATCACACGGGCGAACCGCCAGTGTTGAAAACGCGAGGTGGCGGCTTAGCCACGATCAATCGTTGCAAATCATTTCGCTCTCTCCGGAAATGACACCGGGAAGACGCTGTGACGAAAGCGCTGTCGGCCGAGAGCAATTGCTTTCGACGCAAGCCGGACGAGGACATCACCACGGCAGCTCGCCGTTTTCATCCCGAAACAAAGAGGACAGTTCGTTGGAATCGCTGAGTGCAACGCGCACAGGCTCTGCGGCACCCTGAGATGGAAGCCTGTCACCCATGTGGCCATTAAGGTCAGTCTTGGTAAGGCCGGGGCAGACGGAGACAACCTTGATACTC
>Ga0247741_1000143_pt1 | contig 47959 bp, 47 predicted proteins | sample UWRJL213509R2_FD_180945 | JGI IMG/M metagenome (GOLD analysis project Ga0247741, IMG submission 180945) | Plant litter microbial communities from Arlington Agricultural Research Station in Wisconsin, United States - UWRJ-L213-509R-2 | ecosystem: Environmental > Terrestrial > Plant litter >... | reverse complement strand
ACCTGCGAGGCCAGCTCGAGAAAGTTGAGGCCCGAGTCGGTCTCGATGGCGCCGCTCATCGCGTCGAGCACGTTGCCGAGCTTGCCGGGGTTGAGCAGGGTTCCGGCGGAGAGGATCTTGCGCGCCTCCATCGAGAGGAAGTACTGCTGGCGCACCTGGCGGTCGAGGTCGCCGTTCGGCAGGCCGTGGCGCTGGCGCACGAAGGAGAGCGCCTGCTGCGCGTTGAGCGTGGAGACGCCGGCGGGCAGGTTGAGCGTGGAGTACGGGTCGTTGACGGCGTTGTTCAGGCACACGTCGATGGGGCCGAGCGCCTCGGCGATGTTGTAGAAGCCGAGCAGCGAGACCCGTACGTAGTGGTCGATGGTGAGGCCGCTGAGGTTCTGGATGGTCTCGATCAGCAGCTTCGCGCCGCCCACGTTGTCGCCGCTCGCCCCGCCGCCGAGCGAGAAGGCCGCGTTGAGCTTGTTCTTGCCGAAGCCGGGGACGTCGACCCAGGAGTCGCGCGGGAAGGAGATGAGCGTGGCGCTGGAGCCGTCCGCCGGGATGTGCATCACCATCATCGTGTCGGTGGCCACTCCGCCGCCGTCGTCCTCGGTGCCCAGCTTGGCGAGGTCCTCCGCGGTCGCGCCGTCCGGCCGGTGGTCGTCGCCCACCAGCAAAATGTTCTGGGCAGGGCCGTCGTAGTCGTCGGCCGTCTCGCCGATCACGTCGACGGTCGTGACGCCGGAGACGAAGCGCTGGTAGTTGTAGAAGGCGTAGCCGCCGGTGCCGAGCAGAACGAGCACCAGTCCGAGAACGATCCAGCGGATGACGCGGCGCCGCTTCCTGGGACGGCCCGGGCCTCCCGCGGGCGGTCCGGGAGGCTGCGTCGGCGGCTCGCCCAGCAGGTAGGGGTCTACCGGGAGGGGGAACGAGTCGTAGGAGCTCGGGCGATCAGTCACCTCGGCACACTAGCGGGAGATTCTGTACGAATCGGGGCCGCGCGCGCAAGATCATCCCTTCGGGCTACCCCCGCAGGAGCACCCCGCACCCGCTACAGCTCCCGGTCGGCGTACTCGAGCATCGCCGCACGCACGAAGGCCGCGCCGTCCGCGCCGCCGTAGTTCGCGGCGAAACGCTCGTCGGACGCGTAGAGCTCGGCCAGCCCGGTGAAGTACTCCTTCGCCGGACCGTCCGGGTAGCCGGGGGGTTCCGGGCACGGCGGCGAGCCAGTCGTACTGGCGCCGGGCGAGGGCCTGGGCGCGCTGGCCGGCGGGGCCCGAGTCGGTGGCGCTCGAGTCGGTGGCGCTCGAGTCGGTGGGGCTCGAGTCGGTGGGGCTCGAGTCGGTGGGGCTCGAGTCGGCGGATGCCGCGGCATCCGCCCAATCGGACGCGAGCGCCGCCTGCTCCGCCTGCCACCGCGCCTTCTCCTCCACAGTCTTCGCACGCCACCAGTCGTCCCCGGCCGCGTAGGTGTCCGCGCCCCAGCGCGCCTCGACCTCCTCCCTGTACACGGTGTGGTCGAATCCGTTCAGCATCTCCTCGGCCATGAGCTGTTCTCCTCTCCTCAGTTTCTCGATCGTGGTCGTCACGCTCGCGATCTGGGCGGTCACGCGCTCGCGCTCCGCCTCGAGCCAGTGCAGGTGGGCGAGCAGGGCGGCGGCATCGTCGCGCTGGCCCCGCAGCACCTCGCCGACGGCGGGGAGCCCGAGGCCGAGGTCTCTCAGCAGCAGGATCCGCTGCAGCCGCAGCAGCGCGTCCGCGTCGTAGCGGCGGTAGCCGTTGGCGCCGACGCTGGTGGCGGGCAGCAGGCCGATGGCGCCGTAGTGGCGCAGCGTGCGGCTCGTGGTGCCGGCCAGCCGTGCGACCTCCTGGATCGACCAGTCCCTCTCGTTCGTCATGGCCTCCACGCTAGAGCTTGACGCTGCGTCAAGGTCAAGCGGATGCGCGGCCCCAGCCGCGGCAGTCCCGCGCCCGAAATTCGTCATCGCGGCCGAACGTTCGGGCGCGCGAGCGACTTTCCGGCGCGCGAAGTCCCTCGTGCGACCTGCCGCACGTTTCGACCCGGGAACGGACGCGCCACCCTGCACGCGCGCTGGGAGTTCCCGGCGGGGATTGCGCCCGCGCGCAGACGCGATATATCTTGAGTCTTACCAGACGCGATATAACGCGACTTACCCGAGCGGCGCATCCGCTGGAGTCTCAGGAAGGACAGCACCATGGCACAGGAGAAATGGCTCATCGACGGGCCCAAGGTCATCGATGTGGGCACGATCAGCAAGCTCAAGGTGAGCCTGATCGGCGGCAAGGTCGACATCGTCGGGCACGACGAGCCCGGCGCGCGCATCGAGATCCACTCGGTGAGCGGCAAGGAGCTCAAGGTCACGGTCGACGGCGACGTGCTCGAGATCGACCACCCGCAGCTCGGCTGGGACAACTTCCTCGACGTGCTGAGCAGTTTCCGCGGCTCGGCGAAGGCCGACGTGAGCATCATGGTCCCGCGCAAGCTCGCGCTCACCCTCGGCGTGGTCAGCGCCAGCGCGCTGGTCTCCGGCCTGTCGAGCGACGCCACGGTGTCGACCGTGAACGGCGACGTCGTGATCGACGGCCTCGTCGGCTCGCTGCAGATCAACGGCGTCAACGGCGAGATCGCGGTGAGCAACCACAGCGGCCGGGTCACGGCGCGCACCGTGAGCGGCGACATCACCGCATCCGGAGACATCTCGGTGCTCAGCGCAGACACGGTCTCGGGCGAGGTGTTCACCGACGTCACCGGCATCCCCGACGAGATCCGCATCAACACGGTCGGCGGCGCGGTCACCACGCGCCTGGCGCCGGGCGTCGCGGCCCAGTACCGCATCAACACCGTCGGCGGAAAGCTGCACCTCGACAACAGCGAGATCAAGGGCGTGCACGGCACCTACTCCGGCAAGTACGGCGAGCTCGACCAGCACTGGCTCGACTTCAAGGCCAACACGGTGACCGGCAACATCAACGTGCTGCACGCGGTGTCGGCATGACGCCCCCGGTCTTCGCCCACGGCCACCTGCGCCTCTACCTGCTCAGCCTGCTGGCGGACGAGCCGATGCACGGCTACGAGCTCATCCTCGCGCTCGAGGAGCGCTTCGGCGGAACCTACGTTCCCAGCGCGGGCACGATCTACCCGCGCCTCGCCAAGCTCGAGGAGGACGGGCTCGTCACCAAGACAGCGGATGGCCGCAAGACGGTCTATGCGATCACGGATGCCGGTCGCGCCGAGCTCGACGCGCGCCAGGGCGAGCTCGACGGCATCGAGAACGGGGTGACCGACTCCGTTCGCCGCCTCGCCGACGAGGTGCGGACATCCGTCAACTCGGCGATGAAGACGCTGCGGGCCGATCTCGCCTCGGCCGCGCGCGACGCCCGCGTCGAGGCGAAGGACGCCGGTCGCACGGTGCGCACCGATGCGACGACCCCGCAGGGCGACAGCCGCACGCAGCTGCAGGACGCGGACGTGCTGATCAACGAGTTCCGCCAGCAGCTGCGCACGGAGCTGCGGATCACCGCCGCCCGCACGCAGCTCACCCCCGAGAACGTGGCGGTGCTGCGCCAGGGTCTCGAGGAGATCCGGGCCAGGGTCACCGCCTCACTCGACCAGCGCTAGGCGGGTCCCCACGAGCAGAGGGGCAAGCTTTCGATCTCCAATCCCAGTGCGGAGGTCGAGAGCTTGCCCCTCGTCGTATGTGCGGGTGGGGTCAGGCGCGGCGCGTGCGGCGCTTGTTGCGGATCGGACCGTCGACGCTGAAGGCGCCGGGCCCGGTGAGCGCTAGGGCGATTCCCACTACCGCGAGCAGCAGCACGAACTCGTAGCCGTCGTCGCCGGCGAAGAACCCGGCCGAGAGGTGCACGGTGAACAGCGCGACGAGCGCGATGACCGCTCCGATCGCGGCAGCGATGCGGGTGGCCAGGCCGATCACGAGCAGGACGCCCGCGACGATCTCCAGGGACGCGACCACGGGCGCGGCGATCGCCGCGGCGGGGATGCCGAGCCCCACGAACATCTCCTCCACCCCGGCGATGGTGGTGACGGTGAACTTCTGGATCCCGTGGGCGATGAGCGTGGCGCCCAGCGCGAGACGGAGCAGAAGCAGGGCGATTGCGTTCGTGTTCATGGCTTCAGTGTGACGGGTGTTAGCCAGGCGACTCTGGCAGGGTCATGCGTGCGCGCGCGGCGGTTTGACGGGGGAGCTCGTGCTGCAGTATTCGGGCGCGGGGCCCCTTCCGCCTCGCCGTTCGGCTTTTTCCGATGAGAGGGCGCTACTCGATCAGCGCGAGGGGCGCGGCCGTCCGCCGCCGCGACAGCACCGTCGTCACACCGGTGGCCAGCAACGCCAGCGCGATCATCAGCGCCAGCCAGATGTCGGCGCCGGTGAAGGCGAGCGGGCCGGAGCCCGCTGCCGCGAGCACGGTGAGTGTGGCGGCCGCCACCTGGTTCGCGCCCTCGAGCTGCACCGAGTGCGCCCCGAGGTCGACGCCCGCCGGCACGCGGAAGGTGAGCGAGGCGAGACCGGATGCGCTGGCGGTGACCGTTCCGAGCACCACCGGGTCGGAGTAGATCGTCGCCGTCACCCGCTCGCCGGCCACGAAGCCGGTGGCCGAGACGGTCACGCGCTCGCCGATCCGGGCGCGGTCGGGGCTGAGCGACGCGGCCACGCTGGCCTTGCCGGGCACCGGCACGGGCTGCCCGGGCACGACGGGTGCGTCATCGAGCTCGATGCCGAGCACACTCGCCAGCAACTGCACCGCCGTGTACGGCTGCCCGGTCAGCAGCGCGTGCTCGGCGTCGGCCGTGATGGCGAGGGAGCCGGCGACACCGGTTCCCTCGGTCACGGCGGCCTGCGCCAGATCGCGGGCCAGGCTCACGAGCGGGTCGGCGGTCGAGCCGGTGAGGAGCGCGGCGGCAGATGCCACCAGCGGCAGTGCGGCCCGGGGGTCGTCGATCGTGCCGTCGGCAGCCCAGACGTCGGCGTCCAGCAGCGCGGCCACCGCATCGCGGGCGGCACCCGCCGGCAGCGACGCGAGAACGTCGGCCAGCCGGTCGCGGGGCGCATCCGTTCGCTCGCTCCACCCGAAGGGGTAGAGCGGCTCGTAGACGGCGTCGCCCACGTTGATCGGAACCTGCTCGGCGGTCGCCGGCCAGCTCAGCGGCAGTCGCCCGGTGAAGGGCGCGTCGCCGAACAGCACGTCGGCCACGCCGGCACCCTCCGAGCCGGGAAGGAACGAGGCCACCAGGCCGTCGATCGCATCGAGCTTGTCGGTGACCAGCTGTGTGCGGCCGGCGACGACCAGCACGACGCACTCCATGGCGGCGCAGACCGTGTCGATCGCGGTGCGGTCGGCCGTGGTGAGCGAGAGGCTGTGCCCGTTGTTGCCCACGTCGCCCACGCCCTCCGCGTACGGCGTCTCGCCTACGACCACGACTCCCACGTCGTGACCGGCAAGCGGTGCGCTGGCGTTCGGAGACACCGTGAATGCAGCGGATGGCGCGACCTGCGCGAGCCCCTCCGCGATCGTCGTCCCCGTGGTGGTGGCTCCGGAGCCGCCCTGCCAGGAGATCGTCCAGCCGCCCATCTGGTTGCCGAGGTCGGCGGCGTTGGATCCGGCGACGTAGATCGACGCGTCCTTGGCCAGCGGCAGCACACCGGTGTTCTTCAGCAGCACCTGCGATTCGGCAACCGCCTCGCGCGCCACCGAGCGGTGCTCCGCCGAGCCGACTTCTGCGGCATTGGACCGGTCGGTGATCGCGTTCTCGAACAGACCGAGCTCGAACTTCTGGGTGAGGATGCGACGCACCGCGTCGTCGACCCGGCTCTGCGCCACGGTGCCGGAGCCGACCGCGGCCTCGATGCTGGTGATGAAGTCCGCGAAGTTGTACGGCGCCATGGCCATGTCGAGACCGGAGTTGACGGAGCGCACGGACTTCTCGGCGTAGGTGCCGCCCGGCAGCTTGTCGATGCCCTCCCAGTCGCTGATGAGGAAGCCCTCGAAGCCGAGCTCGCCCTTCAGCAGCCCGGTGTTGAGCAGGGTGTTCTCGTGCATCCGCACGTCGCCGTCTCCGATGTCGACGCCGGAGTACGACGGCATCATCGAGCCGACGCCCGCCGCGATCGCGGGCAGGTACGGGTCGACGTGCGTGGTCACGAAGGCGTCGAGCGAGGGCGCCGTGGTGAGTCCCTGGTCGATCGGATAGCCGCCGGTGGCCAGCTTCGACGGGTCGTAGGCGGTTCCGCCGTCGCCCGCCCAGTGCTTCGCGGTGGCGAGCACCTCGGCGGCGCCCGACTTGTCCGTCGGGTCGACGCCCTGCAGGCCGATCGTGGTGGGGGCGGCGAACATCTTCACCAGCGCCGGGTCCTCGCCGAAGGACTCGTAGGCGCGGCCCCAGCGGTCGTCGCGGGTGACGCACAGGCACGACGCGAAGGCCCAGTTGACGCCGGTGGCCTTGGTCTCCTCGGCTGTAGTGGCGCTGACCTGCTGCACGAGCTCGGGGTTGCGCGTCGCGCCGAGCCCGATGTTGTGCGGGAAGATCGTGGCGTCGAGCACGTTGTTGTGACCGTGCACCGCATCCGCGCCATAGAGCAGGGGCACCTGCAACGAGGTGGACAGCGCCTGGCGCTGGTAGCCGTCGATCATGTCGGCCCAGCCCTCCGGCGTGTTCTGCGCCGGCACGGACCCGCCTCCGGAGAGCAGCGATCCGAGGGCGAGGGTCGAGATCTGGTCGACGCTCTTCAGCCCGAGGCGCTCGGCCTGGGTCATCTGGCCGACCTTTTCAGCGAGGCTCATACGGGCCATCAGATCGTCGACCCGCGCCTCGGTGCTGAGGGCGCTGTCGAGGTAGGGCAGATCGTGGGCGTTGATCACCACGCGCGGCGGGGTGGTGGGCACCTGGGCGCCGCTCGCCGCCAGCACGATCGGGATGCTGCGCGACTCGTCGCCGCCCGCCGTGGCGAGGGTGGTCACGTCGAAGCTCTGCGTGGCGCCCGATGCGCTGCCAGCCGGGAACACCACCGCGCCCCCGAAAGGGGTGAAGTGTGTGCCCGCTTGGGCGGTGCCGGTTCCGGCCGAGTAGGCGACCGAGAGGGCGCTGCCGAGCGGATCGGCGGTCGGCGTCGCGAGCTGCAGCGTGACGCTGGCCGTCTCGCCCGCGTCGACCAGGTAGACGTCTTCCGTGGCGGTGACGGTGACCGGCGCGCTCGACGGGGTGCCGTAGAGGGCCACGTCGTCGATCGCCCAGCCGGTGGCCGATGCCTTGCCCGGCGTGAAGGTGGGCGCGAAGCCCCAGGCCGAGGTGAGGTCGAGCGTGCCGTTCTTCGTCTCGGTGTTGCCCGGCTGGTAGGAGCCGAGGGTGAAGCTCGAGAAGGGGAGCTCGACCAGCTTCCAGCGGCTGTCGGAGCTGCCCCAGTTGTCTTTGAAGGTCATCGACCACAACTCGGAGTGCTCGCCGTCGGGCCCGCCGTCTTTGATCTCCACCTTGATGTCGTCGCCCGCCGTAGGCGAGGCCGGGTTGCTGGCCTGCGAGGCATACCACCAGAATCGGATGCCCTTGAAGCTGCTCCAGTCCTGCGACGCGGCGAGGTTGTCGCTGAAGCCGCCGTAGCCGCCCGAGGGGATCAGGTAGCTTCCGGCGAGAACGCGGTTGTCTGGCACGTCGCCGCGCTCGCGGTCCTCCACGCCGAGCGAGACGAGGCCGTCTTCGGAACCCCAGGTGAAGAAGCCGGTCGGCGGGGTGTTCACGGTGACGTCACCCTGGAAGTCCTCGAGCAGGAAAGCCCGGTCGAAGAGCGCGAAGTCGTCGAACGCCCACTCGCCGGCGCCGAGGCCGGTGAGGGTCACGGCGAAGCCGGTGGAGGCCGAGGGCAGGAAGCGGGCAGCATCCTGGGGCGCGTTCTTCAGGCGCAGCTCGGAGAAGAGCACGCTCACCTGGCGCCATCCGGCCGTGTCGTCTACGAGGGTGCGGTCGAACATCTGATTGCCGTTCTTCAGTTCGTAGCCGAGCGTCTTGCCGCTGCCCGTGCCGAGGAACCAGAAGCTGAAGCCGTCGGAGTCCGACCAGTTGGCCGGCGCGGTGTCGTTGGTGAATCCGAACCAGTCGCTGCTCGTGGGGGTTCCTCCCACGGTCGCGATGAGCACGTCATTGGCTGGATCCGACGACTCGCGCGTCGCATCCGCTCTCGTCGTCAGCACGGGCTTCACCGAGTCGTTGCTGGCCCAGGTGCTGTAGTCGGCGGGCACGCCCGACTCGAAGTCCTGGAACACGGTCGACGGGCCACTGTTCGGCAGCTCCCCGGTGGGGGTGATGGTGAGCGTCGACGTGGAGCGCGCGCCCAGGGCGATACCGGAGCTCGGCTCGCTCAGGGTGAGCACGGTGGTGGTGGCGGGGGCGAGGGCGCCGTGGCTCACGGTGGGCACGGCCACCTGTTTGGTCGTCTCGCCCGGTGCGAAGGTGAGCAGCTCGTCGACGGCGGTGAAGTCGCTGCCGGCGACGGCGGTGCCCCCGCCGCTGGTGACGCGCACGGACTGAGCCTCATCGGAGGCGCCGGTGAGCGATACGGCGACGGATGCCGCATCGCCCGCGGGTACGGACGCGCTGGCGGCGTCGAATCCCACGTTGGGCAGCGCGAAGGCGCCGTGAACGCGGAAGCTGTAGATCGAGTAGCCGTACCAGTGCAGGATCGGAGCCTCCCAGGTGGCGGCGCTGCGCTGGAGCAGGGCGAGGCGCACGTAGCGGGCCTCGAACGGGGCGTCGAAGACCACGGACTCATCGGCGCCGGCGCCCGTGGTGACGGACTTCGCGGTCACCCAGCTCGCGTCGTTCTGCGGGTCGACGGTGGCGACCTGCACGTCGTAGGCGACTGCGTAGGAGACCTCCCAGAGGATGCTCACTCCGGTGAGGGTGGCGACGGAGCCCAGGTCGGTGGTGATCGAGGCGGTGAAAGGAACGTCTGCGTCGGGGCCGTTGCCGCTGGCCCAGCGCGTGGCATCGTTGCCGTCGTTCGCGTTCGTGGCGGGGAAGTTGCCGTCGGCGTCGTTCTGCGCGGCGGACGCGGTGACCGTTCCCACCCGGGCCAGATCCGGCTCGGCCGCGGCGACCGGCGTGACACCCACCAGCGCGCCCACCGCCAGGAGGCTCGCAGCGGATGCCGCGACAAGCGCGCGGAATCGTGATCGAACCGGGCGCGCGAGACCGCGTGAAGGCATTGTTACTCCCTTGTAACGAGTGCGGGTGGTGACGTCGCGTCAAGACAGCGACCCGCGTAGCTTCTCAAATTTCGCTCGCCTCCGCCAGCATTATTTCTCGCGTATCGCATTGTTCGTAGGTATGTACTAGTGTTGTTATCTGCACGCCGAGTTCATACGATCCGGCTGCTGACGGCCCCAGGTCGTCCACCCGCACGATGCGTTATCACCGCTCGTGCCACGCTCCTCACGGAGCACCGTTCCGCTGCCCCCATCCATGGCCGGAGCCACCTTTCGAACCGGGAACATCCCGATCGATCTCAAGCCGGAAGAACACTGGCGCGCAGAGTTGCGCTGCATCTTCATCAGTCACGAAAAGTTTGTTTCACCATGCAGAACCACAGCACCATCGATCTCGAACACGCCACGGAAGCCCTCGACACCCTGTCGGCGGAGCACCGCCAGTCGATCCACCTCAGCTACTCGGCGGGCTTCAGCCCCGAGCAGGTCGCCGACCTGCTCGGCCTCCCCGTCGACGTCGCGGAGACCCGCCTCGACGACGGCCTGCGCCAGCTGCGGGCGGCCCTGCGCATCGCGGCCTGAGGCCCGCCTGCTCCTCAACCAGCGGCAGCGAACCGCACCGGAACGTAGAGGTCCTGCGCCCGGTCGCTGAGCGCCGTGTGGTCGTTGCGCGTGAAGACGCCGCACTCCGACACCGTGCAGTCCAGCTCCGCCGACACCGGCGGCCCGACCTCGATGTAGGCGGTGAACGTTCCGGCGTCGCGATCGTCGAAGCTGCGCGCGCCGAGGAGCTTCCACGCCCAGTCGTCGTTGATCCAGTTGCTCGGCGCGTAGTCCACCGAGCCGGCCTCCACCGCGCCCTCCTGGTCGGGCACCCCGCCGATGCACGGCCCGGGCTTCCCGCCCACCTCATCGGGGATCCTGCAGATCGCCACGTAGATGCCGCGGGAGGGGTCGTAGCCCGTCCCGCTCACCACCAGCCGGTCGCCCTCGACGAGCGCGGACGTGTCGACGGATGCGCCCGGCTCGGGCGACAGCACCTCGAAGGAGCGGGTGCGGCCGTCGTCTCCGGTGGCCGTCACGGACGTCGGCCAGTCGGCCCCGGCATCCGTCTGCCCGCTGAGCCCCCGGTTCTGGTGCGCGAGAATCGGCACCACGATCAGAGCGACCGGCACGAGCAGCACCACGAGCGCCGCCAGGACGATCCACCACCAGCGGATGCGTCGCTTCGCTCCGGCCCGGGTCATTGCTGAATTCTAGGTCGCGCGGCCGGGAGACGGGCACGGCCCGTGCCACAGTAGGAGCATGCGCTCCCTCCCCGCCGTCTTCCTCGGCGGACTGGCGGGGACCACCCTGCGGCTGCTGATCGACCTGCTGGTGCCGCACGGCGACGACGGCTTCCCGGTATCGACGCTGCTGATCAACGTGGTGGGCGCTTTTGCGCTCGGCCTGCTCACGGCGCGGCTCTGGCCCCGTGCATCCGCTTCGCTGAGGGCCCTGCTCGGGCCGGGCCTGCTCGGATCCTTCACCACCTACTCGGCCTTCGCCGTGTCGCTGGTGGCGCTGGCCGACGCCGCGGAGTGGCTGCTCGCGGCGGTCTACCTCGTTGCCACCATCGGGCTCGGTCTCGGGGCTGCGTGGGCCGGGCTGCGCCTCGGCGGCGCGGCGCGATCCCCGGCGGCGGCGCAGTGACGGTCTGGCTCGCGCTCACGATCGCCGTGGTCGGCGCCCTGGCCGCGACCGCGCGCTACGCGGTCACACTGCTGCTCGCGGGCCGGGTCGGCTGGGCGGTGTTCGTGGTCAACGTGGTCGGCTCCGCGATCGGCGGCGGCGTGCTCGCCCTCGCCGAGCGCGCGGAGATCTCGGCCGACCTGCGCCTCGTGCTTCTCACCGGGCTCTGCGGCGGGCTCACCACGTTCAGCACCCTCGGCGTGGAGACGATCCAACTCGCGCTCGCCGGCCGGGTTCGAGCGGCCGCGCTGAGCGTGGGCGCCAACCTGGTGGTCGGCGTCGGGGCCGCCGCGGGCGCGTTCCTGCTGCTGCGCTGAGGCCGTCCGCTGCGCGCGCCGTGCGCACCGCGCCGCGCAGCCGCACCGCACCGCACCGCCGCTCAGTGGCGGGGCGTGCGCGGTGTGCCGGGGGTGAGCTCGTTCGTGTCGTCGTCCGGGTCGCCGTGGGTCTCGTCGTGGGCGCTGCCCGACTGCGGGACCGAGAGCGTGCCGAAGAACGACGGGAAGTCGGCCTGGGGCGGCGAGAAGCTGCTGCGGAAGTGCGGCGGCTCCTGCTCGTCGGAGCGCTGCGGCTCGTCGAAGCGCGGGGAATCGTCGAAGCGCTGGGGCTGGTCGAAGGCCGGGCGCTCCTCGCGACCGGGCTCGGTCTCGGCGCGCGTGCCGGGGAAGGTCGAGACGTCCACCTCGGGCGGCGAGAAGCTGCTGCGGAAGTGCGGCGTCTCGTCGTCGGCGACCGGCTGCCGGCGGGAGTCCGCGGGCGCGTACTCGTCGGGGGCGGATGCCGGCGCGTCGTCGAAGAAGCCCGGTGCGTGGTCGTCGGTGAACCAGTGCGGCGCGTCGATGTAGTGCGATGCCGCGGAGACCGGCTGCGGCGGGGACTGGTTGTCGGGCTCGGGCATCGCCATGCCCTCGGGCGCGTTGATGTGCTCGAGCAGCTCGGCCATCGAGAGCGAGTCGGGGTCGTCGATGACGATCACGCCGTCGCCGAGTTCCGGCAGGTGCGAGAGCGCCTCGGTGTCGTCGGGGGTGAGCTCGGCGCCCTCGGCCTCGGGGTCGAGGGCGGGTTCCGGCTCCGCCGCTGCGGGCTCGAGGGCGGGCTCTGCCGCCTCGGGCTCCGCGGCTGGCGTGAAGCCCGTGGCCAGCGGCCAGACGGTCGCGGTGGAGCTGTCGCGGTGCGCGATCTCGGCGGGCGCGATCCAGGGCAGGTGGGTGTCGACGGATGCCGCGGCGGACGCCTTCTCGAAGACCTGCTCGGCGTTCGGGTCGCCGAAGAGGGCGGCGAACGGGGACAGCTCGTCGCTGTAGGCGGGGTCGTCGGGCTCGGTTTCGTCGGGGTCGGTCTCGTCGGTCTGGGGCTCGTCGGACTGCGCCTCGTCGATCTGAGCGGTCTCGTCTGGATGGGGCTCGTCGACCTGAGCGGTCTCGGCGACCGGGACCTCGTCCGCGGCGACCGGCTCGCCGAACGGGACCGGCTCGACGAGGGGCGACGACTCGGCCGGGGCCGCCGGGAAGGCGGGTGCCACGACCGGGGCCATGAGCGGCCACGGATCGACGGCGGATTCGTTCTGCGGCGCCTCGCTCTGCACCGGCTCGTCGACTGGACTCGCGATCGCGACCGGCTCCGGGTACCGCGCGGGCGGCTCGACCAGGGCGGGGATTTGCGCGGCTGCGGCGGCGGCTGCCGCTGCTGCGACGCGCTCGGCCTCCGCACGCTCGGCCTCGGCGGCTGCCACGAAGGCCGCGGCGCGTGCTGCTGCGGTGTCGGCGGCGTTCTCGCGCATCCGCTCTTCGAGGCGTTGCTGCTCGTCGCGGGCGTCGCGTTCCTCGCGCTCGACGCGCTTGAGGCGGGAAAGTGTAGCGACGGCCTGGCGGGCGATGGAGCGGCCGGCGCGGTTGGCGCCGATGGTGGATGCCTGCGGGCCGTAGCCGGCGAAGAAGATGCGCGGCTCCTTCCACGACGAGCCGCCGGCGACGATGATGCCGCCCTCGCGCTCGCGCAGCTTCAGCGGGGCGAGGTGGCGCAGCTCGGGGCGGAACCCGGTGGACCAGATGATCGCGTCCGCCTCCTGGAACGACCCGTTCGACCAGCGCACGCCGCCCGGCTCGATCGACGCGAACATCGGGCGCGCGGCGAGCAGGCCGCGGTCGATGCCGGCCTGGATGCGGCGGGTGCGCGGAACGCCCGTTCCGCTGACGATGCTGGGCAGGGCGCGGCCCGCGCGGGCCGCCTCGTCCTGCATGGCGACGGCCGAGACGCGGGCCTCGAGGTTGAGCTCGCCGTCCTCGAGAAACTCGATCGGCCGGCGGCTCACCCAGGTGGTGGAGGCCGCGACGGACTCCAGCTCGAGCAGGAAGCCGATAGCGGATGTTCCGCCGCCGACGACGACGACCTTCTGTCCCGCGAACTCCGCGGCATCCGCGTACTCGGCGGTGTGCACGTGGCGCCCGGCGAAGGAGTCGCGGCCGGGGTACCAGGGGATGAAGGGCGAGCCCCAGGTGCCGGTGGCGTTGATGACGATGTCGGTCGAGACGACCTGCTCGCCCTCGCCGTCGGAGAAGGTGACGAGCATGCGGTCGCCGGCGTTCTCCACGCGGGAGACGGCGGCGGAGCGCACGATCTGGAAGCCGTAGTGCTGCTCGTACTGGGCGTAGTAGTCGGCGACGACGTCTTTGGCGGGCATCGTGCGGTCGGCGGTCGAGAAGCTGATGCCGATCTCGTCCATGCCGGGCAGGTCGTTGATGCGGTGCGCGGAGCCGATGCGGAGCGCGTCCCAGCGGAACTGCCAGGCACCGCCCGTTCGCGGGCCGCGGTCGAGCACGACGAACTCGTTTCCGGGGTCGAGGCCGAGTCGCTTCAGGTAGTAGGAGACGGAGAGTCCCGCCTGGCCACCACCGATTACGACGACCGAGGTGTCGGTGCTGTCAGAGGCGGTGCTGTCAGAGGTCACCCGACAACGTTACCCGCTGACCCTGCGTGCTAAACTGCACTCTACTTTTCGTACGATCTCTGTTCGCATATTCCCGGAACCTCAACTGGTTCCCTTCGGACTGATTCATGAGGGGGTCACGCATGGGGCGAGGCCGTCAAAAGGCGAAGCACACCAAGGTCGCGAGAGACCTTAAGTACTTCAGTCCTGACACCAACTACGGAGCTCTCCAAAAAGAGCTCGGCACTTCCGGCGAGCCCGGCGACCCTCGACTCGAGGACGACCTCGCGGCCTGGCCCGAGTATGTATCGGGCACGGGCGTCCCCTCGGCGACGGACGAGGATGACGAGGATGACGACGAGGACGACGAGTACGTCCCCGGCAGCTACCAGGCGGACGACGAGCGCAACAGCGCCTGAGGCCTGATTCGGCGCAATCCGCTAATTGAAACCCCCACGCTGACCGTTCGCGTGGGGGTTTCGATACGCCTGCTCCTTCGTCGCGGGCTACTCAACCAGCGGGTGGGTTAGGCGAACGCGCCCGCCAGCCGCACGGCCCCGCCGTTGACGCCCTTTGCACCCTGCTCGAAGCCCGAGAGCGAACGCTCGCCGAAGCTCACGGTTCCGGCCACCCAGGCGGCGATGCCCGCGGCCTCGATCGATGCGATGACGGATGCCGCGGCATCCGCTTCGACGACGGCGAACATGCCCACGCCCAGATTCCATGTGCCCTCGGTGTCGGCCAGGGTCATGCCGCCCATGTCGGCGAGCACGCGGAAGACGGGGTCGGGCGACCAGCTGGCGCGGTCGACCTCGACCCAGGAGCCGATCGGCAGCACGCGGGCCAGGTTGGCGGCGATGCCGCCGCCGGTCACGTGGCTGAGCGAGTGGATGGATCCGGGCAGCTCGTCGATGACGCCCACCAGCGGGCTGGTGTAGAGGCGGGTCGGCTCGAGGAGGACCTCGCCGACCACGCCGCCGAGCTCCGCGGAGGTGTCGGTGTAGCCGATGTTCTTCTGGCCGAGGATGTGGCGTACCAGCGAGAAGCCGTTGCTGTGCAGGCCCGAGGAGGCCATCGCGATGACGACGTCGCCGTCCGCGACCCGCTCGGGTCCGAGCGCATCCGCTGCCTCGACGACGCCGACGGCGGCGCCGGCCACGTCGTAGTCGTCGGGCCCGAGCAGGCCGGGGTGCTCCGCGGTCTCGCCGCCGACGAGGGCGGTGCCGGTGGCCGAGCAGGCGAGGGCGATGCCCTTCACGATGTCGGCGATGCGGGAGGGGACGACGCGGCCGCAGGCGATGTAGTCCGTCATGAAGAGCGGGCGGGCCCCGACCACGATGATGTCGTCCACCACCATGCCCACGAGGTCCTGGCCGATGGTGTCGTGCTTGTCGAGCGCCTGGGCGATCGCGACCTTGGTTCCGACGCCGTCGGTGGATGTCGCGAGGAGCGGGCGGTCGAAGTTCTTGAGCACCGAGACGTCGAAGAGGCCGGCGAATCCGCCGAAACCCCCGACCACAGACGAAGTGTGGGTCGCCGAGACGGCGGCCTTCATCAGTTCTACCGCCAGGTCGCCGGCTGCGGTGTCGACTCCGGCCTCCGCGTACTTGTTACTCATGCCAGAGATCCCATCCGCAACGTGAAAGACTGTGTATATCCCCCAACTCTACGGTCTGGAGACCACTGAAGCATGTGCGGCATCGTTGGCATCGTTTCTTCCCAGCCGGCCAACCAGTTGGTCTACGACGCACTGCTGCTCCTGCAGCACCGCGGCCAGGACTCGACCGGTATCTCCACGGCCGACGGCAGCACCTTCTACAGCACCAAGGCCAAGGGCCAGGTGCGCGAGGCCTACCGCACCCGCGACATGCGCGGCCTGCTCGGCAACATGGGCATCGGGCACGTGCGCTACGCCACCAAGGGCAACGCGTCGAACGAGCAGGAGGCTCAGCCCTTCTACGTGAACGCGCCCTACGGCATCACGCTGATCCACAACGGCAACCTCACGAACACCCGTGAGCTGACCCGTGAGCTCTTCGACGTGGACCGCCGCCACCTCAACACCACCAGCGACACCGAGCTGCTCGTCAACGTGCTGGCCCACGAGCTGCAGGCGCAGGTCTCCGGCGCCGACCTCGACCCCGACCAGGTGTTCAACGCGGTCTCGCGGGTGCACGAGCGCGTCGAGGGCTCCTACGCCGCGATCGCGCTGATCGCCGGGCACGGCCTGCTCGCATTCCGCGACCCCTTCGGCATCCGCCCCCTCATCCTGGGCAAGCGCCCCGCCGGCCTGGTCGGCGAGGAGTGGATCGTCGCCTCCGAGTCGCTCGTGCTGGAGAGCGGCGGGTACGAGGTCGTGCGCGACGTGGCCCCCGGCGAGGCGGTCTTCATCAGCCGCGGCGGCGAGATGGTCTCGAAGCAGTGCGCGACGAACCCGCGCCTGATCCCCTGCTCCTTCGAGTACGTGTACCTCGCGCGCCCCGACTCGATCATGAACGGCATCTCCGTCTACGACGCGCGCCTGCGCCTCGGCGACCGCCTCGCCGACACCATCGCGCAGTACACGCCGATGGGCGACATCGACGTGGTCATGCCGATCCCCGACTCCTCGCGCCCGGCCGCCATGCAGGTGGCCCAGAAGCTCGGCATCGAGTACCGCGAGGGCTTCTACAAGAACCGCTACGTGGGCCGCACCTTCATCATGCCGGGCCAGGAGGAGCGCAAGAAGAGCGTGAAGCAGAAGCTGAACGCGATGGGCAGCGAGTTCCGCGGCAAGAATATCCTCATCGTCGACGACTCGATCGTTCGCGGCACCACCTCCAAGGAGATCGTGCAGATGGCCCGCGACGCCGGCGCCAACAAGGTCACCTTCACCTCGGCCGCGCCGCCCGTGCGCTTCCCGCACGTGTACGGCATCAACATGCCGTCGCGCAAGGAGCTCGTGGCGCACGGACGCCGCATCCCCGAGATCGCCACCGAGCTGGGAGCCGATCACCTGATCTACCAGGAGGTCGCCGACATGCAGGCCGCGATCCTGGAGGGCTCCGACGTGACCGCGCTCGAGATGAGCTGCTTCACCGGGGACTACGTCACGGGCACCGTCTCGCCCGAGTACCTCGCCTGGGTCGAGGCGAACCAGCTCAGCTAGCCCGCCCCTCCTGCCTCCTTCTGCCGAATGAAGGAGAAACCGCCGTTTCGCGCGGGTTCATGCGGATCGCGGGGGCATCGCCGCCGGATCTCCTTCATTCAGCAGGTGCGCGGCGCGGTTCGGCAGGTGCGCGGCGCGGTTAGGCAGGTGCGCGGCGCGGTACGGCAGGTGCGCGGCGCGGTACGGCAGGTGCGCGGCGCTACGAGCGGGGGTCGGGGGTGTCTGCGGGATCAGCGGATGCCTGCGGCTGAGCCGGCGGGACGTCGCGCGCCTGCTCGGCGGCCTGCTCGCGCGCCTGCTCGCGCGCCTGCTCGGCGGCCTGCTGCGCGGCGTACTCCGCGTCCGCCGCGGCGTCGGCCGCGGCATCCGCTGCTGCCTCGTCGGGGTCTGACAGCGTGGTCACCACGGTGGCCGGGCGCGAGCGGCGGGCGGTGACCCGGTCGAGGATGAGTGCGAGCAGCGCGCCCAGCAGCACTCCGCCGGTGACGCCGTAGAGCGCGAAGTAGCCGAACAGGGCGCCGAAACCCACCTGCGGGTCCACAGGGAAGAGCGCGGTGAGGATGAAGGTGATCGCGGCGCCGAGTCCGCCGCCCACGATCAGGAACGCGGAGTACTTGGGGGCACGGCGGATGCGCACCTCGGTCTCGTTCGCGGCGTCCTGCGCGTCGGTGTCGCGGGGGCCGTCAGTGTCACTCATACCTCTATTGTCGCAGCCCTGACCGGGAGGTAGTCGCTGAGGTCGGCGCGCTGCCCGGAGGCGTGCACGCGCCCGTCGGCCACGGCCTCGGCCCAGGGCAGGCTTCCGGTGGCGAGGGCGAGCCAGGTGCGGGCGTCCGTCTCGACCACGTTGGGCGGGGTGCCGCGGGTATGACGGGGGCCCTCGATGCACTGCACGGCGCCGAACGGCGGCACGCGCACCTCCACCGTGTTGCCCTCCGCGGTGTCGGCGAGCTCCTGGAGCAGGAACCGCACGGCGGTGGCCAATGTGTCACGTGAAACATCCACCCCGGCGAGCGCGGACCGGACGGATGCCGCGCCGATGCCGGAGTCGATGCGTGCCTTGGCCATGCAGCAACGGTAATACGAAACGCTCCCGCGCCGGTGCGACCGGTACGCTGGGCGGGTGCGAATCCTAGTTCTCGGCTCCGGTGCGCGTGAGCACGCCATCATCACCTCCCTCCTGAGTGAGGATGCCGACCACCAGATCACCGCGGCCCCCGGCAACGCCGGCATCGCCGAGGTCTGCGAAGTCGTGGCGTTCGACCCCACCAACGCCTCGCTGGTGCGCGACTACGCGCGTGACAACGGCATCGAGCTCGTCGTCATCGGCCCGGAGGCGCCGCTCGTCGCCGGCGTCGCCGACAAGCTGCGCCTGGCCGGCGTCCCGGTCTTCGGGCCGGGCAAGGCCGCCGCCGCCCTCGAGGGCAGCAAGACCTTCGCCAAGCGGATCATGGACGAGGCCGGCGTCCCGACCGGCCGCGCCGCCCGCGCCAACTCGGCAGAGCAGGCCGTGGCCGCGATCGACGAGTTCGGCGCCCCCTACGTGGTCAAGGCCGACGGCCTCGCCGCGGGCAAGGGCGTTCTCGTCACCCCCGACCGCAACGCAGCGGTCGCGCACGCCGAGTACTGGCTGCAGCACGGTGAGGTGCTGGTCGAGGAGTTCCTCGCCGGCCAGGAGGTGTCGCTCTTCCTGCTCAGCGACGGCGAGAGCGTCGTGCCGCTCGAGCCCGCCCAGGACTACAAGCGCGCCTACGACCACGACGACGGACCGAACACCGGCGGCATGGGCGCCTACTCGCCGCTGCCCTGGCTCGACGAGGACTTCGTCGACGAGGTCATCCAGCACATCGCGCTGCCCACCATCCGCCAGCTGGCGGCGGAGCAGACCCCCTTCGTCGGACTGCTCTACTGCGGCCTGATCCTCACCAAGCAGGGCACCCGCGTCATCGAGTTCAACGCCCGCTTCGGCGACCCGGAGACCCAGGTCGTACTGCCGCGTCTCGTCACCCCGCTCAGCGGCCTGCTCTACGCCGCGGCCACCGGCGGCCTCGGACGTCTCACCTACCCCAAGTTCTCCAGCGACGTCGCGGTCACCGTGGTGCTCGCCAGCGAGGGATATCCCGAGTCCCCGATAACCGGACGTGTCATTACGGGCCTCGACGAGGCATCCGCTGTGGAGGGCGTGCACATCACGCACGCGGCCACCGCCGTTCTCGACGGGCAGTTCATCGCCACCGGCGGGCGCGTGCTGAGCGTGGTCGCCACCGGCGCCGACTTCGCCACCGCGCGGGCCCGCGCCTACACCGCGCTCGACCACATCACACTCGAGGGCGGCCACTACCGCACCGACATCGCGCTGCGCGTCGCCCAGTAGCGGCGGCCCCTGCCAAATGAAGGAGAAAGCGGTCGCGGCGAGCGCGACTTCGCGCATCCGCGGCCGCTCGGGCGGAAATCTCCTTCATTCGGCAGAGCAGCGATAATGGGTGCATGACGGAAGCTGCAGCAATTCCCGGTTGGAGCCTGAGCTACTCGGGCAAGGTGCGCGACCTGTACTCGTCGGTGGACTACCCCGACCGCGTGCTGATGGTGGCCAGCGACCGCGTGAGCGCCTTCGACCACGTGCTCGAGCCCGGCATCCCCGGCAAGGGCGAACTGCTCACCACCCTGAGCATGTGGTGGTTCGAGCAGCTGTCCGGGGTTCCGAACCACCTCGCCGGCGACCTGCCCGAGCTGCCCGCCGAGATCGCGCCCCGCGCCATGCTCGCCAAGACCCTCGACATGTACCCCGTGGAGTGCGTGGTGCGCGGCTACCTCAGCGGCTCCGGCTGGCTCGAGTACCAGCAGACGCAGAGCGTCTGCGGCATCGCCCTGCCCGCCGGCCTCCAGGACGGCGACCGCCTCCCCGAGCCGATCTACACGCCGGCATGGAAAGCCCCGATGGGCGAGCACGACGAGAACATCACCTTCGACCGCACCGTGGAGCTCGTGGGCGAGACCATCGCGTCTGCGCTGCGCGACCTCTCGCTGCTCATCTTCAGCCGGGCATCCGCTATCGCCGAGGAGCGCGGCATCATCCTCGCCGACACCAAGTTCGAGTTCGGCAACGATCCGGAGACGAACCTGCTCACCCTCGGCGACGAGGTGCTCACCAGCGACAGCTCGCGCTACTGGGACGCCGCCGTCTACGGCACCGGCGACCGCACCGCCAGCTTCGACAAGCAGATCGTGCGCAACTGGCTGAAGGGGTCGTGGGATCAGACCGGTACACCGCCCGAGCTGCCCCAGGAGATCGTGGAGCAGACCGCGGCCCGCTACCGCGAGCTGATCGAGCGGCTGACCACGATCTGATGGAGATCCGCCGGGTTCAGTGGGACGACGCCGCGAGCGTCGAGCTGCGGGCCGCCCAGCGCGCGGAGATCGATTCGCGCTACGGCGGACCGAGCGAGCCCGGCCCCGCGCCCACGGGCGACGACATCACCGCCTTCTTCGTGGCCTTCGCCGACGACGGCACACCCCTCGGCTGCGGCGGACTGCGCACGCTCGACGACAGCCACGCCGAGATCAAGCGGATGTTCGTGCACCCGTCGCACCGAGGCACCGGCGTCTCGAGCGCGCTGCTCGCACGGCTGGAGCGCTTCGGCCACGAGGCCGGGTGGTCGCGTCTTGTGCTCGAGACCGGGGTTCTGCAGCCGGACGCCAGCCGCTTCTACTCGCGCGAGGGCTACACCCGCATCGCGAACTTCGGGTACTACTCCGACTCCGACGACTCGGTGTGCTTCGAGAAACCGCTGATCGGCGGTGATCCGGCGGCCGATGTGGCCTGCGAGAGCTGCCAGTAGGAAAGTTTTTCCGAGAAGTTCCAATCCGATCCGGGCGCGGGCTCCGAAGCACTGGTAACTAACGGCTCGCCGCCCAGAACGGCGGGCCGTTGGTGCTTTAACGAACACGCAATGGTTGTTGCGACAACTTAAGTTGTAGAGTGTGGTCATGACGGACAACGACCTTCTCGCGGCAGACACCTCCATGGGCGCGGTGACCCTACGGGTCGGCGACCTCGACGTGATGACCCGGTACTACCGCGACGCCGTGGCGCTGACGGTGCTCTCGGCGGACGGCGACATCGCAGTGCTCGGCCGCGGTACGACGCCGGTGATGATCCTTCAGCACGCACCCGAGCTGAAGCACGCCAGCCCGCGCGACGCGGGACTGTTCCACACAGCGATCCTGTTCGAGAGCGAGACCGCTCTCGCGGCATCCGTCTACTCGGTGGCGCAGAAGTCTCCCGGTTCGTTCACCGGCAGCTCCGACCATCTGGTGAGCAAGGCCTTCTACTTCAACGACCCGGAGGGCAACGGCGTCGAGCTCTACTGGGACCGCGACCGCAGCGAGTGGAGCTGGGCGCACGGATCGATCGAGATGAGCACCCTCTACCTCGACCCGAACGCGTTCCTGCAGGAGAACCTCACCGAGGAGGCCGTGCTCGACCCGGTGATCGGCGGCGCTTCCGTGGGCCACGTGCACCTGCAGGTGGGCGACGTGGGCAGCGCCCGCGAGTTCTACGTGAACCAGCTCGGCTTCGAGGCCACCACGATGTTCGGCGACAGCGCGCTGTTCGTCAGCGCCGGCGGGTACCACCACCACATGGCGATGAACGTGTGGAACAGCAAGGGCGCGGGTCCCCGGCTCCCCGCGCTCGGGCTGGCGCAGATCGACATCCAGGTGCCCACGGCCGACGACATAGGCGCCCTCGGCGAGCGCCTCGGCCACTTCGGGCACTCGGTGCGCGACGACGGCCGCACGGTGAGCTTCGACGACCCGTGGAACAACCTGATCCGGGTGACGACGGCGGGCTAGAGGTTCGTTTTGCCCGAAAACGCCCCGATTCTCGCGAGATTCGGGGCGTTTTCGGGCGAAACGGCGGCGAAGGTGCGGGTTTCGATACGCGGGCTCGCAGAGCTCGCTCGCTACTCAACCAGCGGTAGTGAAACCGCGCATTGCGCTCGGTCACCGCGGCGCGCAGACTCGAGGAATGGTCCTGATCGCGATCGCATCCATGCTGGGCGGCACCGCCCTCATGGTCGTCGGCTCCCGCAGGCTGGCGGCGCGCAACGCGGGAGCGCGGCTGCCGTACTCGAGCTGGCCGCCGCGCACGCCGTGGAGCGTTCGCGGACCGATCGCGCTCGGCACCGGCCTGGCGGTCTTCGGCGCGACGAACATCAACTTCGTGGTCGACGGCTACTGGTTTCTCGGGCTCGTCCTTCTGCTCCCGCTGGTGCCGCTGGTGGTGTTTGCGCGGCACAACCGGAGAGTGGGCGCCGGGGGCTGACGGGGTGCGGGTTTCGATACGCGGGCTCGCAGAGCTCGCTCGCTACTCAACCAGCGAGGTTTCGATACGCGGGCTCGTAGAGCTCGCTCGCTACTCAACCAGCGAGATCCAGCTACTCAACCAGCGAGATTCAGCTACTCAACCAGCGGGGTGACCCCGCTACTCCAGGCGCTCGTCGATCTCGGTGATGATGTCCCAGGCGCCGTCCTCGGAGTTGGAGAGCACCACCACGTCGAGGTCCGCCTCCACGTAGTGCCGCAGGATGCCGCTGGCCCCCGCGTTGATGCCGTCCGAGAAGTAGGAGCGCACCTCGCCGTTGTCCAGGTCGAACTCGAGGCCGAATCCGTAGGCGGTGTCCTCGTCGAGCTCCACCTGCGGGAGCAGGAACTCCTCGGTGTACTCCTTGTTCAGCAGCACGCCCCCGCGCACGGCCTCGAAGAACCTCACCAGGTCGCCGGCCGTGGCGTGCGCGCCGCCGTCGGGCGAGCCGATGGGCGGGTAGCTGAACTCGTTGCTGACCCAGCTGCCGTCCTGCTGCTGGTCCCAGCCCTCCGCCACGTTCCGCGTCGCCTCGCGCCGGTCGTAGAACCCCGACTCGGACATGCCCGCCTTGGCGAACACCTCCTCGGCGATGTACTGGCGGTACGGCATGCCGGTGACCTTCTCCAGCGCCATCCCGGCGAGGATGTAGCCGACGTTGATGTACGCCACCTCGTCGCCCGGGTCGGCCAGCGGCTCCTTGTCGACGAACAGCGGCAGGAAGTCCTTCGTCTCGAGGAAGTCCTGCACCGGCTGCGAGGCCCAGAGCTCGGAGTAGTCCTCGCCGGCCTCCTCGTCCGCGTCATCCGCTATGCCGCTCGTGTGCGTGAGCAGGTTGAGCAGGTTGACCTCGATCGGGATGCGGGTGCCCGCGAGGTCGACGTAGTGGTGGATGCTCGCCTCGAGGTCGAGGTTGCCGGCGGCCACCTGCTGCAGCACCGCCACGGAGGTGAACAGCTTCGTGATCGACGCGGTGTCGAAGCGGGTGTCCATGGTGATCGCCTCTTCGCGGCGCTGGCTGGCCTGGCCGGTCGCCGACTCGAAGATCACACGCTTCCCGTGGCGGATGAGCACCACACCCGAGAAGTCGTTGTTGTCAATGAAGTCGTTCAGCCCAGCGGTATCCATGCGCTGAAGTTTACGATGACAACCATGCTGCACCGACTGAGCCGACTCGTGATGGTGCCGCTGTCGCCGGTTCTGGTCATGCAGGCCCGTCGCCTCAAGCGCGATACGCCCCGATTGGCGGATGCCGCGCTCCCCTGGTCGGGGACGCTCGACGGCCCCGATCCGATCCGGCTGCTGGTGCTCGGAGACTCCACCGTCGCCGGCGTCGGCGTGCCCTCGCAGGAGCAGGCGCTGCCGGGCAACCTGGCGCGGCTGCTGCACGCGCACAGCGGCCGCGGCGTGAGCTGGCACGCCGTGGGGAAGAACGGCGCGACCTCGCGGGACCTGCTGACCACCTTCATCCGCCCCGCCACCCGGCAGGCCTACGACCTGGTCTTCCTCAGCATCGGGGCGAACGACGCGCTCACCATCCGCTCGCGCGCGGCCTTCGTGCGCGACCTGCGCACGGTGCTCGCGCAGCTGCGGGCGGCGAGCCCGGGCGTGGTGGTGCTGATGTCGTCGCTGCCCGCGTTCTTCCGTTTTGCACTGCTGCCCAACCCGCTGCGCTGGAACCTCTACCTGCACTCGCGCAGCCTCGAGGCCGGGGCACGCGCGGTGGTGCGGGCGACTCCCGGGGTGTTCATGTCGCCGCCGCCCCCGCCGTACACCGACGGCTTCTTCGCCGACGACCTGTTCCACCCGAGTGCGGTCGGCTACCGCGACTGGGCGGAGTTCGCCTTCGCCGACGCGGTGGCCGCGGGGGCGCTCGACGGCATCAGGGGGCTGCGGGGCGCGACCGGCTAGACTCGTAGGGTCAATCCACGCGCGAGATCTCTGGAGTTACACGTGCCCACTATCGTCGTCGAGGTCATGCCCAAGGCCGTCCTGCTCGATCCCCAGGGGAAGGCCGTCACCGGCGCCCTCCACCGTCTCGGAAAGTCCGCCTTCTCCGAGGTGCGCATCGGCAAGCGCTTCGAGCTCACCGTCGACTCGGTCGACGACGCCGTGCTCGAGGAGGTGCGCGTGCTCGCCGACGAGATGTTCTCCAACTCCGTGATCGAGGACGTCGTGTCGATCACCGTCCTCGAGAGCGCCGGCGCGTAATGCGCATCGGCGTCATCACCTTCCCCGGCTCGCTCGACGACCGCGACGCCCAGCGCGCCGTGCGCCTCGCCGGCGCCGAGCCCGTCGCGCTCTGGCACGGCGACCACGACCTGCACGGTGTGGACGCCCTCGTGCTCCCCGGCGGCTTCAGCTACGGCGACTACCTGCGCGCCGGCGCCATCGCCGCCCACTCCCCGATCATGGCCGAGGTCATCGACGCCGCGAGCGCCGGCATGCCCGTGCTCGGCATCTGCAACGGCTTCCAGATGCTCGCCGAGGCGCACCTCCTCGCCGGCGGGCTCATCCGCAACGACCACGGCAACTTCGTCTGCCGCGACCAGAGTCTGCGCGTCGAGAACACCTCCACCGCCTGGACCAACGCCTTCGCCCAGAACGCCGAGATCACCATCCCGCTGAAGAACGGCGAGGGCGGATTCATCGCCGACGCCGCCACCATCGAGCGCCTCGAGGGCGAGGGCCAGGTCGTGTTCCGCTACCTCGGCGTCAACCCGAACGGCTCGGTCAACGACATCGCCGGCATCACCAACGACCGCGGCAACGTGGTGGGGCTCATGCCGCACCCGGAGCACGCGGTCGAGGCGGGCTTCGGCCCGGATACACCCGCTGCCATGCGCTCGGGCGTCGACGGTCTCGACATCTTCACCAGCGCCATCCGCTCTCTCGTCTCGATCTAGAGCGCCCGGTTTGTCCCCTCGCCAGCTCTTCCGCGTCCTCGCCATCGCCGAGGCGATCTCGTGGACCCTGCTCATCCTCGGCATGCTGCTCAAGTACGTTGCGAAGACAACGGATGTGGGCGTCAGCATCGGCGGCGCGGTGCACGGTTTCGTGTTCCTGGCGTACATCGCCGCGGCGCTCGTGATCGCGCTCAACCAGCGCTGGTCGGTGCGGGTGATCGGCATGGTGCTGGTGAGCGCCGTGCTGCCCTACGCCACCATCCCCGCCGAGCGGCGCCTCGAGCGGGAGAACCTGCTCGACGGCGGCTGGCGCACCGCGGCCACCGACGACCCGCGCGACGGCAGCCGCCTGAACGGCTGGCTGTTCTGGGTGCTCAACCACCCGATCCTGTCGTTCGTGGTGGCGATCGGCGGAGTCATCATCGTGTTCCTGCTCCTGCTGCTGATCGGCCCGCCGGTCGGGGGCTAGCGCCTCTTCGCGCGGTCAGCCGCGATCTGCTCGTCGCTGATCACGTCGATCGCAGAGGTCAGACTGTGCGCGCGCTCCTCGGCCTCCGCGCTGCCGGTGAACAGGCCGATCGAGTCGGTCGCCGTGGACACGCTGCTCGTCTTCGCGCGCGGCTGCTCCTCCACCATCTGCACACGCGTGCGCGGGATCGCGGCGGGGTCCTGCGTCTGCAGCCACTCCACCATCTGCTCGCGCACGAAGCAGCGCAGGTCGAAGAGCGTCGGGGCGTCCACCGCCGTGACCAGGATGCGCACCCGCACGAAGCCACCCACGGCATCCGTCACCTGCAGCACGCTGGCGCGGCCGTCCCAGATCTCGGTGCGCGCGAGGATGCGCTCCAGCTCGGCGCGCATGGCCACCGGGCTGACCCGCCAGTCGAGGTCGATCTCGATCGAGCCGAGCAGCTCGGAGCTGGAGCGGGTCCAGTTCTCGAACGGCGTGCTGGTGAAGTACGTCGACGGGAGCACCATGCGGCGGTCGTCCCAGATGTGCACGACCACGTAGGTGAGGGTGATCTCCTCGATGCGACCCCATTCCTTCTCGGCGATCACCACGTCGTCGACGCGGATGGCGTCGCTGAAGGCCAGCTGCACGCCGGCGAAGACGTTCGCGAGGGTCGACTGCGCGGCCAGTCCCGCCACGATGGAGAGGATGCCGGCGGAGGCGAGCACACTTGCGCCCACGGCCTGCACTCCCGGGAAGCTGAGCAGGATCGATCCGACCGCCACGATCACGATCACGGCGTAGGCGAGGCGCTTCACGATGGCGAGCTGCGTCTGCACGCGGCGGGCGACGCGGTTGTCTGGCACGTCGATGCGGTAGCGTCCCATCGCCTGCTCGAGCCCGAAGCCGGCCAGCGCGCCCACGAACCAGGCGCCCACGGCGATCAGCGCGATGAGGAAGGCGTGGTCGACCCAGCCCATGTCGGGCGCGCTGAGGTTGATGGCGGCCCAGACCCCCACGACCACGAGCAGCAGCCGGTAGGGGTGGCGCGCCTTCTTGGTGAGGGCGCGCGGCCACTCGCGGCGCCGGGTGGCGGCGATCACGATGAACTTGGTGACCGCGGCCACGATGAGCGCGGCGACGAGCGCGATCAGGATCGCGAGCATGATGCCGAACCAGGAATGCCAGTCGAACATGGGGTGTCCTCCGTGTGGATGGGGAGCGCGCACCGTCGAGCGACCGGGAAGTAGCTCCAAGGCTAGGCGACGCGTGGCTGGGCGGCGGGTGTGTGGGGCGGGGCGCATCCGCTCGCCTCGCTCAATAAGTTGAGGCAGTGTGCTCTATCCGGCGACGGATCGAGCAGTCTGCCGCAAGTTATCTCGCCTGTGGATAAGAGCAGCGGATGCGGGGGCGCCTGCGGCACTCTGAACCGTGCCCCGACGCCAGAGTCTCCCGCCCGGCTTCCACCTCCAGCCCTTCACCGTGGGCTCGGCCCGCGGTGCCGGCGTGGGCGCCGGGCGCCTGCGCGGACCCGATCTCGAGCGCCCGTTCCACGGGGTGCGTCTCGTCGCGGGCTCGGTGCCCGACTCCGGCCGCAACTACGGCACCTTCGGCAGCGCGCGCGACGCGGAGGAGTTCGCCCGGCTCGTCGCCCGCTGCCTGACGTACTCGCTCCTCCTCAAGCCCGGCCAGTTCTTCAGCCACGAGACGGCCGCGCGCCTGTGGAAAGCGCCGCTGCCGGGACGGTTCGATCCGGGCGGACCGCTGCACGTCTCGGCGCGCGCCCCGGGCCGCGCGCCGGAGGGCCGCGGCGTCATCGGGCACCAGTCCTCCGGATCGCCGGTCGAGCGCTTCGGCTTCCCGGTCAGCTCTCCGGCGAATACCTGGATCGCGCTCGGCCTGATGCGCGACCTCGCGCTCGACGACCTGGTGGCAATCGGCGATCACCTTGTGCTCGATCCACCGGTGCTCGACCCGTACGACATCCGCCCGCACTGCACGATCGGCGATCTGGCCGCCGCCGCGGCGGTGCGGCACAGCCGCGGTTCGCGCGCGGCGGCCCGGGCGCTCCCCCACGTGCGGCAGGGCGCGGAGTCCAGGCCGGAGACCTGGCTGCGTCTGCTCCTCGTGCGCGCCGGACTGCCCGAGCCGACGCTGGCGCACGACCTGTACGACTCCTCGGGGCGCTGGCTCGCCCGGGTCGACCTCTACTTCGCCGAGCAGCGCGTGGTGGTGGAGTACGACGGCGAGCACCACCGCACCAGCAGCAGCCAGTACGACAGGGACGAGAGCCGCATCGAGGCGCTCATCCGCGCCGGGTACACGGTGGTCCGGGTGCGCGGGGGCCAGCTCTTCGGGCAGCCTCAGATCGTGGTCGCCCGGGTGGCGCAGGCCCTGCGCGACCGCGGGGCGACTATGTAACTTGCGGCAGAGTGCTGTATCCGGCGCCAGATCGAGCACTTGGCCGCAAGTTATTGCGCGCGGGAGGGCGCGCGGCAGGGCGCGAGCGGATGCCGCGGGGCGCGGCCCGCGGGACGGGGCGCTCGGCGCGCCCCGCCGGTAGACTGGAGCCTTCCGGCATCCGCTGTCGCTGCATCCGCTCAAATCAGGAGAATCGCCCCGTGACTGACGTTTCCACCACTCCCGCGCGCGCTGTCGCCGACACCGTCGCCAACGCCGAGGTCACCCCCGAGAAGGAGCAGCCCTACGGCGCGCTCGGGCTCAAGAAGGACGAGTACCTGGCGATCCGCGAGATCCTCGGGCGGCGCCCCACGAGCGGCGAGCTCGCGATGTACTCCGTGATGTGGAGCGAGCACTGCTCGTACAAGTCGAGCAAGAACTACCTGCGCCAGTTCGGCCAGAAGGTCAGCCCCAGCATGAAGAAGAACCTCATGGTGGGCATGGGCGAGAACGCCGGAGTGGTCGATGTCGGCGAGGGCTGGGCGGTCACCTTCAAGATCGAGAGCCACAACCACCCGAGCTTCATCGAGCCGTTCCAGGGCGCCGCGACCGGCGTCGGCGGCATCGTGCGCGACATCATCTCGATGGGAGCCCGCCCGGTCGCAGTGATGGACGCGCTGCGCTTCGGCGCCATCGACCACCCCGACACGGCCCGCGTTGTGCACGGCGTCGTCGCCGGCATCAGCCACTACGGCAACTGCCTCGGCCTGCCGAACATCGGCGGCGAGACCTACTTCGACAGCGTCTACCAGGCCAACCCGCTCGTGAACGCCCTCGCCGTCGGCGTGCTGCGCCATGAAGACCTGCACCTCGCCAACGCCCGCGGCGTGGGCAACAAGGTGGTGCTCTTCGGGGCGCGCACCGGCGCGGACGGCATCGGCGGCGCGTCCATCCTCGCCTCCGACAGCTTCGACGCGAGCGGCCCGACCAAGCGTCCCGCCGTGCAGGTGGGCGACCCCTTCGCCGAGAAGGTGCTCATCGAGTGCTGCCTCGAGCTGTTCCAGCAGAAGCTGGTCGAGGGCATCCAGGACCTGGGCGCGGCCGGTATCAGCTGCGCCACCTCCGAGCTCGCCAGCAACGGCGACGGCGGAATGTTCATCGAGCTCGAGAAGGTGCTGCTGCGCGACCCGACGATGACGGCCGAGGAGATCCTCATGTCGGAGAGCCAGGAGCGGATGATGGCCATCGTCACTCCCGAGAAGCTCGAGGGCTTCCTCAAGGTCGTCGAGAAGTGGGACGTCGAGACCTCCGTTCTCGGAGAGGTCACCGACACCGGCCGCCTGATCATCAACTGGAACGGCGAGGAGATCGTCAACGTGCTCCCGCGCACCGTCGCGGTCGACGGCCCGGTCTACGACCGCCCGGTCGCCTACCCGACCTGGATCGACGCGCTGCAGGCCGACACCGCCGCCACGCTCACCCGCCCCACCGACGGCGCCGAGCTCAAGGCGCAGACCCTCGAGCTGCTCGCCAGCCCGAACCTCGCCGACAAGAGCTGGGTCACCAACCAGTACGACCGCTACGTGATGGGCAACACCGCGCTGAGCTTCCCCGACGACGGCGGCATGGTGCGCATCGACGAGGAGAGCGGACTCGGCTTCGCCGTGGCGACGGATGCGAATGGCCGCTACTGCCAGCTCGACCCGGCCCAGGGCGCCCGCCTCGCCCTCGCGGAGGCCTTCCGCAACGTGGCCGTCACCGGCGCGACGCCGGTCGCCGTGTCGGACTGCCTCAACTTCGGATCCCCGGAGAACCCCGAGGTGATGTGGCAGTTCGCCCAGACCGTCGAGGCGCTCAGCGACGCCTGCCTCGAGATGGACATCCCCGTCACCGGCGGCAACGTCTCCTTCTACAACCAGACCGGCGACGTGCCGATCCACCCGACGCCCGTGATCGCCGTGCTCGGCGTGATCGACGACGTCGCCAAGCGCATCCCGAGCGGCTGGCAGGACGAGGGCAACAACATCTACCTGCTCGGCACCACACGGCTCGAGCTGGACGGCTCGGCCTGGGCCGGCACCATCCACAACCACCTCGGCGGACGCCCGCCGGCCGTCGACCTCGGCGCGGAGATGCAGCTGGCCCAGCTGATCGCCGCCGGCGGCGAGCAGAGCCTGATCGCGTCCGCGCACGACCTGGCAGACGGCGGCCTCGCGCAGGCGCTGGCCGAGGCGGTGCTGCGCTTCGGCGTCGGCGCCCGCGTCTGGCTGACCGAGATCATGGAGCGCGACGGCGTCGACGCCGCGACCGCGCTGTTCAGCGAGTCGACCGGCCGCGTGATCGTGTCGGTTCCCCGCGAGGACGACGTGCGCTTCCAGGGCCTCTGCGAGGGCCGGGGCTACCCGGTGCTGCGCATCGGTGTGACGGATGCCGCGTCCCCCGCGCTCGAGGTGCAGGGCGAGTTCACGGCGACCATCGACGAGCTGGCCGCAGCGCACCGCGGCACGCTGGCCGAGGCCTTCGGGGCGGTGCTGGCGGGCTGAGGCCTGCGCGGGGGCGTGGTTTCGATACGCGAACTCGCTTCGCTCGCCTGCTACTCAACCAGCGGGTAGATCCCGCTGGTTGAGTAGGCCGCGACGAAGGAGCAGCCGTATCGAAACCGGATGCGGGGGGCTGCGGCTACGGCCGGAACTCCACGCCCGCCCAGTCCTCCGACATCGCCCAGAGGCGCCCGCCGAACTCCGGCGTCGCGCTCGAGGCCGTGGGCTGCTGCAGCACGGGGCGCCCCTTCACGAGGAACTCCGGCCCGACGTACTCGCCGCCCACCACCTCGGGGTCGAGCAGCGCGCGCACGATCGGTGCGGCGCCGCGGTTCTTGCCCTGCGCGCCGGCGACGTAGGCCACGTCGCGCAGCTTCTCGAACGGGGTGGGCTCCATCACGCCGGGACGGAACGCCGACAGGCCGTCGAGCGCCCAGCCCGGGTGCGCGAGAACGGCCGAGACCGGTGCGCCGGCCAGCCGTGCGCGGCGGTCGAGCTCGAGGGTGAAGCCGGCGGTGGCGTGCTTCGCCAGGGCGTACGCGCGGAAGAAGTCGTAGCGCCCCGCGGTCTGCAGGTCGTCGGGGTCGAGCCGCACCAGCGAGGTCGAGAGGCTGCCCAGCCCGACCACGCGGCTGCCCGGCGTGCGCACGAGCGCCGGCCAGGCGAGGGCCGCGAGGGCGAAGTGGCCGAGGTAGTTGGTCTGGAACGTGGTCTCGTGGCCGTCGGCGGTGAGCTCCCGCCTGCGCGGCCCGGAGGTGATGCCGGCGTTGAGCACGAGCCCGTCGAGCCGGTCGTAGTCGCCGAGCCGGTCGCCCGCCTCGCGCACCGACGCGAGGGACGACAGGTCGAGCGGGAGGGTGTCGACGGATGCCGCGGGCACGACGCCGCGCAGCGAGCGGACGGCCGCATCCGCTCTGTTCTGATCGCGGGCGGCCAGCACGACGTGGGCGCCGGCGGAGACGAGCTGCTCGGCGGTGAAGTAGCCGAGGCCCGCGTTGCCGCCGGTGACGACGACCGTGCGGCCGGTCTGGTCGGGGAGGCGCCCCGGCTGCCAGGTCACTGGGCCGCGTCCGTGTCGGTGTCGATGTCGCTCGGAGTGGCGACCGACCCGGTGGAGGCGATGCTCTGGTGGTGGTGGATCACCTCGGCGACGATGAAGTTCAGGAACTTCTCGGCGAAGGCCGGGTCGAGGTGGCTCTCTTCGGCGAGCGCGCGCAGCCGGGCGATCTGCACCTTCTCGCGGGCGGGGTCCGAGGCGGCCAGACCGGTGGTCGCCTTGAGCCGGCCGACCTGCTGGGTGAACTTGAAACGCTCGGCGAGCAGGTGCACGAGGGCGGCGTCGATGTTGTCGATGCTCTGCCGGAGCGAGATCAGTTCGGCGGATGCGGTGTCGTCGTGAGCCATGCCTCGAGACTATCGCGCGGGGCTGGCCGAGCGCCGCGCGAGACGGATGCGCTGCTGGGTGAAGAGGATGCCGACGAGCACCAGCGCGGCCCCGAGCGGCTGGTTGAGTGAGAAGGTCTCTCCGAGCACCAGCACCCCGAGCAGCACCCCCACCACCGGCGTGATGTAGGTGACGGTGGACGCGTTCGTCGGCCCCCAGGCGCGCAGCACGTTGATGTGCCAGATGTAGGCCACACCGGTGCCGAGCACGCCGAGCGTGAGCAGGCTCGCGACGATCGACGCGTCGAGCCGCACCGGCTGCCAGGCGATCACGGGCGTGAGCACCAGCATGATCGCGCCGGCCACGCCGATGTTGAGGAAGGCGAAGCTGACGCCGGGGATCGGCCGGTGGCTGAGGAAGGTGCGGATGTAGCCGAAGCTGAATCCGTAGCAGACCGCCGCGAGCAGGCAGGCGAGCTGCCCGGCGAGGTTGCCGGAGAAGCCGTCGTGCTGCCAGGGCGCGATGATCGCGACCACGCCGGCGATGCCGATCGCGATGCCGAGCACCTGGCCGCGGTTCAGCCGCTCCACCCGGAAGGCGAGGGTCACCATCAGCGCGGTGGCGATGGGCGTGACCGCGTTGTAGATGCTGGCCAGGCCAGACGACACGTACTGCTCCGCCCAGGCGAAGGCCAGGTGCGGAACCACGCAGTTGGTGATCGCGATCACGAGGAAGTGCAGGTACACCACCGGTTCGCGCGGCATCCGGCTGCGGGTGAGCAGCACGATGAGCCCGAGGGTGAGCCCGCCGAAGACCAGCCGCGACCAGGCCACCTGGAAGAAGGTGACGCCGTCGAGGGCCACCTTCATAAAGAGGAAGCTCGCGCCCCAGACCAGGCCCATGCCGACGAACTGCAGGACGATGGAGGCGGAGCGCGGCTGGGTCACCCCTGAACGTTACGGGATGCGGTGTCAGCGAGCAGGACGGAAGACGACCGGCTGGCCGGCGGATGCCTGCAGCCGCTCCTCGAGGCCCGCTCGCACCGCGGGCCAGTCGTCGATGATCACGGAGAAGACCGCCGAGTCGCGCCAGCTGCCGTCGGCGCGCAGGCGGTCGCGGCGCACGACGCCCTCGAACTGGGCGCCGAGCTTGGCGATGGCCGCGCGGGAGCGCTCGTTGAGCACGTCGGCCTGCAGCTTCACCCGGCCGAATCCGTGCTCGAAGGCGGTGGCGAGCATCAGCAGCTTCGCCTCGGCGTTCACGGCGGTACCCCAGACGCGCGGGTCGTAGGCAGTCCAGCCGATGTGGGCGTGCTCGATGTCGAGCTCGAAGTCGCCGAGCGTGGTGGTGCCCACCACCAGGCCGTCGTGCTCGCCGCCGACGAGGCGCACCGCGTGCACGTTGCTGCGCTCCCAGGCGAAGTAGCCCAGTGCGAACTCGGTGAAGCCCTCGAGGGTGTCGCGGTACGCGGTCGGCCCGCCGCCGAAGCCGCCCGCGAAGATCTGCGGGTGCCCGATCGCGAGGAAGAGCGCGGGGATGTCGCTCTCGAGCAGCGGGTCGAGGCGGATGTGCTGCCCGACGAGGGGTGTGCGGGGAGGGCGTACGGCGGTCATGGATACAGTCTGGCAGTCATCTACCGCTGGTTGAGTAGCGAGCGAGGAACGAGCCCGCGTATCGAAACCGACGTTGCGCAAACGTCGGTTTCGATACGCGAACTCGCTTCGCTCGCCTGCTACTCAACCAGCGTGCCGGCGAGCGAGCGAGGTGGGCGCTCAGTCGACCTGCGTGAGGGTGACCTCGATGTTGCCGCGGGTCGCGTTCGAGTACGGGCACACCGTGTGCGCGGCGTCCGCGAGCTCCTGGCGGCGCTCTACGGGAACCTGCGGGGTGTAGACGTGCAGCTCCACCGCGAGGCCGAACCCGCCCTCGCCGTTCGGGCCGATGCCGACGCTGGCGGAGACGCCGGCGTCGGTGGTGTCGACGCCCAGCTGCCTGCCCACGAGGTGCATGGCGCTGAGGAAGCAGGCGGCGTAGCCGGCGGCGAAGAGCTGCTCGGGGTTGGTGCCCTCGCCGTTGCCGCCCATCTCCTTGGGCGGGCGCGTGTCGAGGTCGATCAGGTCGTCCTCGGAGCGGACTCGGCCGTCGCGGCCGCCTCCGGTTGCGTGGGCGATGGCGGTGTATGCGATTTCCATGAGTGAAGTCGACTCCTCGTAGCTGTGTACCCGGGCGCGGAGGCGCTCAGGTCGACGTGGTAGCGGGTGGACGCTAGTTGATCAGGTCGTGGCGCACCACGATGGCCTCGCGGCCGGGGCCGACGCCGATCGCCGAGATGCGGGCGCCGCTCATCGCCTCGATGGCAAGCACGTACTCCTGCGCGGTCTTCGGCAGGTCGCCGAACTCGCGCACCTCGGTGATGTCCTCGCTCCAGCCCGGGTACTCCTCGTAGATCGGCACCGCGTGGTGGAAGTCCGACTGGGAGGCCGGAACCTCGTCGACGCGCACGCCGTCGACCTCGTAGGCGACGCAGACCGGGATCTTCTCGAGACCGGTGAGCACGTCGAGCTTGGTCATCACGTAGTCGGTGACGCCGTTGATCCGCGCGGAGTAGCGGGCGATCGGGGCGTCGTACCAGCCGGTGCGGCGCGGGCGGCCCGTGGTGGTTCCGAACTCGAAGCCCTGCTGGCGCAGCCACTCGCCCGACTCGTCGTGCAGCTCGGTGGGGAAGGGTCCGGCGCCGACACGGGTCGTGTACGCCTTGACGATGCCGATCACGCGGTCGATGCGGTTCGGGCCGATGCCGGAGCCGGTGGACGCGCCGCCCGAGGTGGAGTTCGACGAGGTGACGAAGGGGTAGGTGCCGTGGTCGACGTCGAGCATCGTGGCCTGGCCGCCCTCGAACAGCACGATCTTGTCGTCGTCGAGCGCGTTGTTCAGCTCGAGCGCGGTGTCGGTGACCATCGGGCGCAGGCGCTCCGCGTAGGAGAGCAGGTTGTTCACGATCTCGTCGATCTCGATGGCGCGACGGTTGTAGATCTTCACCAGCAGGTGGTTCTTCTGGTGCAGGGCACCCTCCACCTTCTGGCGCAGGATGTTCTCGTCGAAGATGTCCTGGATGCGGATTCCGACCCGGTTGATCTTGTCGGCGTAGGCCGGTCCGATGCCGCGGCCGGTCGTGCCGATCTGGCGCTTGCCGAGGAAGCGCTCGGTGACCTTGTCGAGGGTGCGGTGGTACTGGGTGATCACGTGCGCGTTCGAGCTCACCTTGAGGCGGGAGACGTCGACGCCGCGGGCGATCAGCGCGTCGAGCTCCTCGAAGAGCACCTCGATGTCGATGACGACACCGTTGGAGATCACGGGGATGACGCCCTCGCTGAGGATTCCCGACGGCAGCAGGTGCAGCGCGTACTTCTCGCCGTCGATGACGACGGTGTGGCCGGCGTTGTTGCCGCCGTTGAACTTGACGACGTAGTCGATGCGGCTACCGAGCAGGTCTGTGGCCTTGCCCTTGCCCTCGTCGCCCCACTGGGCGCCGATGATGACGATTGCTGGCATGGGGAAGCCCTCTCGTTCGAACGGGGTTCAATTCTACCGTGCGCCCGCACAGGTCACTGTCAGGCATTGCGCACGATCTTGCACAACTGTGTGCAAGTTATTAGGCTGGCTGCTCGTGACCATCCCCACGCTCCGCGCCCCCCGACGAGACGCCACCGAGAACCGCGCCGCGCTCATCGCGGCCGCCAAGGTGGTGCTGAATACGAATCCGGATGCCTCGCTCGAGTCGATCGCGGCCGAAGCGGGACTGAGTCGCCGGGCCGTGTACGGGCATTTCGCCAGCCGCGACGACCTGATGCGCGAGCTGGTGGCGATCGGCGCGGAGCGCGTCGCCACCGCGCTCGGCTCGATCACGCACAAGAACCCGCTGGTGCGGATCGCGCTCATCGCCTCCGGGCTCTGGCACGAGGTGGAGAACATCCGCGTCATGGCGGTGTTCACCGTGCGCGGGCCGCTCAAGCACCACACCGACGAGGCGTTGCGCCCGCTGCGGCAGGGGGTTCTCGGGGCGATCCACGCCGGACAGGCGGAGGGCGGCATCCGCCCCGATATCGAGGCCCCGCGCCTCGCCCGCCTGATGGAGGACGCGATGTTCGCCGTCCTGGAGGAGTCGACTTCCTACGCGATTCCCATCGAGAACGGACACCGGCTCATTATGCTCAACGTTCTTGCGACGATCGGCCTCGGCTGGCGTGACGCCTCCGACTTCATCGACGCCCACCCCGAACTCGCCTGGAAGGCGGCATCCTGATGCGAATCGCACTCGAACGGGTCACGATCGGGGAGGGGCTCGGCGCCTCCGTTCCCGAGCTCACCGCCACGATCGCCGAGGGCGTGCCCACCGTGCTCGCGGTGGAGACGGCCGAGCGGCCGATGCTCGTCTCGCTGCTTCTCGGCGGGCGCATCCGGCCCGACTCCGGCCGCGTCACGATCGACGGCGCCGACGACGCCGACGCGCTGCGCAGGGCGACGGCGCTGGTCGACACCCCCGTCGTCGCCGAGCCGACCGCCGGCCTGAGCGTCGCGAGCATCATCGCCGAGGAGTTCTCCTTCGCGGGCCTGCCCTCCTCGCGCCGGGCCGTGCGGCACTTCCTGCACCGCCACGGCATGGCCGACTACGCGAAGGTGCCCGTGCGCGCGCTGCCCCCGCTGCGCCGCACGCGCATGTTCACCGAGCTCGCCCTGCTGCGCCCCGGCGTCGACGCGCTCGTCATCACCTCCCCGGAGCGCCACGGCGGAGACCCGGCCGCGTGGTACGACGCCCTCGTCGAGGTCGCGGCCCGCGGCACCACCGTCGCGATCGTCACCGACGCAGCCACCCGCGAGCTGCTGCTGCGCCTGGGGGCACGCGACGCCCTGGCGCCCGCCCCCGAGCCGCTGGCGCTCACGGAATCCCCCGAACTCCCCACCGATCCCGACGCCGCGATCTCCCCGATACTCGCAACCGAAGCGGAGATCCGACCATGATCATCACCCTCGTGCGCACCGAACTGGCGCGACTCACCTCCAGCAGGATGGGCATCCTCTCGCTCGTCGCGCTGATGACCGTTCCCCTCGTGTACGGCGGCCTCTACCTCTGGGGCAACCAGGACCCGTACGAGCGGCTCAACCAGATCCCCGCGGCCCTCGTGGTGAACGACACCGGCGCGACGGACGACGAGGGCGCGGCCGTCAACTACGGGCGCGACGCCGCCGACCAGCTGCTCGAGTCGAACGACTTCGACTGGATCGAGGTGAGCTCCGCCGAGGCGAAGTCGGGGATCGTCTCCGGCGAGTACGACTTCGGCCTCACCTTCCCCGCCGACTTCTCCACCCACCTGGCCTCGGCCGGCGGCGACGACCCCACAGACGCCACGCTCGCCCTCACCACGAGCGACACCAACAGCTACCTCAGCACCACCCTCGCCGAGCGCGCCGCCGAGGCGGTGCGGGTGAGGGTCGCCGAGCAGCTGGGCGAGGAGGCCGCCGGCACCCTGCTCGCGTCGCTCGAGCAGGTGCGCGAGGGACTGATCGAAGCAGCGGATGGCGCCACCCGGCTCTCCGACGGAGCCGTCACCGCCGCGAGCGGTGCGGTCGAGGTGTCCGCCGGCGCCGCCACGGCCGCGGACGGCGCGGCCACGCTGAGCACCGGGAACGCCTCGCTGTCGACCGGGGCGTCGCAGCTCGGCTCGGGGCTCGCGCGGCTCGACACCCAGGCCGCGGGACTTCCGGCCGCGGCATCCGCCCTCTCCACCGGCGCGGCGACAGTCGCCGCCGGGGTCGCGACGGCGCGGGACGGCTCGGCGAGCCTTGCCACCTCCTCGGCGCAGGCGAAGGACCTGGCCGCCGCTCTCCAGACGGAGACCACGGCCGCCTTCGCCGACGGCAGCGTCAGCACAGAGGAGGCCGCGAGCATCCAGGCGCAGCTGACACGGCTGAACCAGCTGACCACCGGCGTGAGCGCGGCGGCCTCCACGGTCTCCTCCGGGCTCGGCTCCCTCGCCGACGGCGCCACCAAGGTGAGCACCGGCGCGGCGACGCTGAACGGCCAGGCGCCCGCACTCGCCACCGCCGTGCACACCGCGGCGACCGGCTCGGCCACCCTGGCCACCGGGGCGAGGACCGCCGCGACCGGGGCCGCCAGCCTCGCCTCGGGCACCTCGGACCTCGCCGACGGCGCATCCGCTCTCTCCACCGGGGTCGCCTCGCTCTCGACCGGTGCGACCGAGCTGAGCACCTCGCTGAACGACGCCGTGGGCAGGATCCCTGGGTCCACCGACGCGGAGCGCAGCAAGGCCGCGGCGGCGATCGCCGACCCGGTGGTCGTGGACAAGACCGCGCTGACCGAGGCGGAGAACTACGGCTCGGGGCTCGCGCCCTTCTTCATCACGCTCGCCGCCTGGATCGGCATGTACGCGCTGTTCCTGCTGGTGCGCCCGCTGTCGCGGCGCGCGCTCACCGCGGTGCGGCGCCCGGTGCGCACCGCGCTGGCCGGCTGGATCACCCCGGCGCTGCTCGGTGTCGTTCAGGTGGCGGCGCTGTTCGCGATCGTCACCTTCGGCCTCGGCATGCACTCCTCGAGCCCGATCGCGCTGCTCGGCTTCCTCGCCTTCATCTCGGTGACCTTCGCGGCGATCATCCTCGCGCTGAACGTGTGGCTCGGCAGCGTGGGGCAGTTCATCGGGCTGATCCTGATGGTGGTGCAGCTGGTGACCGCCGGGGGGACCTTCCCGTGGCAGACCCTGCCAGCGCCTCTCGCCTTCATCCACCAGGGGCTGCCGATGAGCCACGCCGTCGACGGTGTGCGCCAGCTGATGTACGGCGGCTCGTCCGCGGCGTTCTGGGCGACGGTCCTCCCGCTCGCGCTCTGGCTGGTGGTCAGCCTGGCCGCGTCGGTGCTCGGCGCGCTCAAGCAGGGCCGATTCCGCACCCTGCGCGAGCTGCGTCCCAGCCCGATCGGCGCCTGAACCCGGCGCCCGACCGCGGTCGGCGGCACAGCACCTCCGGCGCCGAGTGATCGGTACCGGGGGTGCTGCGCCGTTTCTCCGAACGAGCGGATGCCGATTCCTACGTCGGCCGCGCTGTCCGGGCCCGACTCGCCTCGTACCGGCGTCGGCGCGATGCGCCACGCAACAAGACGAACGCGAGCGCGGACTCCATACGGAAGTATCGACGTTACCAGCGTCCCCGCGCCGTTCCGGCCCGGGGGCAACCCCAGTTGGGGGGGGTCAGCCGCCGGCTGGAGGAATGCTCGCGTGCTGGGTGATCCAGGCGTGCATCGCGACGGCCGCCGCGGCCGACGCGTTCAGGCTGCGCGTGGAGCCGAACTGGCTGATCTCCACCTGCACGTCGGAAGCGGCGAGCGCCTCCGCGGTGAGGCCGGGGCCCTCCTGCCCGAAGAGCAGCACGCAGCGCTCGGGGAAGTCGTAGGTCTCGATGAGCACGGCCCCCTCCATGTTGTCGATGGCGACGATCGGGAGGTCGACCGAGCGCGTCCACTCGACGAAGGCCGTGACGTCCGCATGATGCATGACGTGCTGGTAGCGGTCGGTGACCATCGCGCCGCGCTTGTTCCAGCGGCGACGGCCGATGATGTGCACGGTTTCGGCGGCGAAGGCGTTGGCGCTGCGCACGATCGAGCCGATGTTCATGTCGTGCTGCCAGTTCTCGATCGCCACGTGGAAGCCGTGCCGGTGCTCGTCGAGGTCGGCGACGATGGCGGCCATCGTCCAGTAGCGGTAGCGGTCGATCACGTTGCGGCTGTCGCCGCGCTCGAGCAGCTCGGGGTCGTAGTGCTCTCCGGTGGGCAGCTCGCCGCGCCACGGGCCGACACCGTGCGTCGTCAGCTCGACGGAGGGATTGGGGGTCGCGGCGGTCACCTGTCGAGGGTAGCCGTTCGCAAAGCTGTTAATCTTCGATGATGACCGAGCCGCTCTGGAGCCCCGACGGCCCGAACCTCCTGGTGCACGGCGACAACCTGCCGGTGCTCGCCGAACTGCCGGACGCGTCCTTCCGCCTGATCTACATCGACCCGCCGTTCAACACCGGCCGGGTGCAGTCCCGCCAGCAGATGACCACCGTGCGTGCCGAGGGCGGCGCCAGGAAGGGCTTCCAGGGCCGCAGCTACGAGACGGTGAAGGGTCTGCTCTACAGCTACGACGACTCCTTCGCCGACTACTGGGAGTTTCTCGAGCCCCGGCTCGAGGAGGCCTGGCGCCTGCTCGACGACCGCGGCACGCTCTACCTGCACCTCGACTTCCGCGAGGTGCACTACGCGAAGGTCGTGCTCGACGCGCTCTTCGGCCGGGAGCACTTCCTCAACGAGATCATCTGGGCCTACGACTACGGCGCACGGGCCAAGAACAAGTGGCCGGCGAAGCATGACACGATCCTCGTCTACGTGAAGAACCCGAAGACCTACTTCTTCGACAACGCCGAGGTCGACCGGGAGCCGTACATGGCGCCCGGCCTTGTGACCCCCGAGAAGGTCGCGCGCGGCAAGCTGCCCACCGACGTCTGGTGGCACACCATCGTGTCGCCGACCGGCAAGGAGAAGACGGGCTACGCGACGCAGAAGCCCGAGGGCATCCTGCGCCGCATCATCCACGCGTCGAGCGCGCCGGGCGACTGGGTGCTCGACTTCTTCGCAGGCAGCGGCACCACGGGCGCGGTGGCGCACAAGCTGGGGCGGCGGTTCGTGCTGATGGAGCGCAACCCGGATGCCGTGGCAATCATCGAGAAGCGGCTGGGGGTCGGCGTCACCTCGGTACTATGGCCGCATGAATAATCGCGGCGAGATCGAGTGCTGGCTGACCGACATGGACGGCGTGCTGGTGCACGAGAACCATCCGGTGCCGGGGGCCGCCGAGCTGCTGCAGCAGTGGCGCGACGAGGGCAAGCCGTACCTGGTGCTCACCAACAACTCCATCTTCACCCCGCGCGACCTGAGCGCGAGGCTGAAGGCCTCGGGGCTGGACGTTCCCGAGGACCGGATCTGGACATCCGCTCTCGCCACCGCCGACTTCCTCAAGGGCCAGATGCCCGGCGGCAGCGCCTTCATCATCGGCGAGGCGGGCCTCACCACCGCCCTGCACGAGGCCGGGTTCATCATCTCCGAGTCGAACCCCGACTACGTGGTCGTGGGCGAGACCCGCAACTACTCCTTCGAGGCCATCACCAAGGCCATCCGCCTGATCGGCGCGGGATCACGCTTCATCGTGACGAATCCGGATGCCACGGGGCCGAGCGCCGACGGACCGCTGCCGGCCACCGGCGCGGTCGCCGCCCTCATCACGAAGGCCACCGGCAAGGAGCCCTACGTGGTGGGCAAGCCGAACCCGATGATGTTCCGCTCGGCGATGAACAAGATCGGCGCGCACTCGGAGAACACCGGCATGATCGGCGACCGCATGGACACCGACATCGTGGCCGGCATCGAGGCGGGGCTGCACACGATCCTCGTGCTCACCGGCATCAGCGACCAGGCCGAGATCGCCCGCTACCCCTTCCGGCCCGACGAGATCCTGAACAGCGTGGCCGACCTCGTGAACCCCGAGCCGGTGGAGTCGGACGAGATCTAGCGCGCCACCAATCCTTCCGCCCCTCGGCAGCGAACAACAGGCATGACCCTCGTAATCATCCCGACCTTCAACGAGGCCGCGAACATCGGCCCCATCGTGCGCCGCGTGCTCGCGGCCGTGCCGGAGGCCAGCGTGCTGATCGTCGACGACGGCTCGCCCGACGGCACGGGGACGATCGCCGACGACCTCGCCTTCGCGCACCCCGAGGTGGACGTGCTGCACCGCACCTCGAAGGACGGCCTCGGCGCCGCCTACCTCGCAGGATTCGACTGGGGCATCGAGCACGGCTTCGCGCGCCTGGTCGAGATGGACGCCGACGGATCGCACCACCCGGAGGACCTCCCCGGCATGCTCGCGCTGCTCGACGACAACGACCTCGTGCTCGGTTCGCGCTGGGTGCCCGGCGGAAGCGTCGAGAACTGGCCGATGCACCGGATGGCGCTGAGCCGGGGCGGCAACCTCTACACGCGGCTCGCGCTGGGCATCCGCATCAAGGACGCCACAGGCGGGTTCCGTGCCTTCCGCGCCGACGCGCTGCGCACGATCGACCTCACCTCGGTGCACTCGCAGGGCTACTGCTTCCAGGTGGACCTGCTCTGGCGGGCGCTCGAGCGCGGGCTGCGCGTGGTGGAGACGCCGATCACCTTCACCGAGCGCGTGCTCGGCGAGAGCAAGATGAGCGGCTCGATCGTTCGGGAGTCGCTCCTGCGGGTGAGCCTGTGGGGCGTGCGGCGCCGCGTGCGCGAGGTGCGCGAGGTGTTCGTGCACGGCCGTCGGCTGCCCTCGGTGCGGCGCACGCTGGTGGCGGCGCAGCGCTAGCCGCGTTCGAACCCGCGGGCGGGGCCTAGGGCTCGGGCGCCGGCGCGACCGGCACCACCACGGGGGCGCGGGGCGGCGTCGCCAGGTTCATCGTCAGCGGCTCGCCGGAGGAGCGGGTGACGAAGCAGAAGTAGTCGCGGTCGCCGGCCGCCCAGGCCTCCTCGGTTCCGGGGAAGCTCGCCGAGAGCTGCACGTCGGACACCTGCCCGGCCGCCGCGTAGTCGATGTTCTCGGGGCCAGCGCAGAGCAGGCTCATGCGGGCCTGCAGCGCCTCGACTCCCGGATAGGCGTCGAGCGCGGAGTCGTCGAGGCGCCCGCGGTAGACCAGCTGGGCGCCGTGCGGCTCGGCGCAGTCCACGACCGTGAACTCCTGCTCCCACGCCGAGGTGTACGGTTCGACGCACTCGGTGCCGAGCAGCTCGTCCCACTCGTGCTCGCCGGCGGACACCGGCCCGATGGCCGGCTCCTCCACGGGCGGGGCGACCGGGGCGGGCGCGGCCGTCGGCGCCGCCGGCGGGGCGTCGGGCAGACGGGTGCCGACGAAGAACAATCCGGTGAGCACGGTGGCGGCCACGAGGCCGCCCGCCACCCAGAGCCCGATCCGCTGGCTCTTCGGCAGCGGGCCGTGCGGTGCCGCCGGGGCCCGGGGCGCCTTGCGCGGCGCGGCGGCCGGGGCGGGCGCGAGGGCCCGGCGGGAGACCGCCGCTGGCGCCTTGGCCTTCGGGGCGGCGACGGGCACGAGGCTCTTCACCAGGTCCTGGGCGGGGGCGTCCTCGTACTCCTGGAAGTTCTCCTCGCCGAAGAGCCGGTCGAGCGGGTTGGTGGGGGCGGACTCGTCCACGGGCGCGTCGACGCCGACCCGCACGAGCTCGGTGGATCCCTGGAGTGCCGCGTCCACGGCGGGCGGCGGCGCGGGCGCCTTCTGAGCGGCCTCCCACGGCAGCGCGGGACCCTCGTGGTAGACCGCGGTGGGGAGGGTGTTCACGGCGGGCGGCGGCGCGCGGAAGTCGAAGGCGGCGGTGGGCTCGCCGTCGTCATCGTCCCAGTTGGAGCCGGGCGTCGCATCCGCTGTCTCGCCCTCGCGGTGCAGCGGCAGCGCGAGGAACTCGCCCTGGTCGATCGCCTGCGTCTCGGCGGGCTCGTCGGAACCGGTCGCCGACTCGTCCGACGGCGCGGCGTCCGACGGCTGCTGCGCGGGACGCAGCCCCCACCGGAAGGGGGCGCCTGGCGACTCGTCGTCGGTCACGAGTGGGGTCCGATCAGGCTTCCAGGCCGAGGTCGGCGAGGCCGATCGCCGAGAAGTAGGGGTAGCCGGCGGCCTCGATGATCTCCTTGGCCCCGGTGGCGCGGTCGACCACGACGGCGACGCCGGCGATGATCGCGCCGACCTTGAGCAGGGCCTCGATCGCCTTGAGTGGCGAACCGCCGGTGGTGGAGGTGTCCTCCAGCACGATCACGCGCTTGCCCTCGAGGTCGGGGCCCTCGACCTGGCGGCCGCGGCCGTGGTCCTTCGGCTCCTTGCGCACAACGAAGGAGTCGTAGCTGTGGCCCATGGCGATTCCCTGGTGCATCACAGCGGATGCGATGGGGTCGGCCCCCATGGTGAGGCCTCCGACGGCGACGACGTCGGGGATGTCGGCGATGAGATCGACCATCACCTGGCCGATGAGCGGCGCGACGCGGTGGTCGAGGCTCACGCGGCGCATGTCCACGTAGTAGGTGGCCTTCTTGCCGCTCGTGAGAGTGAAGTCACCGTGGAAAACGGCGTCGGCCTTGATGTACTCGATCAGTTGCTGCTTAGCGCTAGTCACAGGGTCAAGACTACTGAGCGCCCGCTGGGCGGGCGAACGGTAGCGTGGTGGGCATGCGTGTAGCCACCTGGAATGTGAATTCGATCCGTGCCCGAGTCGAACGGACCGTCGACTGGATGGTGCGGGAGGACGTCGACGTGCTCGCCATGCAGGAGATCAAGTGCAAGCCCGAGCAGTTCCCCTACGAGCAGTTCACGGCGGCCGGGTACGACGTGCAGCTCACCGGGCTCAGCCAGTGGAACGGCGTGGCCTTCGCGTCGCGACTGCCGATGACGGATGTCGTCACGCAGTTCGAGGGGCAGCCCGGCTTCCTGAAGGGTGCAGAGGGCCCCGACCAGCCGATCGAGGCGCGGGCCATCGGCGTCACCGTCGACGGCGTGCGGCTGTGGAGCCTGTACGTGCCCAACGGGCGCGCGCTCGGCGACCCGCACCTCGCCTACAAGCTGCACTGGCTCTCCGCGCTGCGCGAGGAGACGCAGCGCTGGCTGGCCGCCAACGACGGCGCCCCGATCGCGCTGATGGGCGACTTCAACATCATCCCCACCGACGAGGACAACGGCGACCCGACGATCGTCGTCGGCGAGTCGACCCACGTCTCGCCCGAGGAGCGGGCGGCCTTCGCCTCCTTCGCCGACATCGGCCTGGTCGACACCGTGCGCCCCTTCCTGCCCACCGGCTACACCTACTGGGACTACAAACAGCTGCGCTTCCCCCGCAACGAGGGCGTGCGCATCGACTTCATCCTCGGCTCGCAGTCCTTCGCCGACCTGGTGACCGGCGCGAGCATCCACCGCAACGAGCGCAAGGGCGAGGCGCCGAGCGACCACGTGCCGGTGATGGTGGAGCTGGAGGATGTGGTGGGGGACGAAGACGACAGGCCGATGATCTTCTAGACCAGCAGGTGCTCGAAGCGGTACCCGAGCAGCTCGCGCAGCACGATCGACGTGGCCGTGCGGTCGATGCCGCGGCACTTCTTGATCCGCTTGGTGACGTCGTAGACGTGGTCGGCGTCGCGCGCCACGATCTGGATCATCAGGTCGTTCTCGCCCGCCAGCCCGACGCACTCGATCACCTCGTCGATCTGCGCCATGTCGGCCATCATCTCGTCGAACTGGTCCTGGTCCACCGCGGCCGTCACGAAGGCCCGCATCGGGAGGCCGAGGGCCGTGGCCGAGATGCGCACGGAGTTGCGCCGCAGCACGCCCTCGCGGGCCAGGCGGTCGAGCCGCGCGTGCACGGTGCCGCGGGCGAGCCCGAGCGTCAGCGCGAGCAGCTGAACGGATGCGCGCGGGTCGTCGTCGAGGGCGGCGAGAATCCTGCGGTCGGTCGCGTCGAGATCGGTCATGGTGGTCAGTGTATGCCGGGACTCGCGCATCCGCTTGAACAGATTGCATACTCGAGCGCACAACTGTTGTCATCCTGATGCCACAGTGGTCTACTTCTGGTCATACCGCCCGGCCCGCGCACAGAATCGACACCCCCATGACCGCAGTCCTTCCCGTCCGCCCGCTCACCCACAGCGGTTTCGCCCACGAGAAGGTCGTTGCCGCCACCGGCGAGCGCTCCGGCCTCGCGATAATCGTGGCCGTGCACAGCACCACCCTCGGCCCGGCGCTCGGCGGCTGCCGCCTCTGGTCGTACGACTCCTGGGGCGACGCCCTCGCCGACGCGCTGCGGCTCTCCAGCGGCATGACCTCGAAGAACGCCCTCGCCGGCCTCGACGCGGGCGGCGGCAAGTCGGTCATCATGCTGCCCGCCGGCACCGCGCTCGACGGCGACGCGCGGCGCGACGCCTTCCTCGACCTCGGCGACCTGGTCGAGTCGCTCGGCGGCAGCTACCGCACCGCGGAGGACGTCGCCACGACCTCCGCCGACATGGCCGTGATCGCCGAGCGCACCGCGCACGTGGTGGGCCTCCCCACCGAGACCGGCGGCCACGGCGACCCCGCCGAGTACACCGCGCGTGGCGTCTACGCGGGTCTGCGCGAGACGCTGCGCCGCTCCACCGGCAGCGCCGATCTCTCCGGGCGCCGCATCACCGTCGCCGGCCTCGGGCAGGTCGGCTCGCGCCTCGCCACCCGCCTCGCCGCCGAGGGCGCCGTGCTCACCGTCACCGACTTCAACCCGGGCCGCGCGGTCTTCGCCGCCGAGCTCGGCGCCGAGTGGGTCGCCCCCGACGAGGCGCACCGGGTGCCCGCCGACGTCTTCGTGCCGGCCGGCGTGGGCGGCATGCTCTCCGACGAGGTGATCGCCGAGCTCGCCGCCACCGCGGTCTGCGGGCCGGCGAACAACCAGCTCGCCAGCCCTGGCGCCGATCTGGCCCTGCGCGCCCGCGGCATCCTCTACGCGCCGGACTTCCTCGTCAACGCGGGGGGCGTCATCCGCTTGGGAGACGAGCTCTCCGACGACGAGGCCGTGCTCGCGCGCATCGACGCCATCGAACGCACCCTCGGCGAGGTCTTCGACGAGGCGGAGCGCAGTGGCGTCACCACGGTCGAGGCCGCGGACCGCCTGGTCGCCGAGCGGCTCGGCGCCCGCTGAGCGCACGCCCGGGTGCGGCGTATCGCGCTTCCCGGGGAGCCGGAGCAGCAATACGCCGCACCCGAGCGGGGATACTGGAGCCATGGCCACTCCCCCGTTCTCGCCCCTGATCGACCTCGCGGACGGCAACCGCATCCCGCAGCTCGGCCTCGGCGTCTACAAGGTCGAGGACTCCCGGGCCGCCGCGCTGGTCGAGGGCGCGATCGACGCCGGCTACCGGCACATCGACACCGCGAAGCTCTACTTCAACGAGGCGGGCGTCGGCGCCGGCGTGCGCGCCTCCGGGGTGCCGCGCGAGGAGCTCTTCGTCACCACCAAGGTCTGGAACGACGACCACGGCTACGACGAGACCCTCCGCGCCTTCGACACCAGCCTCGGGCTGCTCGGCCTCGACTACGTCGACCTGTACCTGATCCACTGGCCGTCTCCCCGGCAGAACCGCTACGTCGAGACCTGGCGCGCGCTCGAGACGTTGAAAGCGGATGCCCGGGTGCGGTCGATCGGAGTCAGCAACTTCCACGAGCCGCACCTCGAGCGCCTGCTCGCGGGCGGCGGCGAGGCTCCGGTGGTCAACCAGATCGAGGTGCAGCCGTGGCTGCAGCAGCACGCGCTGCGCGCGTTCAACGCGGCCCACAACATCCGCACCGAGGCGTGGTCGCCGCTGGCACGCGGGCGCGCGATCGGAGACCCGGTGCTCGACGCCATCGGGGCGAAGTACGCACGCAGCGCCGCGCAGGTGGTGCTGCGCTGGCACGTGCAGCTCGGCGTCGTGGTGATCCCGAAGTCGAACTCGCTGGAGCGCATCCGCGAGAACTCCCGGGTGTTCGACTTCGAGCTCGACGCGGACGACCTGGCGGCGATCGCGGCGCTGGACTCCGGCGAGCGCTCCGGCTCGAACCCCGACGAGGTGGGCTGAGCCAGCGGTTGCGCGAGGCTGGCTGAGTAGCGGCGCCTCCCGCTGGTTGAGTAGGCCGCGACGAAGGAGCAGCGGTGGGTCCCGCTGGTTGAGTAGGCCGCGACGAAGGAGCAGCCGTATCGAAACCGGTGCCCCGCGCCGCCAGATCGTTTCACGAAGCGGCCATGCTGAGTAGCGTTGGTACAGCACAACGCCCG